>FWPU01001032.1_pt1 | contig 86890 bp, 67 predicted proteins | sample 2228361 | NCBI WGS metagenome assembly FWPU01 (sample SAMEA103939777, study PRJEB20133) | metagenome
AAGGAGCTCGCTTCTTTATCCCTGCGTAGAAGGGGAAAATATGAGAATCAAACAGCCAAAATTCTAAAAAGCATTTCGAATCTCGGGATAAACTTGCCTGTTACTTATCGCTTTACATATTTATTTACTAATTATAAATTTTATTTGACCTTCGTGAATTCAGATGCTAATATAGCTTTGTAATTTTTGGAGGCGAAGATGAACGGAAGGAAGGAAAATAACAAATTGACAATTTTCCATATCTTTGAAAAATCTCAGTCCAGAAGAGAGTTCCTTAAAAAAACTGCTGTAGGCGGTTCAGCCATAGTACTCGGCACTTTATTTGTTAAAGAAACTTTTGCCCAAAGATCTGAGAGACCAACGTATTCCATGATACTTGTAGATTACAACAAATGCACAGGTTGTAGAACATGTGAGACTGTGTGCTCTGCCTTCAACCATAAAGTAAAAATTGGAGAAGAGGAACTTCCGGGTCTTGGAAACCCTTGTTACTCCAACATAAGAGTATACTCCTTTAATCCTGATGTGGATATTCCTGTGACATGTTTAATGTGCAGAGACAATCCATGTATAGAGAGTTGTCCAGTAGAACCTGACCCTTCAACGGGTAGAAAAGCTCTTTACAGAGACGAAAAAACAAGAGCAATTAAAAATGACCTCGAAAGATGCATTGGATGTGGTTCTTGTGCAGAAGCTTGCAAGACCAAAAGAATAGGTGCGATAATTCCCAATCCTCAGACTGGTAAACCGGAAAGAATTTGCAATCTTTGCAATGGGGATCCTCAGTGTGTAAAGTACTGTCCTTATGAAGCTCTCCGACATGTGGTAGGAAGAATTGATGGAAGGCACTTCGGATTTTCCATAGAGCAGATAGCAGAAAGGTTGACAAGGCTATGGTATTACAATGAAAAAGCAAAATAGGAGGGAAAAAGATGGCTGAGAAATTATATGGATATAATGGAGTAATTCTTGAGGTTGATCTTACTTCAGGTAAGATTGAAAAAAAGGAGCTCTCTTTGGAAGATGCGAAAAAATTTGTGGGTGGAAGAGGCCTCGGAATGAAGATCCTCTGGGATAAATTGAAAAAACCTGGTATCCATCCTCTTTCTCCTGAAAATCCTCTGTTGTTTATGCCAGGTCCTTTCTCTGGTTTTCCAGTTCCTTCTTCATCAAGGACATGTGTGGTTACAAAGTCTCCCCACACCTCTCCTATCAAATCAAAATTTCCCTATGCTTCCACCATAAGTTATTCAAATATGGGAGGTTTCATCGGACCTGAAATTCGATTTGCTGGATATGACGGAATTGTTATTACTGGTAAAGCAAATTCCCCTGTTTTTATTGTTATAGATGATGAAAAAGTGGAGATCAGAGAGGCGAAGAAATTCTGGGGGATGGGCACAGATGAATTTGATAGGAAGATTACGGAAGAACTGAAAGACAGAAGATTCAGAACATGCTACATAGGTCCTGCAGGAGAGAATCTTGTTGAGTATGCCTGTATTATAAACACTGCAGCAAGGGCAGCAGGAAGAGGTGGAACAGGTTGTGTAATGGGCTCAAAGAACCTCAAATGTATCGCAGTGAAAGGAACTAAAATTCCACCTGTGGCGGATCACAAAAGATTTATAGCTCTTCTCGAGGAGGCTCGCAAAGGTTTTAAAGGCACCCCTTTCACTGAAAACTGGAGAAGATATGGAACTGCCTCAGCAATTATTTCGTCTTCAGATGCTGGTTCTCAAGCTGTAAAGAATTTCAGAGAAGGGACATTCCTCGAAGCCAACAAGATTGGAGGTATCTCAGCAGAGCAAAGGATATGGATAAGGGATTTTGCTTGTTATTGTTGCCCTCTTGCCTGTAAAAAATCAGGGGTGGTAAGAACAGGTCCATATGCGGGTTTAGTCCATGATGGTCCTGAATACGAGACCGGAACAATGATGGGAGCTAATCTTCTTGTTTCGGATCTTGAAGGTTTAATGAAAGAAATTTACGACGTGGATGATCTTGGTCTTGATCAAATATCCACAGGGAATGTAATTGGTTTTCTGATGGAAGCATATGAGAAGGGTTATATTGATTTGAGTTTTCTTGATGGGATAGATCTTAAATGGGGCGAGGTGCCTGCCATACTAAAAATGATAAGAAAAATTGCTTATAGGGAAGGAATTGGAGATCTTGCGTCAAAAGGAGTGAAGAGATTATCCGAAAAAATAGGTAGAGACTCAGCTAAATTTGCTATACATGTTAAAGGTCATGAGCTTGCGGCATGGAATGTTCATGTCTCAATCACGCAGGGTATATGTTATGCAACAGCGAATAGGGGAGCATGCCATCTGAGTGGACACAATCCAAGAGCTCAAAACCTTAATGCGATGAATGACTCCTCTGGAATTTGCAGATTTGCTCAGGGAGGTTTCAGACAGGGTCTAATAAGAGAGCTCTTAAGTGCGATAACCGGCTTTGACTGGAGCGAAGAAGATTATATAAAAGCTGGAGAAAGAATTTACAATCTGGAGAAAGCTTTTAACTACAGAGAGGGATTTAGAAGGGAAGATGATACAATTCCTGACCGCTTTTTTGAAGAACCTCTTACAGTGGGACCGAGAAAAGGAGCTGTTTTAAACAGAGAAGAATTTAAAAAAGCAATGGATGAATACTACAAAGAGAGGGGATGGAATCCTAATACCACAAAACCGAGCAATGAGAAACTAAGAGCTCTTGATTTGGATTTTGTAATAAAGAGCTTGAAATGAAAATTGTAGATTGACTCAAAAAGGCCAGATATATATAATAATTCTTGATGTCTTCGACTATTCAAGCTTTTCTTAAGGAAGATTTAGGAGAAGGGGATAAGACCACGGATTGGATAGTGCCTGAAGAGCATAGGTCAAAAGCAAAGATAATTTCAAAGGAAGAAGGTGTAATTGCTGGACAAAAATATGCAAAAGAAGTTTTTAGATTGCTTGATAAAGAAATAAATTATCGCGAGATTAAAAAGGATGGTGAGCCTATAAAAAAGGGTGAGTTAGTGGCAGAGATTGAAGGGAAAACCAGAGCCATTCTTACTGGAGAAAGGGTTGCTCTGAACATTTTACAGAGGCTTTCAGGAATAGCTACTCTTACAAGAGAATATGTTAAAGCAGTGGAAGGGACAAAAGCAAAAATATTGGATACAAGAAAGACAACGCCAGGTCTCAGAGAGATGGAGAAATATGCTGTGAGGAAAGGAGGAGGAGAGAACCACAGGTTTTCTTTGTCAGAAATGATTCTGATAAAAGAAAATCATATTTCTGTTGCAGGCTCTATAGTAGAAGCAATAAAGAAAGTTAAAGGAAAAGGGATAATGGTGGAGGTGGAGGTAAAAAATATGGAAGAGCTCATTTCGGCTCTTCAGGAAGGAGTGGATAGAATTCTTCTCGATAACTGGGACATCGAATCTACGAAAAGGGCAGTGAATTTGGTAAAGGGGAAACTTCCTCTTGAAGCCTCTGGGAACATGACAGTGGAGAGAGCCAGAGAAGTGGCTAAAGCAGGCGTGGATTTCATCTCCGTAGGAGCTCTCACCCATTCCTTTAAATCTCTTGACCTCACCCTTCTAATTGAGAAAGAGATAATATGAAATCAGAAATTTCTCCTATTCAAAACGAAAAGGTTTTAGAAAGAATAAGCTTTATTAAAGAAAAGCTGGGCAATAGTCTTTTAATTCTTGCACATTTCTATCAGAGAGAGGAGATAGTAAGATTTGCTGATTTTGTAGGGGATTCTCTTCAGCTTGCTCAGGAAGCCTCCAAAAGAAAGGAGTATCCCTATATAGTCTTTTGCTCTGTATCCTTTATGGCTGAAATGGCAAGAATTCTTTGCGGCAAAGATCAGGAGGTTCTTCATCCTGCACCAGAAGCAAAATGCCCTCTTGCTGAAATGGCATCTATTAAAGATGTGGAAACAGCTTGGGGTCAGCTCTCTACTCTAAAAAAGAAGATCATTCCCATTGTTTATGTTAATTCTACAGCTGAGCTTAAGGCTTTTTGCGGTAAAAATGGAGGGGCTGTCTGCACTTCATCCAATGCTAAAAAAGTTTTCGAATGGGCTCTTGGAAACGGAGCCAATATTTTCTTTTTTCCTGATGAAAATCTGGGAAGGAACATAGCATATTCTTTAGGAATAAAGGACGAGGAGATATCTACCTGGAACCCGAAAGCAAAGAATAAAGTAAAGAATTTCCAAAATAGTAAAGTGATACTATGGAATGGATTTTGCTATGTTCATACTGAATTCCTCCCTTTTATGGTGGAGGATCTCAAAAAAAACACAGAGGATTTTAAAATAATAGTTCATCCTGAGTGTTTCCCTGAGATTTGTCAAATTTCAGATTTTGTGGGCTCTACAAGTTTCATTAAAGCTAAAGTGGAAGGGTCTGCTCCTGGATCAAAATGGGCTATAGGCACTGAATGGAATCTTGTGAGAAGACTTCAAATTAATAATCCTGATAAATTAATCATTCCTCTTTCTGAGTCAAGATGCTGTCAGATGGCTAAAGTTGCTCCTGAAAGGCTTCTCTATGTTCTTGAGGGGCTTCTCCATGGAGAACTCAGAGGAAGAGTCTTTGTTCCTGATGAAATATCTGAAGGAGCAAGAATTGCACTAAAAAGAATGCTGGAGATATCTTAGCTATAGATATTATGCAGGATAAAAGACACTACTGCGATGTTCTGGTTATTGGCTCTGGAATTGCAGGGCTTTCAGCTGCTATTTCAGCTGCTGAACTGGGCTTGAATGTTATAATAATAAACAAAGAGAAGAATCTTGAGGAATCAAATACCTTTTATGCACAAGGTGGAATAGTAGCTCTGGGAAAGGATGATGCTCCTGAACTCCTTGCCAGGGATATAATGGAAGCAGGGGATGGCATCTCTAATCCTTCGGCAATAGAAGTTATAACAAAGGAGGGTCCAAAAATTGTGGCGGATTTTCTAATAAAGAAGGTGGGGGTCCAGTTCTGTAAAACCCATATAGGTGAAATAGATTATGCACAAGAGGGGAGTCATTCGAGAAGAAGGATTCTTTACTGCATGGATGAAACAGGCAAAGCTGTAGAGATGGCACTTGTCAAGAAAGTTAGAGAGATGGAAAAGATAAAAGTAATGACCAATTATACTGCGATAGATCTCCTCACTCTTCCCCATCACTCAACAAATCCTATCGCTCTCTACCATGAACCTCAATGCATAGGAGCTTATGTACTTAATAACTATGAGGAGAAAGTGGAAAGAATCTTTGCCAATTATACAATTCTTGCTACAGGAGGTCTTGGTAGAATTTATCTTCATACTACAAATCCTCCATGCGCTACTGGTGATGGTTTTGCCATGTCGCAGAGAGCGGGAACAAGAATAATACACATGGAGTATGTCCAATTTCATCCCACTTCTCTATTCCACAGAGATGCAGATGGTTTTTTGATTTCCGAAGCAGTAAGGGGAGAGGGTGCGAGATTGAAAACAAAGAACGGGGAAACTTTTATGGAGAAATACTCCCCTCTTAAGGATCTTGCTCCAAGGGATGAAGTGAGCAGGGCCATATATGAAGAGATGATAGCAAGGGGAGATAACTATGTTTATTTAGATATTGCAAATTATGCCAAAATAGACATAAAGAAAAGATTTCCGAATATTTATTCAAAATGTCTCTCTCTCGGAATTGACATTACAAAGGAGCCTATACCAGTGGTGCCTGCAGCTCATTATATTTGTGGGGGGGTTCAGGTGGATCTGTGGGGTAGAACTTCTTTGAAAAATCTTTATGCAGTGGGGGAGGTTTCTGGAACTGGTCTTCATGGAGCTAATCGTCTTGCTTCCACATCTCTTTTGGAAGGTCTCGTTTGGGGAATAAGGGCATCGAAGCATATTGCTGAGAATTTTGTAGAGGGAAAACCTTATAAGGAGTCAGAGATTCCTGCCTGGATCTATCCTGATAAAGAGGAGGAGGTTGACCCAGCTCTTATCCAGCAAGACTGGTTAAGCATAAAGTCTACCATGTGGAATTATGTTGGGATTATAAGAACAATAAAAAGGCTTGAGAGGGGAGTGGCTGACCTTAGATATTTGAGAAATAGGATTGAGGATTTTTATAAAAGAGCTCATCTCACACCTAACCTTATATCTTTAAGAAATGGAATTCAGACGGCGCTTCTCATAGCAGAATATGCATTCAGAAATAGAAGGATCAAAGGTGCTCATTTCATAAAATAATTTCAGAACCTTTCTGTTTTCTCCCATTTCTTCTCTTTAAGGGAGAAGAAATAGAAAAACAACGCTCTGAGAACAACAAATGCCCATAATTTGGTGTATGTGAAATAAGCTAATATGGAAGTTAAAAAAGAAGAGAAATTATCCTCTCTTTCGAAGGAAAGGGCGATAAGAATTTCAGCTAAGAAAAGGAGAAATGCTAAAGCCCAGAGCTCCGCATAAGGGCCTATAACTGTTATTCTGGCAATACCAGAAATAGAGAGGATAAAGAGAAGATCAGAAAATATTATGGCAAATACGAAGAAATAATAGAGATAAACAAGATTTAAAAGCTCAAAGAGAGTGAAGTTTAATTTTGTCTTTAAAAATTTTTTAATATATTTGGAGATTATGTAATTATTTCCCATTGCCCATCTTGTCCTCTGTTTTACCCAGGTTTTAAGTCTTTCAGGCTCTTGCTCCCAAGAAGTTGCTGAGGGAAGAAACTTTATTTTGTATCCTCTTTCGTAAATTCTGAAAGTCAATTCAGCATCCTCTGTGAGAGCTTGACTGTCCCATCCGCCAACTTCTTCTAACACTGATTTCCAAACAAGAAAATTAGTGCCAGGGATAAATGCAATTTTTAGAAATAGCCATCTACCAGCCTGAATTATCCACTGAAAAGCGATGGATTCGATATTAATAAAACGAGTCAGAAGATTCTTGCTTTTGTTGTAGGCTCTGAATTTCCCTGAACATCCAGCAAGCTTTTTATCCGAAATTAATGCCTTACACAATTTGCAAAGGGTATTTTTTTCAGGGATGTTATCTGCATCGAAGACACATATTACATCATATTTCGCTTCTTTTAGCCCTTTGTTAAGCGCCTCGCCTTTTCCTTTCCCTGATTCTTCTTTTGGTATGTTCAAAACCCTAATTCTTTGATCTTTTTCAGCGTAACTACTTGCAATTTCCTCTGTTCTATCCTCACTTCCATCATTTATTACAATTATCTCCAGTTTTTCTTTGGGATATTCCATTTGAATCAAATTTTCTATAAGCTTTCCTATGACTTTTTCCTCGTTTCTTGCTGGTATGAGAACAGAGACGGAAGGCAAGTTTTTTTTAGAAAATGAGGATTCCTCTTTTCCAAGTTTTATTTTCAATATAAAACCACCAATAGTGAGAACAAACTGGTAGACAAGCATCAGCCAGATAAAGATTACAGAAAATACAAATATGGAATTTATTAAGAATTGAAAAAGAGTTCTCATTTTTTTATTTTTGAATAAAGATAAATGGAAATAAGAGAGGCTACAGAAAGAAAGCCTATAAAATAGAAGAACGAGGAGCTAATGTACCCCACAATATCTATAGTGTAAGAAACTGAGCTTGAAGGGGTCATTTCCAGGTGGTGATTACCCCTGGGGAGGATGGTTCCACTTTTTTCCATGGGAATTGAGAGACTTACGCCGTCCAGTCTAATTTCCTCGAGGGGTCTACTAAAAGTAAGAGAAACCGGAAGGGGCGAGCTATAGTTAAGAGAGAATCTATTGCCCTCTCTTTTAAATTTGAGAATTTCGCCGTCAAACTCAATTCTGTGGGTTATAGCTGGCTCTATTATAGTTTCTTTTCTAAAAGTTAAAATGTGGGAACCCGAGGGAATGTAAACACCCCTTGTTCCATAAAAGGGCCATTTTTCTCCGTCAAGATAGGGGAGATACTCAGAAGTGTTCAGAGAAAGGACGAAAGGAGTCTTTGAATTTAATTTAAAACCATCGCTTATTTTTGAAATTTCCACATCGCTTCCAAATACAAAAGGAAGAATATCTATGTCCACAGGAAGAACAGTGAATTCAGAATATATTCCCACTCTCCCTCCAGCGGAAAGAGCGTAATATACTGTTGTGGCAAGTTCTGTTCCTGTGGCAAGAGCTGAGGGAAGATTTGTGCCTGCCACATCCCTTCTCTGGATCACATTTATATCAAACATTAATCTTCCTTCTTCTCGAACATAATTTTTGTAAAAGTTGTAGTAATTTAGATATCTTGAGGGCGGGGATGCCCAGCTCCTTGAGGGATCTTCTATTTGAAGAGTGAACGGGTATTTCTCCATTAGAGAGATTATATCCATGGTATTTACCCCGCATTCTTCCATGATCTCAGGATGAAAAACAGAATCCATGGCAGTTACGATCACCTCAAATTTCTTGCCCTTTATATTTTTGATCTTTTCTATCTCCTCAAGAAAGAAAATATGAAGCTTCTTTGAAATCTCTGTTCTAAAATTTAAAAATTTTTCATAGGCTCTGGGATTCTTTTTAAAATAGTAATTGGACTGGGGATGGAAAAGTTCAATTGGATCAAACCCTTGTAATTTCTTGAATGCTTTTCTAACATCCTCATTCATGGGTGTAAATTTTGAAGGGTCCGAGGCCCCTTTATTTGTGTCAAAGTTTAGCTCAGCAATATTAACGCCATCCCAGTCATAATCCATCATAATTTTCCAGAAAAATTCCTTAACAGCTTCCCTGCATTGGGGATTGAACAAATTCATGAGGAGTCTCCAGTGACATAAGGCATCGTTGCCAGTAGCTGTTTTTTCTCTCCAATGTGGGTTTTCCTCCCAGAAAAGAGGTGTTACCTGAGGAAATTCGAACCAGGCGTAAACAGCTATTCCGAAATTATGGCAGAGATCTATAAAGTATTTGTAGTCAAACTTGTAATTCCTGTAAAAATGCCATGTTGCAAGATAAACTATTTTTACTCCCGATGCTTTCCATCGCCTCACAAGTTTTTCGAGACTAACATTCTGTCTTAGACCTGGATCAAAATAGAATTCAATTTTATTTCTCCTTATATTAAATGGGATTCCCAGAGAGTTCTTTAGATAAAGAGGGAAATAGGGAAATCGAGATATTCCAAAAGGTGTGTGCGGGTCAAAAAGCCCACCAAGATATAGAATTTTCCCCTTTTTAAAGGGCTTCAAAATCGAAATAGACTGGGGAGACCAAGCATCCTTTGAAAGAACAATAGCCTCATCCGCTCTGAATTTATTCAAATAAGTAGGAGGATTCCAGTAAATATTTGGGACAGGGATGGAAAGCTCTTTTACTTCTCTCACTTCCACCAACTCCTTCTCAAACTCAATTCCTAAACTCTCTGCGAGGGTTGTTTTACCATCTGTTACTATGATTCCTCCCTTTTCAACAAAATCAATTAAAGCATTTATTTCTTCCTTTTTTAAATTATTAGCAGAAGTAAAAGGCACACAGACAATAGTGAAATCTCTCAGAGATGTCTCGAGAATTTTTTCTTTATTGATTACAACTGGTGTGAATCCAAATACCCTGAAGACCGATTCAAAACTGTCCTGATCGAATCTATCGGTTCCTTTCAAATCAGGATTTTTTATCAAAAGTATACTAGGGAATCTTAAAATCTCGTTTTTATCCTTTTTCAAAATTTTTTGAATTTTTTCTGAAATTGCATCCCTAAGTCCAATTTTTTTCTCAGGTAGAGAATCTACTCCTTCTGCCACATAGAGATAGCCTGGAGGAAAATGTATTTTTTTTGTGAAAATTCCATTTTGCCTTTGGGTAGAGAAGTATTCTCTTATTATTTTCCCTTTTCTGTCCATAAGAATTTCATGAATATATTGGTTTCTGAGATGAATTTTCCCTTCCCCCTCTCTGGATGTAACCCAGCAAAAATCTGTTCTCATTTCAGATGGGAAATCCTTCAGCGAAACAAATTTCCATCCCATCTTTTTCATCTCTTTTACAATCTTCTTTAAATGCTTCAGAGGAACGAAGGAGTGAAAGAAGAAAGAAGCAATTCCATCTCTTACAACAAGCATGTTCTTTGCATTCTGGATAATTTTCTCTGGCTCAGGATTTTTGATATCCACATACCCAAGATTTTCAGGGGCTATAAAAATATTGAAATCTTTTAGTTTTGATTCGTATGGAAAAATTTGCTGAGTCCCACTTATCTCTACAGCCATAATTCTGTCATTAAAGGTGGTAAAGTATTTGGAAATGGTGGTATAAACATTTCTTGATCCTGAGTAGTGAGGGGTCTCCCATGCTAATGGATATATACCATTTTTAATGCATTCCGATAGTGCCAGCTTTATTCTTTCTTCCACCCAGTCAGGAGATTCATTAGAAACTGGCTTGCCAGATATATCATCCCAGAATTCATAGTCCTCAGCAGAAGTTCCTCTTAATTGGTGAGTTGCGCCATGAAGAACCACTGTCCCGCCTTTGTTTACCATAAACTTTATAGCCTGAACAAGGGAGGGTTTTTCCGAAAGCCTGCTTTCATATTGTTCATCAGGGTTTTTGTAAAATGGAATAAGGGAGATTTGAAAGGGAATGTCCTCTTTTGAGAGAAAAATTGCTATCTTTTTTAAAAACGAAGGGTTATCTTCAGGACTCACATCTTCAATTCTTAAGAGGGCGAGGTGTCTTTCAGAGTGATATTCTCTCAGTATTTCATGAAGAAGATCTGCAAGTATAAGAAATCTACCTCCCTCATTAGCAAAAGAGAAAGGAGAATCCGCAAAATACCAAAGATTGTTTGTCTTTATTACATATGGAAAACATCTTCCATTTTCATCCATAGCTGATGAAAGTAAATTCACATTTTTCTTGTCCTTTATTTTTATGAGATTCATCCCCTGATCTTCTTTGGGAAAATCTTCTTCTTTATAAAAAACTTTCCAACCTTTGCCAAATTTAAAACCTTCAAACTCTATACCGAATCTCTCCCCCGTTCTATCCAGAAATCTATCTATGTGCATATGGATCCAGACAATCTCTTTCTCAAATTTTATCAAGTCTGAAATAAAAAAATCTTCAAATTCAGGAAAACCTTCTTCAAAATTAACAAAAATCAAATCTTTTTTGAAAACCATGCCCTCCATATAATCCCTGACATTCAACACCTCTTTAGAGTCTATAGAGAAATGATCAAGAAGGTTGTATATAAACATGGCAGACTTGAAAGCCTCGGACTTCCCCCTTTCTCCATCGTAAATTATCAAGATATCCTTCGATATTAGATTAATCTGAAAGCAGAAAAGAGAAAATAGAAGTAGAACATATCTTTTCATATCAATTAAGAATAAAAGCAAAACTGGTTCAAGTCAATTTGGGCAGTTCTAAATCATGTAAATTTTCCCTATTCTTTTTTAGGTGGTTCAGCTAATTTTTTCTCCTGAGCCACTCTGAACAAGGGTAAATTCGCTTCTGTAGCCACATAAATAACATTGGGATTCTCCTTCAGGTTGTTTATCCAGAGATATTGAAGATATTGAGGTGTAAGAGTGCGATTTATAATTTCCTGCGCATCTCTTATACCTGTGGCTTCAACTCTTCTTCTTTCAGCTTCCAATTGCTCCCTCTGCAGGACAAATTTCATCCTCTCGGCTTCCTGTTCTGCTTTTAGTTTCTGTTCTATTGCTTGGCTAACTGTAGGAGGAAGCGTAATCGCTCTTAAAAGAACACGCTCTACAACTATTCCTCTATTGCCCACTAAATTTCTGAGATACTCCAGCATTTGATGTGCTAATATCTCTCTTTCTGATGTATAAAGAGCCTTAGCTTCATAAGAAACGGTCACACCTCTTGCTGAGGCACGGTATTGAGGTATCAACAATATTTCTCTGTAATTCTGACCCACTGTTCTATAAAGTTCAGGAGCTTTCGAAGGATCAACATGATATAAAATAGAGGCATCTAGAGACACATTCAACCCCTCTTTTGAAGGAACATTCATCATTTCCTTTACTTCTTGAGTCCTTACAGAAAAGTTTATTACTCTTGCCAAAGGATTTACAAATCTTATTCCGCTCTGTAAAGGTTTAGGACTCACTTTGCCAAAGAAGTCCAGCACGCCCACATATCCAGCTGGAACAATCCTTATTGTGGCAAGAAGGAGACCTAAGATCAGTAAAATTAGTGCTGATGAAGCTAAGGTTCTTTCATAGCCTCTAATCAAAAAACGGGCGAATAAAACTCCTGCAGTAAAGCCCAGAACAAAAATAATTAGTATCCACATTTTTACCTCCTTTCTCATAATCTTCAAAATCTTTTAAATTAAGCAGGAATTCCCTCTTTTATGTATTTCTTTACAGTCTCAACAAAAATATCGAGTTCCTCAAGTCTTGTGTAAATACTCGGTGTTACCCTGATGCCTAGCACCTCCTCATGGGTAATGGGTGTTACAACTATTCTGTGTTTTTGGAATAGAAGGGATGTCAGTTTTGCAGGCTCAATACCCTCAATGTAGAAATTGGCAAGGCCACATGAATTTTTTGAATCCAGAGATACTCTAAATCCTACATTTGGCAACTCTGAAAGTTTCTTTGCCCAGTAATCTTTTAAATACCGAAACCTTGCCTCTTTTCTTTTTGATCCAATTCCATTATGAAAGGCGATGGCTTCGTCAATTCCAAGTTCAATAGCATTTTGATGGGTTCCTATTGCCTCAAATTTTCTTATATCGGAGCTGAGAGGTTCTACATAAGGAAACAATGGCCATATTTTTGAAATTTTCTCTTTTTTAACATATAAAAAGCCCGTTCCTTTTGGTGCCATAAGCCATTTGTGGAGGCTTGTAGCGTAATAATCACAATCCATGTCAGAGACCTTAAAATCAAGATGGGCAAAGGCATGAGCTCCATCAATCACCACCTCTACACCCCTCTCATGGGCTACCTTGCATATTTCCTTTACAGGAAGAATTTGACCTGTAAGAAAAATAATGTGAGAAACAAGGATTAGTTTTGTCTTTGAAGTGATGGCTTTGCTAATAATATCTACTACTTCCATAGGCTCTTTTATCGGAGTCGGCAGTTTGACTCTTTTTATGACTATTCCCTCTCTCATTGCCCGCTGATTCAGGGCATTCTGCATGGATGGGTAATCCTGGGTGGTGGTAAGAATTTCTTCGCCGGGACTCATGGGAAAGCCGAGAAGAATGTTATGGAGAGATTCTGTTGAGTTTCTTGTAATTGCTATTTCTTCTGGAGAACAACCGAACAATCTTGCAAGTTTAGATCTTGTGACCTCTTTTAAAGGCTGGAGAATTTCCCACATAGTGTAAGTAGGTGATTTTTCTCCAAAATCCATATACTCTTTCACTGCATCTTGAACCACTTTTGGTGATGGGTGAACGCCACCATTGTTTAGATTGATTATACTTCTGTCAATGGTAAAGGCGTTTTGCACTGTGAACCAGAAATCTTCATTTTTTGCTACTTCCTCAGGAGGAGTATCTTTTAATTTTTGAGAGAGCTCCTTTACTCTTTGAATATTTGCATGAGAAAAAATGGCGGTTGCAGTTATTAAGCCTCCCAAACCTGTTATTTTCTTAACAAAATCTCTTCTTTTATAATACATGCTTTCCTCCTTCTGGTAATTTATTATTGCCATCCACAAATGTCAAGACTAAAAAAGGATTTCTAAAATTTGTCAATTTTCGAAGCTATCAGAAGCAAATTTCTGAGAAAACTCGGTTAGACAAATCTATTAGTTCTTATAAAAATTATAATTTGACTTAAGTCCTTAAAAATGTTAATTAACATGAGAAGGAGGTTAAAATGAGTAATGAACAGGCAATAGATTGGGGCAAAGGATTTACATTGTTATTTGAGGATAAAGAATGGGTGGGGAAAACTCTTATAGGAGGGATTTTTATTCTGCTCAGTTTTCTTCTGATAGGTATTCCATTTATTTTAGGATACCTTCTCGAACTTGTAAAAAATATTATAGAAAGAAAGGAGCAAGTTCTCCCTGAGTGGGAAAATCTTGGAGAAAAATTTACCCGAGGGCTGGTCTTTCTTGTTATTCTTATTATCTTTAGCTTGCTATTTGGGGTTATAATAGGAGTGCTCTTTTTCATTCCATGTTTGGGATGGATTGCCGGGATCTTAGTAGGAATTCTTTTTTATTTTGTTTATCCATTCCTTGTCTGCGAATACGCAGTCACAAATAGCTTCTCCGCGGTTTTTAATTTTGAGAGGATGTTCAATTTTATTGGGAATCAGATTGTGAATTTGATCATTGCTATTCTCCTTAGCTTTGTTATAGGAATTATAGGAGGATTAGGAATAATTCTTTTAATTATTGGAGTGATATTTACTTATTTCTGGGCTGCTGTGGGTTGCCATTACTTTTATGCGGAAGTTTACAGGGTCTGGTCCGCTCGCTGAATTAATCCACTGTTATTGTCTTACTGAGATTCCTTGGAAAATCAGGATCCAATCCTTTCTTTACAGATATGTAGTAAGATAGATATTGAAGAAAGATCGTTGAAAGGATAGGGACAAAAAACTGATTTTTTGCTGGGATTTCAATGAATATATCTGAACTCTCTTTTAAAAGTTTATCATAAGGAGAGATGGCGATCACCTCTCCACCTCTGCATTTTATCTCATTAATATGGGAAATAACCAAAGGAGCGTCTTCGGTAGTGGAGATCACTATAGTTTTGTATGCTTTTTCCACAACTGCAAGAGGTCCGTGTTTAAATTCCGAGGAGGGTAATGCCTCTGTATGAATGTAAGAGGTTTCCTTTATTTTTAAAGCACCTTCAAGAGCTGAGCCATAGGTAAGCCCGTGTCCAAGAATATGAAAAGAGGAGGTTTGAAAGAGTTTTTCCGAAAGATTTTTTGCCTCCTCCTCCTTGTTGATTATAGTGGATTTTATGGAATCGGGTAGCTCCTGGAGTTCCTTCAAATCCTTCTTTGCCATTTTCATTGCTAAAAAAAGGAAAATAACCAGTTGGTTTATGAAAGTTTTTGTTGCGGGAACGCTCACCTCTAATTGAGTCAGAAGGGGTATATTAATCTTCGAGTTGAGCTGAACAGTGGAGCCTATAACATTTACTATAGAAAATATATTCTCAAAGCCCTTTTCGAGAAGATAGTTCTGAACTCTGATAACATCTTTTGTCTCGCCACTCTGGGAAACAAGGATAAAGGAATCAGAATTGTTGAAGAAAGATGAGTAATCTTCTATAAAGGAACCCGCTACAGTTGGAATTACAATTCTTCCTGATAACCTGGTGATGTATCTTGAGCCTATAAGGGAAGCATGATAGGAAGAACCAGAGCCTATAATAAAGATATTTCTTGATTTTGATAGCCTTGAGACGAGCTCATCCATAGCTGGAAATTGGTAAAGAAAATCAAGAAGAACCCTTGCTCTTTCATCCTGTTCCTTTATCTCTTTTAACATAAAATGAGGGAAACCTTCCTTTTCCGCTAACCCCATCTCCTGCTCGAAAATTTCGAATTTCCTTCCTTTTATCTCCTCTCCTGTCTCAATATTAAAAATTCTGATTTTATCTGGTTCAAGGATGGCAAATTCGTTATTTTTTATGGGGAGGGTTTCCCTTGTAAACTCAAGAACAGAGGGAAGGTCTGAAGAACAGACTGTAAAATCTTCTCCCTTACCCAGGTAAAGAGAGGAACCCATTTTCACACATACAAGTTTGTCTTCCCCTGAGATACCGCCTACCCATGCATAGTCTCCTTTTAAATAGTCTTGCGCCTTAATCACTGCTTTTTCGAAAGGTAGTCCTTCTTTTAATCCCTCCTCTACCGCATGAATCACAACTTCTCCATCGTTATCACCCTTGAAATTATGACCGAGCCTTGTTAGTTCCTCAATCAGAGAAATGGTGTTTATTATATTCCCATTGTGAGCTCCTACCAGTTTACCTGTGCAGTCCTTGTGAGGTTGAGCATTTTCCTTTTTTGGTATACCAAAAGTTGCCCACCTTAACTGAACAATCCCTCTTTTGCCTCTCATTTCCGAAAAATTTAATTTTTTTGAGACTTCATCGAGCTTCCCCACATCCTTTCTCAGATCTATATTGCCCGATGAGTCTATTGTTGAGACCCCAACAGAGTCATACCCTCTGTAAACGAGTCTCCTCCCGGCTTTAACAAGTATTTTTCCCATATCCTCTCTTTCTTTATCAAAAATTATTCCAAATATTCCACACATAAAGCCTCCAAATTTTTTATTTTATCAATATAAAAAGGGTTGGTCAAAATCCCACTTATTTCTGGAAGCGATCCCATAATAAAAAAACTTTAAATCTCAGATTCTATAAACAAATATAAAATGAGCAAAATAAAAAAAATCAGAATAATATATGCCTTAATGCTGAAAAGATAAAGTTTTCCAATTTTCAGAGATATGAGGTGAACTTAATCGGGCATAAATCACGAATCTTCAAGACATTGCTGTTCCTTTGACATTTTTCCATGGACAAACAGAGAGATTTCATTTATATACATTAGCCAGAAAATAAAAGCCACAATCCAAGGAAAATAGTCCCAAAGAAGTCCAAGAGCGAAAGCTGGAAACACTGTATATGGATTGTTAACGCTAAGTAAGGGCAAAAGGAATAGCAAAAATGACAATTTGGTATGGCGAATATTTTTGATAATGAAATAGGAGGGCACAATTAATAAAATATATGAATAATTTTTAAAACGAGGAACAATCATGGTGTAGATTAAACACATAAAGAAGAGAAGCCAGATTATTTTCTGCGGGATTGGTTTTGACATTAATGTTTTTATAGCTTTCCAACTAATAATAAGGATGGTAAGAGCAAATGCAAAAAAGATAATTATGTCAATTTGGGATGGAAGAGGGATTCCCATTCTTTCCCTAACAGCTGATAGAAAGTCTTTAATAAATGCTAATGAACAATTGTTGATAGAACCTCTTTCATCCAATGCCACTGCATTTTTAAGGAAATGAACAAAGAGAACAGGGCTACTAAGATAAGAAACGGCAAATATAAGAACAAAACAAACAATTGTGCTCCAGAAATATAGCCCTCGTGAACGATCTCTTGTAAACCAAAGAAGCAACAAGAAAAATAATGGAGTAATTTTGAAAATAGAGGAAATTACTAACAAAACACAAAACAGAAAGTATCGACCATTAAGATAAGAATAGAAACCTAACCAAAGGAGAAATTGTTCAATGATAGAAATATTTCCTGTGATAATATCAGCATAAACTGTGCAATTAAAAGCGAACAAAATGAAAATATAAAAAAACCATCGGCTTCTTTCTTAATAAATTTTTTAGCCCAAAGATACACCAATCCAACTAATAAAATTAATTTGAAAAATAGATAGAGATTGAAAGAGTGCCTATAATCTAAAAAAGTAAAAATCCTGAAGAACAAAAGGGAGGGTGGGGGGTAGACAAAATTAAGCTCCACATTAAAAGGGAAGGGCGAAAATTTAGCTAAAGTTCTAAATTCATAGGGATCAGCATCAGCAGAAAATGCTTTCGCTGCGGAATAATAGACCCTAAAATCCCATTGATAGTGATCAAAATGAGTGACAATATTGCTCAGAAATCTGAAGGTAATTATAAGTAATAAAGCAAAAAAAGAAAATTTTAGCAATTTTTCTTTGATTTCTTTATACATCATTCTTGTTGAAAAATCTCATGAATTTTTTGAGTAATAAGTCAGAAAATCTCCTTTGTGGATTCATATTGATTCTCTTCATCTTTTTGTTTCAATTCCGTCTCTTAAAGCTTACCATGACATTAAATAAAAGTGAAGTTTGTGCCGAATCATATGAATTTTCCAAATCTTGAGATTTTTAATTATATTATTTCCTGGTGCATTCACTTCTGGAATATGGAACTCTATCAGAGCTTAATTCATTTTCCTGAAATATATCTCTGGTTATATCACATTTTTTTGTCTCTGAGACAAAACTTCTTTTTCCTTAATTTAAGGCAGGATATAAAAAATTGTTGACAACATCAGCCCTCTCGTAAATATCATTGAGAAGGGTGTTATTATAGTCCGTTTAAAACCCCAGCTATCCAACGATTTTCCTTACTTTATCCCCTTCCTTCTGCTCCAAAAGCTCAGTCAATGGGAAAGGATAAGATGATTCTTAGAGAGAATTCAGATAAGGATATTTTTCCATTTCAAAGAAATTTTATATGTTCTAATACCGTTCGTTGACTTCTATTTAAAGCCGTGATATAGTTATCTAGCGAAAAATTGGGAGAGGAAAGGAGAAATGGCATGGGTAAGTTAAAGCCGATTTTCGAAACGGAAATCCAGGAAAGCGACAAAGCCTTGCCAAGGCGCGACTTCTTGAAGTCACTTTTGGCAGGTATTTCGGTGTTGGTTCTCGATTGGGACTCATTTCCTGCTGGAAAGTCCAACAGCCACTCCGGGAATTCCTATGATGTTATTATCATCGGCGCAGGGCTTGGTGGTCTGAGTTGCGGAGCTGCTTTTGCTCGCCAGAATTTCCGACCTCTCATCTTGGAACAGCATACAATTCCCGGAGGTTATGCCACCACCTTCAGGCGACCTGGTGGGTTCATCTTTGACGTTTCTCTTCACTCCACCACTGTCGGCGAGCGTCAAGGGCTCCATAACCTCATCCCTGGCTTTCCTGAAATCAAAGATGTCGAATTTGTGCCACATCCTTTTCTTTACAGGGCGATCTTTCCGGGTTATGATTTTCGGGTTCCCCAGAAAAATCCGGCTGGATATGCCGAAATTCTGACCAGGTTTTTCCCTGATGAGAAAGAAGGCATAGAAGGTTTGATGGGAGACATGACCGGACTTGCTCAGGATATAAAGAAATACTCTCAGTCTGGAGGAAAAGTGAATATGGCAACTTTCCCCCAAGACTTTCCCTTCCTTTTCAAAACCATAGGAAAGACTTGGGGACAGATGGTCGATGCCCGAATTAAAGATGCGAAACTAAAAGCGATGATATCCTCTCTTTGGGGATATTACGGATTGCCCCCATCTATGCTTTCAGCTTTTTATTATGCTCTTCCGACCATAGGCTACCTCCAGGAAGGTGGCTACTATCCTCGAGGAAGGTCCCAAGCTATCAGCAATGCCTTAGTAAAATTCATCCAGAAACGTGGCGGAACTGTCAAACTTGGATGTCAAGTGGAAAAAGTTCTTGTCCAAAACCGGGTTGCAATTGGCGTGAAGACCGCTGACGGAGAAGAGTATCAGGCTAAAGTGGTTATCGCCAACGCTAACCCTGTCGATCTCTTTGAGAAGATGATAGATGAGAAGAAGTTTTTCAAGGACTATCTGGAGAGATTGCAAAAATTGAGCGTTAGCCTTTCTTCTTTTCAAGTTTTCCTGGGACTCAAAAGGGATTTGGTCGGTAAGCTCCGGATTCCAGACAGTGAAATATTTTATTCTCCTGGGTTTAACATGGAAGTTGGCTATAAAGCAATGCTGGAAGGCAACATTGAGAATTGTGGTTTCGGCATAATGCTCTACGATAATATATATAAAGGATATTCACCGCCGGGGAAAAATACTGTTAATATCATGACGCTTCAAGGCTATGAGCGGTGGGCTCGTTTTGAATCTGATTATCGAAAGGGGAAGAAGAAAGAATATCGAGCTGAGAAGGAAAGGATGGCGAATATATTAATTAAGAAGGTTGAAGAAGTGCTCTTGCCAGGGCTCTCAAAAGCCATCGAAATTAAGGAGATCGGCACGCCCCTGACAAATTGGAGGTACACAAAGAATTATCGTGGCGCCATATATGGCTGGAATCAAACCATTGACAACTCGGGCCTAAGCCGTCTCCCCCATACTACACCCATAAAAAATCTATATCTCGTTGGTGCCTGGACTCAGCCTGGGCATGGTTACAGTGCGGTTATCTCCAGTGGTTTGCAGTGCTTTGCGGAAATCATTAAAAACTGGTCTACCGATACGTAAAAATATACTGATTCGGAGTTTTTATCACAAGTGAGCAGCAAGTGGTAAATCAACTATATTAAGAGCTGTGGGTTATAAATTGGCAAAGCAAATTAAAAAGGTCTATCCATACCTTTTAAAGAAATAAGAGGATTGGAAATCTTAAACAAATCCAAAATCTAAACTTTTCTTTAAAGCTTTTCGTTTTTTGTGATTGTTTTACATGAATTATCTTCAATAGATTTAGCACCAATAAGAATTTTACCTTGTGTTTATGCTGAAAATACCTGCAATCACTCCGGAAACCTCCCTCATGTTTTTTGCCTCAAAAAGAACTGTGTGTCCGTCAACCCTTTTGAAGCAGGGAATGAAAGAAAGGGCTTCCGCATCATAAGTGTTTTTAAAGACAATTTCCATTTTAAAAGGAGGGGTTATTTTATAAGGTTTGAAGCTCTTTATTTTTAATACAGCTGATTTGCATTTTTCCTTAATTTCCTTGCAAACTTTGTTCGGGTGTTTTGTTTTTGCAGAGAAAAAACCCATGGATTCTTTGGTCACTACAGTCTCAATGTTTCCTAGTATTTTCCTTGCTTCTTCAGTGATATACTGATCTCCTGCCACAAAGATCACAGGGACATGGAACTCACCCGCAATCATAGCATTTAACAAAGTCTCAGAAACTGAAATTCCGTTGATTTTTATGTCGAAAAACTTTGTTCCCCATACAGTGTGGGAGATTACAGCTCCTGCCACTCCCTCTTTTGCATGGGCACCAATTACCATGACTCCGTCAAAGGAATTGTCAATACCTTCCATTAGCATCATGGGTCTTGGAAAACCTCTTATAAGATAAGCTGATTCGTTCAACTCATCTGGTATTATGTTCTGGGCGTTCCAGTGGGAATCAGCCACCACTATCTCTCCTGCTCCAGCTTCTATACATCCTTCAATACATGAATTTACTTCTGCAGTGAGCCATTTTCTTGCTTTTTCATACTCGGAATCCCCGGGCCTTGTCTGAATCTGGCTTACAGCCTGACCTATTCCTTCCATGTCCACAGTAATGTAGATTTTTGGTTTTTTTGCTGTTTCTGATAGAAGAAAACTTACAGACAATGTCAGAAAAATCAAATACAATGAGATTTTCTTTCCCATAATACCTCCTCATTTTCATTATTAAACATTTTTTCAAGGCTCATATGGAAGTAAAAATTATTTCTGAGAATCTAAAAAATTGGACATCTCAATCTATATCTTCTCTGGTGGAATCGTCTTTAACAAGGGCTTCCTCGTCTGCGTAAATTCTTCCACCTTCCTCTTCAAAACCAAGACAACATATCAATCTCCCACAAAGTCCAGATATTTTTAAGGGATTTACATTTAAATTTTGATTTCTCGCCTGTTGAAGAGATATGGGTTCAAAGGTTTTCATGAAGGAGCAACAACATAGAGCCCTTCCACATACTCCTATGCCACCAACCATCTTAGCCTCATCCCTCACTCCTATCTGCCTCATTTCAATTCTCATTTTGAATTCCTTTGCAAGATCCTTCACAAGTTCCCTGAAGTCAATTCTTCCGTCAGCGGTAAAGTAGAACATTCCTTTTCTTTGGTTTAAAAAGAATTTAACCTTTACAAGTTTCATGGGAAGATTTCTTGTTTTTATTCTTTCAAGACAGAATTTGAAGGCTGATTTTTCCCTGTTCCTTTTCTTTTCTATCTTTTCGATCTCTTCTTCTTCTGCTCTTTTAATTTTTAACAATTCTTCATCTCTTAGATCAAGTTGATCACATATAGCTATAACTCTTCCCAGCTCACCTCCCATTTCATTGGGAACAAAAACTGTATCTCCTATTTTTAAATCTTCATCACTTATAGCCCACGCAGTCCTCCCAGACTCCTCAAGTTTTATTCCTAATTTCATCATTTTAAACCATCCTTTAATTCTATGAATAAAATAAAAGGGAAAAGATATGCTTGGACATTCTTTTCAAGGGTTTTTCTCAAAAAGTCAGTTCTTTCTATCAAATTAATCAGCCTCTCCACTTCTAATCTTTCCTTTAATTTCATCATTTTGTCAAGGAAATCGGGATTCGCCAGAGAAGAGGTTTCAACCAGTTTAATTTTAATCAGGTCTCTTATAAAAGTTAGTAATATTCTGAGGAAAATGTCCACATCTTCATTCCATTCAGCTCTTGAATATTCCTTTGGTTTCTCCAGTTCGCTCCTCAAAAATTCGAAAGCCTGGAAATGCTCTCCATTCTTTATTTTTTCAATAATTTTGAAGACGTTTTCTCTTCTTTGCAAAATCACTTCCACATCGCTGGAAATCGCTTTTTCGTAATCGTTTTCAAAAAGTCGAGATAGAAAAATCGCTGTGCTTCTATCAAAACCACTTTTAGCAATTTTCTCTACGGCTGATTCTGAACTTGTAAGGATATCGATTTGCAAACACCTGGATCTTATTGTAGGAAGAATTTTTTCAGGATTTTCGGTTAGAAGGAAAAAATTAGAGGAAGCGGAGGGTTCTTCAAGGGTTTTTAAAAAAGCATTTGAAGCCTCTTCGTTCATATTTTCTGCTCTTTTTATTATAAATATCCTTTTTTTTCCTATCATGGGTCTAATGGAGGCTATAGCAATCAATTTTCTAATCTGATCTATTTTTATAAAAGAACCCTCTGGCTCTACTGTGGTTACATCAGGATGAACATTTTTTTCAATTTTTACACAAGTTTCGCAATTATCACAGGAATCAGGTGTAGGATTTTTGCAGTTTAAAGCCTTAGCAATCTGCAATGCTGTAAATGAAGAATCTGAAAGGTTCCCTTTTAAAATTAAGGTATAGGAAAGCTTGCCATTCTCAATAGCATTCATTATAATCCTTTTCGCAACTTCGTTATTCTCAATGGCACTTATGCTCATTTTCTTCTATCCATAACCTTTCTCAGAGCAATTCCAGTAAATGAATTCTCCATTTTTACCAGATCTTCGGGTGTTCCCTCCGCCACAATATATCCGCCCTCCTCACCGCCCTCCGGACCAAGGTCGATTATCCAGTCCGCAGATTTAATTACCTCCAAGTTATGTTCTATTACCATTACAGAGTTTCCCTTTTCCACAAGCTGAGAGAGAACATTTATCAGTTTTTTTATGTCATCAAGATGAAGCCCTGTGGTAGGTTCGTCAAGAATGTAAAGAGTCTTTCCCGTGGATTTTCTTCCCAGCTCTTTGCAGAGTTTTACTCTCTGTGCTTCTCCACCAGAAAGGGTAGGAGCTGGTTGACCTAATTTTAAATATCCGAGGCCTACTTCCCTTATAACATCGAGTCTTCTCTTCAAAAAGGGAATATTTTTGAAGTATTCGTAAGCTTCATCCACTGTCATCTCAAGGAATTCATTAATATTTTTTCCCTTGTATCTTACCTCAAGGGTCTCCCTGTTATATCTTTTTCCACCACATCTATCACATGTGACATAAACATCGGGAAGAAAATTCATCTCTATTTTTTTAATACCGGCTCCCTGGCAAACCTCGCACCTACCTCCTTTTACATTGAAACTGAACCTTCCTTCCCTGTATCCCCTTGCCCTTGCCTCATGGGTCATAGCAAAAAGTTTTCTTATGGTTCCGAAAATCTCAGTATAAGTTGCAGGGTTTGAGCGGGGGGTTCTTCCTATGGGTGTTTGATCCACATTTATAACTTTGTCAATCTTCTCCAGACCCCTTATCTCTCTGTATTTCCCTGGTTTTTCCTTGGATTTGTAAAGAAATCTCGAGGCTGATTTGTAAAGAATGTCAAAGAGAAGAGTGCTCTTCCCTGAGCCTGAAACGCCTGTTATACATGTGAAAACGCCAAGGGGAATTTTAACATTTATATTCTTTAGATTGTGTTCCTCAGCTCCTATGATTTCTATGAAATCCTTAGGTTTTCGCCTTTTTGGAGGGATGGGAATTGTTCTCTCTTTTCTTAAATAAAATGCTGTAAGAGATTCTGATTTAAGTATGGAAGAAATATCTCCCTCTGCCACCAGATAACCTCCCTTCTCTCCTCCTTCAGGACCAAGGTCGATTATCCAGTCAGCGGATCTTATCGTGTCCTCATCATGTTCCACTACTATTACTGTGTTCCCAACATCTCTTATATTTTTCAATATCTGAATCAATTTTCCATTGTCTCTGTTATGGAGACCTATACTGGGCTCATCAAGCACATAAAGGACTCCTCTCAATCTTGAGCCAATTGTGGATGCCAATCTCACTCTTTGAGCTTCACCTCCAGAAAGGGTGGAAGTGGGTCGGTTTAAATCAAGGTAGCCAAGACCAAGCTTCAACATCACATCGAGTCGAGAGTTAATCTCTTTTACGACCTTTTCGGCTATTATTCTTTCATTTTTCTCAAGAGATTCTATATCCATGATTCTCCTGAGCTCAGAGACAAGGATAGTAGAGTAATAATGAATATTGTTACCGAGGAAGAAAACAGAAAGACTTTCCTCTTTCAACCTTTTTCCAAGACATGATGGGCATATCTCATCAGTTAAAACTAACTCGCCCCATTCATCGTATTTGGATAGCCTTCCCAGCCCATCACACCTTTTGCAAGCTCCATACGGACTGTTGAAAGAGAAGGATCTGGGTTCAAAATCAGAAAGGTTAAGGTCGCAATTAGGACAATAAAGTTTCGTGGAGAATAAGACTTCTTCATTATGGGAATCTATAATTGTAGCTGTGCCATTTCCTATTTTTAAGGCGAGGTTTAACGCCTCTTGAGCTCTTCCTTCTCTGACAGAATTCAGAGTTAGCTGGTCAATGAGTATCTCTATAGTATGTTTCTTGTTTCTTTCAAGATATATGTAGTCGTTAAGCTCTCTGACAGTGCCATCGATTCGAGCTTTAATAAATCCCTTTTTTGAAAATTTTTCAAGAAGCTCTCTGTGGTCCCCTTTCTTCCCTCTTACAATTGTAGCGAGAATGGAAATTCCCTTTCCTTGAAAATTTTCTTTCACTCTTTCCCATATCTGGGCAGGAGTTTGTCTGGAAACCTCTCTCTTACAAATAGGGCAATGAGGTCTTCCAACTTTTGCAAAAAGAAGCCTTAAATAATCGTGAATTTCAGTAACCGTTCCCACTGTAGATCTTGGATTTGTAGAGATGGTTTTCTGGTTTATAGCTATGGATGGCGAGATACCCTCTATTAATTCCACATCGGGTTTCTCAAGATTTTCTATGAATTGTCTCGCATATGTGGAGAGGCATTCTATATATCTTCTCTGTCCTTCTGTCCAGATGGTGTTAAAAGCGAGGGATGATTTTCCAGAGCCACTTGGACCTGTAATCACAATAAATTTGTTTCTCGGGATATCAATGTTAAGATTTTTCAGGTTGTGCTGACATGCTCCTCTTATTTTAATATGGTTCATAAATTTTTATTTTAACCTTTTGTGAAAAATCGGGCAAGGAGGGGGAAAACCTTTCTGTTCTTTTTACTCGCTTTTGGTGAAGATGGGATTTAGTTTTTCGCCACCTCTGGAAATGGGAATCAGAAAGAATGAGCTTCTGAAATTGAATCTCTTTTTAAGTATTTTCTTGGAAGTAGAGGACTGAGTCCGATTAAGATTTTATAAACGGATAATCCACTCCGTTCAGCAAGTTTGTCAGCTGTGAGAGGACTTTCCTTCTGATGATCAATGAGAATAACTTCGTCCCCTGCCTTTATTTGAGCATCGTTTTCCAAATTGATCATCATATGATTAGCTGTAACAGTGGCAATCACTGGGTATTTTTTATTCTTTATCAAAACTTCTCCTTTGTTAGCGAGTTGAAATGGATAGCCATCCGAGTATCCGATTCCTAAGGTTGCTACCAATTCTTTCTTTTTAGCTAGGAATGTTCGATGATAAGAGAGGGTGTCACCAGGGTATAAATCTTTAACATAGAGCACTTTTGCTTTTAAAGAAAGAACGGGTTGGAGTTTCAAGATATCTTCTTTCTGGGTATGAGGAGAAGGGTAGTATCCGTATAGAGTTATGCCAGGTCTTACCATGTCAAGATGTGACTCCTTTAAATTTATTATTCCATCACTGCTCGCAACATGCTTCCATCCCAGGGATATCCCTTTCTTCTCCGATAGAAGACAGACCTCTCTAAATTTTCTCAATTGTTCCCTGTCAAAATCGTTATCTTCACTTAAATCAGTAGATATTCCCTGAATTTTTAAATGGGAAAGAGAGGCGACTTTCTCAATAAAAGGAAGAGCTTTGTAATAGGGAATTCCTGTTCTTCCCAACCCAGTGTCAATGTGAATGTGAACTCCTACTTTTTTGTTAGCTCTTGAGGCTTTTTCATTGAGGAAAATTACATCATCAGTATAAACAGTTTGGGAAAAATCTCCTTTTACTATCTCCTCACAGTCCTCTTTCGAAAAAGGACCAAAGTTTAAAATAGGGCATTTTATTCCTTTTTCTTTCAATTCTATTGCTTCCTCTAATTTCCCTACCATTAACCCATCCACTTTCTGCTTTTCAAGAAAATGAGCTATCTCAAAAAGACCATGTCCATAAGCATTGGCTTTAATTACTGCCATTATAGGAACTTTAACGAGCTTTCTTATCTGATTTACATTCCAGGATAGATGGTCAAGATTTACCTCAATCCAGGGATCAAGAGCTCCTGATTTTCTTATTTTTAATTTTGAAAAAGAACCTGAGGTTCCATTCAAATGAGAAATCGATACCCAAGTTCCAGTACCAATAAAGCTAAGAAAATTTCTTCTATTCATGCTTTTATTTTACCATTTGTCTTCAAAAATCGAATTATAAAGCAGAAAGAGGTTATGAGGAGAAGTGTCCGACAAAGAAGGACATTCTGATAAGTTCAAAAAAAGAGAACCTCATTAATTTAAATGCTTGTTTTCTGAGTATCAGGATTTTTAAATTCACAATCAAAAAGTTTTGCAACCCCATCCTTTACCATCACCCGTCCACTTACAATTGATAATCTTGTTTCGGGAAATTCCCACCTTTGCGATGTAGCCTCTATTATTCCGGTTTCGTCCTCCAGTATATAGAAAACCGTTCTTTTTCCGTTAGCTATTTTTGTCCTTGCATCTACAATTCTTACTGGAAGGGAGATCCTCCTCCCTTCCAGCTCGTTCAGATCTTTTATTTTATAAGGGGATTCTTTATCAGAGATTTTTTTAAGGGCTCTCTCAAGAGAGAAATCTTTTTCTCTTGAGTCCTTTAAAATTTTAATATTTTCAATACGATTATGCAGATAGAGAGATATCTGGAGAGAAAAAGGAGCCAGAGAATCAAGAGCACCACTTTTTATAAGAGAGAGCATCTCTTCTTTTTTAGGATTTATTCTAATCATAAAATCATAAAGGGAAAGGAAGGATTTGCTTTTTCGTTCTCTGACAATATTTTTTATGGTTTCTTTTCTTAGCCCTTTTATAAAAACAAGACCCTTCCTTAAAGAATTTCCCTCGATCTTTACATTTTCCTCACTTTTATTCACATCAGGGGGCAAAATTTTGATGTTTCTTCTTCTTGCTTCCTCCATATACTCCCATAAAGGATAGTATCCTCCGTTTGAATTTATTAAAGAGGAGAAGAATTGTAAAGGACGATGGGTTTTGAGATAGCACGAGATATATGCTGACCAGGCATAAGAGTAAGCATGGGCTTTATTGAAAGTATAGGAGGAGAAATATTTAAGAATTCTCCATATTTCTTCCATTTCTTCTCTTTTCCATCCTTTTTCGCTTCCTTTTTTGACAAACTCTTTTTTCACCTCCTCATCCTTTCCCTTTTTTAGATTCTTTCTCAAAATCTCCGCCTCTTCCCATTCAAATCCAAGTTTGTGGGCTATTTCCATAATTTGCTCCTCATAAATGATGAGTCCATTACTTTCAGGAAGCAGATTTTTTAGAAAAGAATTAACTTCGAAATTTTTACCATTTCTGATCATTATCATGCCTCTCTTCATTCCGCTTTCTGTGGGTCCTGGTCTTACAAGAGCAAGAGCATCTGCAATTTCTGAGAGAGTTTTAGGTTTTATTTTTCTTAAAAGATCTATCATAGCTGGGCTTTCTATCTGGAAGCAACCTATTGTTTCTCCTTTTCCAATTAAATCAAATGTTTCAGAATCATCCTCAGGAATTCTTTCTAAATTTAGATTCCTCATGCTCATAGATATTGCGGAAAGGCCTCTTACACCGAGTAAATCAATTTTTACCATTTTTGCTTCCTCCAGACCTTCTCTATCAAAATGAGTTACAGGATAACCTTTTTTTGAAGTTTGGAGAGGTAGAAAAGAAGTAACAGGATAAGGTGTAAAAACAAGACCCCCCACATGCAGAGATTTCTGAAAATGAATTCCATCGAGAAGGGATGCGAGTCTCCATACTTTTTCCCATCCAGGTGGACAGAGTATCTTCTTTAGTAAGGAGGGCTCAGAAAAAGCGGGAACCTTTTTTGCAATTTCCCTGCACTCTGATGAGGAGAAGCCAAGAGCTTTGCATGTGAAGTAAAGAGCGGAGCGAGCCTTGAAATCTTTGAAGGAAGCGATAAAGGAGACCTTTCCAGAATGTTCTTTTAGAAGATGTTCTATTACTTCATCTCTTCTCTGGGATTCAAAATCTATGTCAAGATCAGGGGGTTCTTCTCTTCCTGAGTTGAGAAATCTTTCAAAATAGAGATTATTCTTTACGGGGTCAATATGGGATATCTCGAGGATATAAGCTATAAGAGAAGAGGCTCCCGAGCCCCTTAAATTGTAAAGAATGCCATTTGTCTTGGCAAAATTTTTTATTTCATATGATAGAAGAAACAGCCATGAAAAACCTGAATCCTCAATTACTCTCAGCTCCTTTTCCATCCTTTCTATGTAAAGATGATTTAAATTCTTTTCAGTCGCTATTTTTTCTACAAGTTCCCTCAATTCCTTTTCTTTTCCGTGTATTTTGGGTAAAATATTGTTGAGTTCAAATTGACACTTTTCAGCTATCTCCCATGTTCTTTTAAAGATACCCTCATCTCTTGTGAGACTTTCCATGGGATTCATGGGAAGAAGGGATAAATGAGAAAATCGCTTTCCTTTAATAATGGGAAAGGGAATCCCTTCTCTTATAGAAAGAACAAGCTTGTAAAGTGTTTCTTGATTGAAATAATTGACAGGATTAGCCCAAACAAGCGGGTAGCCCATTTTTTTGAATTCTTCCAGCCATTTAATATTTCCAAGAGTTATTCCAATGTAAAAGTCGTCAAAATTCTCAAAAATAAATTTCATTTGGATAGATTTTGGGATGTATATTTTAACGATTCCATCTCCATCAAGCTCTTTTCTGTTCAGAATTTTACAAAGGTTATAATATCCTTTCTTTTCTTTCACAAACAGTAGGAATTTCTCATCCTCTATAGAAATTTCAGTGCCAAAAAGAGGTTTTATTCTTTTCTGTCCAGAGCTTTGGTTTAAACATTCTTTCTGTATGCTTCCCCATCCCCATATGCCATCTATGTCAGCGATGGGAATGTATGAAAACCCTTTCATTGTGGAAAAGAGTTCCCTCAAAGAGATTCCTCCTTTGCTAAAGGAGGTTCTTATCCTTAAGGGAAGATAATTTTTCATGTTCGCCTTTTGTTCTATATTATGATAAAAAATCTAAGAATAAAAATCAAGAGATCCGATCTCTAAGATTTTGAACCAAAATAGAAAAGAAATAAAATTCTTTTAATTTACTCTCACGAGTCTATTATGTAAAATTATTTTTATGGATAAAATTTTAATTCTTGATTTTGGCTCTCAATATACCCAGTTGATCGCAAGAAGGATTAGAGAGCTTGGTGTTTATTCTGAAATAAAGCCCTATTCAATTTCTCTGAAGTCAATAAAAGAGGAAGCACCCAAAGGGATTATTCTTTCAGGAGGCCCAAGGAGTGTTTTGGAAGAAGGGGCTCCTACACTGGATAAAGAGATATTTAACATGGGAATTCCTCTTCTTGGAATATGCTACGGTCTTCAGTTGATCTCATATCTTCTTGGTGGAAAAGTGAGAAAAGCGGAAAGGAGAGAGTATGGGAAGGCTGTTCTAAAAATTCGTTCTGACAAAGGACTTTTAAAAGGAATAAGAAATGAGAGTGTAGTATGGATGTCTCATGGAGATGAGGTTTTTGAGCTTCCAGAGGGATTTTTTTTAACTGCCTCAACTGCTACCAATGATGTAGCTGTAATTGAGAATTATGAAAAGAGGATTTTTGGCATCCAGTTTCATCCTGAGGTGGCTCATACTGACCAAGGAAAAGAGATTCTATCCAACTTTATTTTTAATTATGCAGAGTCAGAGAAATCATGGAACCTTTCAGCATTCATAGATAGAAGCTTAGAAGAAATAAGGGAAAGGGTCGGGGAAGATAAGGTTTTATGCGCTTTGAGTGGAGGTGTGGATTCCACTGTAACTGCCCTTCTTGTAAACAGAGCAATAGGAGAGAATCTAACATGTGTTTTTGTGAACACAGGGCTTTTAAGATGGGGTGAATATGAAGAGATGATGAAGAGATTCAAGAGTTTGACTCTCAATGTTGTTGGCGTGGATGCCTCAGAAAAATTTCTAAAATCATTGAAAGGGGTAAAGGATCCAGAAAGAAAGAGGAAGATCATAGGAAGAACTTTCATAAAAGTTTTTGAAGAGACGGCCAAGGAGTTGGGAAAGTTCAGATTTCTTGCGCAGGGGACAACATATCCTGATGTTATAGAAAGTATGCCACAAAGAGGACCATCTTCCACTATTAAGAGCCATCACAATGTAGGTGGACTCCCGAAATCCATTAAATTTAAGCTTCTCGAGCCTTTAAGAGAACTTTTTAAGGATGAAGTGAGAGAGATGGGAAGGAGGCTCGGCCTGGATGAAGAATTTATCTGGCAGCACCCTTTCCCAGGACCAGGTTTAGCTGTAAGAATAGTGGGAGAGGTAACAGAAGAGAGAATCTCTCTTCTAAGAAGAGCTGATAAAATTTTGCTGGAAGAGATAAGAGATGCTGGGATATACAGGGATCTTTGGCAAGCTTTCTGTGTTTTGCTTCCTGTAAAAAGTGTGGGTGTTATGGGAGATGAGAGAACTTATCAGAATGTCATTGCTATTCGCCTTGTTCAGAGCGTTGATGGAATGACCGCTAACTGGTATCATGCGGATCATTCTCTTCTTTCCAAAATTTCTACAAGGATAATAAATGAGGTTTACGGAATAAACAGGGTGGTATATGATGTAACCACAAAACCTCCTGGAACTATTGAATGGGAATGATGAAATGAAGAAGTTTGTTCATCTACATACCCATTCAGAGTATAGCCTTCTTGATGGGGCGATGAAAATAGATGCTCTGCTGGAACAGGTCTCCAAGATGGAGATGCCAGCGATTGCTCTTACAGATCACGGAAACATTTTCGGAGCTCCATATTTCTGCCAGAAAGCCAAGGAGTATGGGATAAAACCGATAATTGGCGCAGAAGTTTATGTAGCTTATGGTTCTCGATTTGATAAAAAGGGAAGGGAGGAGGAGATACCCTTTTATCATCTGCTTCTTATTGTGGAGGATGAAACAGGATACAAAAATTTGGTTCAACTTCTTACAAAGTCTTATTTAGAGGGTTTCTATTACAAACCAAGAGTGGATAAGGAACTCCTTTCTACTTACAGTTCAGGACTGATAGCCCTTTCCTCTTGTTTGAGGGGTGAGATTCCTTCCCTTATTCTGGAGAAAAAACTTGAGAAAGCAGAGTCAACCATTAGAGAATATCAAGAAATCTTTGGAAAACATAATTTCTTTCTCGAACTTATGAACAATGGTCTCGAAGAGCAAAAAATAGTGAATGAGGCATTAGTAGCTCTCTCCACTAAGACATCTGCTGCTATTGTAGCAACAAATGATGTGCATTATTTAACCAAGGAAGATGCTTTGATTCAGGATGTTCTTCTATGTATCCAGACGGGAAAGACCTTGAAAGATCCCTCAAGATTGAAATTCCATTCTGAAGATTTCTATCTCAGAAGTTCCGAGGAGATGATATCCCTTTTTTCTGAATATCCCGAAGCAATAGAGAATACGCTTGCCATAGGGGGCAGATGCGATTTCACCCTTTACAAGGATGGGAAAGAAAAAAGATACCATCTACCCAGATTCAAAACTCCAGAAGAAATTAGCGAGGATGATTATCTTGAAAAAATTGTTAACGAAGGATTCGAGAGGAGATTGACTGAGAAGAGAAAAAGGAACGACAAATTTGATATAGAAAAATACAAAGATAGATTGAGGGTGGAGATTGAAACTATAAAAAGGATGGGGTTCTCAGGATATTTTTTAATAGTTTGGGATATTGTCAAATATGCAAAAGAGAAAGGAATTCCCGTAGGACCCGGAAGAGGTTCTGCTGTTGGCTCCCTGGTTTCTTTTTCCTTGGGAATCTCAGAAATAGATCCTATCCAATACGATTTAATTTTTGAGAGATTCCTTAATCCTGAAAGAATTTCTCTTCCAGATATAGATATTGATTTTTGCGGTAGAAGAAGACAAGAAGTTATAGATTATGTTGTTCAAAGGTATGGGAAGGATAATGTTGCCCAGATAATCACCTTTGGAACAATGGCTGCGAGAGCAGTGGTAAGAGATGTGGGAAGAGTTTTTGAAATTCCTCTTTCCGAGATTAATGCCATATGCAAGCTCATACCTCCAAATATTTCTATTGACAAAGCTCTTGAAGAGATCCCACAATTGAAGGAAAGAATTGAAAAGGATGAAAAATTAATTAATCTTATAAATATTGCGAAAAGACTTGAAGGATTTGTACGCCACACCTCCACCCATGCTGCTGGAATTGTTATATCCCCAAAACCTCTTACAAATTATCTACCTCTTTATATGACAAGCAAAAATGAGATTACTACCCAGTTTGCCATGGGAGATATTGAAGCCTTGGGATTGTTAAAAATGGATTTTCTTGGGTTAAGGCATCTTACAATTATTCAGGAAACCATTGATTCTATAAAAAGATACGAAGGGAAAGAAATTGATATTAACTTCATACCTCTGGATGACCAGCGGACTTTTGAGCTTTTCTCCTCAGGTATGACTGATGGAATATTTCAGTTTGAAAGCCACGGAATGAAGGAGATCTTGAGAAAGTTTGAGCCCACTTCTTTAAAAGACCTGATAGCACTAAATGCTCTTTATAGACCAGGTCCCCTCAGAAGCGGAGAAATAGTTTCTGAGTTTATAAAAAGAAGGCACTCCTCAGAAGAGGTCAAATACAAAATACCAGAACTCAAGGAAATTCTCGGGGAAACATACGGAGTAATAATTTATCAAGAACAGGTTATGAAAATTGCAAATATAATTGGAGATTTCTCTCTCGGTGAAGCTGACATACTAAGGAAAGCCATGGCAAAGAAGGTGCCGGAGATTATGCGAGATCAGAAAGATAAATTTGTTAAAGGAGCTATGAAAAAAGGGATAGAGAAAGAGGACGCTGTGGAACTTTTCTCTGATATGGAATCTTTTGCTTCGTATGCATTTAACAAATCCCACAGTGCAGCATACGCTTACCTTGCTTACATAGGAGCTTATCTGAAGGCACATTACCCGGTTCATTTTATGGCTTCCCTTCTCACTAATGAAGCAGAAAGAGGAGCATCTTCTGAAATCGTAAAGTACATAAATGAATGTAAAAATATGAATATAGAAGTGCTTCCTCCTGATATTAACGAAAGCGATTACAACTTTACCGTCGTAAAAAATCGCATAAGATTTGGGCTTTCCGCCATTAAGAATGTGGGAGAGGCTGCTGTAAAGTCAATAATTGAGGCTAAGAAAAAGCTTGGGAAAATAGAAAGCCTGGAGGATTTTGTCAAGGAGGTGGATCCGAGAGCTGTTAATAAAAAGGTTCTTGAGAATCTTATAAAAGCTGGCGCCCTGGACTCTTTAGGGTGGAAAAGATCTCAACTATTTCACTCCATGGATGGCATTCTGGAGCTCATTCACAAATATAATAAGAAAAATAGCCTACCCTCTCTTTTCGGCTCAGGGCTTGATTTTAGCGATGTCAAGAAAAAGGTGAAAGATTTAAGAGAATGGGATAATCTTCAGCTTCTACAGTATGAAAAGGAAGCCCTCGGTTTTTACATAACAAGTCACCCTCTTACAAAATATTCAGAAAATTTGGAAAAACTAAAGATTACTCCAATAAAAAACCTTGAGGATTCCATAGAAAGCAATGAGGTAACCCTCGCTGGAGTTGTTACATCCTTAAAAATGAAGAAGAATTCAAAGGGAGAGAGGATGGCAATCTTCATTCTGGAGGATTTGACAGGGAGTATTGAAATAGTTGCTTTCCCCGATGCTTTCAAATCTTTTGGAGAACTTATTCAAGAAGGCTTCATTTTATGGGTAAAGGGTTCTCTAAAAGCTGAAGAAAAGAAAAGCATTTATTTGCGGTCAGCCATGTTGTTAGAAGATGCTATAAAAAATCTTATCTCTGAAGCTGTTGTTCGAATCTCTCTTTTCAGTTTAGACTCTGAAACCATATTTTCTTTGAAGAACATCCTTGAAAAATATAGAGGAGAGACCTCTCTTTCTTTTGAGCTTTTTGATCTCAACGAGAAATTCACTGTTAAGTCCCTCCACTTCCCCGCAGTGAATCCCTGCAACGAATTGAAAGATAAAATAGAGAGTCTTTTCGGAAAAGGGGCTTTTATTTTGAAATTCTAAGATTCTTAATTCTTATAAGTTTTATCCAATACAAGAATTGCATCAGAGATAGGTCTTGGACCTGCGGCGTCAGAAGGTGAGTTTACAATCTTCCCATTTACCCACATGGTGGAAGAGCCTCCCCCATCGAGATTCAAAGCATTATAACAGCCTAATTTCATAAAGAGCTCCGCAAATTCATCCAGGGTCATTCCTATGGAGAGATAGGGCTGTCTTCCATCCACCACTACAAGAAAAACTGTTTTCCCATTCTTAGAAATTCCTATTCCAGTTCGTGGGTGAAGAGTATCTACAAATTTAGATGTGAGACCTTCTGTTGAACCTTTGTATACATTAAAACCTCTTCGCACAATCTGAGGAGCTCCTGTAACTGCAAAATCAATATCTTCTTTGGAGTAAAGATTTTTTATAAAGAAATTAACAGGGGAATTAATTTTAATTTTTTTTAAGATGGGGTCCGAGTCTCTAAGGACTATAAGAACCTCTCCTTTCTTAAGAAGGATTTCTCCATTATTTATTATTGAAAAAATAATGCCCTTTACTTTCTCTGTGGGAGAGAATCTTTTTTTCGCTAATTTTATTGAGATCCCGCTTAGATCTTCTTCAATTTTAATCTTTTTGTTAAAGGCAGAAGTAAAAAGAGAGATCCTTTTAGAATCCGGATTTTCCATGTTTAATCCATCAATTTTAACTTTCTCCTTGCCAGTATCAAAATATATTTCCACCATGTTTTTTGAAATTATAAGCTTCCCATTAACAGTTTTTATCAATGACGACCTTCTATTGCTCAAAGTGTAAATTAGCCCTTCGTCAATAAAAAGCCCTTCGGGTCTGCCATTCTCATGGAAAAAAGAGGCATTTACACCAGCTATAATTTTTTCCCCCTTCTCAGCCTCCCCTTTTATTATTTTTTCCAGTGTTTTTCTACCAAAAACTCCATCGCTCGCTTTCTGAAGTTCAAGGGACATAAATTTTTGATTTAGAAGAACTTTTAAAATGTGGATTGAAATGGGAATCTCTGAAACAAAGACCCTTTTGTAGAAAACGTAAGGTGAAATCCTATCATACTGCCATAAAGCTGGATTCTGGTTTTTGAGCCAGTCTTTGAAATTTAAGGGAGAGGAGGGACCTGAAAATAAAGATAGGGTAAAGAATAAAAGAACTATCTTCCATAAAAATCTGACAAAATACTTTTTATTTTTCATTAGAAAATATGATAGCACAAAATCAAAGAAAAAAATTTAATTGCTCCAAAGAATTTAATAACTTTTGCTTCTGAGGGAGATAAAGCTTATTTTTGAAAAATTCCACTAAATGGTATAATTAGTTTTAATAAATTAAATTCGAAGGGTTTTTATCAGTTCGAATTTTTAAAAAATGAGTTTTTTGACTATTTTGCTAATTGCTTTCAGCCTATCCATGGATTGCTTTGCTGTATCTTTAGCTGGAGGAATTTTCTCAATAGAAAACAAAAGAATCCCCTTAAAGCTAAGTCTATCATTTGGATTTTTTCAATCCTTAATGGCTATAATAGGATGGCTTGCTGGTTCATCTGCAGTTTCCATAATTGAAAAATATGACCACATAATTGCATTTATATTTCTTTTATTGGTAGGATTGAAAATGATTTATGAGTCTTTTGAAAAGAAGAAAAGCAAGATGATTCAGGATAGCTTTTTAAGTATTCTTTTTCTTTCATTTTCTACAAGTATCGATTCCATGGGAGTAGGATTGGGAATAGGTGTTTTGAAAGTGGGAATAATTTTTCCTTCTCTGATGTTCGGAGTGGTCAGTTTTTCTGTGAGTATGATAGGTTTTTCAATAGGAGAGGCACTGGGGAGGATTATCAAAAGATGGGCTGAATTGGCAGGAGGATTAATTCTCATTCTGATTGGGTTTAAGATTCTTCTACCTCACATATAAGATTTAATAAAATCTGAAAAAAATCAGAAAATAAAACAAATCCCTCCCAAGAGGTAAAATCCATTTTTGAAACCCGTTTCTAATTTTAGATCTCCAAATTCTCCTATGTTTACCTTTATACCAAAAGGGAGATGGAAAACAGGGATAATCAAATTGTCTTTGCCCATTTTCCTTATTTCCTCTTCACCTTCTTTCTGGATGAGTTCCACGGTGTAAGAAAGATAAGAAGCTCCTATGCCGAGACCAAAATAGGGATGAACAGGAAATGAGGCGAATATGTCGAAATAAGCTGTAAATGTGAGAGTGTAGAAGTTGGAGCTCAAAGTCCCTCCAAAGCTTCCATGACCTATTTCCCTTTCCCACATGCCCTCTCCTTTAAGAGAATTCTTTTCGTATGAGAGCGAAGTGGAGTATCCTCCTCTCGGACCCTTCTTTCCATAATATCTCAACTCTATTCCGTAAACTTCTCCTTCTATAGAAGGTCTTCTTACCACAGCGTAAGGGATAGAATCTATAGTTATTATATCCACGCCAATGGCATTAATAAATTGTTGGGGGATTCCAAACCATCCGCCTTTAATTGAAATCCCGAATTTTGATTCAGCAAAAATTATGCTTTGAAAAAGGAGGAGCAAAAATATTATTTTTTTCATATCCTTAGAATATTCCAAGTATAAGAAAAATTCAACATATGTAAAGAAAATCTGTAAATAAGAAGTAATTTAATGACCAATTTTGTCAAAACCGGGATTACCTATCGCAATGGAAATTCTCATCCGCAAACAATTTTGATTCTGGCACGTTTTATGAATACAAAAAAGAGGAGGCATTTGCGAAAATGTCAGAGATTTTTTTGACTCTAACATATAACTATAAGGAGCAAAATAAGGATCCAAAAAATCACCAAATTTTTATGAATTTAAGGAGGATAAAAAATGTTAAATAAGAAAACGAAAGGGTTTACATTGATTGAGCTTTTAATTGTTGTAGCGATCATTGCAATAATTTCAGCGATTGCTATTCCAAATCTTTTGAGTGCCCTTCAAAAGGGGAGACAGAAGAGAACTATGGGAGACATGAAGACACTAGCTAATGGTATAGAAAGCTACGATGTAGACAATGGTTTTTACCCTAATGATAATTTTTCCAACCTGCATAACTACATCTCTTCCTTTTACATTCAAGCATTCCCAAGAAGAGATGGTTGGAATAATGAATTCTCCTATTATGTAGAAACCAGCACCTTAGATATATATACTCTGGTTTCTTACGGTAGAGATAGAGCAGCTGGTGGTGGTCTGACAGGTAGTATGACCTACGGAGGAACTTTTGTTTGCACCAGAATGAGCGATTTTGATACCGACATCTTTCTATCCAACGGAGAATTCACCTGGGCGCCAAAACATTGAATTTCGAAGAGCTTTTATTACCAAAAGGATTCAATATTTTTGGAAAAAACCGAAATGATTTTCAAAATGACGAATTTTGGCAAACAGAACGACAAAATTTGCCACTCTAAATTGGTATGCTCAAGAAAATTGCTTATAAATAGATTATTTTCTTTTTGGCATAATTTATGCAATAATTTTTTATGAGGAGGTTGCCATGTTAAGGAAAAGGCAAAAGGGTTTCACATTGATTGAGCTTTTAATCGTTGTGGCGATCATCGCTATTATAGCTGCAATTGCTATCCCTAATCTCATGACTGCACTTCAGAAAGGAAGACAGAAAAGAAGCATGGGAGACATGAAGACAATTGCTACCGGGATCGAGAGCTACGATGTGGACAACGGCTTTTATTTGAATGTTCCATTTGATCAGCTAAGAAACTATCTTTCACCATTCTACATTCAGTCGTTTCCACAGAGAGATGGATGGAATACACCTTTCAACTACGTGGTGGATACCACCACCTTGGATATTTACACTCTGGTCTCTTACGGTAGAGATAGAGCAGCTGGTGGTGGTCTAACAGGCAGTATGACCTACGGAGGAACTTTTGTTTGCACCAGAATGAGCGATTTTGATACCGACATCTTTCTATCTAACGGTCAATTCACCTGGGCGCCTAAGCAATAAGAGTTGTAAAAGCTCAATCAAAAAAGGCGGGTTTTTGCCCGCCTTTTTTTATTGAAAAGAGAGGGTTTTAAAAAGAAAATTATAAAGTTATATGAAAATCTTTCACTTTTTAAGTTTTATATTATTTGTTCTACTTTTTCTATATCCCATGGAAGTTCACAAATGGAGTGCTATATTTTTTCTTTTAGTTCCTCTCTTCCTTTTAGTAAGAAGAAAGCTGGAACTTCCCAAATTTTCTTTTGTTTTTGTTCTCTTTACCGCGACATTTTTCCTTTCCTCTCTTCTTAATAGATTCTATTACTTCTCTTTGGTTTATCTTTCTTATTTTTTCCTCTTGCTTTTTTTTTACATCTTTACTTTTCAAATCGAGAAAATACAATTACTTCAATTTTCAGTATTTGCCTCTTTGCCTTCTATTATTTATGGTTTTTACCAGAAAATTCTTTTATTTTCTTCGGATAATTTAATCCCAAAGGAAGCTCTGAAAGGTCTTTCTTTTTTAACACAAGCGAGAATAATTGAAAGACTTAAAGAGGAAAGGGTATTCTCTTTTTTTCCTCTTCCCACCTCTTTCTGTTCCTTCCTTTCAGTAATTTCTCTTATATCCATTGGTCTTGGAATATACTCAAAAGATTTAAAAACAAAATTTTTTTATTTCATTGTAAGTTTTCTATCTTTAATATTAATGGTTTTTACAAAATCTTTCGGAGGGATAGCAGGTTTTTTTGCAGGCTTTTTTCTTTTCCTGTTCATAATGGGTAAAAAGGATATCAAAATTCTCATAATATTAGCAATTATAGCTATTTCTATAATTTCCGTGGTTATTTATTTGAGACTTGATACTCTTACCACCAAGAATCCTGTTACTCTAAGACTTTTAAACTGGAATTTAGCCCTAAAAGTAATATCGTTTCACCCCTTTTTTGGGGTGGGATTGAACAATTACCTTTCCTTTTCCCTTTCCTTAGCAAAAGAAAGAGTCGAATCTTCAAGATATGCTCACAACTTTTTCCTCCAGTTCACCGCTGAAACAGGTGTTCTCTGCACTATTTTATTGCTAATTCTTCTTATAAACTGGACTTTGAGTAGAGTAAAAGATATAAAAAACGAGCCTGTGGAAGCCTCTCTTTGGGGAGCATTCGTATCAATTTTGTTTTATAACATGGTCGATATTGGAATTTACTTTGAGAGTTTTGGGTTTCTTTTTTTAATAATTATTTCCTCTCTTTCAAAAAGAGAGGAGCTTTTAAAAGAAATTAAAGGGAGAAATGTCCTGCTCTTTTCTTTATTAATTCTTTGTTTGCTCCTTTTCCCTATCTGGACATATTTTACAGAGGAGCTTATCCAGAGTGCAGGATTTGAGCTTAAGGATGATATTTCCAAGGCTGAGAAAAAATTAATTTTTGCTATGAAAATCAACCCTTTTCATCCAAGAATTTACTCTTATCTTTCTTTTGTTGAATCCCGGAAGGGAAATTTTCCTTTATCCCTCGAATATTTGGAAAAATCTATATCCCTTTATCCATTTTCTCACTCTTTGTACTTTGAAAGAGGCATAATTCTTCTGAAACTGGGAGAGTCCTTTAAAGCTTACCTTTCCTTCAGAGAAGCTGAAAAACTTAATCCATCCTTTATTTCATACAAAGATGAAATAAAAAAACTCGAAGATTTGATATTCAAGAGGAAAGAATGACTGAAAGAATTATTATTATTTTGAGTATCTCGGCTTTTCTTTTTTTTCCTGATGAAAACCTTGATCCCCTTTATCTGATTCTCTTTTCCATTACAGGAATTCTTCTTTTCAAAAGATTAATTTTGCTAAAAAATAGTATCTCTCTTAAATTAAACTATCTTTCACTTGCTTTCCTTACATTTCCAATTTTTATGTTAATAACCACCATTTTCTCTTCTTATAAATACCCTTCCATGCTGAGAATGGGAGAGATTTTGATGATTTTTTCTGCTTTTTTTGTCTTTTTAACCATGGAAGAAAAAGAGAAAAATTTTGCTTTAAATTTTCTGATTTACCTATCAGTTCTTCTCTCCCTCTTTTCCATTTTTAAATATTTTATTTTCGATCAAAGCAGAGCTTCTGCTAATTTTCTCAACCCAAATCACATGGCATTTGTGCTTCTTGCAGTTTTTTTTATTATTTTGACCCGATTTTTAGAAGAAAGAAAAAAAATATTTCTCTTATTAGAGATTCCGATTTTTATATCTATAGTTCTTACCCATTCTCGCTCTTCCCTTTTAGCTCTTGTTCTTTTTCTTCCTTTCGCTTTTTTAAAAAGAGTAAATTTTAGATATGTTCTTATATCAGGAAGTATCTTAATAATTCTTTTAATTGCATTTATATTTATCCCCAATCCCTTATCCTCCTATATCCTGAGAACTCATGATCCTTTTTCTTTCAGAAGAATCCAGATATGGGGGATAGGGATTAAAATGTTCAAGGATAACTGGCTTTTTGGTGTGGGGCCTGGAAACTTCTATTACAGAGTTGAGCCATATAGATTCCCTGAGCAAGAGAGATATGCCAGATACGCTATAACAGTGGGAGATGCTCACAATGATTTTATTCATCTCCTTGCGGAAATGGGGATCTTTTCATTACCTTTTATATCAGGAGTTATTCTCCTATCAATCAGGGTTTTAAGAATTGCCCTTTTAAAAGATTGGAAGACAAAAGGTCTCTCCATAGCGATTCTCACTATTTTTTTTAACTCCATGTTTACAAATTCTATTTTTCACCCTCCTCTTTCCTTCCTCTTGATTTTGCTCTTTTCCATGAGTTCACATCTTTCCTTTGGAAATTTGTGCTTCTCCATTAACCTAAGGCTAAAAAGACTTCATAAAGTCCTTTTAATGATATTATTTTTGTTCCTTTTGATTTCCTGTGGAATTGTTCCACTGATTTCAAACTATCTTTCAAGAAAAGGAATGATAACCTCGAAAATAGATGATATTGAGAGAGGATTGAAATTGGTTCAATTTGCAGCTAGAATTTCTCCTTTAAATTCATCGGTTAAAAACGAGTTGGGGAAGATCTACATGGATTTATTCATAAAAACAAATGAGCCATTTTATCTCTGGAAATCATCCTCCAATTTCACGGAGAGCTTGAGGCTCAATCCCTTTAATAATGAATCCCATACAGAACTTGCAAAACTTTTTTCCATTCTTTTGATAAGAAAAGGATTTAAAGAAGCATTTGAAATAGCAGAATTTCACTGGAAAAAGGCTATTTCTCAAGCACCGCTCAATCCTTTTTATTATTACAATCTGTCTCAACTTCACCTCTTGGTGAACAAGCATGGAGAGGCAGAGCAGGCACTAAAAAAAGCTGTGGAACTTGAACCAAATTTCATTATGGCTCATTATACGCTCTTCAAGGTCTACGAAATAACAGGAGACTCAGAGAAAAAAGAGAGGGAAGAGAGAATAACAAAGGATTTGATAAAAGAGTTCGCCAACATGAGACACCCAAGCCGCTACATTACCAAGCTTTTTAGTGTTCCAGAGGGAGTAATGAAAGAGATTATGGAGAAATAAAGAGATATGAAAAGGAGCTCTACCTTAGAAAAAATAGCACTTCTCCTTTTATTAATCAGCACATTTGTTAGTTTTTCAATTTATGTTTATTTCTCCACAAAAAAATATTTTATGGGGGACGACTTTTCCCTGCTACTTTCAACTTATAATCTGAAAGGTCTTTTAATCCCCATAGGAAACCATTTCCGACCTATTGTTCGGCTCCATTTCCTTTTTAATAAGTTTTTCGGGTTTAACCCTTTCATCTTTAATATTCTTTCTTTATTCCTTCATTTTTTAGCTTCTTTTTCTTTATATCTTGTTTTAAAGGAGGAAAAAGAAAAGAAATTTGCCCTTTTTGTGGTTCTTATTTTTTTCTCTTTCTTTGCCCACAATGAATCGTTTTACTGGATTTCAGCTATTGGAGTCTTATACTGTTTTATCTTTGCTTTGCTATCCATATATTTTTTAAAGAAAGATAAGATAATTTTATCCATATTTTTTATGTTTCTATCATCCTTTTGCTATGAGACATGGTTAGTTCTTCCTGTATATTTTGCGATGGCAAAGAGAAAGAATTTCCTTCTTCAATTCTCCTCATTTTTTTTAATTCTATTTCATTTTTTTATATCCATTAAATTTAAATTTTATCTTGCCTCTTACGGAGGGTTTGCACCTTTAAAAGAGATTCCCATGAGAATTTCTTATTACCTTTTTAAAAGCTTATTTCCCTTTTCATCCATTTCTGAAAAATCCATTTTTGCCTTTGTTTTTATCCTTTTCATTCCATTTTTTATTTATATTGTTTTAAAAAAGGGTGAAAAAATCCTTATTCCATTTATTTTTTACTTTGTCCCAGCAACAATGTTTTTGATGTCTCATTTCATTGGTTCAAGATTTTTCTATTTCCCAGTGGTTTCAATTGCAATGGCCATTGGATATATCTTTTTTTCGAAAAATCCATATAATTATTTAGGATTCTTTATAATTCTTTACATATCGATTCTTTCTCCTTTACTGAATTATCTTGATGGGAAGGATTATCTTGAATACTCATTAAAATTTAAATCAATTATAGATTCTGGGAGAAGTCTTCTGTCCGGGTTTAAGGAGGGAGATGTAGTAACAGTTATAAACAGATTTTCCAGATCTCTTACAGAAGAAACAGCGCGCGCTGTCAGAGGCAGTGTGAAACTTTTCCTCCACAGAGGGAAAGGAATAGGAGGACTGATTGATCTGGAGATATTTGTAAATTTCATATTAAGAGAAAGAGGATTAAAAAGTGAGCCTTTTTCAGGGGATGAGAAGGGTAAAAGAATAATCATAGGGAAGGGAGATTTTGTTTCAAAATATAAATTTCAAATCTTAAAGATAGGAAATTAAATAAAAGAGCCAGCTTTAAAGCTGGCTCTCCATAAAAGTAGCATAAGAAAGGAGGTTAGTTAGAGGGGTTAGTCTTTCCTTGGGTGAAATTTTCTTTCTCTGAAACGACGAGCTTTCTCCTGAGCTATGGTAGCTTTAATTTCTTCCAATTTCTTCAGTTGTTCTGGGGTTAGTTCCTTTCTGATCTGGGATGTCATTAAGAATATGTTTTTGTGAATTTCTGCTCTAAGTTTGTAAATCTCATCGATTTTCTTTAAGGACTCAGTTTCTTTTCCCTCAAGATCTCTCAAATCAAGCTCGGCTTTCTTGCACGCAGCTTTTAAATCTACTATCTTTTTCTGAGTTTCGAGGAAGATTTTGTCAATTTTGTTAATCTGAGCATCTGTAAGATTAAGCTCTTTAACAAAACGAGAATTCTTCCACCATCTTCCGAACTTGTCAAATCTGCCAAATGGTCCCAAAGGCCCCATAGTAGGAGCGCCTGGCTCTACAAAGTCCTCTTCTCCAGGTAAGAACATTTCTTCATCATGAGGAACGGGATCAGCTGGTTCCTGGTGTGCGAAGGGAAGAAGGAAACCAGATAGTAAAAACATTGAGATTAAAAGTGAAAAACTCTTTTTCATTTTATATCCTCCCTAAAATTTTTTTCATTGCTTAAATTATTATAAAATTCTACATCTTCTTTGCTCACCCATACTATTGAGTAATCATAGTTATTGGGTTCATTTTCAATCAAAGCGAACGCTTCCTTCCACACATTATCTTGGAAGTGATTCTCTTTGGAAGACGAAAATTTGAAAAAGCTCAAAAATGAAAAGAGAATTAAAAGCCCAGCTATACTTAAGGAGATCGCTCTCATCCTCTTTTTTCTTCTATATCTTGGAAGAGTTACATTCCAGAACCTTTCAATATAACCTTCCTTTGGCTCCAATAAATTTTTTTCTTTAATTTCCATCATTTTTTTCCTCCCCGATTATTTTTTTTAATCTCTGAACGCCTCTGTGTACATAAGTCTTAACTGCCCCCACAGAGGAATCCATTAATTTTGATGCTTCCTCGTAAGAATAGCCCTCGTATTTTATTAATTGAATAGCCACCCTTTCTTTGGGTTTGAGTTTCTTAAGATGTTTTGAAATATCCAGCTTCAGAGAATGGCTATTACCATTTTGCGGAACTTTTTCTCTAAGATTTAATAGAAGTCTACCTATAACTCTTTCCTTGCTGAAGTGCTTCAAGACTTGATTTGTGGCGATTTTGTAAGCCCAAGCATAGAAGTCGCTATCCTGTCTGAATTTGCCTTTATTTAAATAAATTTTCAAGAATACCTCCTGTGTAATATCATCGGATTTGTCAGGATCTCTCACCATTCTATTTACATAATCGAATATTCTCTTATAGCTTTGTTCCATAAGCATGTTGAAAGCCTCATTTTCGCCTTGAACAGCCTTAAATAATAACTCTTTAACATCCATTTTTCTTTCCATAATTTATTATCCGACTCACTTTAAAAAAGTTTCAAGTTATTGGCAAAATTTAGCAATTGTTTTTTTTCTCTGAAATTTGTAATATTATTTTTAATGATGAGTTCATTAAATAAATTAGGAAAATACGAAATTCTCAAGCCTCTCGGCTCGGGTGGAATGGGCTCTGTGTACCTTGCGAGAGATACTTTCATAGGTAGGTTTGTAGCTATTAAGACTCTACATGTGGAGGTGGGAGAAGAGCTGAACAAAGAAGAAATAGAGGAGTTCTTTAACGAGGCTAAAGTAGCGGGAACTCTTGTCCATCCGAACATTGTTACTATTTTCGATGCTGGGATAGAAGGTGGGATTCCATTTATAGTAATGGAATTCTTTGATGGGATTCCCCTTGCTCGATTCATGGAAATAACAGAACTTTCTACAAAAGAGAAATTAGAGATTCTGAGAAAAATTGGAGAAGCTATTGATTTTGCCCATTCAAAAGGTGTTATTCACAGGGACATAAAGCCCGCAAATATTCTCATAAACAACAAGAGAGAAGTTAAGATTGCGGATTTTGGAATTGCAAGGATTCTTAGTTCTCAGAAGTTGAAACAGAGTGTGGCAATAGGCACTCCTGCTTATATAGCTCCTGAACAGGCAATAGGGGATGCCATAGATCAGAGAGCCGATATTTTCGCCTTTGCAGTGGTGGCATATGAGCTTATTTCTGGGGTTGCTCCCTTTCTCGGTAATGATTATAACTCTACCCTTTACAATATTCTTTATGCAGAGCCGAGGGAGCCCCGAAATTTAAGGGAGAAGGGAATTGATGAGCTTAAATGGAAAAAAGTTTTCGAGAGAGCTCTGTCCAAAAGACCTGAGAAAAGATTCTCCACTACAAAAGATTTAGTGGATGCGCTCGAAGAGGCTATGTTGGTTAATAAAGTTATGAAGCATGCAAGAGCAGTGGGAGATGATCAGGTAATAACAAGGACTTTGAAAGTTAAAAGAACCAAATTCAAGTTTTATAATTTAATCAAGTCTTTTTCATCCAATACAAATTCCCTAACCCTTGGGATAAAAAAAATATTTGTTAAATTATTAAACACAAGGAGCTATCAGATTGCCTTCCCTATAATATTTCTCTTTATATTGATTCCCCTTCTTTTTATTTTACTTTCGGATAAAAAAGGAGAAAAAAGAGAGGTCGTCATGCCATCTACTAAGGAGGTTGAGCCTGCATATGAGGAAAAGATAAGTTCACCATCCCAGGAAGGTTTGAAACCAATACCGGAGCCACCTAAAGAGTTGATTTTACAGATATTTTCAGAACCTCCCCATGCTAAGGTTTCAATTGATGGGGTAGTGAGAGGAGAGACACCTCTATTTATCCCTTACCAGGAAAAATCAGAAATTACTGTGAGACTTGAGAAATCAGGCTATCTTCCTGTGACAAGGAAAATTAAAATTGATCCGGCTGAAGGTGACAAAAAAATTGTAATACCTTTAAAATCAGTGGATACTATTTTGATGAGTTTAGATATAGTTACTGAACCGGAAGGCGCGAGAGCGATCATAGATGGAAAAATAGTTGGGGTTACTCCTGTAAGATCCTATCCTCTTGTTTACGGGACACATTCTATAGTGGTGGAGAAAGAGGGATACATTCCAAAACAAGACAAAATTACGGTTTTCAAAGAAGGAAGACAGACTGTTTCTTTTGTTCTTGAACCAATTAAAAAAGTGGAGCAGAAGAAAATACCAGTGGAAGGAGAACTCGTAGAACTTACAGATAGCGTTGTGAAACCTAAAAAAATCGTGGGAGAATATCCCACCATATCCGTTGGTTTCAAGAGAAAAGGGAAGTTTTCCGTGAGATTGTCCTTTATTGTGGATGAGAATGGGAATGTAAAGGATATAACCATAGAAAAGAGCTCTGGCGAAAATGCTTTGGATTCAAGAGCAATCCAAGCTCTCAAGACCTGGAAATATACTCCTCCTACTCTGGAAGGTGTAAAAGTAAAGGTTAGGATGAAGCAGATATTTACTTTTGTAATTGAATGAACAAAGAAAATTCCATTTAACATGAAATTCCCCGCTCTTTCCCCTCAACAGATTCTTGTTTTAAGTTTTCTTGTGGTAATAATTTTGGGAACCATTATTTTATCCCTCCCCATTTCAAAAAATAAACCTTTAAGTTTTATAGACACTTTATTTACAGCAACTTCAGCTACATGTGTTACTGGGCTTACAGTGACAGATATTGGCAAAACATTTAATTTTTTAGGGCAGATGGTAATTCTAATTTGCATCCAAATAGGAGGCCTCGGTTTGATGACTTTCTCTTCTCTAGTGGCAGTTTTAATAGGAAAGAGCCTCTCTTTTAAGGATAAAACTATTGCCATAGAATCCTTCTTGCCCTTCCCCATAAAAGGGATTTCCCATCTTATAAAGGAAATCGTTATTTATACTATTTCCATTGAGCTGATAGGTGCAATAGTCTTCTTGGGGAGATTTTATCATAAATTTTCTTTCCCGGAGAGTGTAAAGTTGGCTATATTTCATTCCATTTCTTCCTTTTGCAATGCTGGCTTTTCTCTTTTTCAGGATAATCTGATGAGCTTCAGAGGAGATGTAGTGGTTAATTTGACCACTATTATTCTCATTTTTCTGGGTGGATTAGGTTTCTTTTCCATAAAAGTCATGACTGGGTTTTTAATAACTAAAATAAAAAAGGAAAGATTTAAGATCCCCATCCACTTCAAAATTGTCCTCATCACATCACTTTTACTGATTTTGGGTGGAGCCATTTTATTTTCACTTTTTGAATGGAATAACATTCTTAAACCATATCCTTTTGGAGAAAAACTCCTTATATCTTTTTTCCATTCTGTAACTCCTCGAACAGCTGGCTTCAACACAATAGATATTTCCATGCTTACGGGCAGTTCCACATTGTTAATTATAATTTTAATGTTTGTAGGAGCCTCCCCTGGCTCCACAGGGGGCGGAATCAAGACAAGCACATTTTTTATAATTCTTTCTTATCTGGGAAATATATTGAAAGGAAGAGACTCCGTAATTTTCTCATCAAGAAAAATATCCCTAAAGGTAATTCAAAAAGCTTTTACAGTCTTCTTTCTGTCCCTTTTTGTGGCGATGTTATCTGCTTTCCTTCTCCTTGTAATTCAGAGAGATGAGAGGTTTGATGTTATACTCTTCGAGGTTTTTTCTGCGTTTGGAACTGTAGGGCTTTCTAAGGGGTTGACTCCATTGCTTCTCCCTCTTTCAAAGTTTATAATAATATTGACAATGTTTATAGGAAGAATAGGTCCAGTTACTCTTGTTTATACTTTAAGTGAACCTAGGGAAATGGAAGGGATATCATATCCTGAAGAGAAAGTTATGGTGGGATAATTATGTATAAAAATTTTAACTTCATTCCTTAAAAGAGGTGGGAGATGAAAAAATTTGTGGTGATAGGTCTTGGAAGTTTCGGGACTAATATAGCGAAAGCCCTGTCAGAAAATGGAAACGAAGTTTTAGCAATAGACTACGAAATGGAGAAGGTAAATGCTATAAAGGATTTTGTTGCCCAGGCTATTCAAGCTGATGCTACAAAGAAGGAAGTTCTTGAAAGTCTTGATCTCACAGACACAGATGGTGTGATAGTTAGCATAGGACCTAATATGGAGCCGAGCATATTTGTGGTTCATTATTTGAAAGAATTAAAGGTAGAAAATGTTATTGCCAAAGCTCTATCTGAGGATCATCTAAAGATACTTGAGATAGTGGGAGCTGACAAAGTGATTTATCCTGAGAGGGATGAAGCAATAAGACTTGCTAATATATTGAGTGCCCATAACATTCTTGAGTATCTTCCCATTACTAATGATTTCACCATAGAGGAGATAGCTCCTCCATTAAATTTTGTGGGCAAGAATCTGAGAGAGCTCGATTTGAGAAAGAAATATAATATTCTTGTTATTGGCATAAGGGATACTCTGAAAGATGAGATTTTAATTGCATCCAATCCTGATATAGTGATAAAGGAGAGTGATTCCCTAATAGTTGCTGGAAAGAGGAGAGATCTGGAAAAGCTTTCGTCCTTCTGAGACTATTTCTTTTTTGACCATTTTTAAGCGAAGCCTTTAAAATTTTCTATACTGGCAATATTATCCTTATTTTTGCACCTTTTTTTGAGGGAATTGCCAGTATCTCTCCTCCGTGATGAAGGATGATCTTTTTTGAAAGGGAAAGTCCTAATCCAGCGCCTTTTTCCTTGGTGCTGAAAAATGGAAGGAATATCTTTTCAATTTTATCTTCAGGGATTCCTTTCCCATTATCCACCACATCAATCAATGCTGTTCTTTCACCATTCTTCCAGTGGCTATCGAATAAAATTTTTGAAGACGAAGCTTCGATACTATTCTTTATTAAATTTGAAAAAACTATTTTCAATAAATTCCTGTCACCCTTTAAAACAGGAAGTTCTCCTCTAAAATTAAAATCAATGCCTTCAAAGCTTTCAACAATCTCATGGATAATATCCTTCAATATTATTTCCTCTTTTTTTACTTTAAGAGGACGAGCAAAGTCCAGAAATTTTTCAATATTCTCTAATACCAGATGAAGTTCTTTAATGGCTTTCTCCGAATAATCCTCTTTCATTTGGGAAAGCTTAAGGAAACCCGTAGCTATATTTATAGAATTTTTTATTTCATGGGCAAGAAAAGAAGCCATCTCACCAAAGGATGCCATCTTTTCTTTTTCCTTTAATATCTCCTCCTCTCTTTTTTCCTCAGTTATATCTTTAAGCATGAAAATCAATCCTATGGGGTCTCTTTCCTTCTTAATTGGTGTTATAGAGATCCAGAGCCACTTTCCATTTTCATAAATGACTTTTTCCTCCTTTTCCCATTTTTTGTTAGCCTCATCAATTATTTCCAGCATTTTTGCAGATAATATGGAAGAGGAGGATTTGTAAAGAGACGATGTTATAGAGGTTTTGAAAAAGTCCTCTCCAGTTCTATTCATTTTAAGTATTCTATTATCGGGGCTTATAAGAAGAAGAGGGAAAGGAAGGGAATTCAAAATTACATGACTTATCACCCTGAGTTCCTCAGCCTTTTTTTCCTCCATCTCTTTGATCTTCAAAAGTTCGTCCTCCCTTAGTTTCATCTTGGATAACATCTCTCCCAATGAGAGAAGAATCCCTTCTTCCACTCCTGCTCTTTTGGAGGTTTTTCTCGAGGGCAATAGAATTAAGATGGGCAGAGAAACAAAGAAAATAGCGAGAACAAAAGATGAAGCGATTGCCACTCCTTTTCTAAATTTTTCTATTCTTTCCAAAACTTCCCATTTTTTTTCTTTGAATTTGATTCCGATCCTTTGCTTATCGGCTTTGAAAACAAAATAACCTTTCTCCCTTTCGCCTTCATGGAAGATCTTAATCTCTTCTATTCCGAAAGAGAGCTGGTCTCCGCTTTTTTTAGAGGCTGTATAAATATCCTGAAGGAAGGAATTCCTCATCTGGAAGAGCCATACATAAGAAATTCCAGTAAATAAAAGTGTTGCAAAAAGAAATAAAATATAAAGAGATTTTCTCAGCCTATCCTCCAGTAAAATGCAATTATTTCCCTCCCCCACAAAAGAGAGATATAAGCTCCGATGGACAGGAAAACCCCAAAAGGAAGAGCATGCTTCATTCCCTTCCTCATTATGACTGCGATTAAGATTCCCACCAATGAGCCGAGAAGGGAAGCAATCACAAGAGAAAGAACAGTTCCTGCAATTCCCAAAAAGACTCCTATCATGAGCATCATCTTTATGTCCCCAAAACCAAGACCCTCCTCCTTTCTTATAAAATAATATAGTAAATAGATAAGGAGGAGAATTCCTGCTCCTAAAAAAGAACCTATGATTCCATCCAAAAAATTTTTAGATGGATTGGAGAAAGAATAAAAAAGGAAGAAAACAAAACCTGATAGAGTAATTTTATCTGGAAGAATCTTGTGTTCAAGATCAATAAAAGCAAGGGTTATCAAAGCGAGGGTGAAAATTATCGAGCCGAAAAACTGATAGGAAAAATAGAATTTTTTATAAACGAGCAATAAACTCAGGGGTGTTATTATCTCCACAACCGGATATCTAAGGGAAATAGTTTTTTTGCAGTATCTGCACTTGCCTAAAAGGATAATAAAACTTATTACAGGAATATTGTCATACCATCTGATTTTTGAGTTGCAATGAGGGCAGAAGGACCTTGGTTTTACAATACTCAATCCTCTTGGAATTCGATAGATCAATACATTTAAAAAACTGCCGAGGATCAAGCCAATTACTATTACTATAATTTGATGTAAAAATTGCATTCTATCTCCTTTTCCATCTTAATTTCAATGAGTAAATGGTTCTTTTTTCAGGGTCAAAGAGATACTCATTTCCATCAATGTCCTTGGGAATGCTTTTTAGCAATCCTTCCTTCACAAGAAAGCTCAGGGAAGGCAGAGGTTTTCCTTTCTTTTTCTCCCATTCATCTCTTGCTTTTTCAACAATTCTCCTATCTATTTCCATTTTTACCTCGTATAGATGATTATAAGCCACTCTCTTCACATAGGGATTTTCAGTGGTAAGATAGATCTCCTCCCAAGCTTTTAAAGAGGCGGTAAGCTCTCCTGCTCTAAAAAGAGAGTTAGCAAAGAGCCTTCTGACGAAATCAGGAGAATTAGGATTCTCCATGGCTTTCTTGAAATAATAGGCCGAGCATTTATAATCTCTGAGGAGGGAAAGGCAGTAAAAACCTGCTTCCCAAGGAAAAATCCAGTTGTCAGGATTTTTATGCATTCCTTTATTAAGGAGTTTTAATGCGAGGTCAACTCTTTTACCTTCGTATGCCATTATCAAGGCTCCTATCAGATAGGGATCCTGCCATGTAGGATTGAGTTCTGTTATAACACCAAAAATTTTCTCAAGATAATCATACCTTTCTTTTATTGAATAATTGCTGTAATACTGAATTGCCCAGATATATATTAAATCAGCAAGTAAATTCGTATTTCCCAAAGAGAGGGCTTTCATGTATTTTCCTGAGGGTAAATACATAACAGACCATCCCGGGACCCTTTTCCTTGGTATTTTTTCTATACTGAGTTGAATAAGCAAGGAAAATAGAAAAAGCAGAAGAAAAAGCAGAAAGAATAGCTTTTTCCTTTTGTATTTATTTTGCTTTTCTTTCATAGATCCCGCTTCTGAAAAATAAAAAGACTTAAAAGAAAAATTGCTGAACCGTATAGAAAACCATATATTATAGCTCTCCAGATAAAGCCCTCAGGAATTGTTCCTACATTTACAATCTCATTTCTCAAATTGAAATTCTCCAGATTGGGGAGTATGTAATAAATGGCAAGGGTGAGGTGTTTTTCAAGAGGTCTTTTAAGTTTTTCTATGAGGGTCCAGAGCCCAAAAGAAATATGTCCTATGATATATATTAAAAAAGTAAAAACAAAACTCAACACGGGGGTTGAAAATGTGGAGAAGAGGATAGAAAAGGAAGATATGATCAAGGATTCAATATAAATCAGAAAAATCGCAAGAAAAAGTAAAGGTTCAAATTTTCCACTAACTATCAACAAATAGGCAATAAAGACAAAACCCATGAAAATAACATTTGTTAAAAGAGTGATAGCCACGCCAAGACACTTTCCAAGAAGAAACTCTACCCTTCCTACTGGTTTTGAAAGAATATTGTACAATGTTTTCTTTTCCATTTCTTTGAATATTAAATCAGCTCCGATAAAAAGAGCTATTAAAGATTGGAAAAGAGAAAGGGTGGCAAGACCAATGTCTTTCATGACTTTAATTTCGTCTCCCACAGTTAGGAGACTTAAAATACGGGAGGAGAAAAGAAAAAAGAGAGCAAAAACAACAAAGAGGAGATAGAGGCGATTTCTTATAGCTTCTTTAAAGGTGTTCATCCCTATTCTTAGGATTTTCATTTCTTTTTCACCCTATCCACAAAAATTTCTTCAAGGCTTTCTTTTTTGGGAATGATGGATAGAAGCTTCCCCCCGTATTTCAAGATGGTTATTATTGTTTCATCAGCTTCTTCTTGGCTGTAGACCCTTATCAACTTTTTTTCACCCGATGATATTGTCCTATCCTCGAAATATGGGATTTTATCCTGAAGATAAAATTCTATATCAATATAATGGATTTTTTCAGAGATGAGCTCTTCAAGGCTACCCTCTTCAATTATCTTTCCGTCAAACATTATCCCAACTCTATCACAAATTAATTCTGCATCCTGAAGAATATGGGATGAGAAAAAGATTGTTTTGCCCTTTTTCTTCAAATCTAAAATAAGATCCTTTACCTCCTTCCTTCCTATTGGGTCAAGTCCAGACATAGGCTCATCCAAGATCAAAAAAGCTGGGTCATTTATGAGAGCCTGAGCAAGTCCCACCCTCTGAAGCTCACCTTTTGAAAGGTTTCTTAACCGAGAATCAAGGAATCTTTCTATGGAAAGAATTCGGGCAAGCTCCTCTATCCTTTTTTTCTTATCATATCCTCTCAATTTAAAGAGTTCAGCGGAGAGATGGAGATACTCTCTGGGTGTGAGATACTCGTAAAAATAAGTTTGTTCCGGAAGGAAACCAATTCTTTTTCTTATCTTGGGTTCCAGAGTTTTCGAACCAAATATTTCCACAAAACCTGAATCCGGGAATATGAGCCCTGTTAGAGCTTTTATTGTAGTTGTTTTACCAGCTCCGTTCGGACCAAGAAGACCGTAGATTTCCCCCTCTTTTACATGCAGACTTACACCCTTAAGAACCTTTTTCTTTTTCAAAAAGAATCCCCTGGGAAAGGACTTTTCGAGGTTTTCAATTCTTGCCACTATCATTTTTAAAACATGGAGCCTATAAAAATTGTCAAAAGAAAAATTATGGAAACAGCACTTTTGTTAATAGCAAAAGAATAGATATTAATTATATCGGGAAGATAGAAGGTAAGAAACCAGCCGCCTCCAATTCCGGTAATAAGAAGGAATGCTCCTATCAGAGATGCTCTCCTTTCGCTTTCTTCCATAACTTCCTCCCAAAGCAAGCCCCATTTTTCCACTCTTGGATAAAGAACCTGAAGAAGAAAAGGGGTTATGAGCAGATTGGCTAAGAAATTATTAATAGCAATTATAGGAGCAAGAACCTTGAAAGGAAATAACCCGAGCATCATGCCACCTGCACCAATTATAAATGAGACAGCCAGGGAAGAAAAAAGGGAGATAAAAGATAGCATTAAAAAGAATTTTCTGCTCCAGTTCACTTTTAGTTTAAAATGTCTCCACAATTTATAAGCAACAAGAGCAAAGAAGAAATTTCCAATAAAACCCGGAATAGAAGCGAGAGATAGCATGGCTATTAAGTCTCCAATTAAGTTTCCTATTGCCGATCCCCAGGCACCTGCAGGACCAAAAAGTATTCCGAAGGTCACAGGTATTGAAGCAGCTGGTCTCACTTCTGTAAAACCAGGAACTATCTGAAATCCTTTGAAAGGAATGAGAATGGATGTGTAAACAGCTGCAGAGATGGCAGTTAGAACAACCATGCGGGTGTTTTTCCACATGGTTATGGTTTCTTTCATTAATCCTCCTTGAAAAGAGGTGCTATTTTATCCTCTTCCTCCTCCTTCTTCTCTTTGAAGAGAGAAATAGTTTCTTTAAGAGCTGAAATCATAGCGAGGATCTTCTCCTCCACCTCTTTTCTCTGGATTTTCATATGAGTTATTTCATCATGGATCTTTTTTAAATGCCTCTGAGCACTACCTATTATTTCCTCCGCCCTGAGCTCTGCATCCTTTACAATGATTCTTGCCTCTCTCCTAGCATTCTCTTTTAAAGATTCTACAAATTTCTGAGTGGAAAGCATTATTTCCTTCAACATTCTTTCTTTCTCCTGAACCTCACTTAACTGGGATTTTAATTCTTGGATTTCTCCTCCGAGTCTCACATTTTCTTTAAGGAGGCTCTCCATTTCCTCAGAAACCATGGCCAGAAATATTCTCACTTCCTCAGGGTCAAAACCCTTTATTTTCTTCTTAAAAGTGGCGTTTCTAATGTCGGTTGGTGTAACTTTCATTTTTCACCTCATCTCACCCTGCTGGCAATCCCAATGAGAGTGCCAACAAGGAAATTATTCATAAAAATTATAATTAAAATAATTATAAATGGCGAGATGTCCAGTCCTCCCAATTGTGAGGGAGGTATTATTTTTCGAATGGGTCGGAGAACAGGTTCGGTAAGCCTTCTCAAAAGAATAACCAGAAAGTTCCTCGGATCAGGGTTAAACCAGGAAATGAAGGCTCTAACAATAATGATCCACATGTAAAGGGTAAGAGATAGATTGATTATTTGGGCTAAAGCTTTAATAAAATTGAAAAAGACTATCTTAAGCATCCTTTTATCTTTTCCTTTCTCCGAAAATGGCAGTCCCTATCCTTAATATGGTTGCGCCTTCCTCCACAGCAACTTTATAATCGTTGCTCATACCCATGGAGAGCTCTCTTATAAGGATATCTGTTTTTAAAGAATTTATTTTCTCTCCCAGCTCTCTTAGCTTTGCAAAATATTTTCTTGAATCTTCAGGATCAGAGGAGAAGGGCGGAATACCCATCAGACCGAAAATATTCAGGTTTTTTAGATTAACAAGTTTTTCAAAATTTTCCAGCAGATCATTTTCAAAGAATCCCCATTTACTCTCCTCCATCCCAAGATTTACCTCGAGAAAACAAGGAACATGAATTCTCCTCTTTTGCGCTTCTTTGTTGACCTCTTCGGCTAACTCCCATGAAGAGATAGATTCTATCAAATGAAAATTGTCAAGAACTTTTTTAATTTTGTTTTTTTGAAGATTGCCAATCATATGCCATTCAATATCCAACTCTTTTAAATTCTGAATTTTATTTATTGCTTCCTGCACCCTATTTTCTCCAAAAAGTCTTATGCCAGCAGAGTAAGCCTCTACAATCTTTGGAATGGAAACATCCTTTGTAGCCCCAAGAATTCTAACAGTTTTTGGGTTTCTTTTGGATTTGATACACGCCTTCTCAATATTTTCCATTACCAATTCCACATTTTCTTTTATATTCACTTAAAATATTTTACCTTATACCCTGATAATGAGCAAGCAGATTTTCTATTCACAATTGAAAATAAATTAAAGATTAGGTTCTTTAATGCGGAAATTGACAATTAAGCGGTTTTCTGATAAAAATTTAATTAAATGATTAAAAAAATAATAGAAAAAATTGTAGGAACAAAAAACGAGAGAGAATTAAAAAGAATTCAACCTATTGTAAATGCAATAAATGAGATGGAGCCACATATATCAAAGCTTACAGACACAGAATTACAAGCAAAAACAAATGAGTTTAAGGAAAAATTATCCCGGGGAGCAACCCTTGATGATCTTCTTATAGAAACATTTGCTGTGGTAAGGGAGACAGCTAAAAGAACTCTTAACATGAGACATTTCGATGTTCAATTAATGGGAGGGATTGTTCTCCACGAAGGGAAAATCGCAGAGATGAAAACTGGTGAGGGAAAGACCCTCGTGGCTACCCTTCCTGCCTATCTGAATGCCCTCACTGGCGAAGGGGTTCACATAGTTACTGTAAATGATTATCTTGCGAAAAGAGATACTGAATGGATGGGGCCTATTTACAGATTTTTAGGGCTAACTGTTGGCACCATACAGCACGGGTTATCTGATGAGGAGAGGAAAAAGGCATATCTTTGCGATATAACATACGGAACAAATAACGAATTTGGATTTGATTATTTAAGAGATAACATGAAGTTCAGACTGGAGGATATTGTTCAGAGAAGGCACAATTATGCTATAGTGGATGAAGTAGATTCCATCCTTATCGATGAAGCGAGAACTCCTCTTATAATTTCAGGACCTTCTGAGGAGAGCACTTCTCTTTACTACAAAGTGGATGATCTTGCAAGAAGACTAAGGAAAGACGAGGATTATCAGATAGATGAGAAAGCCAAGACTGTGGTTCTCACAGAAAAAGGAATTGAAAAAGCGGAGAAGTTCCTTGGTGTTAACAATCTCTTTGACCTTTCTAACCAGCATCTTGTCCACCATATTTATCAAGCTCTAAGAGCTCACAATTTTTTTAAAAGGGATGTAGACTATCTTGTAAAAGATGGGAAAGTGATAATTGTGGATGAATTTACAGGGAGGTTAATGCCAGGAAGAAGATGGTCTGATGGACTTCACCAGGCGGTGGAAGCAAAAGAAAGAGTTAGAATTGAACAGGAGTATCAGACTCTTGCTACAATAACTTTTCAGAATTATTTCAAACTTTACAAAAAACTTGCTGGGATGACAGGAACAGCAGAAACAGAAGCTGCTGAATTTGCCGACGTTTATAACCTCGATGTAGTGGTAATCCCGACAAATAAGCCTTTGATTAGATATGAGTATCCTGATGTTATCTACAGAACAGAGAAAGAGAAATGGAATGCGGTGGTAGAGGAAATAGAAGGACAACACAAAAAAGGGAGACCTGTTCTTGTAGGAACCATATCAATTGAAAAGTCTGAGAAGCTTTCCTCCATGTTGAAAAAAAGGGGAATAAAGCATGTGGTTCTGAATGCTAAGTATCACGAAAAGGAAGCAGAAATAGTTGCTCAGGCTGGTAGATTAGGAGCGGTTACAATCGCTACAAATATGGCAGGGAGAGGAACTGATATTCTTCTTGGTGGAAACCCTGAATTTCTCGCAAAGGAGGAGATGAAAAAAAGAAACTACAGCCCCCACACCAACTGGGATGAAAATCTTCACAGGGAAATCATAGAAAAAATGAAAGCTCAGGTGGAGGAAGAGCATAAAAAGGTTGTGGAACTTCAGGGTCTTTACATAATAGGGACAGAGAGACATGAAGCAAGAAGGATTGATAACCAGCTCAGGGGAAGGGCTGGAAGGCAGGGAGATCCCGGCGCATCCATATTCTTTCTCTCTCTCGAAGATGATTTGATGAGGATTTTTGGCTCTGAAAAACTCTCTGGAATAATGAAGACACTTGGCATGGAAGAGGGTGTTCCGATTCAGCACAAATGGGTTTCCAAAGCTATTGAGCGTGCTCAGAAGCAGGTGGAAGCTCACAATTTCTCAATAAGAAAGCATCTACTTGAATATGATGATGTGATGAACAAGCAAAGAGAGGTTATCTATTCTATGAGGAGACAAATTCTTGAGAAAAAAGATATGAGAGAATGGATTGAAGATAAAATAGAAATTCTCCTGGACTGGCATCTCGAAAAGTACTGCGATTCGAGGAGAAGTCCTCAGGATTGGGATATCGAAAATTTAAGAAGAGCTTTACTCTATCAGTTTTCTTTTGACGTTTCTGAAATAAATGGAGAGTTTTCAGAGCTTTCTTATGATGAGCTCAAAGAGCTAATTTATGAAAAACTAAGGGAGAAGTACGCTCAAAAGGAGAGAATTTTGGGAGAGGAAAGAATGAGAGAAATAGAGAGATATGCTCTCCTCCAGGTTATTGACTATCAGTGGAAAGACCATCTTCTGGCAATGGATCACTTAAAAGAGGGAATAGGATTGAGGGGATACGGGCAGAGAGATCCTCTTATAGAATATAAAAAGGAGAGTTTTGACATGTTTCAGGAGATGATGGATAGAATTGAGGAGGAGACAATAAGAATCCTTTTTCGTTTTCAACCTGTAGTAGAATACGAGGAACTTCCCTACCGGGAGAGACCTTTTCCAAGAGCTCAAGTTATGTCGAGAGGAGAGCATGAACAAAAAACTCAAAAACCGAGGCTTTCCATCCCTAAAAAGAGGAGGAGATAATGCTGGAATTTCCTTTAAAAGAGGCTTTGACTTTTGATGATGTCTTGGTAGAGCCTGCAAAGACAAAAATTTTGCCATCAGATACAGATGTTTCCACTCAATTGACTAAAAAGATTAAGCTGAATATACCAGTGATAAGTTCTCCCATGGACACTGTGACAGAGAGCAGAATGGCTATAGCCATGGCTCAAATAGGAGGAATTGGAGTAATTCACAGGAACATTTCCATAGAGGAGCAGGTAGAGGAGGTTTCCAAAGTGAAAAGATATGAAAGTGGTATGATAGTTGATCCCATCACTCTGGGTCCTCACAATAAAATTTTCGAAGCACTTGAAATAATGAAAAAGAATAAAATATCAGGGCTTCCCATAACAGAAAATGGCAAATTAGTAGGGATATTAACCAATAGAGATCTACGGTTCGAAACAAGGACAGACCTCGAAATAAAAGATGTGATGACAGGGAAGGAAAAACTTGTTACAGCTATGGTGGGCATAACCATGGAGAATGCAATAAATATACTACATGAGCACAGAATAGAAAAGTTGCCTGTTGTTGACGAAAATTTTAATCTTAAAGGGCTCATAACAGTAAAGGACATTCTCAAGAAAATTTCATATCCTAATGCTACAAAAGATCCCATGGGAAGGCTATGTGTGGGAGCTGCAATTGGCGTGGGAGAGGAGGCTATAGAAAGAGCAGAAGCCCTTATCAATGCAGGTGCGGATGTGATTGTTATAGATACTGCTCATGGTCATTCAGAAAGAGTGCTTGATACAGCTAAGGAGATAAAGAAGAGGTTCCCTGAGGTGGAATTAATAGCGGGAAATATAGCTACATCACAGGGAGCCCTTGATTTAATGGAAGCAGGTGTGGATGCAATTAAAGTAGGGGTTGGCCCTGGTTCCATATGTACTACTAGGGTGGTAACGGGCGTGGGTGTTCCGCAAATTACAGCAATTGCTGAAGCCTACAGTGTGGCAAAAAAGTTCGGAATACCTGTGATATCTGACGGTGGAATAAAATATTCTGGAGATATAACCAAAGCAATTGCTGCTGGAGCACATGCAGTTATGATTGGAAATCTTCTTGCTGGAACGGATGAGAGCCCCGGGGAGATAATCCTTTATCAAGGGAGATCTTACAAGAGTTACAGAGGCATGGGTTCTATTGGTGCTCTAAAAAAGGGAGCGAGAGATAGATATGCACAGGAAGGGATAGGAGAGGCTAAAATAGTTCCTGAGGGCATAGAAGGAAGAGTTCCTTACAGAGGCTCTGTTAGTAAAATAGTGGAATTGCTTGTGGGAGGACTCAGGGCTGGAATGGGTTATGCGGGTTGCAGAACTCTTAAAGAACTGAGGGAAAAAGCAAGATTTATAAAAATAACCAATGCAGGATTAAAAGAGAGTCATGTTCACGATGTAATTATAACTGAAGAAGCTCCTAATTATAGAATAGAATAGCTACTCTATTTTCCCTCTTATCTTTGCGTTCAGAAGAAGGCTGGCACACAAATAAAGAGAGAGAAGGGAAGAGCCTCCATAGCTGAGAAAAGGAAGCGGTATACCAATTACAGGGAAGAAACCGAGAATCATGGATGTATTCAATACAAACTGGAAAAATATGAGAAATGATATTAAAAATACAAAAACAGAGCATGCTCTTTCTTCCACATTTTCTGCTATTCTGAAACACCTTAAAAAAAGAATGGTATAAATTGTCAAAATTATCATAATCCCAATAAAACCGAATTCCTCTCCCACTGATGAGAGAATAAAGTCTGTGGTAGAGGCAGGAAGAAATCCGCCTTTTGCGAGGGTTCCCTTTAGAAATCCTTTCCCTGATAATCCACCAGAACCAAGAGCAATTTTGGACTGTTTGAGCTGATAGCTGCTGCTTTGGGGGTCAATTTCGGGAAAGAATATGGCTACTATTCTTGCTCTGTGATAATCTTTTAAAACATATTCCCAGGCGAATAAACCTCCTATAAGGATCAAAATCATTAAAAAAATTATGGTGGATGTCCGGATACCTCCAATTAATATAGATGCAAAAATTAGAGATAACAGTATGAAAGCAGTTCCATAGTCAGGTTGAAGAAATATTAGAGAGCATGGGATAAAAACCACCAAGGATACAGTAACAATTTCTCTTATTCTTAACGAGCCAGTTTTAAAACCCGATATTATTTTTGCAAGAAATAGTGAGGTAGTGATTTTTACAAACTCGGAAGGTTGAACACTGAAGAAGCCGAAATCTATCCAGCTCTTTGCCCCAGCAATTCTTTTTCCGAAAAACAAAAGAAATAAGAGAGGGAGGAGAGAGAGAAAATAAAGAAGAGGAGAGTAGAAAATCAAGGTTTTGATCGATATTAAAAGAAGTGAAAAAAATGCCATGAAGGATATGGTTGCCCAAATAATTTGCTTTTTATACACCTCAGTCCTTCCTTGGGATGCACTATATATAAAAATAATTCCCAGAATAGTGAGGAGAATTATTGTTATAACTATTACAAAGTCCAGTTCCTTTATTTTTTCCATCATTCTACAGTTTTTATATCAGTGGTTTTTGTTTCAGGAACAGGCATCCCAAAATAACGGAGGAAAATGTTTCTTGCAATAGGTGCAGCTTTTTCTCCTCCTTTTCCTGAATTTTCAAGAACCACTACCACCACAATCTCTGGGTCCTGTAATGGAGCAAAACCAGCGAACCAGGCATGAGGTTTAATTTGTTTGGCTCTTTCTCTCGAAACTACCTCTGCAGTGCCAGTTTTCCCGCACACATCCAATCCTTGAATTTTGGTGGCTCTACCTGTTCCGCTGTCATTAACCACTCCCCACATGCACTTTTTTATAGTTTCAAAATATTTTTTTTCTATGCTAATCTTGGTCTCTCTTATTTTCCATTCAATTTTATTAAATTTCCCATTTTTATCATAAAAACCTTCCAGGAGATGAGGAAGCATTTTTGTTCCGTTATTTGCAACTGTAGAAATAAAATTAGCAATCTGGAGGGGAGTTAAAATTATATAACCCTGGCCAATAGAAAGAATAACTGTATCCCCAGGATACCAGGGCTCATTTTTGAAATTCTCTTTCCATTGAGGTTCTGGGACGATTCCTTGCATTTCTCCTGGTATGTCTATACCAGTAAATTCTCCGAGCCCGAAAAGTTTAGCGTAATTTTTTATTTTTTCAGGTCCCAACCATCTTCCTAAGTTGTAAAAGTAAACATTGCAAGATTCAACCACAGCTCTGTATAGATTGACATGACCATGCCCTCCCCCTTTCCAGCATCTATAAACTTCAGAACCTATGTTAATATAGCCAGGGCAAAAAATTGTTTCCTCAGGTTTGATAATTCCCTCACTCATTCCAGCTATGGCGAGGATAATCTTGAATATTGAGCCTGGTGAGTAGAGCCCTTGTAGAGCTCTGTTCAATAAGGGTTTATCAGGGTTTTCCAAAAGAAAAGACCAGTTCTCAAGAGAAATGGAAGGAGTGAATAAACTTAAATCATAAGTAGGGGAGGATGCCATTGCAAGAATTCCACCATCTCGAGGATCCATAACAATCACAGAACCTTTCTCTCCTTTAAGTTGGTCTTCAACAAATCTCTGGAGATCTATGTCCAGAGTCAATTTCAAAATATTTCCGCTCTGAAAAGGCTTAATTCCACTTCTCTTTAGGATCTTTCCTTCGCTATCAACTATATATTCAATCCAGCCATTTTCTCCCCTTAAAAGCTCGTCATAAGATTTTTCTATTCCAGTTTTTCCTATGGTGGTATTTGGATTTAACTCTCCATATATAAAAGCATCTTCCCTGGAAATCGCTCCCATATATCCAAGGACATGGGAAGCGCTTCCTTCATATGGGTATCGCCTTACTGGTTCAAAAATTATGGAAACTTCTGGAAGATCAGTTTTTCTGGATTCTATTAAGGAGAGTTCCTCGAAATTCATTCTTTTTTTCAAGAGAACAGGTATGAAATAAGGCAATCCTTTCTTCCTTTGAATTTCATTTTGTATATATTCATGATCCACATGGACTATTTTTGACAATTTCTCGAACACCTCATCCTTTCTTTGAAGATATTCTCTTTTTAGGGATAAACTGAAAATAAATCTATTCTCAACTAATTTTCTGTTAAATCTATCAACTATAGAACCCCTGGGAGCGAAGATCTCGACTTTTTTAACAATATTTTTAAGGGAGAGTTCTCTATAGTGGGCGTGCTTTAGAATCTGGAGCCTCCAGAAAGCAAGCAAAAAAACAAAAAAAACTAAAAGAACTAACTTTTCAAATAGTTTAATTCTTTTTACAACCCTTTCCATATCCTTTATTCCTTTTCAGTCAATTTTGAAAAGATTTTGAAAAAAGGAGCACCTATAATTGAGGTGATCAAAGGTTGTATCAAAATTAACTCCCTGAAACCTCCCAGTGGATCTTTCAATCCAAAGAAACCTGTTATGAGAATTAGTATTACCACTTCAAAAGTAACAGAAAGAAAAAAAATAAGCCAGTATCCAAGTGTAGAATTTATGGAGATCATCTTAGAAATTTTGCCCAGCGTAAAAATGAGAATCAGTTTTTTTAGCGCATTTACTCCTATGGGAAGAATTGAGCTTATATCTTCCAGAATTCCAGCTGTTGAAGCCATAATAATAGTTGAAAAATCGTTCTTTTTTATTGCGAGATAGATTATGGGAATGGAATAGAGATTGACAAACTGGAGAATAAAGGGATTGAATTGGGAAATTATATGATTCAATAAAAAAGCTACTGAAATGCACAAAATTCCAAGAGATGTTTCTTTCATTTTATTAAAACCACCACAAGTTCCATAGAATTAGGACTTGCATAAGGTTTGACTTCGATGCTTTCCATGCCTATTTCGGGGTTAATAACTTTTGTCACCTTTCCTACTTTAATCCCAGAAGGGAAAATACGATCAAAGCCAGAAGTTAATACCTCTTCTCCTTCTTTTACTCCAGATGTTTCTGTTAAATAACGAAGTGAGCATAAGGGTGAGTTCTCTCCGTATATAATTCCAAAAATACTATTTTTTAATTTTACACTTGCTGCGAATTCTCCTCCTGTTAAAAGAAGAACATCACTTGAGAACCAATCTGCTCTCAAGACCCTTCCTACCAGGTTTAATTCACTATCAAGAACAGGGGAATAAATTTTGACTCCGTGTTTTCTTCCTTTGTTTATTGTGATTCCACTATAGGGATTAGTAAAGTCATAGCTGATAGTTTCAGCTATTACATGCTGGAATTCTTTTATACCAAGAAGATTTTCCGCCTTCCTAAATTTTCGCAATTCCTCTTCGAGTTCAAAGACTCTTTTTTTCAATAAAATATTGGCTTTCTCCAGTTCTTCCTTCCTTTTTCGTAGCCCTTCTAAATCTTTCATGTATTCTGAAATATTTTTTGCTCGTGATATCAAAGAGTGGGTGATGTTTGCAAAAAAAGAATTAAAAGACGAAAGAGGTAATTTTAGAAATTTCATTCCTTTTTCGGTCTGGAGGAAGATGGCAATCAGGAAAATTAAAAAAAAGGTAAAATATATAACATCAGAGAATCTATTATTTTTTGCCATAAATATGGCTAACCAATGGCTACTTTATTAAGAAGTTCTCTATTTTCAAGGACTTTACCTGTTCCTAATACCACTGTGGTAAGAGGATTTTCTGTAAGGAAAACAGGAAGCATGGTTTCCTCTCTTATTCTTTTATCCAAATTTTTGAGAAGAGAACCACCTCCAGTTAATACAATTCCCCTATCCACTATGTCCGCAGCAAGCTCAGGAGGTGTTTTTTCCAGCACACTTCTTATACACTCCACTATTGTATCCACCACATCTCTTAGAGCCTCCCTTATTTCAGAGTCATTTACTACGATGGTTTTTGGGATGCCATCCTTAAGATCCCTTCCTTTTATCTCCATGGATTTGGGGGAATCGAGGGGGTAAGCCGAACCAATTTCCATTTTTATCAATTCAGCTGTTTTCTCTCCTATTAAAAGATTATATTTCTTTTTTATGTATTGAATTATTGCTTCATCCATTTCATTTCCTGCAACCCTTATTGATTGAGAAAGGACTATTCCGAAGAGGGAAATAACTGCTACATCTGTGGTTCCTCCTCCAATATCTACAATTATATTTCCTGCGGGTTCTTCAATGGGGAGCTCAGCTCCAACAGCAGCAGCCATTGGTTGATATATAAGATGGACTTCAGATGCTTTCACTCTCATTGCTGCTTCCTTAACCGCTTTGCTTTCCACCTGCGTTATTTCAGATGGGATAGCAATAATTATTTTGGGTCTTAAAATTGAGTTTTTTCCAAGACCTTTTGTTATAAAATACTCAAGCATTCTCTCTGCGCATTCAAAGTCAGCAATTACTCCATCCTTCAATGGTCTTACAGCCACAATATTAGAAGGTGTTTTCCCCAGCATTTCTTTAGCCACGGTTCCCACTGCCTGAATTTTTCCGCTACTTGGGTTGATAGCAACTATTGATGGTTCATTCAGAACAATTCCTTTCCCTCTTGTATAAATGAGAGTGTTTGAGGTTCCAAGATCTATAGCTATATCAGTAGCAATTTTTTCAGTGAGCCATGAAAACAAACCCATTCATAGCCTCCGTAACATATTAATATCCTACCAGAAAGACCCTCTGCCTTTTAAAAGAACGGAGCCCGTTAGGAAAAATTGCCTCTATTTCGATCCATTTTTCTCCAATATCATCGAAAGAAACAGGAACATTAAATTCACCGTTGGGTTCAGGAGTGATCTCTTCTTTATTTATAAATAACCTGGAGCCTCTTTCCACTTTTCCTTTAACAATTACAATGTTTCCGCTCACAATTACTGAATATATATCAATTCTTGGAAGCTTTTCCTCCAAAGAAGCTTTAGCGAGGGGGAAAGCCCTTACTGTGAACTCCACAGTTTCACTTGGTAAACCTGATTTCCTGACCCCATAAGGTGACACCCTAACAAATCTTTTTCCAGTTCCGATCCTCTCTAATGGAAGCTGAAGAATTTCCTCTCTGAAGGGAATGGATAAAATTCTATTTATAAAGTAAGGATCCAGAGAAACTTCTAACAACAAAGAATCATTTTTGTTAAAACCTTTTGTAACTAACTTCAGAACTCCAAAATCTTCTTTCCAGTCTCCGTAAATTTCGTTATTTTTTGGGGAGATAAGCTCTGGCGGCTTTTCTAACTCCTCAATATATTGCTTGCCTTTGTCAAAAATTACTCTCTTAAACTCTTCCACCCCCTGGCTCTTATTATCCATTCTCAATAAAGCTCTTTTTTTGGAAGAGACTATAGAAATTTTTTCAGATGATTCCACAATTCCTGCTTCTGATGTATGAAGAATTATTCCATTTTTTAAATGAATTTCAAGACCTCTCTTTACATTTTTCCATTCAATGCTTCCTTTATGTAGAGTTAAGAAATTATTTTCAAGAATAATTTCTGTTGAGGGGCTCAAAAGGATAAGGGAGGAATCAGGGCAGAGAATGGTTAGACCAGAGAAAGGATGGGTTTTGATAATATCTTTGTAAGATAGGACTAACGGTAAATCTTTTATAGTGAATTCTTTATCATTCCTTATCAAATAGGCATCTCCGAGGAGATCCACTATTGTAAAATTTTCAGATTCTTTTATAACTAAATTTTCAATGTCGGGGTTAGAAAGTAGATAATATATTGTTCCAGCAATAAATATTAGGGGTATTGTGTAGATAAGAAAAAATCTTCTTTTCACAAGATAATAATAATAAAAGTAAAATTATTTTGCAATATTGCAAGATGGGCTTTAAATTTTTGTTATTCAGTATAGACTTCTGGCATAATTCCTACAACTTCCACGCCCGCGCCTTTAGCAAGATCTAGAATTCTTACAACATCCTTGTATGTAACCCTTGTTGAGGCTCTAACAAATATTGTTTTGTCAGTTCTCGTGGCATAGATTTCTCTCAATCGCTGAGAGAAAAGGTTTATATCCACTGGCTCCTTGTTAATTAACAGAGATCCATCACCTTTAATACTAACAACCACAACATTGCTAATATCAATTCCACTTTTACTTCCTCCAGGCTCTGGAAGCTTCACATCTATTCCTTTCTGAATTGCTGGGGTAATTACAAAGAATATTATTAAAAGGACAAGAAGAACATCACACAGAGGAACAACGTTAGGATCAGATTTGAGGCTTTTAGCGCCCTTTCCGACATCAATAGCCATAATTGCCTCCTTTCAAAGAAATATATTTTTTCAGAAATTTTTTAATTTGTCAACTTATGAAGAACATTTTCTGTATTATTTTAGAGTAAGTCCATACCTTCACAAAAAAACTTCGAGAGATTTAGAAAATTAGGTCAGAAAATTCAAATTAGCATATATTTCTGATATAATTTTAAAAATGAAAACGTGGTATAGAGGTTATGTGGGAGAAAAGATTTTATATATGTGAACTCATAGAACTCCATGGAAAAAGAGTATCTTAGAAAGATAAGAAATTTTTCGATAATTGCCCATATAGATCATGGCAAATCCACCCTCGCAGATAGACTTCTTGAAAAAACTGACGCGATTTCTCCACGGGAAATGGAAGAACAGGTTCTTGACTCCATGGAGCTGGAAAGGGAGAGAGGGATAACCATCAAAGCCCATTTTGTAAGATTAATATTTAAAAATAAGGATGGAGAGAATTATATTTTTAACTTGATCGATACACCAGGTCATGTGGATTTTACATATGAGGTTTCAAGAAGTCTTGCTGCATGCGAGGGCGCTCTACTTGTAATAGATGCCACACAAGGAGTTGAGGCTCAGACCCTTGCCAATTCATATTTGGCCATGGAAAATAATCTCACTTTAGTACCCATAATTAATAAAATAGATTTAAAAAACGCTGATATAGATAGAACGATTGAGCAAATGGAACATGCTCTTGCCATACCAGGGGAGGAAGCTATCCTTATCTCAGCAAAGGAAGGAACGAATATTGATGAAGTTCTCGAAGCAATTGTAGAAAGAATACCGCATCCAAAAGGCTCGCTCACCTCTCCACTTAAGGCTCTTCTTTTTGATTCCTGGTTTGACCCTTATAGGGGAGTGGTGGTTCTTGTAAGAGTTATGGATGGGGTCCTTTACCCAGGGCAGAAAATCAGATTGATGTCTTCTGGTGCCACTTATGAGGTGGAGGAATTAGGTGTGTTTACTCCTAAACCTTTAAAAGTGGAGATTCTTAGAGCAGGTGAGGTGGGATACTTAATAGCTGGGATAAAGAAAATATCAGATGTGAAAATTGGTGATACCATTACCGACGACAAAAAACCAGCTAATTCACCTCTCCCTGGTTTTAAAGAACTGAAACCCATGGTATTTGCTGGAATATTTCCCACTGAGGAGACCACTTATGAGCAACTGAGAGCAGCTCTTGAGAAATTAAGACTTAATGACTCATCATTCTCTTATGAACCTGAAAACTCTCCAGCCCTGGGCTTCGGTTTCCGATGTGGTTTCCTTGGGCTTCTCCATCAGGAAATTGTTAGAGAGAGACTGGAAAGAGAATTTGATTTGACTCTTGTGACCACCACTCCTACAGTGAGATACAGAGTTATAACAAAGAAAAACGAGATCCTTGAAATTGACAATCCATCCAAGCTTCCCCCTCCTAATGAAATCTTGTCAATTGAAGAGCCTATATTTGAAGTGGTGATCTTAACTCCTGATTCTTATATTGGCTCCCTTTTAAAACTTCTCGAAAGTAGAAGGGGTAAACAGAAGAGCCTTGAATATATATCTTCTAACAGAGTTATGCTTGTTTATGAGGTTCCCCTGAATGAGCTAATACTCGATTTTTATAACAAATTAAAATCTCTTTCACAGGGTTATGCCTCCATGGATTATAATTTCAAAGAGTACAGAGCATCTGATCTTGTAAAGCTTGACATTCTCATAAATGGGGAGCCAGTGGATGCATTATCCCTTATAGTTCCCAGAGAGAAGACTTATACCATAGGAAGATCCATAGTTTCCAAAATGAGAGAGGTGATTCCCCGCCAGCTTTTTGAAGTGGTTATTCAAGCAGCTATTTCGGGAAGAGTTATAGCTAAGGAATCTGTTAAGCCTTTAATGAAAAATGTTCTTGCCAAATGCTACGGAGGAGATTTTACAAGGAAAAGAAAACTCCTTGAGAAACAGAAGGAGGGCAAGAAGAGGATGAAAAAGATCGGAAGGGTAGAGCTACCTCAGGAGGCATTTCTTGCCTTGATGAGAATCGAAGAATGATGGGATTTTAAGTTAACATTTGACCATTAAATTTTTATAATGTTAATCTTAAATTGTTTTTGATTTATTATTTAAGAGGTTCTAAAGATGGAAAGGTTGAAAATAACCTTTGTGGTTCAGAGGTATGGAAAAGAGATAGTTGGCGGTTCAGAAGCTCATGCCAGGCAGGTAGCAGAAAGACTTACTCCCTACTTCGAAATAGAGGTTTTGTCTTCTTGTGCTCATGATTATACTACATGGGAGAATTTTTATCCCGAAGGAGAGGAAATCATAAATGGAGTAAAAGTTAAAAGATTTCCCGCAATAGCTTTGAGAAGGAATGATTTTAATCAGTTTTCTCAAAAACTTTTTGGCAAAGCCATTTCATTAGAGGCAGAAAGTGAGTGGATCTATGCTCAGGGTCCAGTTGTTCCAGGACTTCTCAGAGAGATATCCAGAATAAGGAATGAAAGAGATGTTTTCATATTTTTCACTTATCTTTATTATCCCACAGTTTTTGGCTTGAGGCTTGTTCCTGATAAGGCAATTTTTGTGCCTACTGCCCATGATGAACCTCCAATTCACTTCAATATTTTTAAACCTCTTTTTCATTCTCCTCGAGGTATTCTTTACAACACTGAAGAGGAGAAAGCCTTTATTCAAAAACTATTCCACAATCATTATATACCTAATGAAATAACTGGAGTGGGAATAGAAATACCCAAAGATATTGATCCTTTAAGATTTAAGGTGAAGCTGGGGATAGATGGTAAATATTTGCTCTACATGGGAAGAATCGTAAGCTCAAAGGGATGTGAAGAACTGATAGAGTTTTTCAGATATTTTAAAAAAGAATATAAAGAAAATATAGTCCTTGTTCTTCTCGGAAAAACAGAAATGAGGATTCCCGATGAGAAAGACATAATTTATGGAGGGTTTGTGGAAGAGAAGGAAAAATTTGATGCTATAGCTGGATGCAGTGCGGTGATAGTGCCCTCTCGTTTCGAGAGTTTATCCATGACTGTTCTTGAAGGATGGGCTATGGGGAAGCCTGTTATTACAACTGAGTTTTCCCATGTAGTGAAAGGAATGTGTGAGAGAAGCAATGGAGGGCTTTATTACAGGAATAAGGAGGAATTTTCAGAGGTTCTAAAAATAATACTGGAAGATGAATCTATAGCCAGAAAATTAGGCGAAAATGGTAAAAAATTTGTGGAGAACAATTACACCTGGGAAATTGTAATTTCAAAATATCTCAAAATGATAGATTATGTTGTGAAAAATAGATGGTTTTAGCAAAAGATAAAAGAATTTTTCGAAGGAGGAAATATGCTTGACTTTTCTTTAATAAAATTCCAAAATTCCTATTTGTAACTGCTAAAATTGAATTAGTGAGCATTTTTAAGGAGGAATGAGAATGAAGAGAAGAGATTTTTTGATGGGAGGGCTAACAGTTTCCCTTTCCTTTATCGCAAAAGATAGGCTAAGAGACCAGAAGGAGGAGATGGCTCCCGAACTTTTTCAAGGGCAGATTATTCCAATTTCAGATGAAGAGAGAGAGGCAAGAATTCGGAAAGCTAAAGAACTTATGGTAAAAAATAAAATATCTTGTATCCTTATTCCTCCAGGAACATCCTTAAGATATTTTACAAATGTAAGGTGGGGATACTCCGAAAGATTTTTTGGATTCCTTATACCTAATGATGGCGAACCTATTTTTATCTGTCCTTCCTTTGAAGCTGGGCGTCTTGAAAATCAGTTGAAAAAACCTTACGAGATAAGAACATGGGAAGAGGATGAGAACCCTTTTAGATTAGTCCAACAATTTTTAAAGGAAAAAAGAATTACTACCGCAAATTTAGGGATGGAAGCCACTGTAAGATATTCTGAGGTGGATGGAATTTCTAAAGAAGCTCCTGCACTCAAAATTGTCTCCGCTGATCCTGTAGTAAACTGGTGTAGAGCAATTAAGTCTGAATCTGAAATCGAGCTTTTAAGAATTTCCAATGAGATAACATTAAATGTTTTGAAAGAGGCATTGAACGGGCTTTACCCTGGCATGAGAGCTTCTGAAATCGGAAGAAGAATCTCTCAGACATTTTTGAAATACGGATTTTCAGGAGGCGCCATGGTTCTTCTGGGCGAAAATAGCTCATATCCTCATGGTGGGGGTATTAAAGATGTGGAACTAACTGATGGGGTAACTCTTCTAATTGATGGCGGAACCTCAGTGGAGGGCTACAGATCAGATATAACGAGAACCATTGTTTTTGGCAGGCCGAGCGAGAAGCAGAAAAAGGTGTGGGAGATTGTCAAGCGAGCTCAATATGAAGCTCTTAAGAAAGCCAGACCAGGAGTAAAAGCAGGGGAGGTGGACAAAGCTGCTCGAGATGTTATTGAAAATGTCGGATTCGGTCCCACCTATAATTTCTTCTCCCATCGTCTCGGGCATGGAATTGGAATGGATGGACATGAATGGCCATATCTTGTCAAGGAAAACCCTCTTAAACTCGAACCAGGGATGACCTTCAGCAATGAACCTGGAATATATATAAAAGGAGAGTTTGGAATAAGACTGGAAGATTGTATGGTAATAAAAGAGAATAGAGCTGAGCTCTTCACTCCTCAAGCGGAAAACATTGAAATCCCATTCAATTGAGCTTTTTAATTGAAAATTACTAAATTGTGAAATTCTTTTTCATCATTTTTACAAAGAGTTCTGATTTCTTGAAGTAGAAGCTATCATTTTCATCCACATAAAGGAGTTCCTCCTCTATTTTAAATGAGCCAAAAAATTGACCATCCTTGTTAAGAGAAAGTCCAAGAAGTCTTCTCTGTTTTTCTCTCCAGCCACACTTGCAAAATTGACAAGCATACTATTTTTAAGAATAAAAGAAGGACCAGAGGTATCAAAAACTCTAATGGAAACATTCATTCCCTTACTTTATTTAGGTGCTTTTAATGGGAAATCTTTTATGATCTTTCTTATAAATTTTTCATGGATATCATACTCTCTTATTTCGTTTCTATCAGAAAGAAAAAGAAATATTCTATCTTTCGATATGGTGAAACTCTCACCAGTCGCAACCCTCCCTGCCATGGAAAACTTGGGACCATACAAATATTTATCTGGGAATTTCTTCAAAAAATTCCATCTTTTTTGAAAAACACGGCAGAATAGCCTGCCTGTCCTTTGGCACAGAGGCGTATTAGAATCCTTCCATCTTTTAAAAACTCCGTGTTCCAGAGCATTTTACTAAGTTTAATGGTATTGAGGGGTTGTTCATCGGAGTTGAAAAAATGAGTTTCAAAAAATTTGTCCATGTCAGCTACATCGTTCTCACCCGTAACTTTAATTTTATGAGGGTTCTGAAATTATCCCGCTCCCTGTCCCTCTCTTCCCGCTTTCCATAGAAATTTTCCAGTTTTATCGAACTTCAAAATCCAGTGATTTTTTGAATCGAGAACATAGAGGTTCCGACCTTGATCCACGGCGATATATATAAAATCTCCAAACATAAGATTTCTATCACCCATATCAACTCCAAGGGAAAGGATCTCCTTAAAAGAAATCTTTTTTCTATCTTTTTTCTCCATACTCCTTCACTTTTGTTCTCGCCTACTGTCATCCCTTTCTCAATGAAAATCTTCCCTGCCATTTTTCAGAGGAGAAATAAGGACAAAGCATAACTATAAAAAGGAAAAATAGAGGGAATTTAAAACGAAACATATCTCACCCCCCGGATTTAGTAAGAAAAATTATCTTAATTCTTCGGTCAAATACTTCTTTTCTCGATCCTTTCAGCGCGCTAATTCTTCAAACTACTCGATCCTTACAATCTCTCCTTTTGTTGTTCCAAATACTTCAGGATTGTACATTTCTTCAACCTTTGTGGAGGGGACAAGAAAGGTTCCTTTGGTTGTAGCTCTTATAATATAGAAGAATTCATGCTCTCCCTGAGGAAGGGTGTCTGCAAAAATTTGCATTCTATCATCATATCCTTCCACATGATTGAAATACCAGGATATATTCCCCAATTTTCTCTGAGCCTCCAGACTCGTAGTTTTTAGATAAGAATTTTCTATTTCTGTGCCTGCAGGAATGGGATCTACAATAGCCGCATAATTTCTTTCAGCAGTCACATGGACTTTAATTCTGACTCTGATCAGATCACCAAGTTTGAAAGTGGTCTTCTTCTCACCTGTGTTTAAATCTTCAAATTCCCTTTTAACTGCGAAGCCCTGATTTAATTCAGGAAAATCAGTTCCTTTGGGATAAAATGAAAGAATGGCTCCCCAGAACAGCTTTCCTTTTCCTGATTTTTCAAGGATCAAAGTGAGCTTCCTTTTTAAAGTTTGAAGCTCCTCCATAGCAATGCTTATAATTTCTTTTTTAAGTTCGGTAAATCTTATAGAATTCAGATTTTTGCCATCGAGTTTCCCCTGGAAGTGGAAATCTATCTCCTTGCCCTCCTTCCTTATAAAATACTCACTCAAAGAGAGAAGAGCATAGGAATTTTCCTGAGTATTTCTCCATATCCCATTTTTTCTTTTGCTAAGAATGTAGACAACAAGCTTTTCTATGATAGAGGAATCAGGATCAGCATCCAGCAAAGCCATAAGGATTATGGCATTTGTCCTTAAAGTTGAATGCATGTAAACTGCTTCCTCATAGAAGCTCGGTTCTTCGAAATGAGCCATGGAAGGTTCAAGTCTTGCTTTATTCATTATTTCCCTTAAAATGGTTTCTTTCATGGGGGATTGCTTTTTTGTTCTTGATATAGAAGATAGAAGAAAAGCTTTCGAAAACAGGGGAAGGGACCCCCTTCTTTCATATAGAAGAGTATGATAACTTTCATCATGTTTTCCATAAAGGGAGAGGGAATAAAGAGCAAAAGCCTTTGTTATCAGGTCAACGCCATATTCACATTTTATCTTTCCTTTTAGAATATTATCAAGGTATTTAATCAATTTTTCTCTTACATTTTTGTCTATTTTAATTCCTCTTTTTTCCGCCATCTTGAAAATGAAAAGAACATAAGAGGAAAGATAGGGGAAAGAATCCCTTGAATCGCTCCAGAAACCGAATCCGCCGTCGCTTTTTTGATTTTTGTATATTTTTGATAGTGTTTGAGAGATAATCTTTTCAATTTCTGATTTTTCAAAATTTTTGAATTTAAATGCTCCAGATAAGTTATGCAGGGCAATAAAAGGAGTTAGCATGGATGTCAATTGTTCTGTGCAACCATAAGGATATTCAAGAAGAAATTCAGCGCCTTTCTCAAGATCCGAAAGGGCTGAGGATGAGAGAGTTATTCTTAAACCTCCCTCATCTTTGTAAATATTGTCCGGTATGGAAATTTTTAAGGTCTCTTTTTTGTCTGCGCTACCAAAAGTGGCAGAATCAATTCTTAGTTTTGGTATTTTAATGGGAATACTCACTTCTACTGCGTCTCTCTCTTCTTTGGAATTGGTTTTAAAAACGGCGAAGAATTGGATTTTTGCCTTTCCAGATGAAATTGCCTCCATGGGGAATCTCAAAAGGGAGGTTCCCTCAGGAAGTAAAGCGGTGCTTTCCTCCTCCTTTTTAATCTTTATTCTCTCTGAAAGAGACTTAACCCTTATCAGGAGTTCTCCTTTTTCTTTTGTATTGTTTTGAATTCTTATTGCTCCTTCGAATCTATCTCCTATAATCAGAAACCTCGGGAGAGCGGGAAAGAGCATCAAGGGTTTAGATACCCTAATCTCTTTCTTGGAGGAGCCAAAGTGAGAGTCGAGGGTTTGAGCAACTGCCATTATCACAAATGTTGTAAGGGAGTCGGGGAGTTCAAAGGAATCTGAGGCATATCCATTTTCGTCCGTCAAGATTTCTCCTCTCCAGAACGGAGTAACTCTGAAATCTGCTCGAATCTGGAACATAGCTTCATCAAATCCTCCTCCACCCACTGCGCTTGCAAGCTTTCCTTCCAAATACTTTCTGCTTATAAGAACAACTCTTGTTTCTGAATTTTTAACTCCCAGAAATCTTTCTTTGTAAAAATAAGTAATAAGATCAGGAACCTTATATCCTGTAAGGGATAGGACACCGAAATCCACTGCGTAAAGGGTCACCTCAGCTTTTTTCCCTTTTCCCTCTCGATCGCTGACCTTAACTTGAACTTTCACTTTTTCCCTTGGTCTGAACTCCTCCTTTTCTGTGTTAAGCTCAACTTTTAAATAAAGCTCTTCAGGCAGAACGTTCAACTTTGCGTATCCAAGCCTGAATGTAGGTTTACCTACATCCACACCCTCCTTCAGTTTCTCAGATGTTCTCCCCTTGATAAGAAGAACAGAAACATAAATTGTGGGAATGTAATCTTTTTTTATTGGAATTTGAAGAACCTGATTTGAGCCTTTAAGCGTAATGGGAAAATATTCCATTATTCCTTCTCTTTCAATACAGACAATACCCTTTGATTCTTCCCATGGAGATTTTACAAGAACCCTTGCCAGCTCTCCCGGTCTCAGTTCATTCTTCTCAGGAACTAAATCTATTCTGTTGTGGTCATATCTTTCCCATGCAGTGAAACCTTCGCCTATGCAGTAAAAACTCATGCCCGAAGTTAAGTCGTGACCCTTTTCGTCTTTTGTGTATGCCTTTAATATAAAATATCCGCCACTTTCCATAGGAAATTCAACTTCGCAAGGTTTTTCAAAAGTGTTAATTACGAGAGATTTGATGGGTATGTCAACAGGTTCACTTTTATATCTATAATAAGTGCCCTCCTCCTTTTCTTGAACGGAATGCCACTCTCTTTTTATAAGTTCAATCTTGACCTTCTTTCCTTTTAAAATGTTTCCTTCTCTGTCAACTGCTATAATGCTTGTTTTATATGTTCTGCCCTTTTCTACAAAATAAGAGGAATACTCAATCCCAAGATAAAAGTCTGAAGGGTGAAGAAGGAAAGAAGCTCTATTCGAAATAGCTTGCTCAGTTATGTCTATAATTTCTCCCTCAAAGAGATATCTCATAGGCCTCGGACTGTAAGAGAGTTTCTGCCTTACAAACAATTCTCCATTTGTGGAAAGAATATCCTCTCCGCTCGCAACGACCTCACTTCCCCATCTTTCATCTTCCTTTGTCCAGTCTTCAAAAACATAATTTTTTCTCGACAATTCTCCTTTTAACGGGGGAGAAAACGAGGTAGGTTCTCTCCTCAGAGTCCATTTCACTTTTGAATTTTTCATAGGAGCTCCGTAAAGATATGTCCCTTTTATAGTTGTCTCCATTTTTTCATCAGGAAGATAATTCTCCTTTTTAACAGAAACATCCACTCTAAAATCAGGCTTTCTATACTCTGAAACAAGAAATGAGCAGTAGAAAGATCTATCCTTATCCTCTATACCAAGTTCCTTTGGGCCCTTTGTCTGAATCTCATAATAACCTGTGGGAGATTCTTCGGGTATCTTAAAAGAGAAAGAACCGGAACCATATTTATTGAGGGTCTCTTTTTTTGTAAGGATTTCTTTATTCCTTGAATCAAGAATCTTAAATTCTATCTCCTTATCAGAAGGAATGGAGAATTTTTCCATTTCTTTGATTCTAAATATTGCTTTTACATAAACATCTTCTCCGGGTCTATATGCTCCCCTTTCAGTGAAGATATATCCCATTGTTCTTTTCTTGTTCACATCCCAATCCATGTCTATGTCAAAATCCCATCCTTCAATTCCGTAATCCCATTCTTCTGTTATAAAAGATCTGTCATTGCCTTTTCTGGCAAGAACAATAAAATTGTCATCCCAGGTATCTTTTATTCCAAGATCCTCAATCCCAGGTGCAAGGCATAGCCCATTTTCATCCGTTTCACCTTTCCAGAGAAGCTTTCCTTTCGTGTCAAATAACTTGATCTCGCATTGAGAGAGTGATTTTCCAGTAGAAAGACTTGTAGTGTATATGAGTATATTGGTGGGAGAACATTTCACGGAGACTCCAATATCTGTGATCTGAAGGATTCCATTTACAAATTTTCCCTCTGTTCTATAGCTACTTCCGGGCTTTACCTCCTCTGCAACTATCTCCGTATAAATAATTCCCTCTTCTTTTCCCAATATTTCTTTTAAATCTATATTTATTATGGTGGAAACATTTTTTGCGGATTTTAACTTAAGCTTTTGCGAAGAGTCGTTCAAGAAGAAAGGTTCATTAGTTTTCAAATAAGATAAAAATTTTCCAATCTCTTCGTCTTTGATTTCTATTATCTCTCTTCTTATGGAATCCACATTTATTAATCTGAGCGAGAGAACCTTTGGACCCTTTGACTCTATCACGCCCCATCTATTTATTAAATCTACTGAAAAGGGATAATCCCTCAAAGAAAAATTTTCCACAATAGAATAACCGAGGCAGTGCCCATAAACATCCTTAAGTGTTTTGAGAATCTCCAGTCTGTAATTATGACCAGCTTTAAAATTGAAAAAACTTGAAAGATAAACTTCTGTATCTCTATAGCTATACCGATAGTCTTCCTCTTCTTTTAGCTCCACCTCCTTTTCTTCTGTCATATCGTATATTTTAAGATTCTTTATTGCTTCTCTCGGGTCAACAGTATTTGAGAAAGTTATACTTATACTTGAATAAGGGTCACATTCAAAACATGATATCCCTCCATACAGAAGGGTTTTTGGAGTAAGGTAATTTAATATAAAATCTTTTTTCGAGCCCAGGTCACCCTCCTTTCCTTTGAAACCACGGGGAACAATAATTTTAACTTGGGAATTCAAAGGAAGAGGTGAGACAGGCGATATAAAAACTCTTTTTAGAGAATCTTTATCATATTCTGCTTTTACCTCTAAAAAAGTGCGCTCTCTTGAAGGGAGAATTTTTAGGTTCTTTGAAATCTTGTTTAAAGCATCAATGGATGAGGTCTTATATCCCATGGGTAAAGTGTAAATTGAAGGTAATATTTGAAATTTAATTTTTGATTTTATCTCTTCCAGGGATACTGGCTGATTGAAGGTGAGTAAAACCTTACCTTTTCTTGGAATCACTGAGTTTTCATATGGCTGACTCTGAATAATGGAAGGGGATGGTGTTTCAAAAGTAAATATAAGATCTTTTTTTAACACTTCCCCCGTAAGGCTTCTTGCCCCTTTTTTTATCTTTATCTTAAAAGATGTGGAGAAGGGAAGTCTTTCTTCTGGATGAAAAATTAATGTCCTATCCCCAGCCCAGTAGAATTTGCCTTTTATCTGGGGTGTAATTGTTAAAAAATCAGGCTGGATCTCTTTTTTAATCTCTCCGATAGGAACCATTGGTTTATTAAAAGAAATTGAAATTTCGGTAACAAGTTCAATTTTTTCAATGATGCCCTGAGGAATAACAGTTACCTCAAGTTCCTGAGAATAGAGAGAAGAGCAAAAAAGAAAGGATGAGACCCCCAAAATAAAAATAGTAATTTTTGTTAATTTATTCATATTTCCCTCTCGACAAAGAAAAGATATATAACGGTATAAAATGAATGTCAAGGATACGCTTTCTGTTTTCCATTAGGTTAAGATATATAAACGAAGAACATCTTTCCTCAGGCATTGCAGGCATGGAAGAAAAGAGAATCTATTACCTTAGCAGAAAGTAACGATTACTTTCAGATTGTTTGAAAATACTTTTTTCGATGCGACTATCTCCATAAAAATTATTCAAATCCTTAAAAGAGTAGATAAATTTATAGCAAAATTTGGAGATTTACTTAATTCTTACCTCTTTTTCATCCTATTTTGTATTCATCAAATGGAACTCCTTAAATCACACAATCTCAAAATTCCAATCTTTTTGAAATTTAAATAAGTCCTCTCTTCTTTAGCAGGGGTTCCACTTTGGGTTCCCTACCTCTAAATCTTTTGTAAAGAACCATGGGATCTTCTGACCCTCCTTTTTCAAGAACATTCTTTCTAAAAGATAAAGCTGTTTTAGAATCAAATATTCCCTTTTCCTTGAAGGCCTCAAAGGCATCTGCATCAAGAACTTCAGACCATATATAACTATAATAACCTGCTGAATACCCTCCAGAGAAAATGTGTTGAAAATTTGTGCTTCTGTATCTTACAACAATTTCTGGAAGCATCCCTACTTTCTTCATAGACTCTTCCTCAAACTTTATGGGAACAATCTCCTTTGTTTCTCCCAGAGTATGATAATCCATATCAAGAAAAGCAGCAGCAAGATACTCCACTGTAGCGAAACCCTGATTAAATTTTCTTGCTTTATTAAGTTTTTCTACAAGTTCAACAGGAATTGTTTCTCCTGTCTCATAATGTTTGGCGTAAACCTTTAAAACCTCTGGCTCCAGAACCCAGTTCTCCATGATTTGAGAGGGTAATTCCACGAAATCCCGTGGGACAGCGGTTCCTGAAAGGGAGGGGTATGTGCAATTCGAAAGGAGTCCGTGAAGAGCGTGGCCAAATTCGTGGAAAAGAGTTTCCACTTCTTCCAAGCTTAAAAGGGCTGGCTTTTCTGATGTAGGCTTTGTGAAGTTCCCCACATTGACAATGACAGGATTAACCATTTTACCATCGAGCTTTGACTGTTTCCTGAAGCTTGTCATCCATGCCCCGCTCCTCTTGCTTGCTCTCGGGAAATAATCCACATAGAAAATACCAATATGAGACCCATCAGCCTCTTTGACTTCAAAAACCTTCACATCAGGATGATATTTAGGAATATCATTTTTTTCCTCAAATTTTATTCCATAAAGTTTATTTGCCACATAAAAAACACCTTCTATGCAATTTTCGAGTTTGAAATATGGCCTCAGCATCTCCTCATCTATTTGGTATTTTTCTTTTCTGACCTTCTCTGCATAATACCACCAATCCCATGGCTGTAATTTGAAATCTCCACCCTCTTTTTTAATCATCTCCTGAAGTTCTCTCGCTTCATTTTTAGCCACCTTCAAAGCAGGGGTCCATATCTTTTTCAGAAACTCATACACTTTTTCAGGAGTCTTCGCCATGTTCTCCTCAAGGATGAAATGAGCATGAGTCTTATAACCGAGAAGTTTAGCTTTCTCAATTCTCAAATTTATTATCCTTGATATTATTTTCTTGTTGTCAAACTCATCGTTGTTGTTTCCTCGATTTATGTATGCTTTGAAAATCCTCTCTCTCAAATCTCTTCTCTTGGAATATTGAAGAAATGGTATAAGGCTTGGTTTTTTAAGGGTAAAAACCCATTTCCCCTCGTATTTTCTTTCTTTCGCTGTTTCCTCCGCTGCCTGAATGACAGAAGGAGGCAGTCCTTCAAGATCCTCTTGATTCTCAATTACAAGTTCGAACCGATTCTCCTCTTTCAAAACATTTTCTCCAAATTTAACCGAGAGCAAAGAAAGTTCCTGATTTATTTCCATCAACCTAACTTTCTTATCATCATCAAGATTGGCTCCTCCCCTTACAAAATCTTTGTAATATTCCTCCACAAGTTTTTTCTGTTCTGAGTTTAGATTAAGTTGGCTCCTTTTCTCGTAAACAGCTTTCACTCTCTGAAAAAGTTTGAGATTCATCATAATCTCATCCCTATGCTTTGCAACCATGGGAGCAACCTCTTTAGCGATTTTCTGCATATTCTCATTTGTCATGCAACCATTAAGGACACTGAAAACATCGTAAACCTTTCTTAGAAGGGTACCGCTTTTTTCCAAAGCTTCAATGGTATTTTTAAAATCAGGTGCAGCATTATTGTTGATAATTTCGTCAATCTCTTTTTTGTGAATTTCCATCCCTGCTTTTATAGCTGGAAGAAAATGCTCTTCCTTTATATGATCGAAGGGGGGCACACCGAAGGGGGTATTAAATTCTTTTAATAGTGGATTTTCGCCTTCCTGAGAAAATACCCATGGCACTACCAAAATAATTACTAAAAATAAATGATGCCCTTTCACTTTTGATACCTCCTTTTCAATAGTTTTCAAGAACCATCTTTAATGGAGGTTAAAATTATACTATATTTTTAGAAATTAAAAAATTTATTTGTGGCGAAGAAAAAAATCCAAAACAGTTTCAAGTTATGAAGATTGTTTCATTTATTGATGTGCATAAATAAACAGTTTCTTCCACAAAGTTTTCTTCCTATGGCATTCTCAAAAACCTTGAAATAGCTAACTTTATTAATTAAAATTTTAAAAATGAGGCTTGGAATAATAGAAGGAAAAAGCAAGTTCATTTTGAGATTTCTTTCTCTCTTGTTTTTGATAGGTTTTATTTGGTTTTTTTTTAGGGAAGAAAATCTTGTCGTTAAAAATTTTAAAATAGAATATATCATTTTTAATCTATGTCTTGCAGTGGTGGTTCTTTTTACTTATTTTTTGATGAGAAAAATCGATAAAATCTTTTATAACATTTTAATAATTATAATTCTCTCCCTTGCTTTCTTTGTTGTTCCAGTCAAAAGAGAGCTGAGCCTATGCGGGGATGCGATTGAGTGGATTCAGTTCGCTGATACAAAAATAATGACTGCCTCTGAGATGCTTCCTCATTTAGTCAGATACTGCCTTATTCATATTCTCAAGCCCCTCGGCTTTTCTGTCCGAGAGGGTTTTGAATTTACATCCTCTCTTTTTGGCTTAATTTCTCTTTTTTCTTTCTTTTTTCTTTCGAGAACTCTTTACCAGGATAAGGAATTAAGTGTTTTTTTCTTCTGCGGCACTCTTACTTTTGCTGTTCAGGGTTTTTACTTTCGATATCCTGAAAATCCTTTTTTTGCAATTCCCTTTCTTGTTTTTGCTTTGAAATTCTCAATAGAATCGTTCACAAAGGAAGGAAGGAATTATTTTATTTCTGTGCTGCTCTACTCTTTTTTCCTTTCTTTTTCGATAATTACTCACGGCTTTTCATGGTTTTCTCTTCCATTCTTCCTTGTTTTACCCTTTTTAAAAGAGCAGAAAATAAAAAAATCTATACTTATAGCTCTTTTTACTTTTGCAATTCTAATAATGACAATATTTTTCACCATTCTAATATTAAGATCCTTTTCCTTTCTGATTTACCCTCACCACGCAGTTGTCTTGATGGGAAGAGCCTATCCATTTGTAGATTTTTTAGGCATGTCAAAATATTATTCTCTTAAGATAGAGCTATTTTCTGATACCCATCTTTCAGGAGTAATATTGTCGATCTTTCTATCTTTCCCCTCAATCCTCTTTATAATTCCTTTGAATTTTTTAAAAATTGAGATTAGAAAATCAGATCTCACTATCCTTATTTTAGCTCTTTGCCAGCTTATTTTTATATTCCTCTGGAATCCAGATTTGGGTATATGGAAAGATTTAGATCTTTTCCTTAGCCCATCGACTTTTATATCCCTTGTTTATTTGAATATAATAACTAATTTAACAAAGAGTAAAAATAACCTTCATATGCTATTTTTATTATTTTTTTCCATATTTAGTGGCATACCTTATTTGCTTATAAGAGTGTGAGGGCAATGAATAGATCGTTTCTTTCTTTATGTGTAATTTTATTGATTAGTTATATTTTAAATGCCTATGAAAGTAAGAGTGTGTCTGAAATTCCACCATTTCCAGATCCTGAGTTTATTCTGGACATAGATAATGATGGGATAAATGATTTTATATCCTTTTCCCGAGGAAAAGCATCGATTAGCTCTCATTTGTTCAAGATAGAAAGGATTAAAAAGGTGCCAACAAACTGGGTGTTTCAAAAAGGAGATGAATTGTGGATTGAAAAAAGAAGAGAGGCTTTATCCTGGAAAGACGGGAAGTTAATTTTGAGAGCTTTAAATATTAAAGAGCAGATTTGGGCAAGAATATTTAGAATGGACAAGATGAGAGCCAATCTTTTAGCATTTAATCTATTGCTAACACTCCTCCTTAGCCTTCTTGCTTTAGAGAGTGTATGTAGCTTTTTTAAGAAAATTATATTTAATAAAAACATATTAAAAACCCCAAAACAAGATATCTCATTAATATTAGTTAGAAATTTCTTTTCTTTTGTTTCCCTTGTTTTATTGTTAGTTTTTCTTGTATTTTTTAAAAAGAAAATGGTTTATGGGGTATGGATATGGGTTGTTTTAGCTTCTTCTTATTTAGCCATTCCTTTATTTTTTAAAAAGAAAATTATAGAGATTTTAAAAGGGATGGGAATAATTATATTCTTTTGGGTTTTTCAATATCTTTGTTATTTCGGATTTTGGCTCCCAAAATGTTAGCATTAAAAATGAGAACGAAAATCTTTAAGTTGAAACACCATCTGATCCAGACATTTATTTTATTGATACCTGTTTTCTTTTTGTTTTACCCGGGATACAAACATAGATGGAATAGTGAGGATGCCTTTATCAGTTTTAGAGTTGTAAGCAACATCCTTCATGGTCATGGTCCTGTTTATAATATTGAGGAAAGAGTCGAAGCCTATACCCATCCTCTTTGGATTGCAATTTTGACCCTGAGCGCTGCGATAACCGGCTCTATTGAAATTCCTGCAGTGTGGATGGGACTTTTATTCACATGCCTCGGTCTTCTTTTTAGTGAAATGGGAGCTGTAAAATTGCTGAAGAAAACAGAAAATAAAATTATCGTTGTTCCCTTAGGTGCAATTGTAATAGCATCCCTCCCTCCTTTCTGGGATTTTGCTACTTCTGGATTGGAAACAGGGCTCGCCTTTTTCTGGCTCGGGTTTTCATTTTTTATAACGGTTAATTTAATGTTTAAACCAAAACTCCTTGCATGCACCCTCCTGTGGCTTAGTCTTGGACCTCTCATAAGACCTGATTTGGGACTTATTTGGATTCCTCTTTCAGTGGTCTCTCTAATAATTTTTTTTAAAAAAAGAACTGAAAATCTCAGTATCCTGAGAATAATAAAATTTCTTCTGCCTGCATTTCTATTACCCTTTTCTTATCAGATTTTCAGGATGGGATATTTTGCCTCCTTACTCCCTAATCCAGCAATAGCAAAAGAAGCTTTCGGAAATTATTTCCGTCAAGGAATAATTTACTTGCTTGATTTTACCGATTCTTACACCCTTTTCATTCCTTTATTGGCTTTGGCAATTTATAGTATAAAAATATACATAGAGAGCAAAAAAGAGAAAAAAGATTATATATTTACAGTTCCATTCTCTTTCTTCATTGGGGGTCTAATTCATGTTATCTATATTGTATTAATTGGCGGAGACTTCATGCATGCAAGATTACTGCTTCCCGGTGCTTTTTCGATCTTTATTTCTATTTCTCCCATCATTTTTGACAATTCTGATTTTAAAACATGGGTTCTATCTTCCACATTAACCTGGTGCATAATATGTGCTTTGACATTAAGAGGGGAAGAAGAAGGTGCCTTTCATGGCATTGTTAACGAAAGAATTCATTATATAACATGCGCAAATCACGGTAACCCTGTGAAGATCTCTGATTACAAAATTTGTGGTTTATACCATTTAGGCATGAAGAAAAGAGTTGATGCTCTCAAGAATAAAAACGAAAAGGTTATTTTATACCATGAAAACATCGGAATAGCTGGCTTTTTAACTGGTTCTGAAGTCCGTGTCTTTGATAGATTGGGGTTAGCCGATCCCATAGCGAGTAGGTTAGTCCTTGAAAGAAGAGGACGTCCAGGGCATGAGAAAGATCTGCCAGAGGAATGGGTGTGGGCAAGGATAGGAATAAAGAGAGAAAACCCTAAAGTAAAGTGTGCAATGGAGGCATTGAAATGCGGAGCTCTAAAGGAGTATTTAGAGGCTATTCAAGGAAAATTTGAATGGAAAAATTTTCTTCGAAATATTGTAATTGCTGTTAAATCCAGAAATCTAAGAATTCCAGCAGATCCATGTCAGGCAAAAGTGAAACTATGCAATGATTTTCAAGGCAATCTCAGATGAATTAGTAGAGAGGCTAAAATTTGATCTGGTTATCTTTTGAAGATTCTATTTCCTCTTTATTATCATTCCTGGGAGTTGTCCTGTATGTCGATTCTTTTCCACTATGATTTCACCGTTTACAATTACGTATTCAATACCTTCAGGATACTGATGGGGATTCTGGAAAGTAGCATTGTCGATAATGCTATCAGGTGAGAAAATAACAATGTCAGCAAAGAAATTTTCTTTTAATAGCCCTCTTTTTTTTATTCTAAAAGTGTTAGCAGGAAGGGAGGTCATTTTTCTTATTGCGTCTTCCAGAGAAATAACCTTTTCTTCCCTTACATATCGACCAAGAATTCTCGGATATGTTCCGTAAGATCTCGGATGGGGAAAACCTTTTCCAAGGATCTGCATTGCACCGTCAGAGCCAAACATTAAATATGGAAGTTTCATAAGCTCTTTAACATCTCTCTCGTCCATCTGGAAAAATATTCCCTGAGCGTCGCCGTTTTTAACTATTTCTATGATAAGCTCAGCTCCATTTTCTATAGTGGGTTCTTTACCATTCATCTCGATGATTTCCTCAAGATTTTTTCCTTCGTATTCTTTCTTCCAGGGACAGGATGCAATAAAAATGCTCTGCAATTTGTTTATTCCTCTCGTGGAAGTCAATCTAACTTGAATAACATGATTTTTTATTTTTTCAAATTGCTCTCTATTGGTTATCCTCTCCTTAAATTTCTCCAGCCCGCCTTCCCTGCTCCAGCCAGGCAAAGAACTCTCAAATCCTGAACTTGTGGCAGTATAGGGATACTGGTCGAGAAAAACTTCTATACCTCTACTTCTTGCTTCTTCCACAGGCTTTGTTATTCTCCAAACTTCATTCCATACGCTTTCATCTGCGAGTTTTATGTGCGAAATAAGAACAGGTATTCCATTAGCTTCCCCTACTTTAATGGCTTCCTCAATAGCTTCTTTTATTTTCTTTCCTTGATTTCTTATATGAGAAGTATAAATCCCATTATATTTAGCAACAACTTTTCCAAGTTCGACGAGCTCCTCGGTATTGGAGTAGATTCCTGGCATATAGGCGAGCCCTGTAGAAAGGCCAAGCCCTCCATTTTGAAGTTCATCTTCAAGTATTTTTTTCATTTTTATCATTTCCTCTTTTGTGGGAAGTGCCTGCTTTTTACCCATGACGAGCTGTCTTATGGTATTGTGTCCTACAAGAGATCCATAATTTATGGAGATTCCATTTTTCAGAAGTTTTTTAAAGTGCTCCCTCAAAGGATAGGGATGCCCTCCACAATTACCAGAAATAACAGTGGTGACTCCCTGGAATGAGTAATTCTCAATTTTTGGGTTTTTCTCTATTCCCTCTGCATGGGTATGAACATCTATGAATCCAGGGGAAACAATCAAATCTCTGGCAATAATGACTTTTTTCCCAAGCTTTTCTTCAATATAACCAATTTTTTTGATGAATTTTCCCTTTATTCCTATATCTGCTGTATACCATGGGTTTCCAGAACCATCTATTATCTTTCCATTTTTTATAATCATATCGTATCTTTCGGGAAATATTGAAAAACTAAAAAAACTAAAAAAGACTGTGATGGCAGTGATAATTAGGAATATTTTTCTCATTTTCCACCTCAAATTTAAATTATAGCACACGCTGAAAGCTGTTTCTAACGGAAAATATTAGCTCATTTTTTACTTCATCAATTTTGTTTAGAACTTTTTAGAG
>FWPU01001033.1_pt1 | contig 86866 bp, 82 predicted proteins | sample 2228361 | NCBI WGS metagenome assembly FWPU01 (sample SAMEA103939777, study PRJEB20133) | metagenome
CCCTCCGGCGAAAAGGACCAGGTCCTGCTGGCGCAACCCCTCCGCCGAGGTCTCCTCGACCTCGACCTCGGTGTCGCCCACGGGAAGACGGCGCCCGGCAGAGCGCGACGTGGCAAAGAGGCGCAGCCCCGACAGCGGGAACCGGCGCTGCAGCAGTACCCGCACGATCTCCCGGCCGACGATCCCCGTGGCCCCAACAACCCCGACGCGAAGCCCGTCCGCTGCCACTGCGCGCGTTTGCGTGATCCCCGGAACCGCGGTGACCTTCTCTCCGATCTCAAAATTTTTTGATTCGCTGCGTCCCCGGCGATTCCTTGCCCGCCGCCGGGAAAAACCGGAGGGTGAAGGTGCCGCTCACGCGCGGGAAATTCGGAGGCCCCCACGTGAAGCCATGCATAGTCCCGCAGCGACTCACCCGTACCAGACCCAGGTTGCCAGACCATGACACCCGCCAGCGGAACTGCCTCGCGCAGCTTCGCGTCACGGGCGGCTAACGGGAACCTGCACGAGAGGGCCGTTGTCAGGTAGGAAGCAGCGCGTTGGCCATTTCCCAGAGCCAGAGGGGCGGGACCACAGCACCGCGGTCCCTGGTCTCCTCCAACGCTCGCTCCGCCACCTCCGAGACGCAGCGCCAGGGCCACCTTGCCCAGCCCCTGGACCACCCGCCGGGCGGTCTCCGCCTTTCCCCCGTCGAAGGGCCCTCGCCCGCGCCCACTCACCAGCCTCCTCCTGCGCATGCTGGCTGCACCCGCTGCTCCGGGACTTGACGCCCGCCTCCCCCCATGGTATTTAGTTGGCACTCCTAAGTAAAGTTCACCGTCCGGAGGTGATCGTCACGTCCGCCCGCGCACTCTTCTGGCCGCCGTCGTCGTCCTCCACAGCCTGCTGCTGCCCGGCACCGTCCCGCTCGAGGCGGCCCCGACGAACGCCCGCACCTTCTCATCAGGGAGGCCCTCGTGGACCAGGCCTGGACCGGGCACACTGTGAGACGGTGGGTTGACGATGCCCCTCACGCCCTTCCACCTGGGCCCGGCGCTCGCTGCCAAGGCGGGCCTCCGGCACGCCTTCAGCCTGCGCGTCTTTGCCCTGGCCCAGGTGCTGATCGACGTGGAGTCCGCCCTGAGCCTTGCCCTGCCGACGGGGACGGTGCACGGCCCGCTGCACAGCCTGGCCGGCGCGGCTGCTGCAGGCCTGGCCGCCGCCGTGGTGGGCAAACCTCTCGTCCACTCCCTCACGATGCCGCTGCGCACGCTCCTGGCGCGCGTGGAAGGCATGCCGGCCTGGGTGGTCGAGCAGGTGGTGCCGGTCGGGTGGACGGCGGCGCTCGTCGGCGGGCTCTTCGGCGGAGTCTCTCACGCCCTGCTGGATGCGGTCATCCATGCCGACGTGCAGCCCTTCTGGCCCTTCACCGCCCGGAACCCCTTCCTGAGAGAAGGCAGTTTCTACCCCATGCACATGGTCACCGCGCTTGTGGGCCTGCTGGGCGGTGCCGCATGGCTTGCGCTTGCGCGGCGGACTCCCCGTGAGGGACGATAGGACGAGGGCTTCAGGATCTCCGCGGAGTGCAGCCGGAAGCCGCCAGCCCAAGCGCCAGTCTGTGAGGCCAGCGCCACGGGATCGAGAGCCAGTGCGAGACGCCTAGCCCGTGCATCAGGTCGTCGTCTTCCTGCACCTCCTGGCCGCCGTCGTGTGGATCGGGGGCATGGTCTTCCTCGCCCTCGTCGCCATCCCCCCGCTGCGCCGCCTCCCCGATCCCCAGCGCGCCGCCCTCGTGACCGCCATGGGGATGCGCTTCCGGGTGGTGGGGTGGATCGCCATCGCGGTGCTCATCGCCACCGGCATCCTCAACCTGGCCTACCGGGGCGTGAGCTGGGAGGCGGTGGCCACCGGCCGCCTGTGGGAGACGCCCTTCGGCCGGATCCTGGCCTGGAAGCTGGCGTTCGTCGGGGCGATGATCGTCCTCAGCGTGCTGCACGATTTCATCATCGGCCCGGCCAGCGCGCGGCTGGCGCAGCCCGGGCAGGCCGGCGGGCCGTCGCCACCGGACCGGCAGGCCCTGGCCCTGCGCCGTGCCGCGGCCCCGCTCGAGCATGTCCGGGAGGACGGCCCGGATGCACCAGAGCGTCCCGAAGTAGTCGATGGCCATGTCCCGCTCGAAGACCGCATCGGGCAGCTCTTCGAAGTAGCCGGGGTGCACGACGCCGGCGCAGGTGACGAGGACCTCGGTGGGGCCGTGCCGCTCCCGGCAGGAGGCGATCGCGGCGTGGGCCTGCGCGCGGTCGGGTCTAAAGGTCGAGCAGGTGCTCCAGTCCGTACACCAGACCGCGCAGCTCCATCACCCGCCGCACGGCCAGGAGCAGGCCGGGCATGAAGGACTCCTCGCTGAAGGAGTCGTGGCGGATGGTCAGGAGTTGTCCCGCCCCGCCGAAGATGACCTCCTGGTGGGCGATCAGGCCGGGTAGGCGGACGCTGTGCACCCGAACCCCGCCCACCGTCCCCCCGCGGGCCCCCGAAACGGCTTCCTCCTCCTGCACCTTCGGCGCCGGAGGCTCGCCGCGCGCCTGGGCGATCATCTGCGCCGTCTTGGCGGCGGTCCCCGAGGGGGCGTCCCGCTTGCGGTCGTGGTGCAGCTCGATCACTTCCGCGTGGGGGAAGTAGCGGGCCGCCTTCTGGCTGAAGTGCATCATCAGGACTGCGCCGAGGGCGAAGTTGGGCGCGATCACCGCGCCCAGGCCGTGGCGTGCGCAGAGGGCGGTCAGGTCGTCCACGGCATCCGGCGGGAGCCCTGTGGCCCCCACCACCGGCCGCACGCCGTGGGTGACGGCGGTGCGGGCGTGGGCCGCCGCGCTCTCTCCGGGCGCGAACTCCACCAGGACGTCCGCCGGTGTCGCGGCCAGGAGGCCGTCCAGGTCGGTGGCGATGGTCACCCCCAGGGCCCCCACCCCCGCCACCACGCCGGCGTCCTCCCCCAAGGCGCGGCTGCGTCCCAGCGCGCCGACGACCCGCAGGTCGGCCTGCGCGCTCAGGGCGCGCACCGCGGCGCGGCCCATCCTCCCGGCCGCCCCGCTGACGATCACACGGATGGCGCCCACGGCCTAGGCGACGGTCGCGCCCTCGGCGCGGAAGGCCTCCTGTAGGGCGGCGGCCAGGCGGCCGTCGTTGCGGAAGGGGCCGATGGCCGCCATCGCCATGCGCTGCGGCACCAGGACCTCCTGTGCCATGGCCTGCACCTGCTCGGCGGTGACGGCGTCGATGCGCGCCAGAAACTCGTCCAGGGAGATCTGCCGCCCGTAGTAGATCTGAGAGCGGGCCAGGCGGTACATTCGGCTGCCGGTCGACTCCAGGGAGAGCATCACCGCCCCTTTGTACGACTCCTTGGCCCTCTGCAGCTCCGCGGGGGAGACGCCGTCCTTGATCTTCTCGATCTCCTGCAGGATGAGGGCGGTCACCTCGGGTGCGGCGGATGGGCTCATCGCCCCGTAGATGACCAGGAGGCCGCCCTCCCGGTAGGCGGTGTGGTAGGAGGTGATGGTGTAGACCAGGCCCCGCTTCTCCCGGATCTCCTGGAAGAGACGGCTGCTCATGCCCCCGCCCAGAATGTTGTCCAGGATGGCCAGAACGTGCCGGCCGTCGTCCGCCGCCGGCAGCCCCCTCGCCCCCAGCGTCAAGTGCACCTGCTCGGTCTCCTTGGGACGCAGGGTGATGTCGGGCCGGGCCACGGGGGGCTCCAGGGGCAGGGGCGGCGCCGACCCCTCCCACCCGCCCAGCGCGTCGGCCACCAGCTCCACCACTTGGGCGTGGACCACGTCCCCGGTTGCGGCAACGATGACGTTGTCGGGGCGGTAGCGGCGCTCCCGGTAGGCCAGGAAGTCGTCGCGCGCCAGCCGGCGCACCGTCTCCACGTAGCCGATCACCGGCCGCCCCAGGGGGTGGCCGTTCCAGATGGTCTGGGCGAAAAGATCCTGCACCAGCTCGTCGGGGGAGTCCTCGTACATCTTGATCTCTTCCAGGATCACCTGACGCTCCCGCTCCAGCGCCTCCGGATCCAGCGCCGCACTCAGCAGCATGTCCGCCATCAGCTCGCACACCTGCGGCAGGTGCGGCGAGAGAGCCTTGGCGTAGAGCACGGTGGCCTCGCGGTCGGTGAAGGCGTTGAGGTGGGCCCCGATGGCGTCGGCGGCCTGGGCGATCTCCAGGGCGGTGCGGGTCCTCGTCCCCTTGAAGAACATGTGCTCCAGGAAATGGGAGATGCCCGCCTCCGCGTCCTCCTCGCAGCGGGAGCCGGCCCCGATCCAGATCCCCATGGCGGCGGTGCGCACCTGGGGCATCCGCTCCGTGAGGACCTGGATGCCGTTGGGCAGCACCGTCTGCTCGATCGCCTCGCCGGCCGTGGCCATCGTCTCACCCGCCCGGGCAGCCTGCACGCGGAAGCCTGCCCACCCCGGTCTCCCCGTCCTATCCGCCGGGGGCGCCACCGCCCGCCTGATCGGTGCGGCCGGGAGCCTGCCCCCGCCCGCCGCCCGGCCGTCCCCCTGGCCTCCCCGGAGCGCCGGAGCCTTCCGGCCTCCCTCCGCCGGATCCGCGCCCGCCGCGGCGGCGGCGCCGCGGACCGCCGGGGCGCCCCCTGGGGGCCGCCGGCTGAAGCTCGCCGGTGGCTTCCCCTTCGGCGGCCTTGCCCACGCCGCGACGGGTCAGGTTGATGCGCCCCAGGTTGTCGATCTCCTTGACCTTGACCAGCAGCTCGTCTCCGACCTTGACCACATCCTCCACCCGGCCCACCCGGCCGTCGGCCAGCTCGGAGATGTGCACCAGGCCTTCCTTCCCCGGGAGGACCTCCACGAAGGCGCCGAAGTTCATCAGGCGCGTCACCCGGCCCAGGTACATCTCGCCCACGCGCACCTCACGCACGATCTCCTCGATCATCTGCATCGCCCGGCGCGCCGCCTGCTCGTCCACCGAGGCGATGTGCACCTTGCCGTCCTGCTCGATGTCGATCTTGGCGCCGGTCTCGGCGGTGATCTTGTTGATCACCTTTCCGCCCGGGCCGATCACCTCGCGGATCTTCTCCGGGTTGATCTCGATGGTGAGGATGCGCGGCGCATAGGGGGATAGGGTGGTCCGCGGCGCAGGAATGACCTCCAGCATCCGGTCCAGGATGTACAGTCGGGCCTCCCGCGCCTGCGCCAGAGCCTGCGCCAGCAGCTCCCGGGAGAGCCCCTTGATCTTGATGTCCATCTGCAGCGCCGTCACCCCGTCGCGGGTACCGGCCACCTTGAAGTCCATGTCGCCCATCTGGTCCTCCATCCCCAGGATGTCCGTGAGGATGGCGGCGCGGCCGGCGGAGTCGGTCACCAGCCCCATGGCGATCCCGGCGACGGGGGCCTTGATGGGGACCCCGGCATCCATCAGCGCCAGGGTGGAGCCGCAGACGGAGGCCATGGAGGTGGAGCCGTTGGACTCCAGCACCTCGGAGACCAGGCGGATCGTGTAGGGGAAGACATCCTCCGGCGGGATGGCCCAGGCCAGCGAGCGTTCCGCCAGGGCGCCATGGCCGATCTCCCGCCGTCCGGGGCCGCGCAGCGGTCGGACCTCGCCCACGCAGAAGGGCGGGAAGTAGTAGTGGTGCATGAAGCGCTTGCGCTCGATGATGCCCAGGTTGTCCAGCAGCTGCTCGTCCTCCCCAGTTCCCAGCGTGGCCACCGTGAGCACCTGGGTCTGCCCCCGCTGGAAGAGCCCCGACCCGTGGGCCCGCGGCAGCAGGCCCACCTGGATGGTCAGGGGTCGGATGTCCGTGGCCTTCCGGCCGTCGGGGCGCCGCCCTTCTTCCAGGATGCGCCGCCGCACCTCCGCCTTGGTCAGGGCGTACACCAGCTCGCCCACCTCGGCCGCCCGCTGGGCGAACATCTCCGGCGATCGTTCGGCAAGCTGGGCGGCCACCGTCTCCTGCACGTCCCGCAGGGCCTCCTCCCGCGCCAGCTTCTCCGGGTGGGCCAGGGCCTGGACGATCAGCGGGAGGGCGGCCTCCCGTACCGCAGCCTCCAGGACAGGGTCGGGAGCCGTCAGGGTGACCTCGCGCCGCGGCTTGCCCGCCATCTCCACCAGGCGCTTCTGGATCTCCACAATGCGGCGGATCTCGGCGTGGGCCACATCGAACGCGGCCAGGATCTGCTCTTCAGGTACCTCCTTGGCCCCGGCTTCCACCATGATGATGGCGTCCGCCGTACCCGCCACCACCAGGTCCAGGCGGCTCTGCTCCTCGATCTGCCTCAGGGTGGGGTTGATCACGAACTGGCCGTCGATAAGCCCCACGCGCACCGCCCCCACCGGGCCCTCGAAGGGCAGCCCGGCGATCATCAGCGCGGCGGAAGCCCCGTTGACCGCCAGGATGGCCGGATCGTTCTCCTGATCGGTGGAGAGGACGGTGGCGATGACCTGGACGTCGTTGCGAAAGCCCTGGGGGAAGAGGGGGCGGATGGGACGGTCCATCAGCCGGGCGGTGAGGACCGCCGACTCCCCCGGCCTCCCTTCCCGCTTGAAGAAGCCGCCGGGGATCTTCCCGGCAGCGTACATCTTCTCCTCGTAGTCGCAGGTCAGGGGGAAGAAATCGATCCCCTCCCGCGGCTGCGGCGACGCGGTGGCCGTCACAAGGACCATGCTGTCTCCGTAGCGGACCACCACGGCCCCGTCGGCCTGCCGGGCCAGCAGCCCGGTTTCAAAGATCAGGCTTCTGCCGCCGACCTGAATCTCTACTTGGTGTTGCGTGGACACGACCATTCACCGATGACCTCCTGCACATTGGGTGCTTGTAGCACCCCTGACATGACGGGAGCGGGGGGATCCCCCGCCCGTCCGCCCGCGTCCGATTTCTTGCCCGGGGAACCTCATCCCCGCAGCCCAAGCTTTTCCACGATGCGCCGGTAACGCTCCGGATCGGAGCGCTCCAGGTACGCGAGCAGCCGGCGGCGCTTGCCCACCATCTTGAGGAGGCCGCGGCGTGAGTGGAAGTCTTTCTTGTGTGCCTTCAGGTGCTCGCTCAGCAGGGCGATCCGCTGGGTGAGCAGGGCGATCTGCACCTCGGGGGACCCGGTGTCCCCCTCGTGCCGGCGATGCTCGGCGAGAATGGACTGCTTCCTCTGGCGGTCGAGGCTCACTGGGCGCTCCTCCGATCCCCCGCCGGGTCCCTGGCCTCCACGGGGTGGCAGGGGCGGCAATATACGCATAACGCCCGCAGCCGAGAGGCCGTCGGAGCTTCGGCGCTCCCAGCCGGGGCCAGGGGTATTCTAGCATAGGCCGCCCGGTCGCGGCAAAATCCCCTAATCCGGCGCATCCGCCTCATACGCCCCCGGGGGACTCCGGCGCGCCGAAAAAGGTACGTACCTGCTCCACATCCGACTCCATCTGGCGGACAAGGTCAGGGATGGCGCCGAATGCCGCTTCGTCCCGGAGCCGCTTCTCGAACAGAAGTTCGATATAGCGGCCGTACAGATCGCCCTCAAAATCCAGCAGAAAGGCCTCCACCAGCAGGTCGCCCGGGCCGAAAGTGGGCCTGGTGCCGACGCTCACCGCCGCGGGCACCTCCCGTTTCCCCAGCAGTGCCCGGGCGGCATAGATACCCTTGCCCGGGAGCACCTTGTCCGGGTGGACGGCCAGGTTGGCCGTGGGAAAGCCAAGCGCCCGTCCCCGTCCCTCTCCCCGGACGACGCGGCCGCGGACCGAGTACGGGCGGCCCAGGAGCGCCCTGGCCTCCTCCGCCCTCCCCGCCCGCAACAGGCGGCGGATCAGCGTGCTGCTCACCAGCGCTCCTCCGATGTGAACCGCCGGAACGACGGCCACCCCGAACCCCAGCCGCTCCCCCCGTGCCCGGAGCAGTTCCACGGTCCCCCGGCGGTCCCGTCCGAAGGTGTAGCTGGAGCTGACGACCACCCCGCCGCCGGTCGCGATCCCGGCCAGCATCTCCAGCCACCGCTCCGCCGGCGTCTGGCGCAGCGCCTCGTCGAAGCGGACCACCACGGTGCCGTCCATCTCCTCTGCCGCAAACAGCTCCAGGCGCTCCTCCACGGTCGTGAGCAGGACGGGCTCGGGCGGAGGGGCGATGACCTGCAGGGGGTGAGGATCGAAGGTCAGCACCAGGTGGCGGCCCCCGGCGGCTGCGGCGAGCTCCCGGGTCCTGGCCAGGACCGCCCGGTGGCCCAGGTGGACCCCGTCGAACATGCCCAGCGCCAGATAGGTGGGGCGGGCAGTGCGCGGGACCGCGTCCAGTCCGTGGTAGACCTCCATCCGGAATCCGATCCTAGCGTCCGCGCAGCACCTTGAACGGCCGCAGGCTCCCGCCCTCAACCCTGGCCAGTGCGACCAGCCCGCTCTGGTCCCGAAGCCTGATGGGCACATTCCGCGGCAGGCGCTGCCAGTTTGGCACCCGGAACAGCGGAAGGGGGAGCCCGTCGAGCACCGAGAGACGCTGCCCCGGAAGGAGCTGGACCGCCGGCAGATCTGCCAGGGCGTCGTCCATGGACAGGAGCGCCTCCCCCAGCCGCCCCTCCGCCTGCAGCCCGGAGAGTTCCTCCAGCGTGCGGCTGGACCCCAGGGTAAACCTCCCCGCCCGCAGGCGCAGCATGAACGATGCGTGGGCCCCCACCCCGGCCATCTCGCCGATGTCCCGAGCCAGCGCCCGAACGTAGGTCCCCTTGCCGCATTCCACCTCCAGGAGCGCACGGGGTCGCGCCCCAGGCCAGAACCGCAGGAGGCGCAGACGGGAGATGCGCACCCGGCGCGGCTGGACGGCGACGGTCTCCCCGCGGTGGGCCCGGCGGTAAAGGGGCACTCCGCCCACCTTGATGGCGGAGGTCATCGGGGGGAGCTGCTCGATCTCGCCCAGGAACTGCGGCAGGAGGTCGGCGAGCTGCTCCTCGCTCAGGCCGGAGGCGTCCTCGGTCGAGGTAATCTCGCCGAACGCATCTCCCGTCGCCGTCGCCACCCCGAAGGTAACCTCGAATCGATAGGCCTTGTCCGCCTCGCTGAGGAACTCAGCGATGCGCGTGGCCCGCCCCAGCACCAGCACCAAGACCCCCGCGGCTCCCGGGTCGAGGGTCCCGGTGTGCCCGACGCGCCGCTGCCCGACCAGTCGGCGGACGGCGTCTACCACATCGTGCGACGTCATGCCCGTGGGTTTGAGGACGTTGAGCACCCCGTCCACGCTAGGGGCCTCCCGGCTTCGTCCCCCGCCGCAGTTCGGCTTCCGCGGCGGCCAGGACCTTGGGGACCGCCTCGGCCAGCGGGCCGGGCAGGACGCAACCCGCGGCACCAGGGTGACCTCCCCCGCCGAAGCGCTCGGCGATGGCGTGGGCGCGCGCGCCGTCCCGCGCACGGATGCTCACCCGCACCTGTTGTCCGCTCTCCTCGAAAAGTATGGCCACCCGTACCCCCCGCAGAGCACGCAGGGCACCCGCGATCCCGGCGCTGTCGTCGGGTCCCGCCCCTGCGGCGCGCACCAGCGCCTCGCTCAGGGTGCTGTAGGCCAGCTCACCGTCTGCCGCCAGGGCGGCGCGCAGCAGCGCGTAGCCCAGCAGGCGGGCGGAGGCCAGGGAGCGGCGCTCATACACCGCGTCGACGATCTCTCTCAGCGGGGCCCCCGCTTCCATCAGCCGCGCCGCCAGACGCAGCGTCCCCGGGTGCACGGTGGGGAAGCGGAAGACGCCGGTGTCGCTGACCAGGCCCGCCAGCAACGCCGTGGCCATGGCGGCGTCGAGCGACACGCCCAGCTCCCCGATAAGGTCCGTGACCTGCTCCGCGACGGCGGCCGCGGCGGGGTCCCAGTCCTCGATGTGCCCGTAGGGGACGCGGCTCTCGTGGTGGTCGATGGTGATCACCAGCGGGGCGGCCAGCACTGCGGGCGCGAACCGGCCACAGCGCTCCGGAGTGCTGCACTCGATGGTGACGGCCGCGTCGAAGGCGGCATCCTGGGGGAGCTGGCGGACGACTCGCTCCGCCCCCGGCAGAAAGGCGAAGGCGGGTGGGAGGCCCTCCTCACTGGCCACAACCACCCTCTTGCCCAGCGCCTCCAGGGCCATCGCCAGGGCCAGGGCCGAGCCCAGCGCATCCCCGTCGGGCGCCACGTGGCTGACCAGCAGGACCCGGGTGCTGCTACGGAGCGCTGCGGCGATCCGGGCGCGAGGTCCGATCATGCTCCGACTGGGCGGGCGCAGCGGACCCGCCGGGCTCCCCGGGGACATCGCCCGCGGTCTCCCGCTGCGGGGCCACCCGGCGCAGCAGGGCGACCACGCGCGTGCCCCGCTCGATGGACTCGTCCAGGCGGAAGAGAACTTCCGGCGTGTACCGCAGGGAGACGCGCCGCCCCAGCTCGCTCCGCACGTAGCCCGCCGCCCGATCCAGCGCCTCCATGGTGCGCCGCTTCTCCGTCTGGTCGCCCAGGACGCTGACGAAGATCTTGGCGTGGCGCAGGTCCGCGGACAGCTGCACCTCGGTGACCGAGACGAAGCCGATGCGCGGGTCCCGCAGCTCCCTCTGCAGGATGGCGCTCGCCTCCGCCTTGAACAGCTCCTGGAGCTTCTCCCGTCGCAGGCCCATGGCTCAGAGGATCTCGACGGCGTAGTCCACCAGCTCCACCCTCGCCTCCCGCTCGATCAGACCGGTCACCCGGGAGAGGACCTGTGAGGCGTGCTCCGCGGCATCACTGACGCAGGCGAACCCCAGCGTGGCGCGCCGCCAGCTCTCCTGCTGGTCCACCTCCGCGGCGGCGACGCGGTACTCCCGGCGAGCCCGCTCCAGCAGGCTCTGGATCACGCGCCGCTTGTCCTTCAGGCTGCGCGCATCCGCCAGGCGCAGCTCCACGCGCAGCACCCCTACGATCACCGCATCCCGCCCGGGGGCCCGGCCGGCCGGCTCACGCCGGGACTTCCTGGATCTCGTAGGCTTCGATGACGTCGCCCACCTTGATGTCCTGGAATCGCTCCAGGCCGATGCCGCACTCGAACCCCTCTGCCACCTCGCGGACGTCGTCCTTGAAGCGGCGCAGGGAGGCCACCGCCCCCTGGTATATGACCGCTCCCTCACGCAGCAGGCGAGCGGCGGCGCCGCGGACGATGCGGCCGCTGGTGACGTAGCAGCCGGCCACGGTGCCGACGCGGGGAACGGTGAAGGTCTGCCGTACCTCGGCCTGCCCCAGCACCACCTCCCGCGCCCGGGGAGGCCGCAGGCCGCGCACCACCGCGGCCAGATCCTCCAGGACGTCGTAGATGATGCGGTAGAGGCGGATCTCCACGCGCTCCTGCTCGGCCATGCGGCGCACCGCCGCCTCAGGGCGGACGTTGAACCCGACGATCAGGGCCCGGCTGGCCGCCGCCAGCATGACGTCGGACTCCGTGATGGGGCCCACGGCGGCGTGGAGGATCGTCAGCCGGACGTCGGGCACCTCCAGGCGGCTGAGGGCCTGCTGCAGCGCCTCCACGGACCCGTGGACGTCCGCCTTGAGGATCAGGCGCAGCTCGCGCACCTCCCCACCCGTCTGCTCCTCCAGGGCGGCAGGGCGCGGCCCTGCCTCGGCGGTGCGTCGGCGCTCCAGCCGCTCCGCGGCGATGGCCCGGGCGAACTTCTCGTCCCGTACCGTCTCCAGGACGTCCCCGGCTCCCGGCAGGGACTCCAGCCCCAGGACCTCCACCGGTGTCGCGGGTCCGGCGGCGCCCACACGCTGCCCGCGCTCGTCGAGCAGCGCGCGCACTCGCCCCCAGGTCTCGCCGGCGACCACCACGTCGCCGATGCGCAGGGTACCCTCCTGCACCAGGACGGTGGCCACCGGGCCGCGGCCGCGGTCCAGCCGCGTCTCCAGGACGACCCCGCGCGCCGGCCCGTCGGGGTTCGCCCGCAGGTCGTGCAGGTCGGCCACAAGGAGGATCATCTCCAGGAGCTCCTTCAGCCCCGTCCCCTGGCGGGCGGAGACCTCCACCGTGACGGTGTCCCCGCCCCACTGTTCGGGCACCAGCCCCAGGTCGGAAAGCTGCTGCCTGACCCGATCGGGGTTGGCCTGGGGGAGGTCCACCTTGTTGATCGCCACGATGATGGGCACGCCGGCGGCCTTTGCGTGGTTCACCGCCTCGATGGTCTGCGGCATTACCCCGTCATCTGCGGCCACCACCAGAACGGTGATGTCGGTCACCTGCGCGCCGCGGGCCCTGAGCGCGGTAAAGGCCTCGTGGCCCGGAGTGTCGATGAAGACGATGCGGCGGCCGTCCACCTGCACCGTGGACGCGCCGATATGCTGGGTGATCCCCCCTACCTCCTGGGCCGCCACCGCGGTGGCGCGCACGGCGTCCAGGAGGCTGGTCTTCCCGTGGTCCACATGCCCCATGACGGTGACGACGGGAGCGCGGGGTACGGCGCCCTCCTTCGCCGGCACGACCCTGCGGTGGACGACCTCCCGGGCGGCGGCGGGCTTGCGCACCGCGACGCCGAACGCCTCCGCGGTGCGCACGGCCACCTCCTCGCTCAGTACCTGGTTCACTCCGGCCAGGATGCCGAACTCCAGCAGCTTGCGCACCACATCGCCAACCCCCACCCCCAGGCGGGCGGCCAGATCGCCGACGGCCACCGCGCCGGCCAGGGTGATCTCCGCCGGGAGGGCCGCGGCGGGCTCCACCGCCTCCTCCGGCCTGGGCTCGGCTCGACGGGCCCTGCGTTCGGCGTGGAAGCGGCGCGGAGGTGGAGGAGGTGGCAGCCGCCGCTCCGGACGCTTGGGCTCCGGCGGCCTGACCGGCCGCGGGGGAGGCACGACCGGCGGCGCCTCACGGTCGGTCGGCTCGAAGATCTGGGAAACCTCCTCGGGCGGGGCGGCCTCCCGCGCCGCCTCCCGTGCCGCCTCCCGCGACGGTGGTTTGACCGGGGCGATGCGGATGGGCGGAGCGGTCTCCGCCGGCTTGACCGGTGCCCGCGGTGCCGCGGAGGACGGTGGGGCCACCGGGGGCGGTGGGGCCGCCGGGGACGGTGGGGCCGCGGCGACCGGCGGCTGGGGAGGCGGTGGCGCGGGAGCCGGAGGCGCAGGTGGCGCAGGTGGCGCCTGCGCCGCCGGTTCTACGATCGCCTCCTTCGCTGGCTGCGCGGAAGGCACCGCGGAAGCCCGCGCGGGGGGCACGGCGGGGGCCTCGGCGGGCGGCGGTGAGGCGATCTTCCGGATGGAGATGATCCGCTCCCCCGTCGGCGTCTTCACGTCGGCCCGCACAGGGGAGGCCGGGGGCGCCTCCCGGCCGGCGGCCGCCTGCTCCCGCACCCGGCGCACCGTCGCCTCGTCCAGGGAGGAGGAGTGGCTCTTCACCGGGACCTTCATACGGGCAAGCAGCGCCATGATCTCCTTGCTGCTCAGGCCCAGTTCCTTGGCCAGCTCGTAGACGCGCATCCCCTATCCCCTCGCCCTGCCCGCGGGCAGGCGAATGACCTTGGGCGCAGGCGGTGCCGGCCGCCGCAGCAGCGCCCGCAGCTCCTCGCCGATGTGTGCCGGGAGCTCCACCTCCAGGGCCTGCTGCAGGCGCCGCTCCCTCAGGGCCAGCTCCACGCAGCCCTCGCGGGGGTCGACGTAGGCACCCCGCCCCGCGGCCTTGCCCGTGGGGTCCACCCGGACCTCACCGGCGGGCGTCCGCACGACGCGCACCATCTCCCTTTTCGGCCGCGTCTCGCGGCAGGCCACGCACATCCTCTGGGGCACCCGGCGCACTCGCGGCATGGTCCCCTCCGCCACCCCGCTATCCGGCGGCCTCCCGGGTCACCTCCACCGGCCCGTCAACGCTGCCGTCCCCCTGTCTGGCGGAAGCCTCCGCCGCAGCCTGCGGGGCGGCCACAGGATCGCCGGCCGCCGCGCCTGCCAGCGGCTGCCCGGCAGGCGCCCCCAGTTCCTCAGGGGGCAGGTCGATGAAGATCTTCTGCGCCTCCATCTCCTTCAGCTGGGTTTCGCTCTTGATGTCGATGCGCCACCCGGTGAGCTTGGCGGCCAGGCGGGCGTTCTGCCCCTCCCGCCCGATGGCCAGGGAGAGCTGGTGGTCGGGGACGATCACCTGCGCCGTCCTGGTCTCCTCGTTGACGTCCACGCGAACGACCTTGGCCGGGCTGAGAGCTGCCGCCACGAAGAGGGCGGCATCGGCGTTCCAGGGAATGATGTCGATCTTCTCCCCCCGCAGCTCGTCCACGACGGCCTGCACCCGCGAGCCCTTGGGGCCCACACAGGCCCCCACCGGGTCCACGTTCTTGTCCCGTGAGGCCACGGCGATCTTGCTGCGTGCTCCGGCCTCGCGGGCGATGGCCTTGATCTCCACGATGCCCTCGTAGATCTCCGGGACCTCAAGCTCGAAGAGCCGCTTCAGCAGGCCGGGGTGGGTGCGGGAGACGACGATCTGCGGTCCCCGCGTCCCCTGCCGCACCTCGACCACGTAGGCCTTGACCCTCTCGCCCTGTCGGTAGGATTCCCGGGGGATCTGCTCCGGCGGCGGCAGAACCGCCTCGATCCGCCCCAGGTCCAGGTAGACGTTCTTCCGCTCGATGCGGTGCACGTTTCCGGTGACGATGTCGCCCTCCCGGTCGCGGAACTCCTTGTAGACCAGCTCCCGCTCCGCCTCCCGCAGCCGCTGCACCCAGACCTGCTTGGCCGTCTGCGCGGCGATCCGCCCGAAGTCCCGCGGCGTCACCTCCAGCTCCACCATGTCCCCCACAGCCGCGGTGGGGTCATACTGCTGCACCTCGGCCAGGGCGATCTCGTTGGCCGGGTCCGCCACCTCCTGCACCACGGTGCGCACCTGGTAGACGCGCATGTCGCCGGTCGTGCGGTCGATCTCGATGCGCACGTTCTGGGCAGCGCCGCCGAAGTTCTTCTTGTAGGCCGAGAGCAGCGCGGCTTCCAGAGCCTCGAACATCACATCCTTGCCGATGCCCTTCTCCTCCTCCAGCTGCTGCAGGGCGCGAATCAGTTCCGCATTCATGGTCCGGCCGTGCCTCCTCCAGCCAGATCGCGCTTAAGGGTCTCCTCGTCCACGACCAGCCGCGCCCGGCTCACCTGATGGCGCGGCAGGCCCACCTCGCGCCCGCCCACCGCCAGGCGGACCACCCCGCCTTCCAGCCCCAGCAGCCGGCCCCTGAAGTGCCGCTGGTTCTCCACGGGGGCGAACGTCCACACCTCGACCTGGCGGCCGGCGAAGCGGGTGAAGTCCTGGTCCTTCTTCAGCGGCCGGTCCAGGCCGGGCGAGCTTACCTCGAGGGTGTAGGCGTGCGGGATCGGATCCCGCAGGTCCAGCTGGCGGGAGAGCATCTCGGAGAGTCGGGCCAGCTCGTCCACCGTCACGCCAGGCGCGCCCTCCTGCGGCGGCTCCACCACCACCCGCAGGACGCTGCGGCTGCCCTCTCCCAGCAGCTCCACGTCGGCCACTACGAGCCCGAACCGCCGCGCGATGGGCTCGGCTATCTCCTCCACCTGGGCCACCACCAACCGCCGCTGCACCGTCGTCTCCTGCTAAAAAAAAGAGCGGGTCGTGACCCACTCCCCCCGAGCGACAGGCGGCCCGGCACCTCTCCGGGCCCTTGCCTGGATGCGACTATATCATGCGGCGGGGCCGCTGGCAAGCGCACCCGATGGGCGCCGCCTGCGGGAGCCCGCACCCTCCGGCCGTCCCGCCCACGCCCGTGCGCCTGCTCCCTATGGATAGAGACGGGTGATCGTCCGGGGAAAGGGGATGGCCTCCCGGACGTGATCCAGCCCGCAGATCCAGGCCACGGTGCGCTCGATGCCCAGCCCGAAGCCCGCGTGGGGCACCGTGCCGTAGCGACGCAGGTCGAGATACCAGCGGTAGACCTCGCGGGGGAGACGGTGCTCCTCGAGGCGCCGCTCCAGCAGCGCCGGATCGTGGATGCGCTGTCCGCCGCCGATGATCTCACCGTAGCCTTCGGGCGCCAGCAGGTCTGCGGCCAGCACCACCTCCGGCCGGTGCGGGTCGGGCTGCATGTAGAAGGCCTTGCACGCCGCCGGATAGCGGTGCACGAAGACGGGCCGGTCGAAGTGGGAAGAGATCACCGTCTCCTCGTCGCCGCCGAAATCCTCCCCCCAGGAGACGGGCTTGCCGGCCCGCTCCAGGATGGCCAGCGCCTCGTCGTAGGAGATGCGCGGGAAGGGCGGGTGGACCCGGCGCAGCGGCTCCGTGTCCCTCTGCAGCAGCTCCAGCTCCCTTTGCCGGGTCTCCAGGACCTGCCGGACGACGGCGCTGACCAGCTCCTCCGCCAGCGCCATGGCCCCATCCAGGTCCATGTAGGCCGCCTCTGGCTCCAGCATCCAGAACTCCGTCAGGTGACGGCGCGTCTTGCTCTTTTCCGCCCGGAAGGTAGGCCCGTAGCAGTAGACGCGGCCGAACGCCATGGCCGCCGCCTCGTTGTACAGCTGCCCCGATTGGGTGAGGAAGGCCTTCCCCAGGTCGAAGTACCCGGTCTCGAAGAGAGTGGTCGTGCCCTCCACCGCGGCGGGCGTGAGGATGGGCGCGTCCACCCGGAGGAAGCCCTGCGCATCCAGGTAGCCGGTGGCGGCGCGGATCACCTCCGCCCGCACCCGCATGATGGCATGCTGCCTGGGGCTGCGCAGCCAGAGGTGGCGGTGGTCCATGAGAAACTCCACGCCGTGCTCCTTGGGAGTGATGGGGTAGGGGGCGGCCTCCTGCAGCACGGTGAGGGTGCTGACGTTCACCTCGACTCCGCCCGGGGCGCGCCGGTCCGCGCGCACCGTGCCGCTGAGGATCAGGCTGGATTCCTGGGGCAGGTGGTCGGCGCGGGCGAAGGTGGCGGGATCCACCTCCCGGGCGTTGACCACCGCCTGCACGATTCCGCTGCCGTCCCGCACCAGGAGGAAGTGAATCCCGCCGCTGCTGCGGCGGTTGTACAGCCAGCCGCGCAGCTCCACGGTCTCCCCCACGTGCTGGGGGAGGGCCTCAATGAACACCCTCAGCGGCGCTGCCCGCTTTGCCACAAGATCACGAATAGCAGAGGGGACGCGCCTTTACCAGAAGTGGGCGAACTTGGCGGCGAAGCGCCGCTCCATCTCCTCCTTGTACAGATGGTAGATAGGGCACTCCCGGGTCATGCAGACGTGCAGGGCGGTGTTGCAGAAGGCCTCCGCCATCTCCCAGCACCGCTTGTTCAGGAAGTAGGCCTGGCAGACGCCCTTCCGCGGCAGGGCCGTCGGCATCTCCGGCAGGACGGCTTCCGGAATCGGCGGGGGGACCGACGCAGCCGGGACGGGTGGGGCGGGGTCACGCACCAGCCGCAGCACCGGGCGGGCCTCCGTCGACGGGGTATGCGGCCGCCGCTCCGTCGGCGGCGCCGGGCCCGAGAGCAACGACTCCAGATCCTGCGAGGCTCCGTCCAGGATCTCCCTAACGCCGCGCCGCAGCTCCTCGCGTCCGCTCTTCATGAGCCATGACCTCCTTGGCCAGGTTCATGTAATCCTGGGCACCGCGTGAGGCAGGCTGCGTCACGAAAAGCGGCACACCCTGCATCGATGACTCCACCAGCTTGATGTTGAAGTTTATGGTGGACTGGAAGACCGCCTCGCCGAAGCGTTCGCGGATGCCCTGGAGGATCTCGTTGCTGATGTTGGTGCGCGAATCGTACATGGTGGGCAGCACGCCGATGATGTCCACCTGGTGGCCGACCTCCTCCCGCACCATCCGCAGGGTCTGCAGGAGCTGGCGCATGCCCACCAGGGCGTAGTAGTGGGTCTGGATGGGGATGATCACCCCGTCGCAGGCTACCAGAGCGTTCAGGGTGAGCAGCCCCAGAGAGGGTGGGGTGTCGATGATCACGTAGTGGTAGGCGGGGGCCAGGGGGCTGAGGCGCTTGCGCAGGGCGTTCTCCCGGCCGATGCGGGCGGCCAGCTCCAGCTCCGCCGCCGCCAGGTCTATGGAGGAAGGGGCCAGGTCGAGCAGCGGCACCCTGGTGTGCAGCACCACGTCCTCCAGGCGGACGGCGGGCCCGTTGTCCGTCTCCCCCTCCACGAGCACATGGTAGATGGTCTTACTCAGCTGGGTGGGGTCGACGCCCACGCTGATGGTGGCGTTGGCCTGCGGGTCCAGGTCGACCAGCAGGGTCTTCCGTCCCGAGAGCGCCAGCGAGGCGCTGAGGTTGACCGCCGTAGTGGTCTTGCCACAGCCGCCCTTCTGGTTTACCAGGGCGATCACGCGCGTCTGCATCGGTGAGTGCAACCCTTGCCTCCATGGGCGGCCGTCCGCCCGCCGGCGGACGCACCGCACACACCCCTACCCCAGCAGGGGTGCTGTCCGACGTTCTGCTGCGTTGAGCACAGCGCGCACCGCCGCCTCCTCGGGGATGCGGTCGGTCACGGCACTGCCGACGAGTCGCTCTTCCACCTCCTCGGAGCGCAGGTGCAGCTGGACGATCACCGCCTCGCGCTGCGCCACCGACTGCAGCACCGCCGCCTCGCACCGCAGGCGCCACGGCTGGGGCAGAAGCCGGTTGAGGGCGGAGACGGCGGCCGCCGCGGCGGCGAAGAGGGCCGCCTGCTCGCCCTCCGCCGCCTCCGCGGAGCCCTGCGCGGTCCGGCCGTCCCGCGCCAGCTCCACGGCCACGCGGACGCGGCCCCCCTCCCGTTCCACCTGGAGGCGGCTGACACGCAGTCGCCCAGCCATCTTTCGCTGTGTTCGACCTCCCCGGGGGATTTCCTCCGCGTGGCCGGGCCCGCCGGCACCGCTGCTACCAGAGCCGCGCCTCCGCAGTGCCGCACACCGCCCGGCCGCGGTGGCCGCGCTCCCCGGCGGTGGGGTACAATCGAAGCAAGCCTCTCTGCCCACCGGACCGGCCACGAAAGGAGGGGGAGGCCGTGCGCATAACGCTCAGTGTGATCAAGGCGGACATCGGGAGCATCGGCGGCCACACGCTCCCCAGTCCCGAGGTCCTGGCCATCGTCCGGGAGCGGGTGGAGGGCGCCAGGGGGTCGGTGCTCATCGACGCATTCGTCTGCCACACCGGGGACGACATCGCCCTGATCATGACCCACACCCGCGGGGTGGGGAACCCCGAGGTGCACGAGCTGGCCTGGACGGCATTCCGCGAGGGGACGGAGAAGGCCAAGGCCCAGGGCCTCTACGGCGCGGGACAGGATCTGCTGAAGGACGCTTTCTCCGGCAACGTGCGGGGGCTTGGTCCCGCCTCCGCCGAGATGGAGTTCGAGGAGCGGCCCAACGAGGCGGTGGTGGTGTTCGCCGCGGACAAGACCGAGCCGGGGGCCTTCAACCTCCCCCTCTACCTGGCCTTTGCCGACCCCATGTACTCGTCGGGGCTCCTGCTCTCCGAGGCCCTGCACGACGGGTTCACCTTCCACATCATGGACGTGGACCACACCGAGGGAGACCGCGTCATCGTCCTGCCGGCGCCCGAGCGCCTCTACGACATTGCGGCGCTGCTGCGGGACACGCACCGCTACGCCATCGAGTCCATCTGGTCCCGCAGGTACCCGCATGAGCAGGCCGCGGCCGTGGCCACCTCCCGCCTGCGCAACATCGCCGGCCGCTACGTGGGGAAGGACGACCCGGTGGCCGTTGTCCGGGTGCAGAAGATTTTCCCGGCCACCGAGGAGTTCGGCCCCCCCTTCGCCCTGGGCGCCTTCGTCGCCGGGGACACCCGCGGCAGCCACAACCTGCCCCTGATGCCGGTGCCTATCAACACGCCCGCCTCCACCTTCTTCTGCGTGCCCATGGTCTCGGCGCTGGCCTTCTCGGTGCACAACGGGATCCTCAGCACCCCCGCCGACCTCTTCGCCGACCCGTTCTGGCACCATGTACGCGACCGGGTGGCGGCGAAGGCCATGGAGATGCGCCGGCAGGGGTTCTTCCAACCCGCCACCTTGCCCTACTCCGAGCTGGAGTACGGCGGCATCGTGGTGAGGCTGCGCCGCCTGGAGCAGGAGTTCGTGGTGCGGGACGGCCGGCAGGAAGGCGCGCCGCTCGGCGCGCCGGCCGGGGTGGAGGCGGGCGACCCGGACTGAGCGGCCGCCGGGCCGCTGCCGGCCGGCGGTTCAGTGCTTCCCGGAGGGCTCCTCCTCCTTCAGCACGGTGCGGTCCAGCAGGGCGACCAGCCAGGGGGCCACGGTGGGCAGGATGGCCCCCACGACGACCATCACCGCCAGGGCCACGAAGAAGATGCGCAGCGCGTCCTGTTCGCTCATAGTTCCCCTCTTCCGCCTGCGGGCCCTATCTCCTTGCCGCCCCCCGCAGGATTCCGGCTCTCCTCCCGCGGGAACAGCCGCTCCACCAGGGCCAGCGCCTCCTCCCGCGTCCGCACCCTCCCCTCCAACTGGGCGTCCCGCACCGCCTCCAGGATCTGGCGGAACCGCGGCCCCGGGGAGTAGCCGCGGGCGATAAGGTCGTCGCCGCTCACCAGGCGGGGCGGCCGCCGTTCTTCCTCGCTGAGCCGGGCCAGGGCCTGCTGCGCCCACCGCCACAGGCTCAGGTCGCCGTGGCTGGCCAGGCAGTCCGCGCGGTGCAGCTCCAGGTGGTCGGCGATGTCAGGACGTGCCAGGAACCGCTTCGCCTTCGCCGGCCGCATCGACCGCAGGGTGCGCACCCTAAGGTGCTCCCGTACCAGGTCCACGACCCGCATCGTCTCCTCGCCCTTCAGGCGCAGCCGGCGGCAGATGGCCTCTGCCATCCGTGCGCCCATCTCGTCGTGCCCGTCGAAGCGGATGCGCTCGGCGCGGCGGATTGTGGGGGGCTTGCCCACGTCGTGCAGGAGCACCGCCAGGGCCAGCACCGGAGAGGGGTCCCGCAGGTGGGCCAGGGCCAGTCGGGTGTGGGTGAAGACGTCTCCCTCCGGGTGGAATTCGGGGGGCTGCTCCACCCCCTCCAGGGCCGCCACCTCTGGCAGGATCACCTGCAGCAGCCCGCTTTCCCGCAGCCGGTCCAGCCCCACGGCCCGCCCCTGGCTAGTCAGCAGGCGGAGGAGCTCGTCGCGGATGCGCTCGCCGCTGACCCGGGCGATCTCCCCCGAATGCCGCCGGATGGCGCGGAAAGTCTCCTCGTCGATGGTGAAGTCGAGCTCGGCGGCCAGCCGGACGGCGCGGAGCATGCGCAGGTGATCCTCGGCGAAGCGCGCCTCCGGATCCCCGACGGCACGGACGCGCCGGGCCGCCAGGTCCTGGCGGCCGCCCACCAGGTCGATGACCGCACCACTCAGGGGATCGTAGAGGAGGGCGTTGATGGTGAAGTCGCGACGGGAGACATCCTCCTCCACGGTGGCGTACTCGACGAAGGAGGGACGTCGGCCGTCCAGGTAGGGGCCTTCGCGGCGGAAGGTGGCGACATGGTAGACTTCGCTGTCGGTGAAGACCTCCACCACGCCGAAGGCGGCGCCCACGGCCACGGTGCGCTCAAAGAGAGCGCGGACCTGCTCCGGGCGGGCGTCGGTCACGATGTCCATGTCGTGAGGCGGTCGACCCATGAGCAGGTCGCGCACCGCCCCGCCGACCATATAGGCGCAGTGACCGGCGGCACGCAGCCGCCGGACGATCTGAGCCGCACCCTCCAGACCGGTCAGGCCCGCCTCCGCCGACCCGACGCGCTCAGTCGTCGAGGGAAGACCCCTCTTCGCCCTCCGGCCCTTCGCGCCCCCGACGGAGGAGTTCCTCCGCCTTCTCCCGCAGGTCCTCCACCGTCTCCCGGGCGCGGCCGCGGAATTCCTCCGCCCGGGCCCGCGCCCGGGCCACCGCCTCCTCCGCCCGCTCCCGCGCCCGCTCGCGCCACTGCGTGCCGCGCTCACGCAGCCGCCGTCGGGTCTCCTCGTCGACCCGCGAGGTCAGCAGGAGGGCCAGCCCCGCGCCCAGCGCGGCGCCCAGCAGCAGGCCCGCGGCAAACCCGGTATTCCGCTTTCCCTCAGTTGCCATCGGCCACCTCCGTCAGTGCCGCCTCCAACGATTTGGCGAGCTCGTCCCCGCCGGGCCCGGCGCGCTCTATGACGCCTCCGCCCAGCACCACCTCTCCGGCGTAGAGGGTGACCGCCTGCCCCGGCGCGGCCGCGCGCTGGGGCTGGTCGAACCGGACGTGCAGGGCGCCCGTGCGGTCCACCCACGCCGTCGCCGGAACCTCCCTCCCCGCATGGCGCACGCGCGCCGTTACCCTCAGGGGGTGCGGCGGCGCCTCGCCCGCGATCCAGTTGACCTCGCGCGCGACGATCTCCCGCACCAGCAGCTCCTCCTCCGTCCCCACGACGAGGGCGTTGCGCGCGGGGTCGACGCCCACCACGTACAGCGGCCGGCCGGCGGCCACCCCCAGGCCGCGGCGCTGCCCGATGGTAAACCTTCCCAGGCCCGGGTGGGTGCCGAGCCGCCTCCCCTGCCGGTCGAGGATCGGTCCCGGACGCGCAGCCTCGGGACGGCGGCTGGCCACCACCTCCCAGTAGCGCCCGCGGGGGACGAAACAGATCTCCTGGCTGTCGGGTTTGTCCGCCACGCGCAGACCCAGACGGCGGGCCACCTCCCGGACACGAGGCTTGGTGAACTCGCCCACGGGAAACAGCAGGTGGCGAAGCTGCTCCTGCTGCAACGCGTAGAGGACGTAGGACTGATCTTTGCCGGCATCGCGAGCCCGCAGCAGCTGGTAGCGCCCGCTGTGGGGGTCGCATCTCACCCGGGCGTAGTGGCCGGTGGCCAGGTGGTCAAGCCCCATGGCCCTAACCTTGCGCAGCAGCAGGGAGAACTTCACCGCCCGGTTGCAGGTGATGCAGGGGTTGGGGGTCCGCCCCCGCGCGTAGTCGTCGCAGAAGGTCTCGATCACCGCCCGCTCGAACTCCGCCCGCATGTTCAGGACGTAGTGGCGGATTCCCAGGCGCTGGGCCACAGCCCGGGCGTCCCCGATGGCCCCCGCGCCGCAGCAGGTCCGAAAGCCCGCATCCGCCGGGGGAAGCCAGTGGGGCCAGAGGTTCATGGTCAGCCCCACCACCTCGTGACCCTGGTCCACCAGGAGGGCCGCAGCCACCGAACTGTCCACTCCGCCGCTCATGGCGACGGCCACACGCGCCATACCGTCTGATTATACTCCCCCGGTCGCCCTCCGGCGGGAGCCGCGGCATCGGAGCAGCCGCGGACGCCCCCCGGGCGGCCTAGGGCCCGGAGAAGGCGTACCGTTTGATACCCTTCCACCAGGCCAGGAGGCGGCGGCGGATCTCCTCCTCCAGGCCGGAGGTCGACGGCTGGTAGTAGATGCGGTCGCGCAGGTTGTCGGGCAGGTACTGCTGCTCGGTGAAGTGCCCGGGGTAGTCGTGGGCGTACTTGTAACCCTGGCCGTGGCCGAGGCGGGCGGTGGCCAGGCTGTGGCTGGCGTCGCGCAGGTGGCGCGGCACGGGGTCGGCGCGCGCCTCCTCCACGTCCCGCATTGCCGCGCCGATGGCCGCCACCACCGAGTTGCTCTTGGGGGCGGTGGCGATGTAGATGGCCGCCTCTGCCATGGGGATGCGGGCTTCCGGCAGGCCCACAAACTCCACCGCCTGAGCGGCGGCGGCGGCCACCACCAGGGCCATTGGGTCGGCCATGCCCACATCCTCCGCGGCGTGGACCACCATCCGTCGGGCGATGAAGCGGGGGTCTTCGCCGGAGGCGAGCATGCGGGCCAGCCAGTAGACGGCGGCGTCGGGGTCGCTGCCGCGCAGGCTCTTGATGAAGGCGGAGATGGTGTCGTAGTGGGCGTCCCCCTCCCGGTCGTAAAGGAGGGCGCGCCGCTGGCTGGCCTCCCGCGCCGCCGCCAGGGTGACGCGGCGCGACCCATCGGCCTCCACCGGAGCGATGGCCACGGCCGCCTCCAGCACGTTCAGCGCCACCCGGGCGTCCCCGTTGGCCATGCCCACCAGGTGGGCCAGGGCGTCGTCATCCAGCACGACCCGCTGCTCGACCAGGCCGCGGGGGTCGGTCAGCGCGCGCCGCGCGATCGCCCGCAGGTCCTCCTCGCGAAGGGGCTCCAGCTGGAGCACGCGGGCGCGGGAGACCAGGGTGGCATTGACCTCGAAGAAGGGGTTCTCGGTGGTCGCTCCGATGAGGATGATCGTCCCGTCCTCCACCGCCGGCAGCAGGACGTCCTGCTGCGCCTTGTTGAAGCGGTGGATTTCGTCGATGAAGAGGATCGTACGCGTCCGATAGTAAGCGCGGCGGTCCAGCGCCTCGGTGATGATGCGCTTCAGGTCGGCGACGCCGGCGGTGACGGCGTTGACCTGTTCGAAGTGGGCGCGGGTGAGGCGGGCGATGATGTGCGCCAGGGAGGTCTTCCCGGTCCCGGGGGGCCCGTAGAGGATCAGGCTGACCAGCTCGTCGGTCTCGATGGCGCGGCGCAGGAAGGTCCCCGGGCCGACGACGTGCTCCTGCCCTACGAACTCCTCCAGGGTCCGCGGCCGCAGGCGTGCCGCCAGCGGCGCATCGGCAGGAAGACGGTCGGAGAGGAAGAGGCTCACGGTCGCCTCAAGAGGAAGCAGCGGTCCCGCGGCGTAGGCACACTTATACAAATCCCCGCCGTACCGAAGGCGCCGGAGTTCCCGAACCTGTCCTCGACAGGTGGGTGCCCTCCCGGCCGTTTCTGACACTCCCGGCAGGGACCGGACCGCCGGCCCGGTCCCCGGGGCTGTCATCCGCGTCCAGCGTCCGGGCTCCCGTTTACGCAGTGTTGGCTCGGAACTACTGGCGCGCTCGCGTACGGCAGGGATCCCTGCTCAAATCCATCGTACACGCCCCCGCCGGCGCTGACAAGGAAGCGGTACGCCTCCCACCCTCCGCGGCCCTACCCCGCCCGACGCGACGGCGGGCCGGCCCCGGCGGGGGCGTCTCACTCCAGGACGGCGATGTGGACCTCCCGCAGCTGCCGGGGGTCGACCCGGGAGGGCGCTCCGGTCATCAGGTCGGTCCCGGCGGTCGTCTTGGGGAAGGCGATGACCTCGCGGATGGTCTCCTCCCCTGCCAGGAGCATCACCAGGCGGTCGAAGCCCAGGGCGATGCCCCCGTGCGGCGGAGCACCGTAGCGGAGAGCCTCCAGGAGGAAACCGAACCGCTCCTGCGCTTCCTCCTCGCTGAGCCCGATGGCGCTGAAGACCTCCCGCTGCAGTTTGGGGTCGGCGATACGGATGCTCCCGCCCCCCAGCTCCACCCCGTTCAAGATCAGGTCGTAGGCACGCGCCCGCACCGCCAGCGGGTTGGTGGCCAGCAGCGGCCGGTCGGCCTCCAGCGGCGCCGTGAACGGGTGATGGACCGCGACCAGCCTGTCCTCCTCCTCGCTGGGCTCCAGCAGGGGGAATTCTGTCACCCAGCAGAAGCGGTACGCCCCTGCCGGCACCAGCCCGACGGCCTGCGCCGCCGCCTGCCGCACCCGCCCCAGCGCCGCAGCCGTGCTCCCCGCCGGCCCCCAGGCGAAGAGCATCAGGTCGCCGCCGCCCGCGCCCAGCCGCTCAGCCAGGCGGGCGGCTAGGGCCGCCGGCACCCCGGAACCGAGGCTGCCGCCCGTGAGCTCACCCTGCAGGGTCAGGGTAGCCAGGCCGGCGCCTCCGGCCGATCGGGCCGCCTCCACCAGGGCCTCCTCCTGTCGCCGGGGGATGCCCGCCCATCCGGGGACCGCCAGGCCGCGGACCACCCCGCCGGCGGCCACCGCCTCACGCAGAAAGGCGGGCCCTGCAGCCGTAAACAGGTCGGAGACGTCGCTGATAGTCAGTTCGAAGCGCAGGTCGGGCTTGTCCGTACCGTAGCGCAGCACCGCCTCGGCGTAGGTCATGCGGGGAAACGGCCGGGGCACCGAGATCCCCGTGGCCTCCTCGATAGCCTCAGCCAGGACGGCTTCGGTCACCTCCAGCACGGCCGCCTCGTCGGCGAAGGACATCTCCAGGTCCACCTGGGTGAACTCCGGCTGGCGGTCGGCGCGGAGGTCCTCGTCGCGGAAGCAGCGGACGATCTGGTAGTAGCGGTCCAGCCCGGCCACCATCAGGATCTGCTTGAACAGCTGCGGCGACTGAGGGAGGACGTAGAAGCGGCCGGGCTGCAGGCGGCTGGGCACCAGGAAGTCGCGCGCCCCCTCGGGCGTGGACCTGATCAGCATGGGCGTCTCCACCTCCACGAACCCTCTGGCGTCCAGCGCACGGCGGATGGCCTGCGCCGTCCGGTGGCGGAGGATAAGGTTGCGGATCATCCGGGGCCGGCGCAGGTCGAGGTAGCGGTAGCGCAGGCGGACGCTCTCGTCCACCGGGTGCTCCTCATTCAGGGGAAACGGCGGCGTCTCCGCCCGGGCCAGGGTGATCACCCTCTCCGCCCGCACCTCCACCGCTCCCGTAGCCAGGCGCGGGTTTTCCGTGCCCGGTGGCCGTGTCCGCACCTCACCCTCCACCAGGACCACGTACTCCAGGCGCACCTCACCGGCTTCCCGGTAGGCCTCGGCCGCCTGCGGATGGACGACCACCTGGACCAGCCCCTCCCGGTCCCGCAGGTCCAGGAAGATCACCCCGCCCAGGTCGCGCCGGCGGTGCACCCAGCCGGCCAGCCGGACTCGACGGCCGGCGTCCGCCGGGCGCAGGCTCCCGCAGTAGTCGGTGCGCATAAGGCCGCTCACCCCCCTCACCTCCCGCCCACGCTGGCCGTGACGGCGGAGAGGACCTCCCCCAGCGGCACACGCCGCTCGCTGCCCGTGGCCAGCACGCGCAGCGTCGCCTCACCGCTGGCCAGCTCGGCGTCTCCCAGGATCAGGGCGACGCGGGCACCCATCCGGTCGGCGTGCCGCATCTGCGCCCGCACCGCACGGTTGAGCAGGTCCCGGTCGGCGGCGATCCCCGCCCGCCGCAGCCGGTCCACCACGCGGATAGCCTCCCGCCGCGCAGCCTCCCCCACCGCCACGACGAAGACCGCGGGCGGTGCTCCCGCCGTGGGGATGGGAAGCCCCTCCTGCTCCAGGACCAGGAGCAGCCGCTCCAGCCCCAGGCCGAAGCCCACCCCCGGAGTGGGCGGGCCGTCCAGCTGCTCGGCCAGGCCGTCGTACCGCCCTCCGCCGAACATGGCGTTCTGGGCGCCCAGCCTGCCGGAGAAGACCTCCACCGCGGTGCGCGTGTAGTAGTCCAGCCCGCGGACGATGAAGGGATCCAGGACGAAGGGGATGCCCAGGTCCCGGAAGTGCGCCTGCACCCCCTCGAAGTGCTCGCGGCAGGCGGCGTCCAGGTACCCGTAGATGGAAGGGGCCTCCCCGGCGATCCGGCGGCAGCCTGTCTCCTTGCAGTCCAGGATGCGCAGGGGGTTGGTCTGCAGGCGCCGCCGGCAGTCAGCGCACAGGGCCTGGGCATAGCGGCCGAAGTACTGGCGCAGCGCCTCCACGTAGCGGGGGCGGCAGACGGGGTCGCCCACGCTGTTCAGGCGCACCTCCACATGCGTCAGGCCCAGGCTCTGGAGCAGCCGCACGGGCAGGCTGATCACCTCCGCGTCCGCCTCCGGCCCCGGGGCGCCGATGATCTCCGCGCCGAACTGGACGTGCTGCCGGTAGCGCCCCAGCTGGGGGCGGTCGTAGCGGAACATGGGGGCGATGTAGTACAGCTTCACCGGTTGCGGCCAGGAGGCCCCGCCGTGCTCCAGGAAGGCCCGCACCACCGCCGCCGTCCCCTCCGGGCGCAGGGTGAGGCTGCGCCCCCCGCGGTCGGTGAAGGTGTACATCTCTTTCTGCACCATTTCGGACTCCTCGCCCACGGTGCGGGCGAAGACCTCGGTGTGCTCCACCACGGGCGTGCGGATCTCCCGGAAGCCGAAGCGCTCCGCCATCTCCCGCACGCGCTGCTCCAGCGCCTGCCAGCGTCCGGCCTCCTCAGGCAGGATGTCCCGCATGCCCCGGGGGGCCTGGTACGGCATCTCCTCCCTCCCTTGCTCCGCGCCGTCCGACAAGCGAACACGCTCCCGTCCGCTCAGGGACGGGAGCGTGAACCCGTGGTGCCACCCTGCTTCCGCCGCGCACAGGGCGCGGCGGCCCTCGCACCGCCGTAACGGGGCGGGAATGCGGTGGCCGCTTGGCCGCGGCCACGGCTCGGGGCTGTCTTCGGAGGCGAGGACCTGGAGACGCTCTCCACCGCGGCCCTGCGGGCCGGGCGCCTCCTCTCTAGAAGGGTCGCCTCCTACTCCTGCCCGTCATCGCGCGTTGCTCTCATTCTATTTGTCCCTTCGCGGGAGGGTCAAGGCAGGCGGGAGGTCGGGGCCGCGCGGACCGATGCAGCAGGGAGGCAGCGCCAGGAGAGGCCCGCCGCGGGCGGGAATACATCCCTTCAGGATGCAGGCCATCATCCTCGCGGGCGGCCGGGGCGAGCGGTTGCGGCCATTCACCGCCGACCGACCCAAGGCCATGGTGGAGGTGCACGGCACGCCGCTGCTGGCCTACCAGCTCCGCTGGCTGCGCGGCCAGGGCGTGACCGACGTGGTCATCGCCTGCGGGTACCGCCACGAGGTGATCGTCAACTACTTCGGCGACGGCACCGCCTGGGACGTGCGCATCGCCTACTCCGTGGAGGAGGAGCCTCTCGGGCGCGGGGGGGCCCTGAAGCAGGCAATGCGCACCCTTCCCGCGGGCACCGCTCCCTGGCTGGCCACCAACGGCGACATCATCACCGACCTCTCACTGGCTCCGGCGCTGGAGCAGCACCGCAGCGACGGCGTTCCCGCCACCGTGGTGGTCACGCCGTTCCGCAGCCCTTACGGCATCGTCGACGTGGACGCCCGCAACCGCGTGGTGGGGTTTCGCGAGAAGCCCGAGCTGCCCTACTGGATCAACGCCGGGATCTACCTCTTCTCCCCGGAGGTGCTGCCCCTGCTGCCGGAGCGCGGGGACCACGAGGACACCACCTTCCCCCGCCTGGCCGCCGAGGGACGCCTGGGGGCCTACCGCTCCCGGGCGTTCTGGCGGGGGGTGGACACGGCGAAGGACCTGGCCGAGGTGGCCAGGGCCCTCAAGGAGAACTCCCTCCTACGTCCCTGACCCTCGGAGGGCGGCCCCCTCCGCGCGCTCGCGCTCCAGGAGGATGGTCACCGGCCCGTCGTTGTGGATTTCCACCAGCATGACGGCGCCGAAGCGGCCCGTGGCCACCGGCACCCCCAGGGCTCGCAGCGCCCGGTTGAAGGCGTCGTAGACCGCCTCCGCCTGAGGGCCCGCGGCGGCCTCGACGAAGGACGGCCGACGCCCCCTGGAGACGTCGCCGTAGAGGGTGAACTGGGAGACGCTGAGCACCGCGCCCCCCACATCGAGCACCGAGCGGTTCAGCCGGCCCGCTTCGTCGCCGAAGATGCGCAGGTGCGCCACCTTCTCCGCCAGCCAGACGGCCTCTGCCGGCGTGTCCGTGGTCCGCACCCCCACCAGGACCACCAGCCCCTGACCGATGCTGGCGGCCACCTCCCCCTCCAGGCGCACCGCCGCCTGCCGCACCCGCTGCACGACCAGGCGCACCGCTCCCGACCTCAGCCCGTGCCCAGGGTGTGCAGGCGGCGGATGGCCTGCAGCCGCTCCGGCTCTCCCAGGCGCGCCCGGCGGACGGCGTCCTCCAGAAGGGCGATTGTCCGGTCGTAGGTGGTCCGGTCCACAGGGAAGGGATGGCCATCCTTGCCCCCGTGGGCGAAGGCGAACCGGGCCGGATCGCGCCAGGACGGCGGCGTGCCGGCCAGCACCTCCGCAAGGAGGGCCAGCGCCCGGAGGGTCCGGGCGCCCACCCCGGGCAGGCCCAGCAGGGCTTCGAACGTCGAGGCCCGGGCCTCGTAGGTGCGCAGCAGGGTACCCGCCAGGCGCTCCGGGTGGATGTCCGTCCACTCCAGGGGGTGACGCGCGGGCAGCTTCAGGTCGGGCGTTCGAGACCCGGCGGCCGACTCGCGGACACGGGCCAGCTCCGCCATCAGGCGCCGTGGGGACTCGCTGGCCAGGGTGGTGATGGCGCTGCGGGCGGCTGCGCTTTCGGCCGCCACCAGGTTCAGCGCCGGGCCGGTGCGGTCGCAGCAGATGGCGGCGTGGGGTTCGCAGACGAAGTCCCGCACCGCTTCGCCCAGCCAGTGGTACCGCCTGGCCGTCCGGTCGGCGGGCCTCATCCCCTGCTGCACCACCGCCCAGCCACCATCCCGGCTGAGAAAGAAGGTGTGGTGGTACAGCTGGTAGCCGTCCTGCAGGGCGTTGTTGTCCACCTTGGCCGCCAGCCGGCTGGCGTAGACCAGGGGACCGGCGTCCAGCCCGAACCGCTCACCGTAGGCGGACAGCTCCTCGGGGGTGCGGCGGGACGCGGCTCCCTTCCCTCCGGCCACCAGAAGCCCCAGCGCCCCTTCGGTGCCCTTCAGCCCTTCCTTGAGGGCGCCGCAGACCGTGGTGGTAACCCCGCTGCTGTGCCAGTCGAATCCCAGGAGGCATCCGAAGGCCTGAAACCAGAAGGGGTCCGCCAGGCGGCGCAGCACGCCTGCGGGGCCTCCGTCCTCCACCAGCGCCTCCACCACGGCCCGCGCCAGCCGCACCATGCGCTCAAACAGCCAGCGCGGCGCCCTCCCGCCGTGGAGGGGAAGGGTGGCGGTGCCGGTGCGGCGCATGCTCACACCCCGCCGGCCGGCGGCTCCCGTCTCCGCGTGGAGGACATCACCGCGCCATCTCCGCGCCCACCCGCTGCAGCCGCTCCCCGGCCCGGGCCAGGGTCTCCTCCCGCTTGGGGAAGGCGAAGCGGACGCAGGATCGCCCCAGGGCCTGGGTATGGTAGAAGGAGCTGCCCGGGACTGCGGCCACCCCCACCTCCGCAACCAGACGGCGGGCGAAGGCGACGTCGTCCTGGCTGCTCAACGCGCTGAAGTCGGCCATGACGTAGTAGGCTCCCTGCGGCCTGAAGGGGCGAAACCCCGACGCGGCCAGGATCGCCATCATCCGGTCCCGCCTCGCCTGGTAGGCGGCCGCAAGATCGCGGTAGTAGGCCGGCGGAAAGCGCAGCGCGGTGACCGCCGCCTGCTGCAGCGGGGCCGCCGCCCCCACGGTGAGGAAGTCGTGCGCCCGCCGGATGCCGTCGCTGACATCAGGGTCGCGGGCGATCGCCCACCCCACCCGCCAGCCGGTGACGCTGTAGGTCTTGGACATGCTGTTTATGGTGATCGTGCGCTCGGCCATGCCCGGCAGGGCGGCGAGGCTCACGTGCCGGGCCCCGTCGTAGAGGATGTGCTCGTAGACCTCGTCGGTGACCGCCATCGCCCCAAAGGTGCGGCACAGGTCCGCCACCATCTCCAGCTCCTCGGCTCCGAACACCTTGCCGGTGGGGTTGTGCGGGGTGTTGACGATGACGGCCCTGGTGCGCCCTCCGAAGGCGGCACGCAGCTCCGAGGGGTCGAAGGCGAATCCGGATGAGTCGAGGTGCAGCCGCACAAACCGGGGCACCGCCCCCGCCATCAGGGCGTCGGGGACGTAGTTCTCGTAGAAGGGCTCGAAGATGACCACCTCGTCCCCCGGGTCCAGCAGCGCCAGCAGGGTAGCCATCATCGCCTCGGTGGCCCCGCAGGTGACGGTGACGTGCCGGTCCGGGTCGACCTCCACACCGTTGTCCCGGGCGAACTTCTCGGCTATGGCCGCGCGCAGCGGCGGCGCCCCCCAGGTGATGGCGTACTGGTGGACGCCGTCCCGCAGGGCCCTGGCGGCGGCCTCCACCAGCTCCGGGGGAGGATCGAAGTCGGGAAAGCCCTGGGCCAGGTTGATACCCTGGTAGAGCGCATTCAGCCGGGTCATCTCCCGGATCACCGACTCGGTGAAGAGCCCCACACGCGCCGCCGTGCCCATTCACCCTCCTCCCAGGAGCTGCCGCACCAGGTCGCGCGAGTCGTAGTAGACCCGGTGCCGCCGAATCTTCCCGTCCGCCACCTCCAGGAAGACGGCGAACCCGTGGCGGTACGTCCGCCGCGGCCCGGGAATCCGCCCGGGGATGCGCAGGTGCAGGGTGCGGTGCCGGCCCCGGGCGATCCCCTCCGCCGCCGCCACCCCGCCCGAGGCGACCACGCGGAGCAGGGTGACCTCCTCCTCCCAGTCCTGGAAGAAGCGGGAGAACGCCTCACGGATGGCCCGCTGCCCCCGTACCAGCGGACTGGCCGGAAACTCCAGAACGGCATCCTCCGCGTACAGGGCCATCAGCGCGTCCAGGTCCCGGCGGTTGAGGGCCGCCACCTGGCGCCGGGCGATCTGTGCCGGGTCCGGGGTCGCGCCCCGCCCCGCCGCCTCCTTCCGCCGCCTAGCCCGGGACGACCCGCTCGACGTTGAAGACATCGGCGACCTGCCCCACCCGCTGCAGCACGCTGCGGAGCTGCTCCACGTTGCCCACGTCCAGCACCAGGTTCACCACCGCCACCTTGTCCTTGCGTACGCGGGCATTCACGGAGACCACGTTGGTGCGGGATTCGGCGATGGCCGCCAGGATGTCCTTGAGCAGCCCCACCCGGTCGAAGGCCTCCACCTCCACCTCCACGGGGTAGGAGCCGTCCTGCAGCGTCTCCCACTCCACCTCCAGCAGCCGCTCCGGGTGCTGCCGCAGGAAGAGCATGTTGGGACAGTCCTCCCGGTGAACGGCCACCCCCCGGCCCCGCGTCACGTAGCCCACGATGCGGTCGCCGGGCAGGGGGGTGCAGCAGCGGGAGAAGCGCAGCAGGGCGTTGTCCACGCCGCGGACGCGCACGCCCCGCCGCGGGCGCATCGCCGGGGGAAGCGCCGCCTCCACGGGCGTCGCTTCCTGGACCTCCCCCTCCTCGCCGCGCAGCGCCTGCACCACCTGCAGCAGCGAGAGGTCGCCGTTGCCCACGGCGGCCAGCAGATCCTCCTCGCCGGGCAGCCCGAACTGCCGCGCCGCCTCCCTCAGCCGCTCCCCCTTCATGGAGGCCGCCGCGGATGCTCCGCCGATGCGGCGCAGCTCTCGCTCCAGCAGCTCCCGGCCGCGCTCGATGTTCTCCTCGCGGCGCTCGCGCTTGAACCACTGCTTGATCTTGGCCTTGGCGTTGCTGGTGACGACGAAGGCGAGCCAGTCGCGGCTGGGGCCGGCGCTGGTCTTGCTGGTGATGATCTCGACGATGTCTCCCGTGTGCAGGCGGTGCGACAGCGGGACCAGCCGGCCGTTGACCCGGGCGCCGCTGGCGCGGTGCCCCACCTCGGTGTGGATGCGGTAGGCGAAGTCGATGGGTGTGGCGCCGGCGGGCAGGTCGATGACGTCGCCCTTGGGCGTGAAGACAAAGACCTCGTTCTGGAAGAGGTCCAGCCTGACGGACTGGACGAAGGCCCGCGCGTCGCGTACCTCCTGGTGCCATTCCAGGAGCTGGCGCAGCCAGGAGAGCTTGCGGGCGAACTCCCTCTCCGCCGGTCGGCCTTCCTTGTACCGCCAGTGGGCGGCGATGCCGTACTCCGCCTCGTGGTGCATCTGGTGGGTGCGGATCTGGATCTCCAGCGGCTCCCCCTCGTAGATGACGGCGGTGTGCAGGGACTGGTAGCCGGTGGTCTTGGGGTTGGCGATGTAATCGTCGAACTCCCCGGGAATGGGCCGCCACAGGGCGTGCACCACGCCCAGGGCGGCGTAGCACTCCTGAACGGTGTCCACGATGATGCGAACCCCCAGCCGGTCGTAGATGCGGGCCACAGACGCCCCGGCGTACTTGGGCCGCTGCATCTTCTGCCAGATGCTGTAGATGTGCTTGGGCCGGGCGCTGATGTTGTAGCGCTCCACCTTGATCCCCGCCCGGTTCAGCTCCCGGTGCAACACGTCGATGACATGGTCCAGGTGGCTGGTGGCTGCCGCCTGGGCCAGCTGGGTGGCGATCTCCTCGTAGGCCTGCGGGTGCAGTTCGCGGAAGGCCAGGTCCTGCAGCTCTGCGGTGATCTGGCCGATGCCCAGCCGCTCCGCCAGGGGCGCGTAGATGTCCAGCGTCTCCTGGGCGGTGCGCTTGCGCTTCCACTCCGGTAGGTACTGCAGCGTGCGCATGTTGTGCAGCCGGTCGGCCAGCTTGATGAGGACGATGCGGATGTCGTTGGCCATGGCCAGGAACATCTTGCGCAGGCTCTCCGCCTGGCGCTCCTCCCGGCTCTGCCACTCGATGCGGCCCAGCTTGGTCACGCCGTCCACCAGCGCGGCGATCTCCCCGCCGAAGCGCTCCTCCACCTGCGCCAGCGTCACCCCCGTGTCCTCGGCGACGTCGTGCAGCAGGGCGGCGGCGATGGTGACGGGGTCGAGGCGCAGCTCGGCCAGGATGGTGGCCACGGCCAGCGAGTGCTGGACGTAGGGCTCGCCGGAAGCGCGGACCTGCCCGCTGTGGGCCGCTTCGGCGAAGAGGTAGGCCTCGCGCAGGATGTCCAGGTCGGCGCGGGTGAAGTGCGCGCGTACCCTGGCGATCAGGTCCTGCGCCTCCCTCGGCAGGTCCTGGAAGACGTGCTGGCGGCGCTGCTCCAGCCACTTCATCCTTTTCACCTTAGGGTATCACGGCGCGGCGCCGCGTGCGACGGGCGCGGCCAACGTCTGCAGGATGGCGGAGGCCGGCCCAAAGGCCCAAGGCAGCATCGCCTCCAGCGCGGCCCGCTCGCGTACCCCTTCGGCGAACCAGGCGGAGGCGGCCAGCTCCCGGCGGGCGGCTGTCGGCTCCAGGCGCCACCGGCCGTCGGCCTCCTCCCGCTGGATCACCCCGGCCTCGGTGAGGATCTCCAGGGCCGCCTCCGTGGCGGCGGGGGACCATCCACACGGCTCGAGGAGGCGGCTCAGGGCCTCCCCCGGCCAGACCAGCGCGTCCCGGGGCGCCCCTCTCAGCAGGCGGTAGAGGTCCGCCAGTCGGGAGCGCGGGGGAAACTGCTCCTCCAGGCGGGCGCGGGCGCGCACCACATCCTCCTGGCTGTAGGCCAGTACCACCGAGGCGGCCCTCCCGGACAGCCCGGCCAGCGCGGCCACCTCCACCAGCTCCACGCGGCTGCGCGGCAGGCCGGCCAGGATCACCCGGGCGATGTCGCCGGGGGCGAAGAGCTCCGGAAACGCCGCAGTGGTCACCAGAAGGGAGATCCTGCCGTCCAGGAAGAGCTGCTCCAGGACGCGGCGCACACGGACGGGAAGCCGGCCGTGGTAGTAGGCCACGGCCGGCCCCATCCTCTGGCGCAGCCGCTCCGCCACCGCCACCGCCTCTGCCGCCTCGGGCAGGAAGAGCAGGGTCTTCTCCCCGGGCGGACGCCCGATCACCGCTTCCGGATCCGTCCCCCGCCGGTCGACCAGCCGCAGGTTGGCCCTCACGTACCCGTCGTCCAGCCCGCCGGGCGCCCGCTGCCCCCCAGAGGTCTCCTCCCAGACGAAGCGGACCAGCGCCCGAGTGCCCGACCAAGAGGGCCCGTCGGGGGAGGGCAGGCCGGCAGCCGTGACGACCACCGCCGCCGGAGGCGCCTCCGGCAGGTCGCCCCGGCGCAACCACTCCTCGCTGGCCAGGAGGATGTCCGCTCGACCCTCCTCCAGCGCCCTCAGCGCCCGCTGCCGCCTCCGCAGAGGGAGCGCACCGTGGGCCCGGTAGGGGCGAAAGCCCGCCTCCCGCAGCAGCGGCGCGAAGACCTCGTACCAGCGGTCCACGAGGCTGGCCAGTGGGAGGGCGAGGACAGCCGGCCGCCCGCGCCGCACCGCAAGTGCCGCGGCGGCGAGCACCGCGGTGACCGCGCCACGCCGCCCGGGGCCAAGCGTCGTGGTCACCTCCGCCTCCTCCAGGGCCGCCAGGAGGAGCCGCACCTGCACCTCGCGCAGGGGCTGTCCGGGATGGAGGTATAGGCGCAGGCGGTCTACCAGCTCTGCGGGAGGAAGCTGCCGCCAGGCCATCCAGAGGAGCCGGTCCGCCGGGGCTTCCCTCTCCTCCCGCTGCACGAAGATGTTCAGCCCGTAGGAGCGCCCGCCGCCCCCGGTGACCTGCGAGGCGGTGGCCGCGTAGCGGGTCCCCGCGTCCATGGCGGGGGCGAGCCGTCCGGCCAGGCGGGCGCTGAGGTAGCCCAGGTGCCGGCCGTCCTCGGTGCAGACGGCGATGGCGTGCGGATCGTGAGGGTTGGTCGGCTCGCGGACAAGGCGCAGCCGCTGGCCCGGACGGACGTGCGGGATGACTCCCTGTCGCCCCTCGAAGGTCACGCCGGCGACCTTCGTGTAGAAGGACCACGCCTCCTCGATGCCGCGCAGATCGTCGACCAGGTAGTCCTGGGCGCGGGCGAAGAGGCGCTCCACCAGCAGCCGGCCGTCGGCCAGCACCGCGTCCAGGTCGAGCCCCGGCGCGCTCAGGTCCCGCAGGACCAGGGACACCCTCTCCTGTTCGTCCCATCGCTCCAGCTGCAGGCTGCCGGCGACGTCCAGGCACGCCCCGGTGAAGGCCAGGACCTCCGCCACATCCCCCCGGGCAAAGCCGATGGCGTCGATGAAGCTTCGCCCGTCGGTGAGACCCAGGCGAAGATGCCCCTCCCCCACCACCCGGGTGGCCGCCGCACGCACCCCGCGCACGGCGAAGACCGGCTCCGGGTTGCCCGGGCCAAACGGCGCCAGGCGTTCCAGCTCCCTTGCCAGATCCAGCGTCAGGTCGCCCAGCGCAAGCTCCGCGTCGATGGCTACGGCGGGGACCAGGTCCTCCGGTCGCAGCCGGCGGCCCGCCTCCGCGACGAAGCGACCGCGGAAGGCCTCGATCCGGCCTGGAGCGATGGTCAGCCCCGCGGCCATGGCGTGCCCCCCGTAGCGCTGCAGCAGGCCAGCGCACGCATCCAGCACATCCACCAGCGGCAGCGCCTCAATGCTCCGGGCCGACCCCCTGCCCACCTCCCCCTCCACCGCGATCACCACAGCCGGCCGGTTGTAGCGCTCCACCAGGTGCGAGGCCACGATCCCGATGACGCCCGGATGCCACCCCTCGCCTGCGACCACCAGGGCAGGCGCATCGTCCCACCCCTCCGCCTCCACCTGGGCCGTGGCTTCCGCCAGGACCTGGTCGGTGAGCTCCTGGCGGCGGCGGTTCTCCTGGTCCAGGGCACGCGCCAGCTCCTTGGCCTGGATGGGGTCGTCGCTGAGCAGCAGGGTCACTGCCGTACCGGCGTCGCCCAGTCGCCCCGCGGCGTTCAGCCGCGGCGCCAGGGCGAACGTCACGTCCCGGGGCCTGATCCGGCCGCACAGAGCCGCCTCCCGCAGCAGCGCGCCAATCCCCACCGACGGCGCGGAGGATAGGCGCTCCAGCCCCCGGCGCGCCAGGACGCGGTTGTCCCCCACCAGCGGGACGACGTCCGCTAGCGTCCCCACCGCCGCCAGTTCCACAAGCTCCTCCGGGTTCCGGTCCCTGCCCGCCTGTTCCCACACAGCCCGCACCACCTGGTAGGCCAGGCCGCAGGCGGCGAGCGGGGTGACCTCCGGCTGGTCGGGGCGGGTGGGTGCGACCACAGCCCAGGCCGGAGGCAGGAGGTCTCCCGCTTCGTGGTGGTCGAGCACGATCACGTCGAATCCCCGCGAGGCGGCGTACCTCACCTCCTCCACGGCGGTGATCCCGCAGTCGACGGTGACGAGCAGCGCCGGGGCTTCCAGACGGTCGACCGCCTGCGTGCTGAGCCCGTAACCCTCCACCTGCCGCCGGGGGATGAAGAACCCCACCTCCGCCCCCAGCTCACGCAGGCCGCGCACCAGGATCGCCGTGGCGGTGACCCCGTCCGCGTCGTAGTCTCCGTATACGATCACGCGCTCCCCGTGGCGGAGAGCATGAAGGATGCGGCTGGCGGCCCGGGGCAGGTCGAGCAGAGCCGCCGGATCGCTCAGGTCCGGCAAGTCGGCCCGGAGGAAGCGCTCAGCCGCCGCCGGGTCGGTCAGGCCGCGGTGCAGCAGGAGCTGCGCGACGGGCAGGCCAAGGCCCAGAGCGCGGGCGAGAGAGGCCGCCCGCTCGGGATCCGGCGGACGCAGGATCCAGCGGGTCGGGGGAAAGGCGCTAGCGGCCAAGGGGGCGGCGCTCCCTTTGACCGCCAGTATAGCAGGCCGCTACGGCTAGGAGCGCGGCGAGGAGCCGGATGCCTCGCCGGAGGTGGCCCGTTCCCGTTCCCACTCCCGCAGGCGCGCCTCTGCCGCCCGCAGCCGCCCCCGCAGGGCGCCTTGCGAGAAGAGGCTGGCCACGTAGACGATCAGCCCTCCCAGCACCGCGGCGCCGATCACCGCCACGGCCAGGGTGGTGGGCAGCGACCAGACCACGAAGCGCAGGGTGACGGACGATGGATTCTGCAGGGCGAAGATAGCCGCCGCCACCAGCAACAGCAACCCCAGGAAAATCAGCCCGCGCATCCTTTCACCTCCGCCGGCGACTGCGCCGCCGCCGCGCCGGCAGCGGGCTTTCCCCCACCGCCGCCAGCTCGGGGACGGCGGCGCCCTCTGCCACCTCCGCCGGCCGCCGCTGCCGCCGCTCGCTCAGCCGCTGCCACTCCACCAGGATCGGGCTGGCCACGAAGAGGGAGGAGTAGGTGCCGGTGACCACCCCCAGGCCCAGGCCGAAGACGAAGTCCCGCAGCGTCGGGCCGCCGAAGAAGTACAGGAGGATCAGCGCCAGGATGGCGCCAAACCCCGTGGTCAGCGACCGGACCAGGACCTCCAGCACGGAGCGGTTGACCAGGCGGTCGAACGGCTCGCGCAGCCGCAGGTTGATGTTCTCCCGGATGCGGTCCAGGATCACCACGGTGTCGTTGATGGAATAGCCGACCACGGTGAGGAGGACGGCTACGAACGAGGAGTCGACCTCCCGCCGGGTGAGGGCGAAGATCCCCACCACCACCAGCAGGTCGTGCACCAGGGCGATGTCGGCGGCCAGGGCGAAGCGCAGGGAGCGGAAGCGGACGGTGATGTAGATCACCTGCAGGATGAGGCCGATGACCACCGCCTGAATCGCCCGTTGCCGCAGTTCCCGGCCGATGGTGGGGCCTACGCGCTCCGCGCGCAGCACCTCCGCCCCACCGTACTCCCGGGCGAAGGCGGCCTGCAGGCGGGCGGTCTGCTCCTCATCGAGCGGGCGGGTACGTACCAGCACCTCCCGCGGACGGTCGGCCGACTTTTGGATGACGGCGTCCTCATGGCCGAAGGGCCGCAGGGTGGCCCGCACCTGATCCAGGGAGGCCTCCTCCCCCAGACGCAGGTTGAGCAGGGTCCCCCCGGTGAAGTCGATGCCGAAGTTGATGCCCCAGAACGCCAGGGCCAGCGCGCCGGGGACGACCACCAGCAGGGAGAGGAGGTAGCCCCAGCGCCGGTTGCCGATGATGTCCCAGGTGCGCACGGCGCGTCTCCTCAGAGGCCGAAGCGGAGGTAGCGGTCCAGGGGCGGCCGGGCCGCGGCGTCCACCAGCATGCGCGTGATGACTATGGCGGTGAACATGCTGATCAGCACCCCGATGAACAGCGTGGTGGCGAAGCCCTTGATGGGCCCGGTGCCCAGGACAAAGAGGACCGCGGCGCCCACCAGCGTCGTGACGTTGGAGTCGAGGATGGCGCTCCAGGCCCGCTCCCACCCGGACTGGATGCCGGCGCGAAGGGTCTTGCCGGCGCGCAGCTCCTCCCTGATCCGCTCGAAGATGAGCACGTTGGCGTCGATGGCCATGCCCACGGAGATGATGAAGGCGGCGATCCCGGGCAGGGTCATGGTGGCGCGCAGGGCGGCCAGGGCGGCAAAGAGGAAGAGGGCGTAGAGCAGCAGCGCGGTGTTCGCCAGGACCCCCGGCAGCCGGTAGAGGGCGATCATGAAGATGATGATCAGGGCCACGGCTATGGTCCCGGCGCGCAGGCTCAGGTTCAGCGAGTCCCGCCCCAGCGACGGCCCCACGGTCCGCCGCTCCACGACCTCCACGGGAACCGGCAGCGCTCCGGCGCGCAGCAGCACTGCCAGCTCGCGGGCCTCCTCCAGGGTGAAGCGGCCGCTGATCTGGCCGGAGCCGCCGGTGATCCGGCTCTGGATCACCGGCGAGGAGATCACCCGGTTGTCCAGGACGATGGTCAGGTACTGCCCGATGTGGCTGCCGGTGAACTCCTCGAACTTCTTCGCCCCCGGCCCCTTGAACTGAAAGGTCACGATGGGCGCGCCGGTGCTCACCTGCCCCTGCTCGAAGGCGGCGCGGGCGTCGGCGAGGTCAGCCCCGGTGACCACCACCTCCTTTTTCAGGGGGATGGTCCGCTTCTCCGGCCCGGGAAGCGTGACCACGGTGCCCGCCTCGTTCCAGGTGGCCCCCTCGGGCAGCGACTGGGACCCTGTATTCACGAACTCCAGCAGCGCCGTCTGCCCGATGACGCGCAGCGCCCGCTGGGGGTCCTCGATCCCCGGCAGCTCGACGATGATGCGCCGCTCGCCCTCGCGCTGGATCGTAGGCTCCACCACGCCCAGCTGGTCGATCCGGCGCCGGATCACCTCCAGGGCGGCGTCCACCGCCTCCCGGGTCACCGGCACCTCCGGGGTCTGGCGCGCCTCCAGGACGATGTGGCTGCCGCCCTGCAGGTCCAGCCCGAGGTTGACCTGCAGGCGCGGCGGCTGCAGGTAGGGCCGCCAGCCGCGCAGGCCTACAGGCGCGGCTGCCAGCTGCACCGCCGCCAGGACCAGCAGGACGATTATTGTCCGTCCCAAGAGACGCAGCATCCCTGCCCTCCGAAGAGCACAAAAAAAGACGCTGGCGAATCCGGCATCCTTTCTTCCGGGCGTGCCGGCCGGTTCATTATACCCGCCGCCGCGGCGCGGGGACAAACCCCTTCCCCTTTGAAAATCCCGCCCGCCAGTAATACCATTAAAGCCGATATGAGCCTGGTTCCCGACGCCGCCGGTACGCCCGCGGCGCCCCTGCTTTATCGCGGCTGCGAGATCTACACAGGGACCTGCTCCTGGGCCGACCCCGGCTTCGCGGCTGAGTTCTACCCCGAAGGTGTGCGCACCCGGCCCCGCGCCCGGCTGCGCTACTACGCCAGCATCTTCCCCGCCGTGGAGGTGGACGCCTCGTACCACGCGCTGCAGCCGGCGGAGCGGGCGGTGCAGTGGGCGCAGACCGTCCCGCCCCCGTTCGTCTTCAACATCAAAGCCTTCGCCTGGTTGACCTGGCATGACAGCGATCCGGCGCGCCTTCCCCGGGAGATCTTCCCCCTGCTTCCCAAACCGCTGCAGGTGCTGAAGAGCCTCTCCCCGATGCGCCTGCCCGAGGAGATCCTCACTGCGGTGTGGGATTACTTCGCCGCCTTTGTGGACGCGCTGCGCCTGCGGGAGCGGCTGGGGTACGTCCTCTTCCAGTTCCCCAAGGGGCAGGGGTTCACCCAGGAGCTCTTCCACTACCTGGACGCCTGGGCCCTCTACCTGGAGAACTGGCCCGTGGCCATCGAGGTGCGGCACCGGGAGTGGCTGGAGGGCAGGGCCCGCCGCACCCTGCTGGGCTACCTGCGGGAGCACGGCTTCGCCCACGTCATCGCCGATCTGGCCCCCGTGCGCTACCTCCCCCCTCCCCTGCTGGAGACGACCACCGACTGGAGCATCGTCCGGTTCCACGGGCGCAACCCGGCGCTGGCGGAGCAGGGCGTGACCACGGCACAGGCCTACGACTACCTGTACTCGCCCGAGGAGCTGCGCCCCTGGGTGGAGACCGCGGAGCGTCTGGCCGGCGACGTGCGGCGGCTCTACCTGATGTTCAACAACCACTTCCGCGGTAACTCCGCCCGGAACGCGCGGGAGCTGCAGGCGATGCTGGCGGAGCGTCTGCGGGCGCACGGTCCTGCGGCGCACCTGGCGGAGGCCCCCCACCCCGAATCCGACCTGACGGCACGCGACTGACGGCCTCCCGCAGACGGTCCCGCGGGTAGCCGAAGGGCTGGAGGACGGTCTCGGCGGCACGGACGAGCAGCCGGGCGTAGTAGTCCCTGTCGTAAGACCACTCCGGCCCCAGCAGGGTCAGGGGACGGACGCGGTCCTCCGGAACCCTGGCGTCCGAGTCCGTGACCACATACTGGATCGCCTCGCCCGGGTGGAGGCGGATCCCGCTTCGGGCCAGCATCCGCGCGGCCAGGGCTATGGGGTGGTTGCTGCGGTACGCCTCAGGCCTCTGGGAGATGGTGGCGTTGTGGGCCAGGTCCCAGGGGCGGATATTGCCTTCCCGCACCCGCAGCAACGCCTCCTCCAGCACCGCCAGGATCTCCGGCAGCCTCTCCTGCAGGGCCGCCACCGTCGGCGCGGCGAACATCTCCTCCAGCATCCGCGCCTGCATCTCCTCCACCAGCGGCGGGACGTCCGAGCGGCGCACCTCGATTCCGCGCAGCTTCGTGCTCCCGTCGGTGAAAACGCCCATGTAGCGGTTGGGGACGCCGACGCCGGGGTGCGTCTTGGAGGGGAGGAAGGCGATCCAACTGTAGACCCCCTCGACGAAGACCGGGAGCTTAGTGGCCGCCTCGATCTCCCGGGCCAGGGCCTCGTACGCCGCCACTCCCGCCCCCGGCCGCTGCAGCCACATGGAGTCCACGATGGCATGCAGCATTCGGAACCCCCTGGCTTCCGCCACCTCCTTGGCCCGCAGCAGCATCTCCCGGGCGTAGGCGGTGGTGGCCTCGTGCGCCTCGATGCGCCCGTAGCGGGCGTTGCGATACCCGAGGTAGCCGAATGACGTTACCAGGCACCACTTCAGCGCCGTCTGCCGCTGGTCGTAGATCGCCCGCTGCCCGCCGCTGGTCTCCCGCTTTCGCCGCTTGTAGTACGCCCGCCGCTCCAGGAGGTGGTCCAGCACCTGCGGCACCAGACCGCGCCGCCGCCGGCAGACCGTGTGGCCGACCTCGGGGACCACCTCCCCCGCCCGGCAGCAGGAGCAGTTGACGGTCTCCGGCGAGATGTTGAACCGCGCCATGATCGTGGGGTACATGGAGGAGAAGTCCAGCTCCCCCACGCCCTCGTAGACGCCGACCAGCGGCTGGTAGGTGAGGCCCCCCTTGTCCGACAGCAGCAGCTCCGCTGCGGTCTTGAAGGCTTCCGGTTCGCGCTTGTGCCAGGGCACCAGGATGTGCTCCCGCACGGCGCGGGCCAGCTGCATGGAGGAGATGGCCGTGCCCGTGGATGTGCGGGCCAGGCGCTGTACGGGCAGGCGGGCCAGGCGGGCGATCTCCAGCAGGCCGGCCATCTCCGATTCGCTGTAGATGAAGGAGTTGCGCAGGTCCAGATGCCACCGCCCGTGCAACAGGCGGGCGCCGGCGGCGTACACGGTCTTGCCGTAGGTGACGTACGACCGCCCGCGGCGGCCGGCGATCCCGGCGTGCGGGTCCCGGTTGAGCAGCAGCGGCTGCCCCGCCTGCCGGCTGAGCCGCAGCAGCCGCGGCAGCAGGAAGCTGTCGCCCCACTCCGAGAGCAGGACGTCGGGGTCATAGCGGGAGAGCATCCGGTTGAGGCTGCGGACCAGGTCCTCCGGACGCTCGCCGCTCAGGACCACCTCCTCCCCCTTTACCGCCACCGCCAGCTCCCCGCGCCACCCGTGATTGGGGTTGACCGGGTCGCCGTCCAGGCGCAGTCGCATCACCACCAGCGGGGGGAGCGCGTACTCCAGGTCCTCCGGACGGGACCGCGGAATGGCCTCGCGCAGCACGCCGCCCCCCGCCACCAGGTCGTACTCGCCGAGGGGGAACAGGTCGCGCTCGTAGAGGAACAGCTGCGCGGGGCTGAGGTCGCAGGTGTACAGGGTAAGGGGGTGCAGCGCGGCCGCCTGCCGCACGGCCAGCGGGAAGTGCAGCGGGCGGCACACCGCCACACGGAGTACCGGCAGCTCGGCGCCGCTGAATAGCTCCTGGCGGACCACGGGGGTCAGGTCGGCAGGGATGCCCCGCGCCTCCAGGAGACGGCCCAGGCGGTCCAACGCCGCCCGTGGGCCCGCGGCGTAGAAGGCCGGATGGTAGTCCGCCAGCAGCCGGTGGGGACGGCCCTCCGCGTCGAGAAACCAGAGGACCATCCCCTCGGCGGCGGGGTAAAGGTCGAAGAGCCAGCCCCGCACCGTACCGCCTCACGGCCCCCGCGGGGTACACTCCAGCTCCGCCAGGCGGCGCTGCAGCCCCACCACCGCCTTAGCCAGTTCCAGCAGCATCGCCAGCAGGATCACCTCGAAGGGCGAGGCGTGCGACTGGTAGGAGGCGGGAGCGGCGTGGTGCCGGGCCGCGGCGAAGAGACGGTCGAAGACCTCCTGGTCTTCCCTGCGCAGGGCGCGGCGGAACCGGCTGAAGTTGGCCGCCTCCTGATCAACCACCTGTGTCATTGTGGCCACGGTCCGTCCCATCATCGGCCTCCTTCATCTCCACCGCCTGGCTGTCAGGGCGCCTACGGCGGGCTCCCACACCCAGGTGGCGCCTCCCGCCTCGGCGCCGATCCGCCACCCCTCTCCCTCTGCCGTGACCCGCAGGAGGAGGCGCGCCCGCCGCTTCAGCTGAGGCAGGAAGTGCCTGCGGCCCGGTGGGGGAGGGGCGCTGTCAGGACAGGCGGCGACCACGGTCCAGGGCCACTGCAGCACGCGGTCCAGTGCACCCAGGATCCGCCGGAAGACGCGCTCCGCCTCCTCCTCCGGCAGCTCCTCGTCCTGCAGCGGCTCCAGCGGCCCCGACAGGAAGAGGCCGGAGGGGGTTAGCTGGTCCCGTACGCGCGGCAGCCGCTCCTCCAGCAGCGCCTCCAGCTGATAGCAGGTGAAGACCCGGGAGATGCGGATCCGCCCCAGCAGGTGACGCGGATCCAGGCCCTGCCGGCGGGCCAGGTCCGCGATCAGGTAGGGGTCAAAGGCGTTGGCCCCGTCGATGACGAGCAGCGGGCGCGCGGCGGCCGCTCCCCAAAGCGCCAGCAGCAGCCCCACGGTGAGGCAGGCGTCCTGGCCGGTGAGCACGACCAGCCCCCGGGACGACGGCCGCAGCCACCGAGGCCATACCCCCCGGTCCGACGGCGATAGCGGCAGCAGGTGTCGCATGGTTTCCGGCCCCTGTCGGCGTCCCCATTATGGCGAACGTATGTTCGCATGTCAAGGGACGAACACGCCACTCCCCGCCTTCATCCCATTCAGGGAAATTCACCGGGGACCTAACCGGAAAGGGAGCCGCCGACGGGGCGGCGCGCCGCCTCCAGGGCCAGGCGCAGCTCCTCGGCCCGCACCCGCTCCGTCACGTCCAGGGCCACTCCCGTAGTCCCGCCTATGGAGCCGTCGGGGGCGCGCAGGGGCTCCACGTGCGCCTGATACGCCCTCCCGCCCCACTTCATCTCGTAGGCCGCGGACTTGCCCTCGAGCGCTTCGCGGTGCGCGGCCACGGCGGGGAAGCGCGGGTCGCCGGTGCCGAAGACCTCGTACAGGGTCCTGCCGACCACCTGGTTGGGACGCAGGCCCAGCACCGCCAGCCCCGCCCCAAGGAAGGAGGTGAACCGCATCTGCCGGTCGGTGGTCCAGACCAGGGCGGGAATCTGGTCGACCAGCAGGCGCAGGCGCGCCTCGTTCTGTCGCAGGACCTCCTCCGCCTTCCGCCGCTCGGTGACGTCCTCCAGCATGCCGTCGTAGGCCACCACGTGCCCGTGGTCATCCCGCACCGCCCGGGCGTTGTCCCGCACCCAGATCACCGACCCGTCGAAGCGCCGCAGCCGGGCGATGAAGTCGCGCACCAGGCCGCGCTGGGCCATGGTGGTCATCCACAGCGCCCTCGCGTCGGGGTCGACGTGCAGCGCCGTGGTGGTCACCGCCAGCAGGGAGTCCCGGTCGGGGTAGCCCAGCATCTCCACCATGGCCTCGTTGGCGTCCAGGATCCGCCCGTCGGGGGCGGCGCGGTAGAGGGGCACGGGCACCCGTTCAAAGAGGGCGCGGTAGCGCTCTTCCCGCAGGCGCAGCTCGCGCATCAGACGGCTGCGCATCCGCATCTTGGCCCGCGCCTGGCGGAAGGACTCCCGCGTCAGCAGCGCCGAGGTGGCCGCGATGACAAAGATGAAGCCCACCCGGATCAGCACCTCCGCCAGGTTGTCCACCAGCTGCCCCAGCGACCAGAGCAGGACCACGTAGCTGGCCGCGTAAACCACCGCGGCGACGGCCGTCTCCCTCAGGTTGAAGCGCAGCGCCACAGATACCACGGCGGCGTAGATGGCCACGTAGAACGGGGAGTGGAACCCGCCGGTGGCCAGAAGCCAGAGCATGGTGAACATGGCGTCGGCGATGGAGATGAAGTAGCTGGATACCAGATGCGGCAGGCGCAGGTAGGGCTGGACGATGGGCACGGAGAGGCCGTAGAGCCAGGCCAGCCCCAGGAGCAGGTAGGCCAGGGGCGCCACCTTTCCCTCCCGCTCCAGGGCGGAGATGTAGACGAAGGTGCCCAGGGCGACGACGGCCAGGCGGACCCAGATCGCGCTGCGTTCCGCGGCCCTTGCCTTCCGCTGGTCGAATGCCTCCGTGCCGACCCCTCCCCGCGCCTCCGGCAGCGGCACCGGTCCGCTCGGGCGCCTCTACTAGTCGGCTATATGCCACCGCCGCGGCGTTTTAGACCTGCGGGACGCGCCGCGGCCCCCGACCCTGACCCCGGCGGTGCCCTATCGCCGCGGGTCCAGCACCGCCTGCTCCCGCTCCAGGAAGGCGGCCAGGTCGAAGGGACGGTCCACCTGCACCTCCGGGCCCACCAGGGAGGCCAGGGCGTCGACCACCGCCAGGTCCCACTGCTTCCCCGCTCCGTCCACCAGGATCTCCCACACCTCCTCCGAGGAGAGCGCGGGACGGTACGGCCGGTCGGCGTTCATGGCGTCGAAGGCATCCGCCACGGCCACGATGCGCGCCTCCAGCGGTATCGCCTCGCCCCGCAGCCCCTGGGGAAAGCCCCCGCCGTCCCAGCGTTCGTGGTGGGAGAGGGCGATCCGCTGGGCCATCTGCAGGACGGGATGCCGGCTGCCCGAAAGCATGGCCGCGCCGATCGACGTGTGCGTCTGCATCACCGCAAGCTCCTCCGGGGTCAGCCGGCCCGGCTTCAGCAGGATGGCCTCGGGGATGGCGATCTTCCCCAGGTCGTGCAGCGGGGCGGCCAGCCGCACCATCTCCACCTCGGCTTCCCCCAGGCCCAGGGCACGCGCCAGGAGGGCGGAGGTCTGTCCCACGCGCTTCACATGCTCCCCCCGCGAGAGGTCGTCGCGGTACTCCGCCAGCAGGGCCAGCCGCTGCAGCACCTCCACATCCGGTGCCACCACCTCCTGCACTGAGGACGCCGCGGCCTCATGGGGGGAAGGCCCGGCCCCGCGCTCCTGCAGGCGCCGAAAGCGCGCCTCCAGCAGGGATCGCACCCGCAGCGGGAGGGCGGCGGCGTCCACGGGTTTGGCCACTAAGTCGGTGGCCCCCGCCTCCAGCGCGGCCTCCCTGACCTCGGACCTGTCGTCGGCCGTGACGACGAGGATGGGGACCCCGTCGGCGGCGAGCAGCGCCCGGGTCTGGGCCAGGACGTCCAGGCCGCTGGCGTGGGGCATGTGCAGGTCCAGCAGGACCAGATCGGGCCGGAAGGTGCGGACGAGCGAGCGGACGGTCCGCGGATCGTAGGTGCTGCGCAGATTGGTCCAGCCGCAGGCGCGCAACACGCGCTCCAGCAGGCGGACACTGGCTTTCTCGTCGTCGACGATGAGGATGCGGGCCTCCTTCAGCGATGCCTCATCCAGCATGGGCACCCTCCACCGGCCGCTGCGCGGAGATGACGGCGGCAAAGGCGCGGATCAGCCGCTCCTCCCATTGGGTACCCGCGCCCGCCCACAGCAGGGCCCAGACCTCGTCCTGAGAGAGCGACGGTCGGTATGGCCGGCCGGAGGTCATGGCGTCGAAGGCATCGGCGACAGCCACGATCCGCCCGGCCAGCGGGATCTGCTCCCCGCGCAGGCCGCGGGGGTAACCCCGGCCGTCCCACCGCTCGTGGTGGGTCAGGGCGATCTCCTCTGCCATCTGCAGGAGGGGGAAACGGCTGCCGGAGAGGATCCTGGCGCCGATGACGGTGTGAGCCTTCATCATCTCGAACTCCTCCATCGTCAGCGGCCCGGGCTTGAGGAGGATCCCGTCGGGCACGCCGATCTTGCCGATGTCGTGCAGCGGGGCGGCCCGACCGATCAGCTCCACCTGGGCCTCCGGCAGGCCCAGCGCCCGAGCCAGCAGGGCGGCGGTCTGCCCGACGCGCCGGGTGTGCTGCCCTGTGGCGTCGTCGCGGTACTCGGCGGCCAGGGCCAGGCGCTCCAGGATCTCCACGCGCGCCTCCTCCAGCTCGCGGGTCCTCTCCCGCACCTTCTCCTCCAGCAGGCGATTGTGCTCCTGGAGCTGGCGGTGCAGGCGTCGCGTCTCCAGGAGGTTGTGGATGCGCAGCAGCACCTCCGTGGCATCGAAGGGCTTGGTCAGGAAGTCCTTCGCCCCCGCCGCCAGAGCCCGCCGTTTGGCCTCGGCGGTGACGTCGGCGGTGAGGACCAGCACGGGCAGGTAGCTGCCCGGAGGGATGTAAGGCCGCAGGCGTTCCAGCACCGCAAGGCCGTCCAGGTGGGGCATGTGCAGGTCCAGCAGGATGAGGTCGGGGGAGACGGCCTGGTGCAGCGGGATGGCCTGACGCGGATCCGTGGTGCTGACCACACTGCTGTAACCGGCCTGCTCCAGCAGGCGCGTCAGCAGCAGGACGTTGGCTTCCTCGTCGTCGACGACGAGGACGACCGCGTCCTTACGTGACCCGTCCGGCATGGCGCCCCTCCACCCTGCGCAGGGCCTCACCCAGGGTGCGTAGCAGCTCCTGGACCTCGACGGGCTTGCGCAGCAGGCCCGCGGCTCCGATGGCCAGGAGACGTTCCGCCTGCCCGCTGCTGGGGTCGGCGGTGATGACGATCACCGGGATCGCCCGCGTCCGCGGGTCGGCCTGCAGGCGGCGGAGGACCTCCTCCCCGGAGAGGTCGGGCAGGTGCACATCCAGCAGGATCAGGTCTGGCCGGTGCTGCCGGGCCAGATCCAGCCCCATCCGCCCCTGCATGGCGGCCAGCAGCCTGATCTGGGGCCGGTCGTCCAGGATGCGTCGCAGCAGCTCCACGTTGGCCAGGTTGTCCTCGATGTGCAGGATGGTCCCTGGGGCGACACCAAAGGCCTCCTCTCCGGGGGTGGGCGAGGGCTCCTCCCACAGGCGCTCCCCGCGCTGCGGGGGGCGCTCGGCCAGGGGCAGCTCCACCCAGAACGTGCTGCCCTCCCCCACCGCGCTCTCGACGCCCATCTCTCCACCCATTACCTCCACCAGCCCCTTGGACAGGGCCAGGCCGATGCCGGTCCCCTCCACCCCGGTCTGCTCGGCCCCCAGGCGGGCGAAGGGGACGAAGACCTGGTCCAGCTTCTCGGGGGGAATCCCCCGCCCGGTGTCCCGCACGCTGAGACGCAGCCAGCCGGGGCGGGAGGTCTCGCGGGAGACGGTGACGCTGCCTCCCGGGACGTTGTACTTCACGGCGTTGGAGAGCAGGTTGAGCAGGACCTGCTTCAGGCGCTGCAGGTCGGCCAGCACGAAGGCGTCACCGTCGGCGGCCTCGGTGCTGAGGCGCACATTCCGCTGCGCGGCCAGGGGGGCGATGAGATCCAGGACCTCCTGCAGGGCCCCTGCGACGTGTACCGGTTCCGGGGAGAGGGTCAGCCGCCCGGCCTCGATGCGGGAGATGTCCAGCACCTCGTTGATCAGCCGCAGCAGGTGCCGTCCGCCCTGCAGGATGTGGGCCACGCTCTCCCGCTGCTCCGCCGGCAGCGGCTCCATCTCCAGCAGCTGGGCGAAGCCGAGGACGGCGTTCAGCGGTGTGCGCAGCTCGTGGCTCATGCGGGAGAGGAACTCGCTCTTGGCCACGCTGGCCCGCTCGGCCTCCTCCTTGGCCCGGTGCAGCTCGGCGGTGCGCTCGGCCACCCGCTGCTCCAGCTGGGCGTTCAGGCGGCGGATCTCCTCCTCCGCCTGCTGCCGTTCGGTGACGTCTCTGGCCGTGAAGACCACATGCGTCACCGCGCCGTCCTCTCCCACGACGGGCGTGATGGTCTCCTCCGCCGGGAACACCTCACCGTTCTTCTTCCTGTTGAGCAGCACACCGCGGAAGACGTCTCCGGAGAGCACCGTGGCCCAGAGGCGGGGGTACCCCGCCGGGCTGCCCTCCCCGGACTTGACGGTGGTGACGCTCTGCCCCACCACCTCCCCCCGGCGGTAGCCGGTGAGGGTCTCGAAGGCCGTGTTCACGTACTCGATGATGCCGTCGCGGTTGGCGATCAACACCAGGTCCGCCGTCTGCTCCACGGCCCGGGAGAGCTTGCGCACCCGATCCTCCGCCAGGCGGGCCTCTGTGACGTCATGGATGTACAGACGCAGGCGGTCGCGGCCCGCCAGGTGCGCGGACCGCTGGTAGAACGTCTCGCCGACCTTGACCACCCGGGTGAGCGAGCCCCTGTCCTGATCCCCCAGCTGCGCCAGCAGGTCCGGCAGGTCCGCCAGCAGCGGGTGCCGCCGGCCAGCGGCGCGCAGTCCAGGAAACTGCGACGTCGCCTGGGGGTTCATGTAGGTGATGTTCCCGGAGAGGTCGACCTCCACCACCGGATCGGGGTTCTGCTCGGGGAAGGAGGCCAGGGCGGAAAAGCGGCGGCTGGCCCCGCTGACCAAAGCGAAGAGGCAGGCGTAGAAGAAGGCGAAGGCGGCCGCAGTCCCTCCCCAGACCAGCCGCCTGATCCTGGCGATCCTGGCCTGCAGCGGTGCGAAGCTGCGGTAGACCTCGTAGACGCCCGCGACCCCCGGGGCGTCGGGCAGCGTCACCGGCACGTAGACCTCCAGCAGCCGCCGCTGTTCGCGCTCCAGGGCGTTCTCCGCCTTCTCCAGGCCGCTGACCTCGTGGACCAGGCGGCCCCGCAAGGCCTCGGCCAGCTCCCTGTTGTCCTGCTGGGGATAAGACCGACCGATCAGGTCCGCCGCGTCCGCATAGACGATCTGGCCGCGGGCATTCCAAACCTTGATGCGCACGATGTCCGTGCCGCCCGTAACCCGGCCGATGCGCGCCCGCCAGGCGTCCGCCCGCGCCGGAGTCGGCGCAGCGAAGTCCTCCGCCCTCACCTGGGGGGTGATGAGCAGGTGTACCACCTGGGCCGCCTGGCGGGCGGCGTCGGCCAGGGCGTCCCGCACCATCTGCCTGCTGACAACCCAGCCGAAACCCGCGGCGACCAGCGCCGTCAGCAGCAGGCCAAGCAGCGTGAACTGCCTCAGCAGAGTGGTGCCCCTCCGCCGGACCGCCGCCGGATGGCGCTGTGGCCTCATTCCCCTTCCTCCAGTGCCTGCTCCAGGACGGCGAGGAACGTCCGGATGTCCAGGGGCTTGGTCAGGTACTCCCGCGCGCCCAGGGAAAGCAGCCGCGTGCGCTGCACCGCGGTGGCGTCGGCGCTGATGACGATGACCGGGATGCCGGCCAGCTGTCCCTCGCCCTTCAGCCGGCGGAGGACCTCGTCGCCGGAGATGTCCGGAAGGTGCACGTCCAGCAGGATGACCCGGGGGCGGTGCTGCCGTGCCAGGTCCAGGCCTTCTTGCCCCCGAGTAGCGGTGAGCAGGTGCAAGCCCGGCTGGCGGGCCAGGATGCGCTGGACCAGCTCCAGGTTGGAGAGGTTGTCCTCCATGTAGAGGACGGTGCGTGCGCCGTGGGGCTGAGCCGTGGATGCCGGGGCCATGGGCAGGCTCTCCCTCAGCCCGGCGGCCCGCCCGGCGGGGCGGGGAGGAATACCACGTCCGGGGAGCCGTCCTGCGGCACCCCCGGAGCGGCCGGTCGGTGAGAGGTCAGCGGGTCTGGGACGGCCGGGAGCTCCACCCAGAAGGTGCTGCCCGAACCCGGGGTGCTCTCCACGCCGATCTGACCGCCCATCGCCTCCACCAGGCGCTTGGAGAGAGCGAGCCCCAGGCCCGCCCCCTCCACGTCCATCTGTTCGTCGTGCAGCCGCTCGAAGGGCCGGAACAACCGCTCCCGTTTCTCCGGAGGGATGCCCGGGCCGGTGTCGCTGACCAGGAGGCGCAGGCGGCCGGGAGCCGGCCGGTGCAGCGCCACATCCACGCGGCCCCCGGGGCGGTTGTACTTGAAGGCGTTGGAGAGGAGGTTCAGGAGCACCTGTTTCAACCGCTGCCTGTCGGCGAGGAAGCAGGCGGGCGGAGCCGCCGCCTCCCCCCGCACCCGGATACGCTTTGCTGCGGCCGCGGGGGCCATCAGGTGGAGCACATCCCGGACCAGCTCGGCCGCGTCCACCGGCTCCAGGGAGACGGCCACGCGTCCGGCTTCGATGCGTGCGATGTCCAGAACCTCGTTGATCAGCTCCAGTAGGTGGCGGCCGGCCCTGAGGATCTGCCGCACGCTCTCCTGCTGCTCCGGCCGCAGCTCGTCCATCTCCAGAAGCTGGGCAAACCCCAGGACGGCGTGCAGAGGCGTGCGCAGCTCGTGGCTCATCCGGGAGAGGAACTCACTCTTGGCCAGGTTTGCCCGCTCCGCCTCCGCCCGGGCTTCCAGAAGGGCCTCCTCGGCGCGCTTGCGCTCCGTGATGTCCAGGGCGTGTCCCAGGACGGCCGGGACGCCTTGGGCGTCGTGACTTATGCGCATGGCCACGGAGAACCAGCGGTAGGTCCCGTCGCGGTGCCGGCAGCGCACCTCCCGCACCACCCCCTTCTCCCGGCCCACCGGGCCCCGCCGCCCTCCCCGCAGGCGCTTCTCATCGGCGGCCAGCACCTGCGCCCGGTCCTCGGGGTGCATCCGTTCCAGGAAGAAGTAGGGGACGCCGACGACCTCCCCCGTACGGTACCCCAGTATCCGCTCCAGGTTGGGGCTGATGTAGGTGACGGTGTAGTCGCGGGCGGTGGCGTGGAAGAGGATTCCCGGGCTGGTGGCGATAAGGTGCTCGAGGAACGCCTTGGCCTCGCGCAGCTCGGCGGTGCGCTCGCGCACCCGCCGCTCCAGCTGGACGTTCAGGGCGCGGATGGCCTCCTCGGCGCGCCGTCGATCGGTGACGTCCAGGGCGATCCCCAGCACCCCCACCGTCTGGCCGTCTCCGTCACGCAGCGGCTCCACATGGCTCTGGTAGGTCCGCCCGTTCCACTCCAGCTCGTAGGCCACCGACTCCCCGCGAAGCGCCGCACGGTGCGCTGCGATGGGAGGGTAGTCCGGATCGCCGGTCTGGAAGTACTCGCTTAGGCTAAGCCCGACCACCTGATTGGGCCGCAGCCCGAGGTCGGCCAGCCCCGCACCCTGCGAGGTGGTGAAGCGCAGCTCCCGGTCGGTGGTCCAGACCACGGCCGGCAGCTGCTCAACAAGCAGGCGCAGCCGCTCCTCGCTGGCCCGCAGCGCCGCCCCTGCAGCCTGTGCTTCGGCCTGGCGCCGTTGCAGGGCGTCAGCCATGTCGTCGAAGGCGCGGGCCAGCAGCCCCAGCTCCCCGGTAGTGTGGGGCAGCCCGGTACGCGCGGTCAGGTCGCCTCCGCCCAGTCGCCGGGCCGCCTGGACCAGCGCGCGGACGCGGCGCACGATCAGCAGGTCGCCCGCCCACCACGCCGCTGACAGCGCCAAGACGGCCGCCAGGAGCAGCCCTAGGAGGTTGCGCGCGAGCAGGCGGGTCACCCCGGCGTAGGCGACGGCGGCAGGGATGCCGATGCTGACGAACGGCCCGCCCGGATGCGGCGGCCGGGTCAGGGGGGCGAAGGCGTACAGGCGACGCACCCCGTCCACGCCTGTCGCTTCTACCGTCCCCTCGCCCCCGGCGGTGAGCACGGCCCTGATGCTGGGCGCGGCAGGGAACGCCCTGCCCACCCACGGCCGGGGATCGGGGTAGCGGGCCAGGATCGTGCCGCGGGCGTCGACCACGTGCAGGACGGCACCCGGGGGCAGGCGCGCCTCGGCCGCCAGGGCGTTCAACCAGTCCAGGCCCAGGGCGGCAAAAACCACGCTCTGCACCTGGCCCGCCCGGTCCAGCACGGGATAGTTCGCGTTCACCGACGCCTTCCCGGTGATCCGGCCGACCTGGTAGTCGCCCAGGGCGAACTCCCGTCTCTCCACGGCCATGCGGAAGTAGGCGCGGTCGGCGATGCTCACCGGCGGGGTCAGGGGAAGGGCGCTGCAGAAGACGTTCCCGGCTGCATCGGCTGCGCCCAGGTTGGCGTACCGGGGATAGAGGCGCAGGGTCTCCAGGAGCAGCGCGCCGCAGGCGGCGTCCTGCCGTCCGACGATCTCAGGGCGACGGGCCAGGCCCGCCAGGAGCACGCGGGTCTCGTCGATCAGCCGCTGCTGCTCCGCGGAAGCCATGCGGATCAGTAGAACGGCTTCCGCCTGCGCCTGTCCAATTGCCGCCCGCCGACGCTCCATGGCTGTGGTCGCGGCCAGAACCAGCCCTGGAACGGCGCCCAACAGCAGCAGCAGGGCCACGCTGAACCGCACGGAGGTGGGGTCGACCCGCCGGAAAGCCCGGGGCCAGAGAGGATTCCGTTGTCGGCGGTGCAGTCTCCCCATGCTCTGTTCCCGCGGGGAGCCTGCCCCCTTCGCCCCGCGAAATTCAGCCCGACGAAGGAATTATTCCCCACCTGAAACGGCCATAGACCGGCCTGGACCTTGCGCCTGAGTGCCGCACCCGGCCGGCTAGCCGGCAGCCGGCCGGGCCTCAGGGCTCCGCATCTTCCTCCCGCTCGAACATCAACACAGAATAGTCCAGCGACTCCACGGGAGCCTCCAGGTGGCGCAGCATGGCCATCACCTGCGCGCGGTGATGGACCTCGTGAAGCACCAGCTGCGTGGCGACGCCCCCGGTGGTGGTCCGGATGCGCACGCGGGGCTGTCCCGCGCCCGCTGCCGCCACGTACTCCACCGACCGGCTCCAGTCCTCGATGCCCCGCAGGGTGCGTCGGGTCTCCTCCGTCAGCTCCTCCCAGGCCCGCCGCAGCGGCGAAAAGCCCGTCTCGTAGAAGCGGGTGAAGGGCCGCTGCTCCAGGGGCGGGACCGGTTCGCCGCGCAGCCGCCGGTTGTAGGCCCACTCCGCGGAGGCAACATGCGCCAGCGTGTTGCGGATCGTCCGCTCACCGAAGGGGAACTCCCGCGTGTAGTCGGAGTCGGAGAGGGTCCCCACGCGCTCCAGGACGGCGCCTCGGGCCCGCACCAGGTACTCGTAGATCTCCACAGGGTCAAGCCCCGATGCGTCTCTCATGTCTGCATACCTCCCGGGTACCGGCACCTCAGCCCTCCCGGGTGCCGGAATCGTGGTTTACTCCGTCCCAGTGTGCCAGATCCCCCTGCAGGGCGCCACGGCACACCCGGGGAAAAGCGTAGGGCAGGCCATTCGAGGAGTGAGGCCCATGGAGCTGTCCGTCACGTCCATCCTGTGGCGCCTGGCCGCCGTGCTGGTGCTCGTGGCGGCCAACGGCATGTTCGTGGCCGCGGAGTTCTCCATCGTGGCCGTGCGGCGGACGCGGCTGCTCCCCCTGGTGGAGAGCGGCTCTCCGCGGGCGCGCATGGTGCTGCGGGTCACGGACAGGCTGGACCCTTACCTGGCGGCCACCCAGTTGGGCATCACCATGGCCAGCCTGGGGCTGGGGTGGATCGGCGAGCCGGCGGTGGCGGCGTTGCTGGAGCCGCTGCTGCGCCCGCTGCCCTTCGGCCTGCAGGAGGCCACCACCCGTGTGGCGGCCATCGTCCTCGCCTTCGCCCTGATCACCACGCTGCACATCGTATTCGGAGAGCTGGCCGCCAAGAGCCTGGCCATCTGGCGGCCGGAGGCGACGGCGCTGCTGGTGACGCCGCCCACCCAGCTGTTCTCCCGCATCTTCCGGCCGTTCATCTGGGTGCTCAACGGCGCCGCCAACGCCACCCTCTCCCTCTTCGGCCTGCGGGCGCCCAGCGGACGGCACGTCTACTCGCCGGAGGAGATCCGCCTGCTGGTCAGCGAGAGCCGCCGGGCGGGCGTCGTCGAGGAGGAGGAGGCGCTGCTGGTGCACCGCGTCTTCAAGTTCGCCGACCGCCTGGTGGAGGAGGTGATGGTCCCGCGGGTCTCCGTGCGCGGGGTGCCCAAGACCGCCGCGGTGCGCGAGGCCGTGGCCGCGGTGCGCGAGGCCGGCTTCACCCGCCTCCCGGTCTTCAGCGAGGACCTGGACCACATCGTGGGCATGGTCCACGCCAAGGACCTGCTGGTGGCGCAGGCGGAGGGGCGGGACGGAGAGCCGGTGGACCGGGTGATGCGCCCCGTGCTCTACGTCCCCGAGATGAAGCCGGTGGTGGACCTGCTGGAGGAGATGCGCCGCCAGGGGATCCAGCTGGCCGTGGTGCTGGACGAGTTCGGCGGCACCTCGGGCATCGTCACCATCGAGGACCTCCTGGAGGAGCTGGTGGGGGAGATCCCCGGCGAGTTTCGCCCGGAGCGCCGGCTGGTGGTGGTGCAGCAGCCGGACCGCATCGTCGTGGACGCGGCGATCCCCTTGGACGAGCTGAACGAGCGCTTCCACATCGCCCTGCCCACCACCGTCGCCAACACCCTGGGCGGCTTCATCTTCCACCACCTGGAGGCCATCCCGGAGGCGGGTACGACCTTCCGCTACCAGGGGCTGGAGTTCCGCATCGAGTCGGTGACGCGCACGCGGATCGGCCTGGTGCAGATCCGAAGGGTAAAGGGGTAGCGCAGGAGCCTGTCCGGGAAATGTGGCCGCAGAAGGCTCTAGCGGACCACCCTGGGGGCCTCCAGCACCACAGCGGCGGCCAGCTGCGCCGCCTGCGCCATCAGGCGCGGGTCCAGCCGCTCCACGACGTCGCCCGGGGTGTGGATCTGAGGGTCGTCGCCCGTGTGCAGGAAGACCGCCGGAATACCGGCCCGCTCGAACGATGCGTGGTCGCTCCCCCCGGGGAGGCGGAAGCGCGGCAGGGCGGTCCCCAGCCCGGCCGCGGCCCGCTCCGCCGCCTCCACCAGCGGTCCGTCGCCGCTCCCGTTCCCGGCCCGCAGCGCCCCCACGCCCACCATGTCCAGGTTGACCATGGCGCCCGTCTGCCCGCCCCGCTGGCGGACGTAGTGCGCCGACCCCAGCAGGCCGCGCTCCTCCGCCCCGAAGGCGATGACCTCCAGCGGCAGCTCCAGCGGCACGCCCGCCAGCAGGCGCGCCGCCTCCAGTGCCGCGGCCACTCCCGAGGCGTTGTCGTTGGCGCCGGGGCTCACCTCAACGGTGTCCAGGTGGGCGCCGACCACGACGGTGCGGCCGCCACGCCCCTGGCGGCGGCCCACCACGTTCCAGGTCGTGCGCTCCTCCATCACCGTCTCCACCCGCAGGTGGACGCGCACCTCGCCCTGGCGCATCAGCCCCAGGAGCCGCTGGCCAGCCTCCTGGGTCACGACCACCGCGGGGATGCGCGAGGGCGCCAGCAGGGTCACCTGGGGAACCGGGTCGGGCGTGTGGTTGTAGATGATGATGGCCACCGCCCCCGCGGCGGCGGCGTTGGCCACCTTGTCGCGGAAGAGAAACCCCGCCGGCCCGCGCTGCACCAGGGCGATCCGACCTCCGACCCGCTGCAGCTCCTCAGGGCGGCCGAACCCTCCGTCGGCCAGCGGCGCCTCGATCCCCCCAGGCGGGGTGGCGGCGGAGTACTCGGGCACGACCGTGGGGATCGTCTCCCCACTGGCCACAAGCCTCAGGGCGGAGCCTCGGGCCTCGAAGTAGAGAAAGGAGAAGGGTTGTCGCTCCACGGCGTAGCCCCACCCGCGCAGGCTGGCCTCCACGTAGTCCGCCGCGCGGAGGAAGGCGGGTGTTCCCGAGGGTCGCGGGCCGATCTCCCGGGAGAGGACCACGGCGTGCCGGAGGGCGGCGTCGGGCGAGACCGCCGACAGCGCGGGGGCGGCCAGCACCGGCGCCAGCAGCGCCGGTGCCACGAGCAGCAGGAGGAGCAGCGGCCAGGCCGCCCCGGGGGGAAGGCGGAGGGCGCCTGGAGAGGGTCTCATCTGGTGCCGGCCAGGGCCAGCAGCCGGACGAGGCGGCGGTTCACCGCCTTGAGCACGGCCCGGACCACCGCGCGGGTGTCGTTCCTCGCGTAGGGGACCGTGCCCACCAGCAGCTCCTCCCCGGTCGGGGTGGCCAGTACCAGGGCCACGCTGACCGCGGCGCCCACGGGAAACGGCGTATAGGTTATCTCCTCGACCTCCGCGGTCCACCCCGGCGGCAGCAGCTGCGCCACGGCGGCGGTCGTCGCCTGCGCCATCGCCCGCAGCGGTCCGCCTCCGGCCGCCGGGCCGCTGGCGACACCACTGTAACGCCGTCCCTCCAGCTCCAGTTCCACGCGCGCGGTCGCCTGCCCCCCCTCCACGGTCAGGCCCAGCGGGCCGATGCGCAGCCGCGTCCCCTCTTCAACCACCGCCTGCTGCAGCACCGCCATCGCCTCCATCTCATGGGCGTGCAGCAGCGGGCGCTCCAGGGACTTGGCCGCGGTGGAGGCCCGGCTGGCCATGGTGATCAGGTCGTCCACCGTGGCCCCGGGGTGCGTCTCCCGTTCTCCGCTGCGCCGCCCCCCCGCCAGACCGACGCTGGCGTTCAGCGAGAGGCCCTCCAGCTCGGGCAGGCTGAGTCCCCGGATCGCAGCCAGGAGCCTCTCCGCCAGCGCCTCCGCCTCCGCCGCCGGGCGGGTGGTGACCACGGCGAACTCGTCACCGCCGTAGCGGCAGAGCAGGTCCTGCGCCGCGTCCATGGCCCGCAGGAGGGCGGAGGCCACCGCGCCGATCAGCCGGTCCCCCGCCACATGGCCGAAGCGCCTGTTCACCAGGCGGAAGCGGTCCAGGTCGATGAAGATGATGACGATCTCCCGCCGCTGCGCCAGCAGCTCGGCCGCGCGCTGCCGCAGCGTCCCCGGCCAGGGCAGCCCCGTCAGGGGGTCGGTGAGCTTGCCCAGCTCGTGCAGGACCTCCGGGCGGGAGACCATGCCAATCAGCCGCCCGTGCTCCACCACCGGGAGCTGGTTCACATCGCGCGCCTCCATGAGCTGGTAGGCGGCGGTGACGGGCTCATCGGGGCCGACCACGGCCAGGTCGGTGGTCATTATGTCTCCCACCAGCCTGTAGAGGGCCTGCCCCAGGAGGTCGCGGGCGGTGATTATCCCCAGGATGCGCTGTCCCTCCACGATGGGCAGGGCGCCCACACGGTGCTCCAGCATGGTGCGCATCGCCGCCGCCACGCTGGCGTCCCGCGGCAGCGTGACCACATCCACCCGCATCAGCTGCCGGACGGTCTTCACGTCGCCCCCCTTAACCCTCCCGTCTTCATCATACGGGAGCGCGGCGGGGGGACCATCTGTCGTCAGAGGGAATCTCCGGGGCGCGGATGAGGCGGAGGCGCTCCGCCGGGTGCGTCGGCCTGCACAGCCTCCAGAGCCCGCCGCAGCTTCTCGTAGGTGGCGTCCAGGTGCTCGGGAAGCACCTTCACATCGGCAAGGACGGGCATGAAGTTGGTGTCCCCCACCCAGCGGGGAACGACATGCAGGTGCAGGTGCTCCTCCACCCCCGCCCCCGCCGCCCGGCCCAGGTTCAGCCCCACGTTGAACCCCTCCGGCTGCAGGGCGGCTCGCAGCGCCCGCATGACCAGGACAAGGGCGTCCATCAGGTCCAGGCGTTCCTCCCGATCCAGGTCCTCGGGGTGGGCCACGTGGCGAAGGGGGGCCACCATGACGTGCCCGCTGTTGTAGGGGAATGAGTTGAGGATGACGTAGACGCGCCTGCTGCGGTGTACGATGCGGCGGGCGCGGTCGTCTCCGGCGGCCGGAGCGGCACAGAGGAAGCACCCCTCCTCCCGCGGGCCCATGACGTACTCGCCCCGCCACGGCGCCCACAGCGGCTTCACGGCCGGCGCGCCCTCCGCCGCTCTACCGCGTCCAGCCAGCGCAGCGCCTCCTCCGCCGCCGCCTGCTCCGCCTCCTTCTTGCTGCGGCCGACGCCCTCCCCGATCACGTTGCCTTCCACTTCCACGCGCACGCGGAAGGAGCGGGCGTGATCGGGCCCCGCCGCCTCCACGATCCGGTAGCGTGGCAGCCGGCCGCTCTCCTGGAGGCGCTCCTGCAGGCGGCTCTTGAAGTCCTCGGTGCGGCCGGGCAGGCTCTGCAGCAGCTCTCCCAGCCAGCGGGTGGCCAGGGCGTGGGCCACCCCGTACCCGGCGTCCGCATACACCGCCCCCAGCACGGCCTCCACGGCGTCGGCCAGCAGACCGGGCCGATCCCGCCCCCCGCCCTTCTCCTCTCCCCGGCCCAGCAGGAGGTAGCCACCCAGGCGCAGGCGCCGCCCCAGGTGCGCCAGCGCCGCCTCGCTGACCAGGCGGGCGCGCTCCTTGGCCAGCTCCCCTTCGCTGCGCTCGGGGTACTGCCGGAAAAGGTAGTCGCTGACCACCAGGTTGAGGACCGCGTCACCCAGGAACTCCAGCCGCTCGTAATGCTCCCTGTCCGCCCCCCGCTCGTGGGCAAAAGAGTCGTGGCGCAGGGCGAGTTCCAGCAGGCCGCGGTCGCGGAAGCGCACGCCCAGAGCCCGCTCCAGAGCTTCCAGCTGCGCCGCGCGCTCCTGTGGAGGGGCCGGGGCGTCCTTGGGACGGCTTCGGGGCATGGGCTCAGGAGATGCGGCGGACGATGAGGATGGCGTTGTGCCCGCCGAAGCCGAAGGCGTTGGACATGGCCGTGTTGATGCGCGCCTCGCGCGGCCGGTTCGGCACGTAGTCGAGGTCGCACTCCGGATCGGGGTGCTCGTAGTTGATGGTCGGGGGAATGGCCCCCCGGGTGATGGCCAGCACGCAGGCGATGAACTCCACGCCCCCCGCCGCACCCAGGAGGTGCCCCATCATGGACTTGGTGGAGCTGACGGCGAGACGCCGGGCGTGGGCGCCGAAGACCTTCTTGATGGCCAGCGTCTCCAGCCGGTCATTGTAGGGCGTGCTGGTGCCGTGGGCGTTGATGTAGTCGACCTCCTCCGGCGCCATACCCGCGTCCGCCAGGGCGTTGCGCATGCTGCGGGCGGCGCCGTCGCCCTCCGGGTCGGGCTGGGTGATGTGGTAGGCGTCGCCGCTCATGCCGTAGCCCACCAGCTCGGCGTAGATGCGCGCGCCGCGGCGCTCGGCGTGCTCCAGGGCCTCCAGCACCACGACCCCCGCCCCCTCCCCCATGACGAAGCCGTCGCGCGTGGCGTCGAAGGGGCGGACCGCCCGCGCCGGGTCGTCGTTGCGCGTGGACATGGCCTTCATGGCGCAGAAGCCGGCCACGCTCAGCCTGGTGATGGCCGCTTCCGTCCCCCCGGCGATCATGGCGTCGGCGTCGCCCCGCTGGATGATGCGCATGGCGTCGCCGATGGCGTTGCCGCCGCTGGCGCAGGCGGTGACCACGCTGGAGTTGGGGCCCTTGGCCCCGGTGAGGATGGAGACCACCCCCGAGGCCATGTTCATGATCACGTTGGGGATGAAGAATGGGCTGACCCGGCGCGGGCCCTTCGTCTCCAGGATCCGCGTCTGCTCCTCCCAGGTGATGGCGCCGCCGATGCCGGAGCCGATGAGGACGCCCACCCGGGTGGCGTTGCTCGGGGTGATGGCCAGCCCCGAGTCCTCCAGGGCCATCCGCGCCGCCGCGTAGGCGAAGAGGACGAAGCGGTCGTTGCGCCGGGCTTCCTTGCGGTCCATGAAATCGGTGGGGTCGAAGTCCCGCACCTCGGCGGCGATCTGCGTCTCCAGCCCGGTGGGATCCCAGGCGGTGATGCGCCCCACCCCGGAGCGCCCCTCCATCATGGCGTTCCAGAACCGGTCCGCACCGATGCCCAGCGGGCTGACCACCCCCAGCCCGGTGACCACCACCCGCCTGTCCACCCGCGCCGCCACAGGCCCTCCGCCCGCGCTAGCTTCCGGCCTCCGCCAGGTGCTGCTCGATGTACTTCACCGCCTCCCCGACCTTGACGATCTTCTCCGCGTCCTCGTCGGGGATCTCGATCTCGAACTCCTCCTCCAGGGCCATGACCAGTTCCACCACATCCAGGGAGTCGGCCCCCAGGTCCTCCACGAAGGATGCCTCCGGGGTTACCTCCGACTCGTCCACGCCCAGCTGCTCGACGATGATGCTCTTTACGCGGTCGAATACCGTCGCCATCCGCCTTCCCTCCTCAATCCCCACCCCGCTGCCCGGCCGCTCGCCCGGACCGCGGGAGCCCCGGGGCATGTGCGCCGTCGTCTTCCTCTTAACGCTTACCGCATCACCAGGCCCCCGTCTACATTCAGGACCTGCCCGGTGACGTAGGCGGCGTCGTCGGATGCCAGGTACACCACGGCGTGCGCCACCTCCTGCGCCGTCCCCAGCCTTCCCAGCGGGATCTGCTCTTTGAACCGCCGCACCTGCTCGGCCCCCAGGTGCGCGGTCATGCCCACGTCGATCAGCCCCGGCGCCACGGCGTTCACGGTGATGCCGCGGGAGGCGACCTCGCGGGCGGTGGCCTTGGTAAGACCGATCAGCCCCGCCTTGGCCGCCGCGTAGTTGGCCTGCCCGGCGTTGCCCACCTGGGCGGCGATGCTGGCCACGTTGATGATCCGCCCGAAGCGCTGCCGGATCATGGGGCGCAGCGCGGCCCGCGTGCACCTGAAGGCGGCGGTGAGGTTGGTGCCGAGTACTTCCTCCCACTCCTCGTCCCGCATGCGCAGGATCAGCGTGTCCCGCACGACCCCCGCGTTGTTCACCAGAATGTGGAGTCCGCCCAGGCCGGCCAGGGTCTCCTCCACCAGACGGGCAGGGACCGCGGGGTCGGTGAGGTCCCCCTGCAACGCCACCGCCCGCCCGCCACGCCGGGCGATCTCCCCGACCACCTCCTCCGCCGCCGCCCGGTTGGACCAGTAGTGCACCGCCACCGCCGCGCCCTCTGCCGCCAGGGCCAGGGCCATCGCCCGGCCCAGCCCCCCCGAGGCGCCCGTCACCAGCGCCACCCGCCCCTGCAGCCGCGGCATCACTGGCGTACCTGCGTCCCCAGGGCCTCCAGGGTCCGTTCCAGGCTGGCCACGTCCTCGGTGTGCAAAACCGCCAGCGGCACCGTCTTCTTGATCAGGCCCGACAGAGTGGTTCCCGGCCCCGCCTCCACGCAGGTGGAGACACCCATGGCGGCCAGACGCCGCACCGACTCCTCCCAGCGCACCGGGGAGACCACCTGGCGCACCAACAGGCGGCGAATCTCCTCGGCGCTGCGCACCGGTTCCGCCGTCACGTTGGAGACCACCGGCACGGCGGCGTCCGCCATCCGCACCCGCTCCAGTGCCGCCGCCAGCCGCTCCGCCGCCGGAGCCATCAGGCTGGTGTGGAACGGTGCGGAGACAGCCAGCAGCACCGCGCGGCGGGCCCCCGCCGCGCGCGCCGCGTCTGCCGTCGCCCGCACCGCGGCCGCGTCCCCGCCGATGACGATCTGCCCGGCGCCGTTGTAGTTGGCGGGCTCCACCACCCCCAGGTGGCGGTGCGCGGCGCAGAGCCGCTCCACCTGCTCCGCCTCCAGGCCGATCAGGGCGGCCATGGCCGTCTCCCGCCCGGCGGCCGCCTCCTGCATGAACAGGCCGCGCTGCCGCACCAGCCACACCGCGTCCTCGAAGTCCAGCACACCGGCGCTGACCAGCGCTGCGTACTCCCCCAGGCTCAGGCCCGCCACGGCGCCCGGCCGCACGCCGTGGGCCTCGAGGGCCGCGGCGCAGGCCAGAGCGGTCACGAGCACGGCCGGCTGGGTGTTCTCGGTGGCGCGCAGCCGCGCCTCCGGGCCCTGGGCGCACAGAGCCAGCAGATCGAACCCCAGGACGGAGCTGGCGCGGGCGAAGAGCGCCGCCGCCCCAGGGTAGCGCGCGGCGATGGACTGCCCCATACCCACGTACTGCGCACCCTGGCCGGGGAAGACGAAGGCGATCACGGAGTCTTCTCTCGCGCCCCGCCGACAGCCGGTCCGGTCCCCCCGTCCGCGGGGCGGGGGGGCTTCGTCCAGCGCAGGGCGGTTGCTCCCCACGTCAGGCCGCCGCCGAAGGCCACCAGGACCAGCAGGTCCCCGGGGCTGATCCGCCCCCCGGCGTAGGCCTCGTAGAGGGCCACCGGCACCGACGCCGAGGAGGTGTTGCCGTAGCGCTCCACGTTGACGAAGAACTTCTCCCGCGGCTGGCCCAGGCGTTCCGCCGCCGCATCGATGATGCGGATGTTAGCCTGGTGCGGGATGAAGCAGTCGACGTCATCCAGGTCCAGGCCGGCGCGGGCCGCCGCCGCCTGGATGGCGCGGGGGATGCAGCGCACGGCAAACTTGTACACCTCACGCCCGTTCATGTGGATGTAGTGCTGCCCCCGCTCCACGGTCTCGAAGCTGGCGGGCAGGCGCGAGCCTCCCGCGGGCATGTTCAGCAGCGGCCCCCCGGAGCCGTCTGCGCCCAGGATGAAGGAGAGGAAACCCTCTCCCGGCTCGGACGGCCGGAGCACCACCGCCGCCGCGGAGTCTCCGAACAGGACGCAGGTGGAGCGGTCCTTCCAGTTGGTGATCCGGGAGAGGGTCTCCGCGCCCACCACCAGCACCGTCTCGGCCATCCCGGCGGCGATGTAGCCGTGCGCCATGGCGCAGCCGTAGACCCAGGAGGTGCAGGCCGCGGAGGCGTCAAAGGCGCCGGCACGCCTCGCCCCCAGGCGATCCTGCAGCAGGCAGGCGGTCGCCGGGAAGAGCATGTCGGGGGTTGCGGTGCCGACGATGATCAGGTCCAGCTCCTCCGCCTCCACCCCGGCATCCTCCAGGGCCTCCACCGCGGCTTCGTAGGCCAGGTCGGAAGTGGCCACACCGTCGGGGGCGATTCGCCGCTCCCGAATGCCCGTGCGGGTGATGATCCACTCGTCGGTGGTGTCCACCATCCGCTCCAGGTCGGCATTGCTCAGCACCCTGTCCGGGATGGCCCGCCCCAGGCCGATGATGGTGGACCCTCGTACGGCCTTCACGTCCCCGCCCCCCCGGGCTTCGGCGCCGGATGGGGCCCCAGCGTCGCCGGCACCGGACCCATGCGCCGTTCGATCTGGGCCATCTCCGCGGCGATGGGCTCCACGATCTGACGGGTGGCCGTCTCCGCCGCGACGCGGATGGCGTTGCGGACCGCCCAGGCGTTGGAGCGCCCGTGGGCAACGATTACGATGCCCCCAACCCCCAGCAGCGGCGCCCCGCCGTACTCCCGGTAGTCCAGGCGCCGCCACAGGGTCATCCCCCGCCGCTTCAGTGGGGCCAGGTAGAGCGCCAGCAGCAGCCTCCCGGCTGCACCCCCCAGCTCCTCGCGGATCACCTGGCGCAGCGCCAGGGCCAGCCCCTCCGCGAACTTCAAGACGATGTTGCCCACAAACCCGTCGCAGACCACCACGTCGGCCAGCCCGGTGAAGAAGTCGCGCCCCTCGATGTTGCCGATGAAGTTCAGCCCGGAGGCCCGCAGCAGGTCGGCGGCGCGGATGGTGACCTCGTTGCCCTTGGTGGCTTCCTCGCCGTTGCTGAGGATGGCCACCCGGGGCGCGGAGATCCCCAGCACCCGGTGCGCGTAGACGTGCCCCATCACCCCAAACTGCAGCAGGTGGCGGGGCTTGCAGTCCACGTTTGCCCCCACATCCAGCAGGATGGCGGGAGTCCTCTGCAGGGTGGGCAGGATGGCGGCGATGGCCGGCCGCTCCACTGATGGGATGCGCCCCAGCACCAGTAATGCGGAACCCATGGCCGCCCCGGTGTTGCCGGCGCTCACCGCCGCCGCCGCCCTTCCCTCCCGCACCTGCTGCAGAGCCACGTGGATGGAGGAGCGGCGCTTGCGCCGCACGGCCATGGCCGGCGGCTCGTGCATCTCGATGACCTCGGGGGCGTCGACGATCTCGATGGGAAGACGGCGTGCCGCTCCCGTGCGCAGCAGGGGTGCCAGCCGGGAGGCGGGTCCCACCAGCGTGATCTCCACCCCCAGCGAGGACGCCGCCTGCACCGCCCCCGCCACCACCTCCTCGGGGGCGTAGTCGCCGCCCATGCCGTCGACGGCTATGCGCACGGTCACGCGCCTGCGTCCCCCGGCCCGTCCGCTCCGGTCACAGGGCTACTCCTCTTCTGTCTCGCGCCGCAGCACCTGCCGGCCGGCGTAGTACCCGCACGCGGGGCAGACCCGGTGCGGGACCGTGGGCTTGTGACACTTAGGGCAGGCCACCAGCGTGACCGCTGCGGCCCGCCACTGGCGGCGGCTGCGCGCGACCCGCGCATGGGAATGGCGTCGCTTCTGAATCCCCACGTCCTTTCCTCCCTTCTGCCGCGGCGGGACCGGCCTCAGCCGGAGGCCGGACGGAAGTGGCGCAGCGCCGCCAACCGCGGGTCGCCCTCATCCGGCGAGCAGGCGCAGGCCACCTCGTTGCGGTCTGCGCCGCAGACGGGACAGAGACCGCGGCACTCCGGCCGGCATAGCGGCGCCATCGGCAGCGCCATCAGCAGGTGCTGCCGCACCACCTCGGTGACATCCAGTTCCGGCCCTTCCACATCCAGGATCAGCTCCGCCCCATCCCGCGCACGTCCGGAATGCCCCGCTCCGCGGCGGAACCCCTCCCGGAAGCTCCCCGTCAGGCGGTGCGGGATGGGGCGCAGGCAGCGGCTGCAGGCAAGTGTCACCAGGGTCTCCACAGCCCCCTCCACCCAGACGGTCTCCCCCTCCCGGGTGAAGCGGATCTCCCCCTGCACCGGCCCGGGGAAGGCGACATCCGCACCGCTATCGACCGTCTCGGCGAAGGCCAGCACCGTGCTCGGCTCCCCCCGACAGATGGTGTCCAGGTCCACAATCACGGGCCCGCTCCCGACAAACTCCCTAGATTATAGCCACCCCGCCGCAGATGCCACAAGGAACGGCACCACCGCCCTAACGCTGCGGCGGCTCCAGGAGGCTCCGGCCACGCTGGATGGTCCCCAGGATGCGCACCACCTGCGCCTCCAGGTCGGCCAGGACGCGCGCCGCGTACTCCTCCGCCCCCCGCCGGATGCGTCCCGCCTCCGCCTCCGCCTCCGCCAGCAGCTGCGCGCGGCGCCGCTCCGCCTCCGCCATCACCGGCCCTTCCTCCACCAGGCGGCGGGCGTGTGCCTCAGCCTCCATCAGGATGCGGCGGGCTTCGTCCGCGGCCCGCCGGTGCAGCGCCTCGGCTTCCTCGCTCAGGCGCTGCGCCCTGTGCAGTTCCACGGGGAGCTGGGCGCGGACCATGCGCAGCAGTCCCAGCACCTCCTGCACATCCACCACCCGCCGGTCGGAAAGAGGCACCGGCGCCCCCCGGGTGATCACGGTCTCGATGCGGTCCAGCAGCGAGAGCACCGACTCCACTGGGTCCTCCTGGAGAGCACCGACTCCACTAGCTCCTCCCGGGGCGCGGCGCGGCGCGTCCCCTACCGCGGGCGCCGGGGCGCTGCGGGAGGCGGCGGGCCACGGCCGAGGGAACGAAGGAGGAGACATCCCCACCCAGCCGGACGACCTGACGGATCAGAGTGGAGCTGATCTGCGCGTAGGGAGGCGAGGGCATGAAGAAGGCGGTGTCCAGACCCCCCAGGCGCCGGTTCATCACCGCCTGGCGCAGCTCGTGCTCGAAGTCCTCGACCCCCCGCAGCCCCTTCACGATGACGTCCGCACCCACAAGGCGGGCGAAGGCGACCGTCAGCCCGCCGTAGGGGCGCACCTCCACCCCGCGCAGGCCCGCCGTCGCCTCCCGCAGTATGGCCACGCGCTCGGCAACCGAGAAGAGCCCGTTCTTCTGCGTCTCCCTGGCCACGCCCACCACCACGCGGTCGAAGATCGCGGCCGCCCGCTGGATCACATCCAGATGCCCGTTGTGCACCGGGTCGAAGCTGCCCGGATAGAGCGCCGTCGTCACCGCTGGTCCTCCCCCTCGCCGCGCGCGGCCGGCGCGGCGTACTCCCAAATCCGGGTCTCGCCGTAGCGGGCGGTGCGCACGCAGGTCAGGCCCGGGGGAGGATGCGGCTCGTCGCGCCAGTGCCCCTCGGCGACCACCCGCGCCCCCGGGCGGAGCAGCGCTCCGCCGGCCAACGCGTCCAGGGTCTCCTGCACCAGCCCCCGCCCGTAGGGGGGATCCAGCAGGACCAGGTCGAACCGCTCGCCGGACGCCTCCAGGGCGCGCAGGGCCGACCGCACCGCCGCCCGCCACACCTGAGCCCGCGCCGACCACCCCTCCCGCCGCAAGCGCTCGCGGATCCGGGCGGCCAGCCGCGGATCACGTTCCACGAAGACGACACAGCGCGCGCCCCGGGCCAGCGCCTCCAGCCCCAGCGCCCCGGTGCCGGCGTACAGGTCCAGCACCGCCGCCTCCTGCACCAGCGGCCCCAGGCTGTGGAAGAGCGCCTCCCGCACGCGCTGCGCCGTCGGGCGGACGCCCTCCCGCCGGCGGGCCCGCCCCACCTCAGCCCGCCAGGAGGAGGCTCGCGTCGGCAAAGCGTTCCCGCACCGCCGCCCGCAGGCCGGCGTGCTCGGGAGCCAGCAACCCCGGATCCCGCCGCACAATCTCCGCCGCCGCCTCCCGCGCTTCCTCTATGAGCGGGAGGTCCGCCTGCAGGTCGGCCACCAGCAGGTCGGGCAGCCCGTGCTGCCGGGTACCCAGCAGCTCGCCGGGACCGCGCAGCCGCAAGTCCTCCTGGGCGATGCGGAAGCCGTCGGTGGTAGCCACCATCACCTCCATGCGCCGTCGCCCCTCCTCGGTCGTCGGCGAGGCTATGAGGATGCAGTAGGAGCGGTGCACACCTCGCCCCACCCGCCCCCGCAGCTGGTGCAGCTGCGCCAGGCCGAAGCGGTCCGCGTCCTCGATGACCATGACGGACGCGTTGGGGATGTCGATGCCCACCTCGATCACCGTGGTGGCCACCAGCACGTGGATCTTCCCCCGGCGCATGGCGTCCATCACCCTGTCCTTCTCGTCCGCGGACATCCGACCGTGGAGCAGCCCCACGGTCAACCCCGGGAAGAACTCCCGCCGCAGCTCCTCCGCCAGCTGCGACGCGGCCCTGGCCTGCAGCTTCTCCGAGTCCTCGATCAGGGGACAGACCACGTAGGCCTGCCGCCCTTCTGCGATCTGCTGGCGGACGAAGGCGTAGACTTTGGGTCGCGCCGCCGCCTGGCGCCAGTAGGTGGCCACGGGCCGCCGGCCCGGCGGCAGCTGGTCCAGGACGGTCACATCCAGGTCGCCGTACAGCGTCAGCGCCAGGGTGCGGGGGATGGGAGTCGCCGTCATCACCAGCACGTCGGGGGCGAAGCCCTTGCGCCGCAGCCGCGCCCTCTGCATCACCCCGAACCTGTGCTGCTCGTCCACCACCACCAGCCCCAACCGGGCAAAGGTCACCTCATCCTCTATCAGGGCGTGCGTCCCCACCACCACTTCCGCGGCGCCGCTGCGCACCGCCTGGCGCACCTGCGTCCGCTGCGCGGCGCCGCGGCCTCCGGTGAGCAGCACCACCCGGACGCCCAGGTCTCCCACCAGCCGCCGCACCGTCAGATAGTGCTGCTCCGCCAGTATCTCCGTGGGGGCCATCAGCGCGGCCTGGCACCCCCCCTGCACGCACAGGAGCATGGCCGCCACGGCGACGACGGTCTTCCCCGATCCCACGTCCCCCTGGAGGAGGCGGCTCAGGGGGTGAGGCCCCCGCATCTCGGCGGCGATCTGGGAGATGGCCCGCTGCTGGGCGGCCGTCAGGGGGAAGGGCAACGCGGCGATGAAGCGGTCCACCAGGGTCCCGGGCGCGTACTGGAACGGGCGGGCGAGCCGCGCCGTCTGCCGTCGGCGCAACGCCAGCCCCAGCTGCAGCACCAGCAGCTCCTCAAAGGCCAGCCGCCGCCGTGCGGCCTGCTGCGCCTCCACCGTCTCGGGGAAGTGCGCCGACCAGAGGGCCTCCGGCAGCGGTGGAAGCCCGTGGGCCGTGCGCAGTTCGCGGGGAAGGATCTCTTCCGCCTCTGCGGCGTGCAGAGTGAGGGCAGTACGCACCAGGGTGCGCAGCACGCGCTGGGAGAGTCCCTCCGTGGCCGGGTAGATGGGGACCAGGCGGCCGGTGTGCCAGGTCTCCTCCGCGCTCCCGTCCAGCGGCTCAAACTCCGGGGACTGCAGGGTTATCTCCCCCCCGCGCCGCTCCACCCGACCGAAGAACAGGGCGCGCATGCCGCGGCGCAGCTGCTCCTTCAGGTAGGGCTGGTTGAACCAGACGGCGTAGGCGAGGCCGCTGTCGTCCGTCAGCGCGGCCTTCACCACCACCAGCCCGCGGCGCGGTCGGAACCGGCTCACCGCGGCCACGGTGGCCTGCACCGTCGCCTCGCTGCACTGCGTCAGTTCCCGCAGGGGGGTGAGCCGGCTGCGATCCTGGTGGCGTCGCGGCAGGTGCAGCAACAGGTCGCCCACGGTGCTGATCCCCAGGCGGGCCAGCGCCGCAGCCCTGGCCGGACCGACCCCTTTGAGGTACTGCACCGGCGCGCGCAGGGGGGAAGCGGCGGCACCCCGCGGTGCCGGCCGAACCGAGGTGGATGCGCGACCGCTCAAGCCGGCCATGGTCTTCTCCGCTGCCTGCGCCTTTCCTCCGCCCACCACTTCCCCGCCCGCCCGCGGCCCGTCCCCGCGGGCCGCCCCGCAACGTGCGCCGGGCCGCTGACCGGCGCCACCGATGCGCCGACGGCCACGATGAAACCCCACTCCGCCGGGGCAGTCAAGGTCCCAACCGTGGGGCGGCCGCACAGACGGCGATTGCGCTCCGAAGGGGCGCGTGGTAGGATGTCAGCGTTTTGACGGGCCGGCGACCGGCCGCGACACAGGGGCATCCCATGGGACGGCAGTGCGAGATATGCGGCAAGGGGACGACGACGGGTTTCTCCGTGAGCTTCTCCCACCGGAGGACGAAGCGCGTCTACCGGGCGAACCTGCAACGCATCCGCGGGGTGGTGGGCGGACAGGTGCGGCGCATGGTCGTCTGCACCTCCTGCCTCAAGTCCGGCCGGGTCAGGCGCGCGGGGTGAACAGGCGCTCCACCTCCGCGGCGTCCAGCACGTAACGGTCGCCGCAGAAGCGGCAGATCACTTCCGCCTGACCTTCCTCCTCCACCAGGCGGCGCACCTCCTGGTGCCCCAGGGCCACCAGCACCCCCTCCACCCGCCGCCGCGAGCACCCGCAGCGGAAGGCCACCGGGATCTCCTCCAGCACCCGCGAGTCCAGATCGCCCAGCGCCTCGGAAAGCAGTTCCGCCGCGCTGCCTGTGCGTCGCACCAGCTGGGTCACGCCGGGCAGGTGGCTCATCCGCTCCTCCAGGTAGCGGGGGATCCGGGCGGGGGCGCCGGGCAGGACCTGGAGGATGAAGCCGCCGGCGGCCTCCACGCGCTGGTCAGGCGCCACCAGCACGCCCAGGGCCACCACCGATGGGACCTGCTCCGAGACCACCAGGTAATGGGCGACATCCTCGCCGATCTCTCCGGAGACGAGGGGTACGCTGCCGTGGTACGGATAGCGCAGCCCCACGTCCTTGGTCACATGAAGGGTCCCCCGTCCCACCGCCGCGCCCACGTTCAGCTTGCGCAGCGGGGTCAGGGGCAGGTCGACCTGGGGATTCTGCACGTAGCCGCGCACCTCTCCGCGGCCGTTGCCCTCGGAGACGATGCCCCCCAGCGGCCCGTCGCCCAGCACGCGCACGGTGAGGCGCTGCTCGTCCTTCAGTCCGGCCCCCAGCATCACGGTGGCGGCGAGGGTCCGTCCCAGCGCCGCGGTAGCGGTGGGAGCGGTCCGGTGCCGGCGGCGCGCCTCCTCCACGGTGTGGGTGGTCACCGCGGCAAACCCCAGCACGTTGCCTCCGGCGGCGATGGCGCGGACGAGGTGGTCGGGCATGTCCGTATTCTACCACCGGCCGGGGCGAGGGCCGCAGCCACCGGCCGGCCGGGCCCGGTGGCTACCGCGGCGTGTGTACCACCAGCAGGTCCCCCGCGGTGATGCGCACCGCAGCCACGGAGGCGGTCATCTCATTGCTCAGGCCCCGGGTGGAGCCGCGGTGCAGCACGCCGCGCCGCAGGCGATAGCGCAGCCCCACGGTGGTGACCCCCCGCACCACCGGCGAGAGGGGCAGCAGGGAGACGGTGTCGCCCCGCCGGCCCTGCACCTCGACGGCGCCGTCCACCAGGAAGGCCACCTCCCGGCCGTCGGTCAGCCGGGCAGCAACCTTCAGCCGCCGTGCGGCGAAGAGCAGAAGGACGTTGGCCAGGGTTTGGTCCAGCCGGCCGGCCACCGCGCCGAAGAACCAGACCAACCGCGCTCCCCGCCGCCGCGCCTGTCGAAGAGCCAGCTCGGCGTCCGTGGCCTCCTTGGCCCGGGGGAAGACGCGACGTCGGATGCGACACCTTGCCGCCCACCGCCTGGTGGCATCATCCAGCGAGTCCAGGTCGCCGACGATCTCATGCGGGACGACCCCGGCCAGGCGGGCGGTCCGCGCGCCACCGTCGGCGGCCAGAACCACGTCCGCTGACGCCGCCAGCCGCCGCAGGGCCCGGCGCCCGCGGGCCGGGCCCTGGGTGATGATCAGCGCCCTCACCGCGCCGCCGGCTGCACCCGCTGCAGGCTGCGCAGGAGCACCAGGGTGACCACAATGCTGATGGCCACCTCCGGCAGCATATAGCTGCCGTTGTAGATCGCCGAGTAGACCCACGGGCTCTGCCCCGGCGGCGCGTACGAGGCGAAGAAGACCACGCCGGAGATGAAGTGGGCCAGCCAGCGGCCTGCCCCGCCCAGGACGATGCCCGCTGCCGGCCAACGTGTCAGGAACCCGGCCAGGCCCAAAGCTCCGAAGGCCACGGGGTAGTCCAGCACCACCTGGACGGGGTGGACGAAGAACGGCTCGAGGATGTAGTTGACCACGCCCGCCAGCGCGCCGGCCAGCATCCCCCAGGGGGCGCCCCAGCGCAGGGCGATGTAAAAGATGGGAACCAGGCTGGCCGCCGTCACCGAGCCACCCTGAGGCAGCTTGTAGACCCGGATGTTGCTGAGAACGGCCACGAGGGCCACCGCGATCGCCGTCTCAGTGAGCCGCCTCAACCGCTCTTGGGACATCGCACCCTCCCTCCTTCACCCGCCGGCCGGCGGAGGCAGCGAAAACGGTCGAGCCGCCGACCCGACCGGGCCTGGCGGCTCCCCTCACGCTTCCCCACGCCAGCATTACCTGGATCGGGTTCAAGGGGTCTGCAGCAGCGTACCCGAGGTACCGGCTGCACTCTCAGCCCGGCTCAACCGAGCTCCCCCAGCCGTGCCTGTGCAGTTTTCGCCTCCGATGATAGCAGGTGCGGGGGCGCAACACCACTGACTGCCTTCACTGCCTAGACAGCAGCCTTCCTGGCAGCAGCGGAGAGGAGGCCGGTTGGCGGTTCTACCTCTGGAACCAGCCCGTGAATGATGTTCTCCGTCGCCAGGATGTGATCCAGCATAAGGCGACGCGCCCGCTCTGGCCTGTGCTGTCGGATGGCCTCCAGGATCCGCCTGTGGTATTCCGTGGAGCGACGGAGTACCTCCTCCGAGTGGTGGATGATCAAGTCCAAAACTTCGGTGAGGGAGGTCTGGACACGAATGACGCTGTCCTGGATGAGCGGGCTCTTGGCCGCACTGGCGATCCCCACGTGGAACCTGGCATCGTATGCGCGGTAGACGGTGAAGTTCCGCTCCGCTCCTCGCAGGAGGGTGAGGAGCTGGGACAGCCCGCGGATCTCTGAGGCTGTCGCTCGCTCCGCCGCCAGCTCCGCGGCGGCCGGCTCGATGGCCCGCCGGAAGTCAAGGATCGCCGGGATCTCATGCCGGATGCGGTCCAGGATGGCGCGGCGCTCCTTCACTCGCGGGACCTCCGGCCAGCGGGCCACGAAGGTTCCCCCTCTGCGTCCACGTCGCACTTCCAGGTAGCCCGCGTTGAGAAGGATGCGCAGGCCGCCCCGGAGGGTAGACCGACTCACCCCCAGTAGCTGCGCCAGCTCCCGCTCCGGAGGGAGCTGATCGCCAATCCTCATCAGGCGGGCCTTTATGACCCTGGCGATGCGGTCGACGGTCTCCTCCAGTGCGTTCTGCGAACGCACCGGACTGAACAGCGTTGCGAGATACCCCTCCACTGGCCCCCCGACGGTCCGCCCCGCTCTCTTTCCGCGATGGCCCCCTACTCCGGGGTCAGATACGCAGCGGTGATCCCTCCGTCCACCACGAACGCAACTCCGTTGACGTAGGCAGATTCATCGCTGGCCAGGAAGAGGGCGGCGCGCGCGATCTCCTCGCTGGAGGCAAAGCGGCCGGCCGGAATGTGCACCAGGCGCCTCTGGCGCCGCGCCGGGTCAGACAGCAGCTCTGCCAGCAGAGGTGTCTCCACAGGCCCGGGGCACAGCGCGTTGGCCCGGATGTTCTTCCGCGCGAACTCCACGGCAATCTCCCGGGTCATGGCCAGCACGCCGCCCTTGCTGGCGGTGTATGCGATCTGGGGGACCGCCGAACCCATCAAAGCCACAAAGGACGCGGTGTTGATCACGGACCCGCCCCCGGCCCTCAGGAGGGCAGGGATGCCATACCTGCACCCAAGGAAGACGCCTTTCAGGTTCACGCTGATGACCAGGTCCCAGATTCCTTCATCGGTCTCCAAAACGGATCCGTCCTCGGGGTGGAAGATCCCCGCATTGTTGAACAGCACATCCAGCCTCCCGTACGTGGTCTCCGCAAATGCGATCATCGCACGCGCATCGGACGCACGGGAGACGTCCGCGTGGACAAAGGCGGCCTCCCCCCCCTCCTTGCGGATAGATGCCACCGTCTCCTCCCCAGCCTGTGCGTTGATGTCGACCACGACGACCCTGGCGCCCTCCCTGGCGAAGAGTCGTGCGGATTCTCGCCCGATCCCGCTCCCCGCACCTGTGATTACGGCTACCTTATTTGCCAGTCGCATCGGGCTGCTCCTCCTCATTGCCGCTGCGGTTGTGCCATCCTCCTCCAGGGGGCTGGGCGATTCCCCGGCTCCGGACCCGCCCGGCCTGGACGAGCGCCTGGAAGATCTTCTGTTGCCCTGGATCTTCCGGGGAGAGTTCAGGGTGCCACTGGACGGCGAAGGCCCACCCATGGTCCGTATGCTCAAGAGCCTCGGCCACACCATCAGCAGCCCAGGCGACGACACGCCACCCGGGCGCAACGCGCCGAACCGCCTGGTGATGCCAGGATTTGACGGTGATGTCTGTCCGGCCCAGGATACGCGCCAACCGGCTATCCGGCTCAATGCGCACCGGATGTTCCGCGGGCGTGAGCTGCGCCTCCCGGTGCCTCACCCGGACATCCCCCTGCTCCGAGAGGTGGGGCACCAACGTACCACCGGATGCCACGTTCAGGATCTGGGAGCCCCGGCAGATCCCAAGCACGGGGAGGTCGGTCGATGCCAGGATCATCTGCGCGAGGCTGAGCTCAAAGGCGTCACGCTCGGAATCCACCATGTACATCTCCGGGTGGGTCTCACCCCCGTAGCGGGCGGGGTGAATGTCGCCACCGCCGGAGAAGATGATTCCGTCCAGACAATCCAGCAGTCGCTCCAGATCCGGTTCGTTGGGCGGTAGCAGGACCGGCACTCCGCGTGCGCGCCGAACGGCATCCACATAGGCGCCGGGCAGGCAGAAACGGCCGGCCTCGTTGCGTCCGTAAGTCGTGATTCCGATCAAGGGAGCAGGCATACACGGACGCGGCGCTATGCCCGCTCAAAGTACCGAGCTCGCTCCCACTGCGTTACCACCTCGTCGAACTTGCGCTGCTCCGTCCGGAAGAAGTGCAGGTAGTGGTCGACGACGGCGTCCCCGAACGTCTGCCTGGCCCAGGTGCTCCCGTCAAGCTCACGGATCGCCTCGTGCAAGGAATGGGGGACCTGGGGGAGCTCACGCGCAGCGTAGGCGTCGCCTGCGAACGCGGCGGGGGGCTCGATCTGGTTTCTGATCCCGTCCAACCCGGCGGCCAGGGTTGCCGCGAATGCCAGGTAGGGATTGACATCTGCGCCCGGCGCGCGGCACTCGATGCGCAGAGACGGTCCATGCCCCACGATGCGGAAGCCCGCCGTGCGGTTGTCGTAGCTCCAGGCGATGCGCGTCGGAGCAAACGATCCGGCGACGTAGCGCTTATAGGACGTCGGGTACGGTGCGTAGAAGGCAAAAATTTCCCGTATATGTGCCATCCAGCCACCGAGAAACCAGCGGAAGAGAGGTGAGACGTGAAGCGGGCCAAAGGGCTCGTCGCCGGGGAAGAGCGGACGCACGCAGTTGCGGTCCCAGACGCTGGCGTGGATGTGCGTGCTCGAGCCTGCAAAGCGCTCGTCCCACTTGGCCATGAACGTTACGGAGGCGTTCTGCTGCCAGGCGATCTCCTTGGCGGCGTGCTTAAAGAGGGTGTGCCGGTCCGCGGTCTCCAGGAAGTTGGCGTAGCGCAGGTTGATCTCCTGCTGGCCGGGCCCCCACTCCCCTTTGGAGAACTCCACGGCGATGCCCGACCGTTCCAGATGGTGCCTGATGAGACCGATGAGAGGCTCCTCCTTGGTCCCCTGCAGGATGTGGTAGTCCTCGATGTACCGCCCGGCAGGCTCGAGCCCCATGTACTGCTTGCGCCCCGCCTCCTCGTAGGAGTCCTTGAAGACGTAGAGCTCCAGCTCCGACCCCCCCATCATCGTGTAGCCCATGGCAGTGGCTCGTTCGAGCTGGCGCCGCAGGACCGTACGGGGCGCGATCTCCACGAGGACGTCTCTTTCCTCTTCATACACATCGCACAAGACGATAGCGGTTCGTTCCAGCCAGGAGGCTATGCGGAGTGTGGAGAAGTCCGGGATGAGGCGGAAGTCCCCATAGCCCGAAGCCCAGCTTGCGAAGGCGTATCCCTGGACAGGCTCCATCTCCATGTCACAGGCCAGCAGGTAGTTGCAGGCGTGTACCCCCTCCCCCACCACATTGTTCAAGAAGAAGTTCCCGGTTATGCGCTTCCCGATCAGGCGGCCGTACATATCCGGGAAGGCGGTGACCACCGTCTCCACCCGTTCGTCGCTCACCATCTGGGCAAGCGCCTTCAGGTCCAGCATGCCCCTTAGTAGCATCGCATCGGTCTTCGCTTGTGTCTCCATGAGGGAATGCCGCCTCCCACCTTGGGGCTGTGTCTTCATCTCTTTCTCAGCCACCGGCTCCGCGCGCCGGTTCCTATGGTGCCCTCACCTTCTGAAGTACATGTCTGGCAGAAGTGTTGCGATCTGCGGGAAAGCCATGACGATCCCCAGGCCAACGACCATGACCAAGACGAATGGAATGATGGAGCGGTAGATATCCCCCAGGCTGATCTCCGGCGGCGCCATGGCTCGCATCAGGAAGAGGTTGTAACCAAACGGCGGCGTCATGTAGGCGATCTGGCAGGTGATCGTGTAGAGAATCCCGTACCACACGGGATCGAAACCCAGCTTTGCGATGAGCGGCACGTACAGCGGTGCCACGATCACCAGCATGGCAGTATCGTCGAGGAAGGTGCCCATGAAGAGGAAGGAAGCTTGCATCATGGCCACTATTGCCCAGGGTGAGAGATCCCACTTCTTGATGAAGAAGTCTTCCAGCGCGCGCCCGGCGCCAAGCCCGTCGAAGACTGCCGAGAACAGCAGCGCCGCCTGAATGATCCACATAAACACTGCGCTGGCGCCCAATGTCTTTCGAGTAGCCACCCACAGGGCCTTCCAGGTAAGTCTGCGCCTGGCCAGGGCGGCCAAAGTTGTTCCCAACATGCCGACCGCCGAAGATTCCACCAGGCTGGTGACACCCGCCAGGAACAGCCCAGTCATCGAGACGAAAATGACCATCGGGATGATCCCCGCACGCAGCAACCCGAGCTTCTGCTTCCATGTAATCTGCCGGCGCTCTTCCAGAGGCAGCGCCGGTCCCAGATGGGGCTGGATCCAGCAGCGAATCACGACATAGATCATGAACAGCGCGCCCAGCAGGAGACCGGGGAGGATCCCCGCAAACCAGAGTTTCCCCACAGGCACACGCGCGATCATCCCATAGAGCACCAGAACCACGCTGGGAGGAATCATGATGCCCAGCGTGCTCCCGGCCTGGATCACACCGGTGATCATGGCCTTGTCGTATCCGCGGCGTAGCATCTCCGGAAGGGCGACGGTGGCGCCGATGGCCAGCCCGGCCACACTCAGACCGTTGATGGCAGCGATAACCACCATCATGGCGATGGTGCCCAGGGCGAGCCCACCTCGGACGGGGCCCGACCAGACATGAAACATCCGGTACAGGTCGTCGGCAATGCCGGTCTCGGCAAACATGTAGCCCATGAAGACGAACATGGGCAGAGTTAGGAGGGGATACCAGTTGAGTGTGGTAATCGCCGCGTCGAAGGGCAGCGTGGACGTGGCCGGCCCCCACAGCGCCAAGGATGACGCTATCCCCACGAACCCGATCACTCCGTACATGCGCTGGCCCGTAGCCAGCAACGCCATCATGGAAAAGAACATGAGCAAAGCGATGGCGTTGTAGCTCATTCCATGGATCTCCCCAGGGCCTTGGCCAGGTCCCTGAAGAAGACGGCGATGACCTGCAGCAGCATCATGCCAATGCCAACGGTCATGATGATCTTGATGGGAGCCATCGGGGGCGCCCACGGGGAGTAGTTGACCTGGCGGTTGGCGATAGCCCAGCTGCTGCTGCTGATGCCGCCCACGAAGAGGAATGCCAGGTAAAAGATCAGGATCGGGGCGGAGAAGCAGTCCATGATCGCCCGTCCCCTGGGCGAGAGCCGACTGTAGAACAGGTCCATCCGGACGTGGCAGTCGTCCTGTTCCGAAAGGGCGCCGCCCAAGAGGTAATATGCGGCCATGACAAACTGAGCCATCTCTACGCTCCAGATGTGAGAGACGCCAAACACCACGCGCGCCAGGGACGACTCCACCAATATGCCACCCAGGAAGAAGGTGAGGACCATGGCGAAGAGGCCGGTCGCTCGCCCGAGCCTGTCCGCGAAGCGCACGTAGCCTCTGATCAGCCCCGGCATCCTCCTGGCACGGGCCAGTTCCAGAGCCTCCCGGGCCACCAACACCTGCTCACTCATCTCAGCGCCCGCGCACAGCACGCCGCAGGGGGTCAGGCATACCGGTATGGTGGACCGGCCTTGACCATGATGTCGTTGTACTCCTTGAGGATCTTGACCACCCTGGCCGTCCTTGGGCTCTTCTTGGCCACCTCGTCCCAGAACTTCAAGGCCTCCTTCCGGACGGTGTTCCACTCCGATTCGGGGATGGAGGTAAGCTTCAGCTTGCCGCCTTTGACCCTGTAGTGAGCCTCGCCCCACCAGTACCAGTGGAGGCGGTAGTAGTGGGAGCTATCGATGGACAGTTTGAAGAGCTCCTTGAGGTGCTTTGGAAGCGCTTCCCAGCGCTTTGTGTTGACCAGGTATGACCCTGCCCAGGCGCCGGAGATGGGGTTTGTCAGGTAGTACTTGGTGACGTCGGCCCACCCCACGGTGTAAACCTCGGTGATGCCGGACCAGCTTACCCCGTCCAGCTCCCCCGTCTGAATGGCCATCTGCACGTCTTCGTAGGGGAGCGAAACCGGGATCACTCCAAACCGGCGCATGAACTGGCCCCCGGTGGGGAACATGTACACCCGAAGCCCTTTGAGGTCCTTGATGGACCTGATGGGCTTGGTGGTGGCGAAGTTGCAGGGGTCCCAGGATCCCGTACTCAGCCAGGTGACATTTGGTACCTTGGCGTAGGCCTCCCGCCAGATCTTGTCGAGGCCGTACCAGTGCCACAGCGTCGGCACATCCAGAGAGTACGTGGTGGCGAACGGAAAGTAGGCGCCAAAGATGGAAACGTCCACCGGGGACTGCGCCGAGTCCTCATCGGTCTGCACCGCATCCAGGACCCCTCGCTGCAGCGCTCTGATGAGCTCGCCCTGCGGCACGATCTGGTCGGCATAGTAGAGCTCGATCACCATCTCGCCGTTGGCCGCCAGGTTGAAGGCGTCGATGGCGGGTTTGATGACATGCTGGCCCAGGGTGGTCCCAGCATACGTCTGCATCCGCCACTTAATCTTGGGTTGCTTTGGCTGCTGGGCGTGTGCCTCCCTCCCCAGGCTGGCGAGCGCAGTGGCAGCTATCGTGGCGGCCAGTGACGAGGCCCCGGCTTTCAGAAACTGCCTCCGCTGAATCTCAACCCTCTCCCGCATGCGGATCCCCCCTCCTGTCTGGTGATCGTGTGCGCCCTACCTCTCCGTATTGATGAAGACGCTCTTCCACTCTGAGTAGTGGTCCAGGACGGCAAGTCCCAGCTCGCGTCCCACGCCGCTGTGCTTGACGCCACCGAAGGGCGCCTCCAGGTGCACGCTGTGCCCGGAGTTGACAGATAGGACACCCGTCTCCAGGGCGCGCGCCACCCTCAGCGCACGTCCCACATCCCGCGTCCAGACCGACCCGGAGAGCCCGTAGAGGCTGTTGTTGGCTATGGCGATGGCGTCCTCTTCGGTGTCGAAGGGCATGGCGCAGATGACGGGCCCGAAGATCTCCTCCTGCATGATGCGGTTCTCAGGCCTTACGTCCACGAAGACCGCGGGCCTCAGGTATGCTCCCCTTGCCAGCGGCCCCTCTCCCGGGGCATCGCCCCCACACAACAGAGTCGCACCCTCCTGCCTCCCGATGTCGATGTACGCCAAGACTCCCTCCCGGTGGGCCAGGGTAACCAGGGGGCCCATCTCCGTCTCCTCCTTCAGCGGATCCCCCAGACGGATACCCTGCACCAGGCGGGTGAGGCGTTCCACGAAAGAGTCGTAGATCGTGCGCTCCACCAGCAGACGGCTCCGGGCACAGCAGTCCTGCCCGGCGTTCCCCAGCGCGCTCCACACCGCCGAGGTAAGGGCGCGGTCGAGATCCGCGTCGGCAAAGACGATGTTGGCCGACTTCCCACCGAGCTCCAGGGTCACGCGCTTGATCCCATCTGAAGCCAGCCGCATGATGCTCCTTCCCACGTCTGTGGAGCCGGTGAAGGAGATCTTGCGGACCAGCGGGTGGCGGACCAGAGCCTCGCCCACCACACCTCCAGCGCCCGTGATCACGTTGAGGACACCCGGCGGGATGCCGGCTTCAAGCGCCAGCTCACCCAGGCGCAGAGCGGTGAGGGGAGTCTGTGTGGCCGGTTTCACCACCACGACGTTCCCCATGGCCAGGGCCGGGGCCACCTTCCAGGCGGTGATGGCCAGAGGGAAGTTCCAGGGGACAATGAGGACGCAGACGCCCAGCGGCTCCCGGAACGTGATGCTGACGCCGGGCGCCGCCACAGGGACGGTGTGCCCCCCCACCTTTGTGGTGGCGCCCGCGTAGTACTCGAAGCAGTCGGCGGCAAGGGAAGCCTCATCGCGCGCCTCCCGGATGGGCTTACCCACGTTGCGGCTTTCCGTGCGCGCAAGCTCCTCGCTGTGGTCCCGGACGAGGCGAGAGAGGTTGAGGAGGAGACGCCCCCGCTCGCGGGGATTCAGGCGTCGCCAGGGACCAGTAGTAAAGGCCCGGTGGGCGCTATCCACCGCGCGCTCCGCATCGTAAGGCCCCGCGACGGCGACTTCAGCGAGTGGCTGCTGCGTGGCCGGGTCAAGAAGCGTCGTGGTTTGGCCGGAACCGGCGGGTGTTCGCTCGCCGGAGATGAGCAGATCGTGGCGCAGTCCCCATCCACCCATCGGGCCATCGGGGATGGTAATTTGGTACTATTTTATACCTTTTCCCGCTCCCGTCAAGAAAAAAAGCAGAAGATGCGGGTCAGAGAGATTCCCGTGGGGCGTGTTCCTCCAGGATGCGCCACAGCTCGTCCCGCGGAGCCGGCACCAGCGGCTGCACCCGACCCCCCTGCTGCACCACCCGCTCCTCCTCCTGCATCCTCCCGATGTGCGCCGCGGGGATGCCGGCAGCGAGCAGCGCCGACAGCGTCGCTTCCGGATCCCTGGTGGTGACCAGCAGCGCCCCGCTGCCGATGAGCAGCAGCGGATCCGCTCCCAGCTCCGCGCATATGGCGGCGGTCTCGGGGCGCACGGGTACGGCGTCCGCGTACACAGTCACCCCCAGTCCGGAGGCCTCGGCAAGCTCCCAGGCCGCGGTCAGCACTCCGCCCTCCGTGACGTCGTGCATGGCGGTAGCCCCCGCACGCACCGCCACCCGCCCCTCGGGGAGCACGCTCACCTCGTCAATGAAGCGCCGCGCCCGCTCCAGGACCTGGCGGGGGACCGGCCCGTCGAGCCGCTCCGCCAGGTCGGTGGCCAGGATGGCCGTCCCCTCGATGCCCGCCGCCTTGGTCAGCAGGAGGGCATCGCCGGGCCGCGCCCCCCCGGCGTGCACGTAGGCGTCCCTCGGCGCGCGACCGATGGCGGCCACGACGGCGACGGTCTCCGAAACCCGCGGCGTGACCTCGGTGTGACCGCCGGCTATGGCCACCCCCATGGCCGCGGCGGCGCGCTCAGCCTCGCGCATGATCGTCTCCAGCTCCTCCTCCGCCGCCTGCGGCGGGAGGAGGATGGTGAGCAGCAAGGCCACGGGCTCGGCGCCGGTGGCGGCCACATCGTTGCAGGCCACGTGCACCGCCAGTCGACCCAGGTGCCGCACGGCGCCGGTGATGGGATCGCAGGTGGCAATGCAGACGTGCGCCCCGAAATCCAGGACGGCGCTGTCCTGCCCGATCCCGGCGGCGACCAGGACGTCCGGCCGGTGGGTCAGGTGCGGGTAGACGAGACGGCGGAGCAGCGCGGGGGGAACCTTCCCCGGAATCACTGCTTTACTATAGCATGCCCCCCGGGCTGTCGGACCCCGGGGGGCTGAATCCCTTGCAGGAAGCGGAAACCCGCGTCCCGCCTTGCTTTCAGCCGCTGGACTATCTGTTGCGTGCTGTTGCGTCGGGTGGCGGAAGGTGGGGTGCCGTGGCCACGGTAAGGCAAATTCTTGGCAAACTGTCGGAGGCCGTCACCGGTGGTCCCGCAGGCTGAGGCGGCCCCCCGCGGAGAGCACCCGGATCACTCCTCCACACGCGGACCCGACAATGCCCCTTCGATGGGGCATCGACAACTCCGCCACTACCCGGGCCCGACACGACTGCCCGGCGGCGTCGGATGCGACGGTTGGAAGAAGACGTGCCATTCCGCTTTGCCCGAGCCCGCTCTCTGGTTTCCGGCTAATGTCCCGACCTGGCTCCTCCCCGCGATTCCCTGCGTTGAGGGGCTTGGCGGAAATTGTGCTGGTGCCAGAGTGGGGGATCCTATACGTGCGACCCTCCCGGGGGCCGGAACGCCCTCCCCTCCCCCCCCGCCATTGAGCCGGCGCAACATGCCAGCCCCCTCCGCAGGCATCCGACGACCAGGGCCGGCTGAACACCCACAAGCGCCAGCCGGGCCGGCGGAGGGCCGCCCGCCTTCTCACCCCTGAGGAACACCATACCCGCTGACGCCCCGACCTCAGGGAGCAGGCGGTCCAAACCTCCAGCAATCTGCTCTTGACAGCCGCCGTGGCCTGGGAGGACGATTTTCTGAACCGAAATCTTCAACACGGCACATGCGAACACGGCGGGCAAGGGGGGTTCGGGATGGAGGCGCTTCAGGAACTGACCAGGGAATGGCCCCAGCAGGCCCTGGCACCGAGGGGCGGATCCGGGCGGCGAGCGCAGGCCCGGGGCCGGCCTGACCGCGCAGATCACCCCCGGGAGCCGGTAGTGGAGGGTCCGGTGGCCATCTACTGCCGGGCCTCGACTGCCGAGCAGGGCGAACGCTACGGCCTCGAGGCGCAGGAGGTCCGCTGCCGGCAGTGGTGCGATGCGCACAACCTTGAGGTCGCCGGCGTCTACCGGGACGTGGTGTCCGGCGCGAAGGTCGAGGAAGACAGCCTGGAGGTCCCCAGGCCCGAGCTGATGCGGCTCCTGCGGGACGCCCCTGCCCTCGGCGTCCGGCTGATCGTGGTGAGCGAATCGAGCCGGCTGGCCCGCGACGATCTGGCTCGGGCGCTGCTGCGGCGCCTGATCCTGCGGGCCGGACTGGACGTGCGGTCCGCGTCCGAGCCCAGCTTCACGCTGCGCCGGACCCGCCCCTCAGATGCCCTGGTCAACGGCATCCTGGGCGCGGTGGCCGAATTCGAGCGGGCGATGATCGTCCAGCGCACCCTGGACGGCCGCAGGAGGAAGGCGGCAGCTGGCCTGTATGCCGGCGGCCAGCCGCCCTTCGGCTACACTGCGCAGCGCGGCTCGGGGGCGCTGGCTATTCACCCCGTTGAGGCAGAGACCGTCCGGCTGGTCTTCCGGCTCCGGGACGCCGGCAGAAGTGCCAACGCCATCGCAGGTTACCTGAACTCCCGCAACTACCCGACGAGGACCGGCCACGCCTGGACGCATGTCCAGGTCCTCCGGATCCTGCGCCGCGAGGAACTCTACGCCGGCCGCGTCTACCGCTATGCCGGGGTGGAGGGACCGTCGCGGATCCCGCCCCTCCTCGGCGGCTGATCCTGGCGAGGCGCGCCCCAATGGGCCACGGGAGGATGCCGGCCTGCTGCTGAGACCTCGGGCGCAGGCCGCGTCCGACAGCCCTCCACGGCCCCCGCGCCCTCCACGGCCTCCCTGTTGAGAGGCCTGGCGGCAGCCGCGGCCGTTCGACCGTGCAACACCCTCCTGCGCCTCCTCCAGGAGCTCGTGCAGCGGCGGAAATTGCATTCCCCCCAACATCCACCTGCCCCTATTGCGTGTGAGGCACGCGGCAGGTGTAGAGTGTGCGCAAGGGGGTGATTCTGTTGAGGCCACGTGATCCCGAGAAGCTGACCGCACGCGAGCAGTTTTTCATCCAGGCCTACCTGGGCGAGGCCCGGGGCAACGGGGCGGCAGCGGCCCGTCTGGCGGGCTATGCGCCGGCCACTGCGGACCGCGAGGCCTCCAGGGTCCTCAAGCGCCCGCGGGTGCAGGCGGCCATTCGTGCTCAGACCGAAAGGGCGGCCGCCGAGGTCGGCCTGACGAAGGAGGCCCTCCTGAAGCGAGCGCAGGAGATCCTGGGGGGTCCCAACCCCTTCGCCTCCCTGAAGGCCGCGGAGCTGGTGGCCAGGCTCCTCGGTTACTTTGCCCCCACCCGCAGCATCCACGAGACCGTCTCGCACCAGGGGGAAAAGGCGGTCGGCTACGAGGAGCTGGCCAGGACCCTCAAGGGGCACGGCGCTGACTTCCCGACGGATAGCCTGGCTGCGATGCGCGAGGATCTGCTGAAGACCGACGAGGCCCTCCACCAGTGCCTGGGCACCATTGACTCTCTGCTGGCGGCCAGGGCGGCAGCGAGACACTGAGAGTCCGAATAGGAGGCCGGCGATGAACTACAAGGAGATGATGCAACTTGTGAAGGACCGGGGGGCCGTCTATAGGGAGCTGACCCAGGCCCTGGAAAAGCGCGAGGTGGTCTTCACGCCGGCGGAGCGCGACCTCATCATGAGGTGTGCCTTGAAGGACCTCGCTGCCCTGTGCAAGTGCATAGAGATCCTGACCACCAGGCACTGAAGAACTCCGGATAACCCTCGCCCGCTGGCCAGGAGCGCCCCCGTAAGACCCTCCTCAGGGGCGGGAGGAGGGAAGGTAGCTCCCCTCCGTCCCCTCCCCCCTTCTCGCGAATTCTAGGGGCCTTACAGGGCACGCTGACGGGACGCACAACCCCCGGCCGAATGGCCAACCCGTCGCCCGGGCCTCACGGCGCGGGACATTCCCTGTCAGTCCCCGAGCAGCCGCGCCAGCTCGTCGGCGGTCTGGAGAGGCTCGCTGAACAGCACCTCCGCGGGCGGCCAGGCTGCTCGCCGTTCGGGGTCTTCCTGGTTGTGCGGTCATGCGACGAGCGGTTCACCGACCAGCCCTCAGGTTGTCGAGCGGCGATGCCCGGCGGAATTTGGCGCTCACGTCGGGCTTCGTGAGGTGCGCGTAGCGCAGCGCCATCGTCAGGGTCTCGTGGCGCAGCACCTGGCGCACCAGCTCCAGGTCGCCCGTCTGCCGAAGAATGGCCGTTGCCGCGTAGTGCCGGAGGGCGTGGGGCCCCACCTTCCTTGGGAGCCCGGCCTTCACACTCAGCCGGTGCAGAATGTGCGTGGCGTGCGCCCGACCGAGCGGCCGGCCCTGCCGGTCGGTGAACAGGAAATCCTCGGGGTGGGCGTCCCGGCGTTTGTGCAGCCAGGCCCGGAGCACTTGGGCCGCGTCGGCGCCGAAGAAGGCGGTGCCGTCCTTCCCGCCCTTGCCTCCGCGGACGTGGAGCGTGCGCGCCGCGAAGTTCACGTCCTCGATGCGCAGACGGAGCGCCTCGGAGACACGCAGGCCGCTGTCGGCCAGCAGCGCCACCAGCGCTCTGTTCCGCCGTCCCTCGAAGGTATCCGGGCACGCCGCCAGAAGCCTGCGCACTGCCTCATCATCGGGCGCCGCCGGCAGCGTCTTCGGGGCCTTCATGGTGAGGCCACGCATCGGATGGGCCAGCAGCAGGCCGGCCTCGACGGCCCAGGTGAAGAATGCCTTGAGGCACCGGTAGTGCTGGTGGACACTAATCGGCCTCATCCGCTCCTGCAGACCGGAGAGATACCGCTGGATCGCGAGCGGGGCGACGTCCTCCAAGCGGTCAGTTTCTACGGCCCGGCGGAACCGGTATAGGTTGGCGGTGTAGATCTCAAGGGTGCGGCTAGAGCAGTTGGCTACCCGGCGCGAGAGCAAGAAGCCCTCAATCGCCTCCCCGAGGTGATCACCTGCTTTGTGTGGGGTCTGCAGACAGGACCCAGCGGCGGAAAGCCGCGTGGTTGTAAGGCTGGTGGAGACGAGGGGATTCGAACCCCTGACCCCCTGCGTGCAAAGCAGGTGCTCTCCCGCTGAGCTACGTCCCCGCCCCTGACCGTTCCT
>FWPU01001034.1_pt1 | contig 86861 bp, 75 predicted proteins | sample 2228361 | NCBI WGS metagenome assembly FWPU01 (sample SAMEA103939777, study PRJEB20133) | metagenome
TCGGCTCCCTCCACCTGCAGCTCAGCCGGTACCGCGAAGCCATGGAGGTTTTTCAGGAGGCGGTGGACATTCGAGCGGAACCCACTGCGCTGCGGGGCCTGGCGGTGGCTGCTTTGCGGGCGGGCGAATACCGGCGCGGACTGGAGGCAGGCGATCGCCTGCTCGCGCTGAACCTCCGTGATCCGGACGCTGCCCAGCTTGTCGGCAAGCTCCGGTACATGCTGAAGGATTATGCCGGGGCCGCTGTCCTGTTGGAGGGGGTCTGGAGGTCAAGGCCGGAGGACCTGACCGTCGGTTACCTGCTGGCCCTGGCCCAGCTTCATGGCCACGATCTGGAAGCGGGTCGGCGCACCTTGCAGGATCTGGTGGAGCGTTTCGGGTCCACCGCTCCCATGTGGGTATTGGTGGGGCGGGCCTACCGGGACACCGCCGACTCAGCACATGAATCTTACGGCCGGCACCTCGAGGCGGCGGCACAGGCTTTTCGGAAAGCGATCGAAATCGACCCCGGCGTCCAGCGAGCGCACTATTACCTGGCGGTGACCCTGCTGCGAAATCAGGGAATGGCTGCCGGGCTGGTGGCTCTGCAGGAGTTACGGTCGGAAATCAAGGTCAACCCGGGACACTTCCTCTCCCGTTACTACCTCGGCTTGCTGCTCAGTCAGAACCAGCGGTATGAGGAGGCTCTGGTTCACTTGCGGGAAGCGAAGAAGTTGAATCCTGATTTTCTGGACACCGACCTGGTGATGGGGCGGGCCCTGTTCTGGTTGGGCCGCTACCAGGAGGCGGTCGCCGTGCTCGAACGGCTGGCTGAATCGTTTACCGGGGAGCCCCGGACCCTGTATCACGAGAGCAACGTGCGCTACCTGCTGGGACGTTCCCTCTCCCATCTGGGGCGTCGTGAGGAAGCCCGAGCCCACCTGCTGGAGGCCGACCGGCTTAAGCGTCGGTGGTCCCAGACGGAAAGAGCCGAAATCCTGGCCACCGAGGAGGGTGTCCTCTCCGCCCAGATCGAAGCGGCGGATCAAGTGGAGGAGCCGGCGTCAGTTGCCGTGCTGGATGATGCTCCGCTGTCGGAGGAACGCCGCCGCGAACTGATGCGGGCGCTCGCCGAGTCGACTGCAGCCGTGGCCGCAGGCTATCAGCTCAGGGCCCGGATCGCTGCCGCCGGCCAGGACCTGGAGGGGACAGTCGCAGCTTTGGAACACGCGGTCCGTTGGGCACCGCAGGATCGGGGCGCCTGGTTCAATCTGGCAGTTGCCCAGGTGAAGGCTGGGCGGAATGCGTCCGCCGTGGACTCTCTGTTGCAGGCTCTGTCTGCGTCTCGGGAGAGCGGTTCCGGCGGTGATCCGTCCAGGGCCGACGATGCCGTCCGGCTCCTGGCTTCACTGGTCCCCGGATTGATCGAGGAAGGGCGGGATGCTGCAGCGCAGAGGGCGCTGGAGGAACTCCTCAGACGCTACCCACAGATGCCCGATCTTTACTTTTTGAACGCCCGGCTCCTGGTTCGGCAGGAGTCCTGGGAAGAGGCGGCCGAGGCGCTGGAACGGGCGGTGGCACTCAAGCCGGACTTCGTTCAGGCGTACCGTCAATTGGCCGCCGTGTATGCCCGAATGGGCCGTGCGGACGATGCAAGGCGGGCCCGGTTGCGTTTGCAGGAGCTGGAGCCTTGAGCCTTCGTCGCCGCGGCTGCGGTACCGCCTTCCTGCCTGCGGTAGAATGCTCCGACCTTTGCCCATGTCCGACGCTCCGCGAACCCAGCCGTCTTTTGCCGGCCCGACCATGCGTGGGGGTGTGTTTCGTCTTGTGGTGCTGATTTGCTGCCTTCCCATCGCCGCGGCCTTTTCGCAGTCGTTGCGGTTGGTGGATGTCACCCGTGAGAGCGGAGTGGACTTTCATCATCACTCTTCACCGGAGAAGAAGCACATTGTCGAGTCCATGAGCGGCGGAGTTGCCCTGTTCGACTTCGACGGGGACGGCCGGTTGGACATCTACCTGGTGAACTCCCTGACCGTGCAGACCGCGGACCAACCGCATTTGGCGCCGAGCCGTCTGTATCGCAACCAGGGCGATGGTACGTTCCGGGACGTCACTGCTTCCGCCGGCGTCGGCCTCCACGCCTGGGGTATGGGGGTATCCGTCGCCGACTACGACGGCGACGGCGACATCGACCTGTATGTCACCTGTCTCGGTCCGAACCGCCTGTTTCGAAATAACGGGGACGGGACATTCACCGATGTCGCCGCCGAAGCCGGCGTCGCTGACCGACGGTGGTCGGTGGGCAGTACCTGGGGAGATTACGATCGCGATGGCGATCTCGACCTGTTTGTGTCGAACTACACCAACGCCACACTGGAAACGTTGGATCAGTTCGGAGAGCAGGCGCACTGCCGGTTCCGGGGTATCCCGATTCAGTGCGATCCCCGCGTTTATCCCGGCGCCGGCGATGCCCTGTTCCGCAACAACGGGGACGGGACCTTCAGCGATGTGGCACGAACAGCCGGAGTAGACGACCCTGACCTCTATTACGGATTGGGCGCCATGTGGGTGGACCTTGACGAGGACGGTTGGCTGGATTTGTACGTGGCCAATGACGAGCGGCCCTGTTTTGTCTACCGTAATCTCCGCAACGGGAGGTTTTCGGAGGAGGGCATTCTTTCGGGAGCGGCTGTAGCGGAGGAGGGCACCGAAACCGGGAGCATGGGGGTGACGTTCGGGGATTACGATCGCGACGGCCGGATCGATATCTACGTGACCAACTTTGCGTACGAGTACAACCATCTGTTCCGTCAGGAAGAGCCCTTCGTCTTTCTGGACATGGCGATCCCGTCCCGGACGGCTGAGCAGACGTTGCACATGGTGGGATGGGGAACCGAGTTCTTCGACTACGATAACGACGGCTGGCTGGATCTGATCGTTGCCAATGGGCACCTCTATCCGCAGGTGGAGATCTTGCCGGGTGTCGGTCAACGGGTGTCCGCTTTTGGTCAGGAAGTCCAGGCGAGCTACCGCCACCCCAAACTGCTGTTTCGAAACCGGGGAGACGGGACTTTTGATGATGTTACCGCCCGGTTCGGGGTTGCTTTGATGGAACCGAGGGTCAGTCGGGGCTTGGCGGTCGGCGATCTGGACAACGATGGCGATTTGGACGTGGTGGTGAACGACCTGGATGGGGCGCCGATGGTACTCCGCAATGACGGCGGGAACCAGGCTGGCAATTGGCTGCGGGTGGTCCTTCGGGGACAGGCGAAGAACCGGCAGGCGATTGGCGCCCGAGTTATCCTGACCGCCCAGGGCGGAGTGCAGCGTGGCACCGTCCGATCCGGTTCGAGTTACCTGTCCCAGAGTGACACCCGGCTCCATTTCGGTCTTGGCGCGGCCACAGAGGCCTTGCTGGAAGTACTGTGGCCGGACGGTTCCCGCAGCCGTCGGGGACCGGTAGCAGCGAATACCGAAGTTGTCATTGACCAACCACCTTCTGCCATGGGGACAGTCCCCAACTCTCCGGCGGTTGGGGACAGTCCCCAGTTTTGAAACCGCTGGGTTGCAGGGACGGTTGCAGGGACTGTCCCCAGCCCCCGCCGCACGTTGGGGACTGTCCCCAGTACCCGCCAGGCCGTGGGGACTGTCCCCACCGGCAGGAAGGTCGGCTGCCTGCCCCGCTATAATCCGTGCATGCGGCACCAACTCGTCGATGGATTCAGGTGGCGGGTAGCGGCTACCGTTTTGATCCTGACCACAGGTTCTGGCTATTCGCAGCAGGCCGGGCCCGGGCAAATTTCCGACCCGGCGGCACCCAGCACCAAGGAGATGGCGCAGGCCTTGGAGCTGATCGCCCAGCGAGCCAACGATACAGGTGCCAATCCCTTTGCCCCCGGCGCTCGTGCCCGGTACATGCGGAGTCTCACACCTCCGTCGGATCTTCGCGAACTGCTCTTGTTCAAGGTGCAGCTGGCGACCTATCTGCTGAATGAGGGCCTCACCCGTGAAGCGGTCACGCACTTCGAGGACATCCTTCGGCTTGTGGTCGACAATCAGTCGGTCTTGGAACGGAAAACCATCGCCAATGTCCGGGGGCTGTTGGGTATCGCGTTCCTCCGTCTGGGGGAGCAGGAAAACTGCATCCTCAACCACAACGTCGAGTCCTGCTTGCTGCCCATCCGGGGCGAAGGTGTCCACAAGCTCCAGGAGGGTTCTCGCCGGGCGATCCGGGAGCTGACGGCGCTGCTCGAGCAGGAACCGGAGGAGTGGAGCGCCATCTGGCTGCTGAATCTGGCGTATATGACGGTGGGCGAATACCCCGATGGTGTGCCCGTCAGGTGGCGCATCAGACCCGAGAAGTTTGTCTCCGAGTATGACATCGGCCGCTTTCCCGATCGGGCGCCGGCGCTCGGTCTGGATACGGTCGGGCTGTCCGGTGGCGCCATCATGGAGGATTTCGACAATGACGGATTCCTGGATCTCGTGTGTTCGTCCTGGGGGCTCAGGGATCAGCTTCACTACTTCCGGAACAATGGCGACGGGACCTTCACGGATCGGACGCGGGAAGCCGGCCTGCTAGGGGTGCTGGGCGGCCTGAACATGGTTCACGCCGACTACGACAACGACGGCGACAACGATTTTTACATCATGAGAGGCGCCTGGCTCGGCAAGATCGGAAAGCACCCCAACTCGTTGCTCCGCAACAATGGGGACGGTACGTTCACCGACGCCACTCGCCAGACCGGCCTTTTCAGCCTGCATCCTTCCCACACCGCAGCTTGGGGCGATTTCGATAACGACGGCCATCTGGATCTGTTTGTCGGCTACGATTCCACCAAGAGCGACCCCAACCCCAGCGAGCTCTTCCGTAACAACGGCGATGGGACCTTCACGGAGATCTCCCGTCAGGTGGGTGTGAACGTCGACGCTTTCGTGAAGGGCGCGGTCTGGGGCGACTACGACAACGATGGGAAGCTGGATCTTTATGTGTCCGCCCTGCTGGAGCCCAACCTCTTGTTTCACAATTTAGGGCCGGATTCGTCGGGCGTATGGCGATTCGAAGAGGTTGCCGCCAAGGCCGGTGTCCAGGAACCGCTTCACAGTTTTCCGACCTGGTGGTTCGATTACAACAACGATGGGTGGTTGGACCTGTTTGCCAGCGGTTTCGAGATCGATTACATCAGCATCACGGTTGACGATATCGCCCGAGAATACCTCGACCTGCCGACCCGGGCGGAAAAACCCCGTCTCTATCGCAACAACGGTAACGGGACCTTCACCGATGTGACCCGCGAAGCCGGAGTCTACCGGATCCTCTATACGATGGGCTGCAATATCGGCGATCTCGATAATGACGGCTGGCTGGACTTTTACGCCGCCACCGGGGCGCCTGACTATCGGGTGCTGGTACCCAACCTTATGTTCCGCAATGATCACGGACGCCGTTTTCAAGACGTCACCAGTTCAGGCGGATTCGGCCACCTGCAAAAAGGTCACGGGGTGGCGTTCGGTGATCTGGATAATGACGGCGACCAGGACATCTATACCGTCATGGGCGGGGCCTACACCGGTGACGTCTATCAGAACGTTCTGTTCGAGAACCCGGGCCACGGGAATCGTTGGCTGACTCTGAAGCTGGAAGGAACCCGATCCAACCGCTCGGCCATCGGCACGAGAATCCGCGTCCGCGTGGAAGAAGACAACCGACAGAGGGATATCTACCTCACGGTAGGGACCGGCGGGAGCTTTGGATCTTCCAGCCTGCAACAGGAAATCGGGTTGGGGCGTGCTGAACGAATCGTGGAAACCGAAATCCGTTGGGCATCCGGGGGTGTCCAGACCGTGTCGGCGCTGGAGGTTGACCGCGCGTACCGCATCAAGGAAGGTGAGGCGGAGCCTGTACCCCTGACCCTTCGGCGAATCAGTCTGTCGGGGTCCCACTCCGCCGGCGCTCACCTCCACTGAAGATCGCTACTGGACGACTTCCAGAAGGGTTCGCCGGCGAGCTATTTTGTCCTCGCCCAGTTCACGCACGCTCGCTTCCAGGAAATAGGTACCGGGCAGAAGTCCTTTCAATTCAACAAAACGGGAGAGGACCACCGGTTGTCTGTCCGGCCGGAACGGAGCGTGAACGGGGGGCAGTGTAACCCGCTTCTGAGAGCCGCTGGGGATCAGGGAAAGCTCCGCCTCCAGGTCGCGGTCGGCGTTATATACCTCAAAGTAGTAGATCAGGTTCTCCCCATTGCGGAACCGGCGTACCGCCGATGGCAAGACGGTGGAGTCGCCAACGGTGAGAAGTTCAGCTCCAGGGGCCGCCTTTTGTACTTCTTTAGCCAAGACAATCGAACTCAGGGACAGGTCCTGGGAGGGTTGGGAAACTCTCAGGGTCTGCTCCAGCAGGGCGGCCCGCCCGCCCAACTGATCGCGAACAAGCACTTGCACGGAATAGATACCCGGCCCCAGCTCAACCTTGTTGTTGAAGCTGAGCCCGCCGCGCTGCAACGCCTGGAATTCTTCGTCCGTGAACCTGAAGGTCATGGGCGTCCCGAAACGCATGACCGCGTTGCCCTCCGCATCGCGAATGATTCCAATCACCTCGAGTTCGGTTTGATGAATGCGGCGCCCTTCGATCTCCTGTTGGCTGAACCCCAGTCCTTCTGCGAGGATCTCCAGGGTCACCAAAACAGTCTGGCCGCCGCTTCCACGCGAAAAGGACTCCAATCGCAGGAAGGACGGAAGATCCAGAGGGATTTCTCTTCTCTCGGCGGCGCGAACCAGCCGGAACTCGTCGGCACTGACCACATCCCATCCAGGGGGCATCGCCAGGTAGCCCGTTCGGTGGCGCACTTTGAGGCCCGGCCGCCGGACTCTCACCGTGACTTCACGGAAGGTCCCGTCAAAGTCCTGGTTGGAGGGTCGGTAGGTCAGTAGATAGTAGCTGCGGATGTCCTGGTCGATCCGTTGGAGACCGATGTGCAGGTCGTTGGTGTTCCGGATGGCGAAGCCGCCGGTAGAGACCGAGACGAATCTCAAGGCGCTGTCCCTTGCATCTGAACCCACTTCCTTCGCCCGATCGAAGAGCGAACGGCCACCGGTGGCGTCAATTCGCCGGCCGGAGATCGCATTACCCGAACCTTGGGTGGCGCCGATGCTGTAAAGCTCCTCCCCGGGGGCGGCCTCCTTGGTCACCAGTCCTTGGGAGTCGATAGCGTAGACAGCCAGATTTGCCCGGTTGGCGGCACTGATCGTTCGTTCGAGAGCTCGTTCCACGTGAGGTCCGATAACAAACCCTTGGGAAAAAAGAACCAGCGTCTTGCGTCCTTCAATTCCCTCCATTCCCTGGGCGATAGCGCGGATGGCCGTGAGCACACCCCGGGCTTCGCGCTCCTGGACGAAAGAGCCCATGTTCAGAAAAGCTCTCTGGATCCGCAGTCCGACCGCCAAGCGGGCGAGTTCCGAACCTTCGCGACTTGCCTCCTGTCCGGCCGCTGCCATGCCTTGGGGTGAGGCTGCCGTTACCGTCGGAGTCGTGGCGCCGGAAACCACCTCCGAAGCAGTGCCAGGAAGCGATTCTCCGGTCTGCACCAGACCAGCCAGTGCTTTGCCAGAAATCTCCCGGGTCTGCAGGGCTGAAACCAGGAGGCTCCGATTGTTGGTGAAATCCTGAAGCAGCCCGAATGCCGCACCCAGGCCGAACACTGCAACAAAATCGCGGTCGGTCAGATTTTGTTCGACATAGCGGATTGCCGCATCCTGAACCAACTTCTGGTTTGTATACTCGGTGGTGGCGAAGTCCAGCAAGAAAACGATGAGATTGCGCGGCGGCTCGACGGCCGGTACTTCTGGACGAGCCGCCGTCCCAGGAGAAGGAGTGCCGACGGGAGATTCCCGCGTTTGCGGTTGGTATCTGGCCTGAGGCGTCGAGCGCTGGAAGACCACACTGTCGATCACCTGGGGCTGTCCGTTCTCAAGTAGCTCGAAATCCTTGGCGTCGAGATCCGCGACCACGGCATTGGAGTCGTCCGTGACCACGGCGTCAATGACGACCGTGAGCCCACCTGCCCGGAAGACCGGAGGCTGCTCCTGCCCGGCGGAACCCGCCGGAGCGGACAGGGCAACGAGCGCAGCTAGGACGGCAGACGGTGTCGCGCGGAACCAAGCCAGGGAGCCGCGCAGCCCCCATCTCCCCACCGAGGAAGGCTTCATCTTCATAAGCGTCTCTCCGCAGGGCCCAGTATAGCCGCTCACGAGCCACCGGGTGCGCCGGTCCTGTCGGAAGGTCGTTCCCGGCTGGTGGCAGTCGATATAATCTAAGGACGATGCGCCGTGGATCGATCTTGCTGGTTCTTGTTCTAGCCGCTGTCTCCTGGACGGCGTTTTCACAAACCGCCTCGGTCACCCAAGAAGAATCCCGCGACTTCTACCGGAAGTGGTTGGAGGAGGACGTCGCCTACATCATCACCGATGAGGAGCGGGAAGTGTTCCTGAACTTGGGGAGTCCCGAGGAGAAGGAAAGCTTTATCGAACAGTTTTGGCGGCGGCGGGACCCCGATCCGGAGACTATGGAGAACGAGTTCCGGGAAGAACATTATCGCCGGATTGCTTACGCCAACGATCACTTCAGCGTGGGCCTTCCGGGGTGGAAATCAGATCGGGGAAGGATCTATATCCTTCACGGGCCTCCGGACAGCAAGGAATACCACGACCAAGGCGAGCAGTACTACCGTCCAATGAGTGAAGGTGGAGGGAGCACGACGACGTATGCTTGGGAGGTCTGGTACTACCGCAACATCCCGGGAGTGGGCAGTAACCTGGAGATTGAATTTGTCGACCGGACAATGACCGGGCACTTTGTGTTCGCCCGGGATGAGATGGACAAGGACGCCATGCTCTGGGTTCCCGGCCTTGGCCTGACAGAGGCCGAGCGACTGGGAGGAGGGACGAAGGCGGAACGGATCGGAACGCGCAGCATGGCAAACGAGGCAACGCGCCGAGTTGGCAACCCGCTCAAGATCTTTACCCAGAAGGATGACCTGTTTGATCGGTTGCGGCGCTATTCCAAGCTTCAGGCGGCCCCGGATATCAAGTTCAAGGACTTGGAAGCGATTGTCGACATAAACCTCTATTATGACAACCTGCCGTTCACGGTGCGCCACGATCTGATCCGCGTGACCCCCGAGGACTTCCTCGCCCCGGTCACCTTCTTTTTCGACAACAGGGAATTCACTTTCGAGCAGGCCGGTTCTGTCCGACAGGCGAAGGTCAATATCTACGGCCGGGTTGAGAACTTGGCCCGGCAGAAGGTCTACTCGTTCGACGACACCATCTTTCTGACCCTGGGGCAGGGCTCGGAGGCCGATCGGTCGGTGTACCAGAAAAGCATTCCGCTGAAGCCGGGGCGCTACAAGCTGGTTGCGATCATCAAGGACGGCAAGAGCGGAAAGATCGGTACCCTGGAACGGGGGATCGTCGTGCCCTCAGGTTTCAAGGAGGAGCTGGAACTGAGTCCGATCATTCTGGCTGACAAAGTGCAGCCGGCGGGCTTCGGGGAGTTCATTACCGATCCTTTTGTCCTCGGGAGCGTGAAGGTATATCCCAGCCCGAACAACGTCTTCAGACAAGGCAGCCCGGTCGGCTTCTATCTCGAGCTGTACAACGTCATGGCGGACCAGCAGACCCTGGAGCCCAACCTTACGATGGAGCTGAAGCTGATGAAGGACGGCCGCGAGGTCCCGACGCCGTTCCAGGGAAAGAACATCTCGCAGCTCCTCCATCGGTACTCGGACCGCTTTTTTGCTGGGTCCATGTTCAACTCCGCGTTGCTGGAACCGGGTACCTACACCCTGACCATCGCAGTGACGGATCAGGTTGCCCAGACGCGGGCCGAGAATTCGGTGGAGTTCCGACTTCTGCCCGATGAAATGGCGATGAAGTAGCGCTCAACGGGCGCACCCGTTTTTCCTTCCCTCCGTCACCAATCCTTCGTAAGCCCCGAGCACTGGGGACTGTCCCCATCGTTCTTGCAGGGCCTGCTTGGGGACTGTCCCCAGTCCCCCTGCTGCTGCGATCGGCCCACCTGCGTAGTCGATGGTTTCGCCGTCGGAACCTGTCCTGAAGGGGAACATCCGGGATTCCGGCGTTAACTCCGGAAACTCGTGCGTTTATTTCAGTGAAAGACGCCCGTTCCCCGGGAAGGACAGAACCTGTATGTCGCGGTTGCCACGGAACATCAGCATTGACCAGGACGGACTGTACCACCTGCGAGGCCAGACCGCCGGCCCTTTGGGGCACTACCCGCTGCACGAACCCGAAGCCGCGCAGAAACTGGAGGAGATCGTCCGCCACTACACCTCGGTCTATTTCTGCACCCCGGCGGCGTTCCAGATCATGGGCGACCATTACCACCTCGAGGTCTGGTTCGAGGCCTGGCGGGAGCTCTCCCGCGACGAGCTGGAGGCATTGGCCGAACGGCTATACGCCGACACCGACTATAAGCCTTATCGCCGCTGGACGGACCAGGACTGGAAGCGCTTCAACTTTCGCCTGTTCCATGTATCGGAGCTGATGCGAAATGTGCAGTCGGCGTTTGCGTCCTGGTACAACAAGCACCGGCAACGGAGGGGTCCGGTGTGGGCAGGGCGTTTCCGCTCAACCCGGTCAGACAACCTGCTGGAGACAGTGCTGTACATTGAACTCAATCCGGTGCGCGCAGGCTTGACGCGGCAGCCGGAGACGGCGGAACACGGTTCGTGCCGGATGCGCTATCTCGGCCAGGATGATTGGCTGTTGCCGCTGGAGGTACTGTTTGGCACTGCTACTCGCGAGGAAGCAGAGCGACAGTACTGGGTCCATTTGTACTGGCGGGGGACCCAGCCGTCAAAGACGGGGGACGCCGTGCTTAGGCCGGAAGAAGCAGCGGCCGTTCAGCGGATAATGCAGGAGCAGGGGATTGAGCGGGGAAGTGGACTCCGGCGGCAGCCAGCCTGGAGCCGCGGCGAAGTGGTGGGCCGCCGGGAACTTGTGGCAACACGCCTCGACCAGTTGATCGAGTCGGGACACTATGGAGTCCACCGGGAACCGATCCCGCTGCCCGAAATCCCCGGCATGTTTGTCGTGCGACGCCAGCGACGCCTGGCGCTGGAGCGGGGTGACGGCTCCGGCCGACCTCTGAACTAAACCAGACCTCTGTCAGAGCCTGTCAAGCGCCTCCGGAAGGCCCGCTCCGGGCACGAACCGGGCAGTTGCCGCCGGAATCCCCCAAGACGGTGGTCGAGCCTCGTGGGGGAACCGGGGCTGAGTGACACTTGGCCCGCAGGCTCGTCCAACCCTTTTCGAGCCTGGAAACTTCGGACGGCGGGATGGTTGTGCCGTGGCCGGGTCCACCAGGAATCCCTATCCGACTCGAAACCTTGCCCGTCGCAACCGGACTCGGTGTCTCTTCTGAATGAGCCGCGTGCAGAATTCGGCTCCTCCTCGATCTCTCCCTGGGTCTGGCGAAAGTAACCAAAAAGCAACCCCTGGCGCTGGATCACGCCAGAACTGGGGACAGTCCCCAACGAACGCAGGGGCTGTCCCGTACGCCGAGGCGCTGGGGACAGTCCCTATGTGACGATTGGGGACTGTCCCCAGTTTCTGCAAGGGCCGGGGCGGCGGGGGCGTATGCTAAGATCCGTGAGCATGTGGTGGTTGCTGGGGTTTCTCGGGGGCTTGGTCCTCGGCGCCTTCGGGACTGTCCTGGCGATACTTTGGCTGACGGTCCCCAGGCTGGAGAGGCTGTACGTCTTTCGTCCCTCGCGCGACATTATCCGCGTCCCGTCGGACTTAGGGCTGCCGTACGACCAGTGTTTCATCGACACCTCCGACGGAGCGAGACTCTGCGCATGGCACCTGTGTCCGCCTCAGCCGGTCGGCAGTGTTGTGTACTTCCACGGGAGCGCTGGCAACCTCGGCATCTATAATGAGTTGTTTGCAATGTTCTATCGCCACCGGCTCCAGGTCTTTGCGGTGGATTACCGGGGATACGGATGGAGCACGGGAATCCCTTCAGAAGAAGGTCTTTACGAAGACGCCGAGTGCGCTGTCAGGTACTTCGACGCCAACTTTCGCCTCCCGCGCTTACCGGTGGTGTATTGGGGAAGGTCTCTGGGCGGGTGCATTGCCGCTTATGCCGCAGCCCGCTTCCCCCCCAGCGGCTTGATTCTGGAAACAGCGTTCCCCAGCAAGGAGTCCCTCCTTGAGGAGTATCCCCAGCTCAGGCTGGTCCGCTATTTCTCCCGTTACAAACTGGATACAGTCGGGCACCTCAAACACCACCACTTTCCGGTCCTCATCCTGCATGGCGACAAGGACCGCACGGTTCCCATGCGTCAAGCCCAGATCCTGTTCAACCGGCTCACGGGCCCAAAGGAGTTCTGGCGTGTGCCCGGGGCCGGGCATATCGACATTCATATGGTGGACAGCCAGGCCTATATGCGGAAGGTGCTGGACTTTGTGGGCAGCGTCCGTCAGCCGGTGATCCATTGAACCAGGCTTGGCAGGATGCGGGAAGAGTCGTCCTCGATCTTCAGATCGGCGACATCGTCGTGGGCGGTCGGCCCTTGGTTAATGATGGCATAGAAAGCACCCGCCGACTTTCCGGCTAAGGGCACTGACGCTGCAGGATAGACTTCCAGGGTCGAGCCGATCGCCAACACGACTTGGGACTTCCTCGCCGCTTCCAACGCCCGATCCAGCAGCCCCTCCGGCAGTTCTTGACCGAAGGAGACGGTTGCCGGCTTGCACCATCCGCAGCAGCGGGGACAGGTGGGAGGCTGGTGGGTACGCTCGAACTCTTCATAAAATGGTTCCGGTTCGTAGCGGGCGCAACAGGCGACGCACTCGACCTGCAGGTTCGTCCCGTGCAGCTCGATGACGCGATCCGGACTGTGCCCGGACTTCAGGTGCAGACCGTCGACGTTCTGGGTGACGACCATATGCAGAAAGCCGAGCCGTTCCAGGTCGACGAGAGCACGGTGCCCGGGATTCGGTTTGGCGTCGCGGAACTGGCGCCACCCCGAAAGCTTGAACTCCCAGTGTCGGATTCTGGCGCTGCTGTCAGAGAGAAACTCCTGGAAATAGACTGGTTGCCAGGTACGCCACAGACCTTGGGGACCCCGGAAATCAGGAATGCCGGAACCCGTCGAGATGCCAGCCCCGGTGAAGGCCACCGTGTAGTGTGACTTCCTGATACGTTCCCCCAGTTTGGCGATGAGGAGTTCGATATCTGACATCGCCGGAGGTTCGGCAGGGGTCCCGGTCATGCGCGCCACTGGACGGCCTCGTCCTGAAAGACACAGAGCCTGAACTTAACCGTGCTTTCGGTACACCGAAGCGTAAATACTCCGGAACGGCGTCACGCAATAGGTCTCCACGAGTTCCTTCGACGACACGGGATGTGCGAGCAATTTCGGGAGATAGCGTGAGTTGAGGCGGAACGAGAGCCGCATGATGTCCGCCTTGTTCTGGCGAACCTCCAGTTTGAACGCGTCCGTGAAGTTGGAGTCGAGGATGAAAATTTCCTCGTAGCAGCGGGGCTTGAGCTCGGCAGGAGTGGGCACCGGCTGTTTGCCAGCGATGCGGAAGTGTGTGGCAAGCCGATCCCGGAACTCCTCGATGTCGAAGTTCTCGACCTTGTTGTTGACGCTCACCTCGATGAAAAGCGATTTGTTCTCCCAGTATGCCCGCAGGCCATATGTGAAATCGAGATCGTCCTTGCTGAACTTGATCCGGTGGCCGTGGTCGTCGTGAAACCTTTTCAGCTCTTCCCGGCCCGGCTCACCCCCCGACGCCTCCAGTTGCTCGGTGGTCACGTAGAAGCGGGAAACCTTGTCGTACCACTCGTCGATGATGGCCCTGAGGATCCTCTCGATCTGCTGCTGAGTCTCGGCTTCCTGGTCCATATGATTCAGACTCCGGATTCTAACAGCTTTGGCGGGCTCGTCACTACCGGGGACCCGCACTGAGGCGCGTGCTAGACTGACCGTGGCATGCGCCTGCTGGTTCCGGTCATGCTGGGTATGGGTTCCGTACTCCTCTCTTCGTGCGCCCAGCGGACGATCCAGAAGCTCCCGGTCCCTCGGGCTCAGGAAATCCAGGCGATCCGCCTGGTAGCAGAAGGCGACCAGCTCCTGCGGGAGCAGAAAGACCATCTCGCCATGCTTAAGTACCTGGAAGCCAGCCAGCTGAATCCTTACTACGAGGTCATCTTCAACAAGCTGGCGGTAACCTACGCCAAGCTGCAAATGTTGTACCAGGCTCGCCAAGCTGTCAACCGCGCACTGGCGCTAAACCGGAACTATGCGTTCGCTTACAACACCCGCGGCATCATTGACCTGGCTGAGCGCCGGCCGAAGCAGGCCATTGCCGCGTTCGAACGAGCCATCCGTCTTGCCCCCGGTGAACCCAATTTCTACCTGAACTATGCCGCCGCCCTGGTTTATTTCGACCGGCTGAAGGAGGCGGTCGAGGCCTACAGGCAGGCTCTGCGGCTGGATCCCGACATTCTCAGAGGGCCTTACGTGGAGCTGAACTTTCCTTCGGAGGGCGAACTTGACGACCCTGGCCGCTATTTCCGCCATGCCCTGGTGTTTGCGGAACTGGGCGATGTAGAGCAGTGTCTGCGATACCTGGAGAAGGCTTGGAGCGCTGGATTCACGGATTTCGGTCGCCTGAAGGAGCCCGTTTTTCAGAAGCTCAGGGAGGATGCGCGGTTCCAGCGTTTTCTTGAGGAGCGAGGAATCCGGCTATGAAGATTGTGGTGGTTTCGGTGCTTGTACTGCTCATGACGGGTCCTGCCATGGGCTCGGAGCTCTCGGTGGTGGGTGGCTTGGGCCCCGTCGAAGATCTGGCGGTTGAAACCCTTCGGTTTGACCTGCGCAACCTGGCCCTTGTTGGCCTGAGGTTCGAGAAGGATTTCCTTTGGTTTCTTGGTTTTGAGAACAGTTTCATGTACACCTCGCGGCTGCTCCAGCCGGTGGGAGAGGAAGGTCAGAATGGAATCTACTGGACGGCCAATCTGGTGCTGAATCTGCCGAACGAGAAAGTGGTTCCCAATCTGGTCTTGGGCATGGGGGTCATGCAGCGCTTCGGCGACTCGTTCCCGGATGCGGGGGCATCTTTCCTGACGAACTGGGGCGTGGGCGTGAAGTTTCGAGAGCTCGCGGGACCGCTGGGCGTGCGGGTGGACTACCGCCGGATCCAGGTTCACGGGGTGGAAGACCAGAGCCTGCTCCTCCAGGAACTGTCCGGCGGACTGCTGATCCAGTTCTAGCAACAGCTCCAGCGACCGAGGGCTGGTTGTGCGAAAGCGTGCCTCTTGACCGAGGGTCACATCCCAAGCCGTCGCATCTGAGTCTGATCCCGGAGGCGGGTTATGATGGATCCCGAGGGGGTTTTGGACTATGGCAATCCCGCAGGAAATCGTCCAGGTGACGGAGACCGTGTGGGAGCTCCCCGTCACCTTCCGTCCCGGTATGCGCGTTCCCGCCCGGATCATTGCGTCGCGGCGCCTTTTGGAGGAGATGGACGAAGCGGTATTTGAGCAGGTGGCCAATGTGACGATGCTGCCCGGCATCGTGGGACGCGCCTACTGCATGCCTGATGGGCATTCCGGCTACGGCTTTCCTATTGGAGGGGTAGCCGCCACTGACCCTGCCCAGGGCGGAGTTATTTCACCCGGTGGAATCGGCTTCGATATCAACTGCGGCATGCGCCTCATGCGGACCGGACTCACGCAGGAGGAGGTCCAGCCCAGGATCCAAGAGCTGGTGGACGCCCTCTTTCAGTTTGTCCCTTCCGGGGTCGGGAGCCGGGGCGCCCTCAAGGTCTCCCGCCAGGAGTTCGCGGAGATTATCGAGCAGGGAGCGCGCTGGTGTGTGCAAAAGGGTTATGGACGCCCGGAGGATCTCGAACTGACCGAGGAGGGAGGCTGTCTTGAAGGGGCGGATGCGGCTGCCGTCAGCGAGAAGGCTGTCGAAAGGGGGTTGAACCAGGTTGGCACTCTTGGCTCCGGGAACCATTACCTGGAAGTTCAGGTGCTGCGTCCGGAACATGTGTACGACCCGGAACTGGCCGCGATCTTCGGGCTGGATCTGCCGAATCAGATCGTCGTGATGTTTCATTGCGGCAGCCGCGGTTTCGGCCACCAGGTGGCCACCGATTACTTGCAGGAGTTTCTGTCGGTAATGGATCGAAAGTACGGGATCCGGGTGCCTGATCGCGAACTGGCGTGTGCTCCGCTGGAGTCGCCGGAGGGGCGACGCTACTTTGCAGCGATGAAGGGCGCCATCAACATGGCCTTCGCCAACCGCCAGATCATCCTGCACCACGTCCGACGGGCCTTTGAGAAGGTCTTTCGCCGTTCCGAGGAGCAGCTTGGCCTGGACATGGTCTACGACGTCTCCCACAACACCGCCAAACTGGAGTCGCATAAGGTGGACGGCCGTTCTCGGGAGCTGTTGGTGCATCGCAAAGGAGCAACGCGGGCGTTTACTGCGGGGATGCCGGACCTGCCGAAGCGTTACCGGGAGGTCGGGCAGCCCGTGATCATTGGGGGCAGCATGGAAACCGGCTCCTATCTTCTGATCGGAGGTGGAGGAGCCGGTGACACCTTCTTCAGTACGGCCCACGGCAGCGGCCGCACCATGAGCCGGGCGCGAGCGCGAAAAACCTGGCGGGGAGAGAAGCTCCAGCGGGAGTTGCTGCATCGGGGAATCTACGTCCGTACCGCTTCCCTCTCCGGTCTCGCCGAGGAGGCGGGTGGAGCCTACAAGAACATCGACGACGTGGTCGAAGCGACGGCCCTGGCGGGCCTGAGCCGGCCGGTCGCACGGTTTATCCCGATCGGAAATGTCAAAGGCTGAGGCACACCAGGGGAGCGGGTCGTTTCGATTTGTCGAGCACACCGCCGACATTGCTCTTGAAGCATGGGCAGAGGACCTGACCTCCCTCTTCCGCTCCGCCGCAGCCGCCTGGCTCAAGGCGACTGTTGATAACCCGAGCTCTGTAAAGCGCCGGGTCCGTCGAACAGTGGAGCTGGCGGCTCGGGATGCTGAGATGGCCCTGTTTGCGCTGCTGCAAGAGCTGGTCTACTTCAAGGACGCTGAAAATCTCCTGCTCCATGTGGTGGATCTGGATCTGGTCGACGAGGGAGGCGGCTGGCGACTCAGGGCGGCGCTGGAGGGAGAGGAGGCAGATCCAACGCGCCACTGCCTGCGGTCGGACATCAAGGCTGTGACACTGCACCAGTTTCGCCTTGAGCGGGCAGAGGGGGGGTGGCGCTGTCACGTGATTCTCGACGTTTGAGCAGCGGGGCGCACGCTACAGAATGAGCATTGCGTCTCCGTAACTGTAGAACCGGTAGCGTTGATTGACAGCTTCTCGATAGGCTGAAAGCACGAGTTCCCGATCTGCAAATGCTGACACCAGGACGAGCAGGGTGGAGCGCGGAAGGTGGAAGTTGGTAATCAGGGCGTTGACAACTGTGAAGTGATGACTTGGACGAATGAACAGGTCAGTCCAGCCCTCTGAGGGTTCGAGGCCGCGGGGAGACGAGGCCGCCGCCTCCAGAGCACGGGTCGTGGTGGTCCCCACCGCGACAACCCGACCACCCCGCCGCCTGCACTCCAAGATTCGCTCGACGGTGTCGGGACCGATCCGATAATACTCGGCTTCCATTCGATGATCCTCGATCCGACTGGCGTGGATTGGTTTAAAGGTTCCGTAACCGACGTGGAGAGTAATCATGCAGTGCGGAAGCCGGGAGAGGAGTTCTTCCGTGAAGTGCAGGCCCGCTGTCGGGGCGGCGACCGATCCTCTGCAACGCGCGAAGACGGTCTGGTAACGCGACCGGTCGAGTGCATCCGTGCAACCGCCAGGTCGGCGGATATACGGAGGCAGGGGCACTTGCCCCAGCCTTTCCAGCAAGTCCCAGAAGTCGCCGCCCGAGCTGAAGCGCAGGAAGCGTTTCCCAGGATCCGGGCAGGGCAAGACCTCCGCCGACAACACTCCGTCACCAAAGGACAAACGGGAGCCTGGGGGGCAGCGGCGTCCGGGTCGGACCAGAGCCTCCCAGAGCCGAGGGGCGTTTTCGCGCAGTAAGAGAACCTCAACTTCTGCTCCGCTTGGCTTGCGGCCAAAGAGACGAGCCGGGAAGACACGGGTGTCGTTGAGAACCAGGAGGTCCACCGGCTCCAGCAGTGCCGGCAGTTCGCTGAACGAGCGGTGTTCAATGGTGCGGTCGGCACGTCGAATCACCATGAGCCGGGACGAATCCCGGCGTTCCGCCGGTCTTTGGGCGATCAGTTCCGGAGGAAGCTCGTAATCAAAATCCGCCAGCTCCATACGGTTCATTCTAGAGTGCCCTGTTCTGCTTTGACGTGGGACCCCGTGTTGACGGCAGTCCTGGATCGACCGGGAGTGCCGCTGAAAAGGGGGGCTGCTGGGGAGGGTTTGTTAGAATCACACCATGAGTTTCCAGGCCGACCCGGCTCCTCCGGATGCGGTTTCCGACGAGACGGAAACCGTCGAGCTCGAAACCGAGCCTGAACTGGACGAGGTTGACTTGGAGCCCGCTCTGGACGCCGAGGCAGTGGAGGAGGTTCAGCCGGAGCACCTGGAACTGGTGCCCCTGGGCGAAACCCGCCTTTCGCGGCTGACGCCTCTGCAACGTTACCTGCTCGAAATCCGAGAGTTCAGGCCTCTGACGGCGGAGGAGGAATTTGAGCTTGCGGTGCGCTACCGGGAGCAGGGTGACCATGAAGCTGCCTACCGGCTGGTCACCGCGAATCTCTCCTTGGTCGTCAAGATTGCAAGGATCTACAGCCGTGTCTACCACAACGTGATCGATCTGATTCAGGAGGGGAACATCGGCCTGATCGAGGCCGTCAAGCGGTTCGACCCTTACAAGGGGAATCGGCTTCCCACTTACGCCTCGTGGTGGATCAAGGCCTACATCATCAAGTTTGTCCTCGACAACTTCCGAATCGTCCGGGTTGGAACCACCAATGAGCGGCGGCGCCTCCTGTTCAACTTGCGGCAGGAGAAGGAAAAACTTCGCCTTCAAGGGATTGAGCCCACCACGCAGTTGCTGGCTCGCCGGCTTAACGTCAGCGAAGAGGACGTCAGAGCTGTGGAGGCGAATATTGAGTCCGGGGATCTTCGCTTGGATGCGTACGTCGGCGATGACGAGAAACTGCAGTACGTGGATACCCTCCAGGCGACGGACGAGCGGGTTGACGAACAGCTGGCCCGGGGGGAGCTGCAGGAGCTATTCAACCGGAAGTTGGCCGAGTTTTCGCAGGGTCTCAACGAGCGGGAGCTGACCATCCTGAGGGAGCGACTCATCGCCGAGGAGCCCAAGACGCTGCAGGAGATTGCTGACCGGTTTGGAGTTACCCGGGAGGCCATCCGGCTCAGCGAGAAGGCGCTGATCGCGAAAATCAAGCAATACATGCAGGCCGCTTTGCAGGGCATCACCGACGTGGAGATCGGTCTCCTCGCCTGAAAGACCGTCACCATCCGGATCCTTCCCTTCCCCCCGAAGCTGTTGGGGACTGTCCCCAATCTCCCCCGAAGCTGTTGGGGACTGTCCCCAATCTCCCAATCTCGGCGTGCGAACGGATCTTGGAGACTGTCCCCATCCGTCCCGCCACCGTTCGCACGATCAACTGCACAAGGGACTGTCCCCAAGACCCCAAGACTCCCGCACGATGGAGGGGACTGTCCCCAAGATCTCCCCAAGATCTCCCAAGATCTCCAGGACAGTCGGAGGGACTGTCCCCAGGGCGGAGCGGAGTTGGTTCCGGTCTGCGACGGTCTACGTCCGGGGATCAGCGAGGGAGTCTGCGGAAGGATACCAGTGTCCAGGCGGCTTCGGACTCGGAATGGTTTCGGCGCAGGATGTAGAGGTCTCCGTCGTCGGCACGAACCTTGAAGAACTGATCCTCCGGACCGTACCACTGGTCCAACAGTTCTTCGACGATCAGTGTCCGCTCGCCAAGTTGAAAGCGGACCGGCCGCTCGTCAGCTTTGCTGCCCGCATAGCACTCGACGCGAATCTGCATGGCCGGCTTACTTGACCTGTTCCCGTCCGGCACTGATTATGGGCCGCCCGGGTTCGGCTCTGCGATGGGAAACAGCTTCGGATCGAAATGGGCGAGGTCGGACAGGACGAGATCGGCCGCGCCGACTTCCTGTTCCGGGGCGCCCGGACGCTTGAGAGCTACACAGTGCATCCCAGCCGCCTTGGCGGCAGCCACCCCGGCGGCGGAGTCCTCAAAAACCAGGCACCGCGAAGGATCCACCCCAAAACGGTCAGCCGCTGCCAGGTACCCCGCTGGATGTGGCTTGCCCGGCGAATAGTCCTCGGCGCCGAGGAAGAAACGCAGGCAACTCTCGATCCCCAGCCTCGCCACGCAACGGGCGACATCCTCGCGGGGCGATCCGGATACGATTGCCACGGGGTAGCGTCTGGCCAGCGACTCCAGGAGGAATACGGAACCTGGAATGCTGATGTCTTTCTCCTGCTCAAGACGCATGAAAATGGACCGGACCACGGCTTCCATTTCCTCCATCCGAGGCCAGGCACCGGGCCATCGCCGGCTCACTTCGGCGAAGATATCCCGCCAGCTCCTGCCGTAAACAAGTCGGGTTGCGGCCTCCGCATCGAGTTGCCCGCCCCGCCGGCGGATCGCGGTTCCCACCGCCTCGATATAAAGAACTTCGGAGTCCAGCAGCGTCCCGTCCAGGTCAAACAGGAAGTGGTCTACCATGACTGCCTTCACGTTCCCCCTCAGGCCCCTTTCCCCTGGGCCGCTCCCAGTTTAACCTCAGCAGTCAAAAGAAGCGTATCCTGACGCCGGATTCGCGGCGGGAGACGGGAGGTGGTCCGTGAACAAACATCTGGGTATTGGCCTGGTGATCGGCATTCTCAGTGAGCTGGCGGTGGCTCAAGGGGTCCGGACGGACCTGCTGGACCTGGCACGTCTTCACAACGACGTCCGCAGCAAGCGGGTCAGCAGCTATGATCGAAGCGGTGGCAACAACGACCGCTTCGAGAACATTCCCGACGGGGAGCGGCGGATCCTGTTTGAGGTCGAGGGGGCCGGGATCATCAATCACATTTGGATCACGATCGCTCCTCCTCCACCTCAGCTTAGCCGCAACGACATCATCCTGAGGATGTACTGGGACGGCAGTTCTGAACCGTGCGTGGAGAGTCCCATCGGTCCGTTCTTTGGCCAGGGATGGGACGAGAGCTACGACTTCTCATCGCTGCCGCTGGCGGCCGGACCCCGAGAGGGACGCGGCCTGGTGAGCTACTTCGCCATGCCCTTCGCCAACGGTGCCAGGATCGAGGTGGAGAACGACACCGGCCGCACTATCGATGCTTTTTACTATTACGTCGACTTCGTAGAACTCAGCCAACTACCCCCGGAGATGGGACGTTTCCACGCCTGGTATAACCACGAGCTGACGGAAGCCCTGACCGAGGGCGAGAACGAGTGGAGTTTGCTGGGCCCGCAGGGAAAGAACACCACGGGGGACGGAAACTACCTGGTGGCGGACATCGAGGGCAGGGGGCACTACGTCGGCGTGAACTACTATGTCCACTCTCCCAGCCCCATGTGGTACGGCGAGGGCGATGACATGTTCTTTATCGACGGAGAAGCTTGGCCCTCTTCTCTCCACGGCACCGGAACCGAGGATTATTTCAATACTTCCTGGTCGCCGAACACTCCCTTTTCCCACCCGTTCTACGGCTACGGCAGGGTCAACCAGGATGTGGGGTGGCTGGGGCGGACCCATGTCTACCGCTTTCACATCACGGATCCCGTCTATTTCAACCGCTCCCTCCGGTTCAGCATTGAGCATGGGCACAACAACAACCTGACACTGGACTTGGCCACCGTGGCATACTGGTACCAGACCGAACCCCACAAGAAGTTTCCCCCGCTGGTGTCCCGGGCTGAGCGTGCACCGCGGCCGTTTATCGGAGTGGTGGAGATGCATCGCTGGCGGCATGAGTGGAGAAAGAACAAAGGTGCGGGCGCAAAGCTCTGGGGAAATGAAAAATAGCCCCGTTGAAACTCTGATGCCCCGGCGACCGTCAAAAGGAATGGCCGGCCACCGGTTAGGGCTGGCATCCATGGGTCTCCGATGTCAGGCGGGGCTGGGAGACCTGATACTTTGGTGGGCGGCTCGCGTCAGACTTGCATGGGCGCGCTGCGAAGTTGACCCTGACTGCGCCGGGTCCATAGAATGAACGAGCCCGAGGGTGAAGAGCTGGATGGCACCTGAAGAGCGATCACTGGTACAGCGAATTCGTGACCTGCTGGAGTCCGTTCTGGCGTTGAAGGTCACTGAAGAGGAACGCATCATTTATGCCAGTGACCCCCTCAACGTCTTTGGGGAGGACTTCTCAAACCGGCGCCCCCTGCGGGTGGCGACCGTCTTGGCCATCCTGTTCCACCTGTTCCTGTTCCTGTTCATGTTCCCCATCGTCAGGGACCAGGTCTTCGTTCCCCAGGAGGTGTTGGTTCTCAAGCAGCTGTCTTTGCCGTCGCTGCCCCAGGGTGGCGGACCGCCGGAGCCGGAGATCCCCAAGCCCAAGCCCCAGGAGACAACCCCGAAACCCAAGCCCATCCTGGTTCCCATTCCTGACCCGACACCCCTGGACCCCGAGCCGCTGGTTCGGGAGGAGGTGATCGAGACTCCTCAGGTGCTGGACGAACTGGCTGCCGATCTCAACTTGGGCGAGATTACCGGACCACCGGGCCATGGGGGTCGGGGGATGGCGGGAACCGGTGCGGGACCAGCCAGCGGAGAGGGGCCGGCGACAGGTGAAGGAGGGGTCTATCGACTCGGCAGTGGGGTCACCAACCCGGTGATCATCAATCAGACTATCCCCGCCTATACGGATGAGGCCATCAAGGCCAAGGCGCAAGGAGTGGTTCTTCTGCAGGCGATCATCCGCAAGGATGGCCGGGTCACCGATTTCAAGGTCCTGCGCGGACTGGGTTATGGATTGGAGGAAAAGGCGATCGAAGAGATCGCCTCCAACTGGAAGTTCCTGCCCGGCCGTTACAACGGCCGTCCGGTGGATGTACTGGCCACAATCGAAGTCCAGTTCAACCTGCGCTGAGCGCGCTCGGCTCTTGCTGAAGAAGTTCCTGTTCTCCTGATGCGAACTGCTGCTTTTCTGATTGGCGCTGGGGTCTTTGTCACCGATCTCTTGACCAAGTGGTGGGTCAAGACAACCCCTGCCCTCCACTACTACCCCGTGATCGACGGGCTGTTCACAATCCGATACGTGCGCAATGAGGGCATCGCCTTCGGTCTCTTCCATGACCTGGACGCGAGCTGGAAACCCTTTGTCCTGGCAGCGATTGCTGTGGTGGCATGTGCTGCCGTGGTGTACTACCTGTGGACGACTCCGGCTCACGAGCGGCTGACCTTTCTGGGTCTGGGCCTCCTGTTGGGTGGCATCCTCGGCAACTTCACGGACCGTGTCCTGCATCACTATGTGGTGGATTTCCTGCTCCTTCACTGGCAGGACCGCTTTATCTGGCCGACTTTCAACGTGGCGGATGCCGCCATCAGTTGTGGGGTCGCCCTGATCCTGTTCCGTACTGTGGTGTTGGAAACGAGAAAGGGACCTCAGGCGCTGGCCCTGATTCCGTTGATGTGGCTGGGTGAGGTGTCTGCCGTGGCCTGGACTGCCGATGAAATCGTCGACCGCCTGCAGGCCCGTTATGACCAGCTGCAGACTTTGCGGGCAGATTTCGAGCAGACGCTGCGCAGCCGGGGCATCAGCCAGACTGAGAGAGGGTTTGTCATAATGAAGCGGCCCGGCCGCATGTACTGGGAGTACACAGACCCGGCCGTGAAGTATTTCGTTGCGGACGGCAGCCGCTCGTTTTTCTACGTGCCAGCGGAGCGGCAAGTGATTGTCAGCCGCATTGACCTGGAGTCGAGTGGTTCGCCGCTGGGATTCCTGCTGGGGAGGGGGAATATCCGGCGGGATTTCGCGGTGGAGTTGGAACCGGGCGCACCACCCGGAACTCCGGTGGTACGGCTGACTCCCCTTCAGCCACACCCTGAGTTTACCCACCTGGTGATCGAAGCCGACCCTGAGACGTGGCTGGTCCAGCGGCTGACTGTGGTGGAGCCGGTGGGGCAGGAGGTGGAGTATCGGCTGAGCGGTCTGCGGCAGAATGTGCAGGTTCCGGACCGGCAGTTTAAACTGAGGTTGGCGCCGGATGTGGAAGTGATCGAGCAATAGCGGGCCTTGCGGCTCAGGCTTTGGCAGCCGACGGATGGCACTTGGGGAGTCGGCAGCGATCCACAACCCGACCCGTGGGGGTTGATTTCCGTTCAGGCAGTGTGGGACGAGGAGTATCGGGATTGAAGAAGACGCGCGCTTACATATCGGCGGTGGGGATGTATGTTCCGGACAAGGTGGTCACCAACGATGATCTGTCCAAGGTGGTGGACACCTCGGATCAATGGATCCGGGAACGGACCGGGATCGTGCAGAGACGCTTTGTGTCGAACGGAGAAGCCAACAGCGACCTCTCCGTGCGGGCGATCCGTTGCTGCCTGGAGCAGGCCGGGTGCAGCCCCGATGAAATCGACCTGATTATCGTGCCGACGGTGACGCCGGACATGCTGTTTCCGTCCACCGCCTGTGTCATCCAGGAGAAGATCGGCGCCAGCCGGGCTTGGGGATTCGATTTGTCAGGTGCGTGTTCTGGGTTCATCTACGGGTTGGCTACGGGCGCGCAGTTCATTGAGACTGGCGTCTATCGGAAGGTGCTGGTAGTCGGCACGGACGTGATGAGCAGTATCGTCGACCCCAAAGACCGGGCGACCTGTGTCCTCTTTGGAGACGGAGCCGGCGCCGTCCTGCTGGAGCCGTCTCCGGATCCGGAAATCGGGATCCTCGACTTTATCCTCAAGGCGGATGGTTCCGGGGGGAGATATCTTTATATGCCTGGGGGCGGAAGCCTGAATCCGCCCAGTGCGGAGACGGTTGCCCGGCGGATGCATTACGTTCACCAGGACGGCCGGTCCGTGTACAAGTTCGCCGTCAAGTACATGGCTGAGGTGGCGCAGGAGGTATTGGAGAGGAACGGTTTCAGCAGCTCCGATGTGGCTCTTTTCGTACCTCACCAGGCCAATCTGCGGATTATTCAGTCGGCGGCCGAGCGCCTGAATCTGAAAGAAGAGCAGGTGGCGGTGAACATCGATCGCTACGCCAACACGACGGCGGCTACCATTCCCATCTGCCTGTACGAGTGCAGCCGTGAAGGTCGCATCAGCAGCGGCGATCTGGTTCTGCTTGCCAGTTTCGGAGCCGGTTTCACGTGGGGCAGCGTTCTGCTTCGCTGGGGGATCGGCTGAGTTCCAGTCCTGCCCGGTGGGAGGTGCCGGTTCCGGGTCGTTTGAAACGACCGCGACAGGCTGCCGGACGAATCGTCGGGTCCTGAACCTCTTCAGGCGCAGGCTGCCGCGGCCTCAGAATCGTCGGACCGAGATGAACCGCGCCAGCTCAGTCAAGGGCCGGGCCGATTCGCCCCACGGTTGGAGTCGTTCAACCGCCTCTGCAACCAGCTTCGCTGCAGCCTCCCGGCTGCGTTCCACTCCGTAAAGGGCAGGGTACGTCGCCTTGCCGCCAGCGGAATCCTTGCCGGAAGTCTTCCCCAGCTCCGCGCTGGTTGCGACGACATCCAGGACGTCGTCCACGATCTGAAAGGCGAGGCCGGTCTTGCGCCCGAAAAGGGATAGGTCAGCCAACTGATCCGGACTGGCACCCGCCAACATTCCGGCACAGGTTACCGAGGCTTCGATCAGTGCCCCTGTTTTGGATGCGTGGATGTAGTTGAGATCGGCGGCCGTAAAGGGCTTTCCTTGGGTGCACAGGTCGGCCACCTGACCCGCGATTACGCCGCCCTCGGTTCCGATTGCGCGGCAGAGGCGTTCAATGACTTCCAGTCGGGCCGAAGGCGGGACTTCATCGCGTCCCGACGCCAGCAGTTCAAAGGCATGGGTCATGAGGGCGTTGCCCGCCAGGATCGCGATGCCTTCGCCGTAAACCTTGTGGCAGGTCAGGCGGCCTCGCCGGTAGTCGTCATTGTCCATGGCCGGCAGGTCATCGTGGATCAGCGAATAGGTGTGAATCATCTCCAGGGCGCAGGCAAACTGGAGGGTCGCCTTGCCACCGGCGACGACCGGTGTTTCCAGAATGCTGGTTCCCGTGACGGCCTCGGCGGCCGCTATCGCCAGCAGCGGGCGGATCCGCTTGCCCCCGGCAAAGACGCTGTAGCGCATCGCCTCGTGGATTATGGACGGAGGGTGGTGGGCCGGAGGGAGCCAGCCGTCGAGCCGACTCTCGATGAGGGCTCGCCTCGGCTCCAGGTAGCGGTCCAGACTGAATCCAGTCTCCTCACTCGTGATCATTACCTTCTCCGGGAGTGAACGGTTTGGCCTCGAGCCGGCCGCGAGAATTGCGGACAAGGATCTCCACGCGACGATCCGCTTCGTCCAGCTTACTGCCGCAATATGCAGACAACTTCATCCCCTCCTCGAAGAGACGCATGGCGTCTTCGAGCGGAAGATCCCCCGCCTCGAGACGGCGGACAATCTCCTCCAGCCGGTTCAACGCTTCCTCGAAGTCCTTGATGGCAAGCGGAGACCCTTCGGTTTCGACCGCATCAGTCGGGCTCTTTTCGGGCCCGGAATTCCCCTCGGGCGACTCGAACATGGATCAACTCCTTTACTGCGACCGCCTCGGGAGCGCGGACGATCCGGCCGCCCGAATCGGTCACGATGGCGTAACCGCGTTCCAGGACTGACAGAGGCGAGTACGCCTTCAGGCGTTCCAGGCGGGACTCCAGCAAGTGGCGGAGCCTCTGCAGGTGCTGGATTGTGTGCCGTTCCAGTTCACGGCCCAACTCCTCAACCCGCATCCTGCGGTGCCTCAGGAGGGGAGGGAGAGCGACGGTGAGCCTTTCGGACAAGTCATCCAGCCGCTGGGCGATCAACCTCACCCGGGCTTCGACGTTGACCAGCCCGCGACTGGACGTGAGTCGGCCCAGCCTCTGACGCTTCCCAACCAGTTGGAAACGGATTGCCTGAAGGAGCCGGCCGGTCAATTGGCGGACCCTTTCGTTCAGATCCTCCCAGCGGCTGCATACCATCTCGGCCGCGGCGGAGGGTGTCGGTGCCCGCAGATCGGCGACGAAGTCCGAGATGGTCACGTCGATTTCGTGGCCGACGGCGGAGATAACCGGTGTCTTCGCGTCGTAGATGGCCCGGGCGACAACCTCTTCGTTGAAGGGCCAGAGGTCTTCCAGCGAACCGCCTCCGCGGCCGACGATGATCACGTCGATATCCGGCCGCGAATCCAGGTATCGGATTCCCGCGGCGATCTCCGCCGCCGCTTCCCGTCCCTGTACCCGTGCCGGATAGATCAGGATGCTGACCCGGTCATTGCGGCGCTGGAGGACCCGCAGGATGTCCTGAATTGCGGCTCCCGAGGGCGAGGTCACGACTCCGACGCGGGACGGCAGCAGCGGGAGCGGACGCTTGTGGCTCTGGTCGAACAACCCCTCTGCGAACAGGCGGGCCTTGAGTTGCTCAAAGGCGAGCTGCAAGGCTCCCCGTCCTTGGGGTTCCATATAATCGACGACCACCTGAAGCTGGCCGCGGGCCGGGTAGATGGTGACGGTTCCCCGGACCACCACCTCCATTCCGTCCTCCGGCTCGAACCGAAGGTAGCGTGCCTGCATCCGGAAGCAGACAGCAGCCAGTTGGGAATCCCGGTCCTTGAGGGTGAAGTACAGATGGCCGGAAGAAGGTCGTCGCAGGTTTGAAACCTCCCCCTGGATCCAGATACCGCGAAACTGTGCTTCCGTCTCCTGCCGGACCAGTTCAAGCAGTTCGGAAACCTGAAGCACCTGCCGCTCTTCGCTGAAATCAAACTGTCCCTGCACGGACACGCCCCCATTCTGGAGGGGAAGCCCCGGGGTCGGCAACCCGGCCGTTCAGCGGACGTAGATCGGATTGGAGATGATCCAAGGCTTGCCTTCAAGCAGAGACGGCGGATCCAGCAGGTAAACCTCGAGGCGAAAGACACCCGGACTCGCATCCATACTGAAGCGGCGTCCTTCCAGCGTCAGGTACTCAACTCCGTCCTTGATGACCTTATACTGCACGGGCCGCGGGGCTTGGAGGAATAGGCGTCCCCCGGCGGGGACCGTTGAGCCCATGGGGAGAAAAGAGCCCGCGCTCGAAGCGTGGAATGAGAACCCCGTGGGGTCACCCAGGCGCTCAAAACAAATGTAGGACGCACCGGCGGCGAGGGCTTCCACCACGGCCTCTCTCGTGACCGGCTGGGTCGGGGTCAGTTGGATGTGGTTGGTCACGACGCTGAGGGACTGGAGGTAGGGATCCACCAGGAAAGAGAAGAGACGTTTGCCGTCCGCCGTCAACAGCAGGATACCCAGATTCTGGTGGGCGTCGTTGCCGGCGACGGCCGCAAGCGGTTTCCGGCGGGTGGCGTCGTCCCAGACTCTGAAGCGCCATTCGTCCAACTCCCACGCCTGCAAACCAAAAAAGTCGGGGAAAAGGAGGCGATGGTAAAGCCAGGTCATCCAGCCCGCGAGGTTGTTTTGGGAGGCGGCGGAGTCAGCCAGGTTGAACAGTTCCAGTCCGGTCACATCCTCAGGGACAGGTCCGGCGCTGAAATCCGACCAGACGCGGAGACGACGGTCAGGGTCAACCAGTTCACGGGTGCCGTCCGGCCGTTCGATCTCCCAGCCGTAGATCATGAGCACATCCGGGTCATGGAGTTGCTGGAAGAGGGAATAGTCTTTGGGATGTTCCGTCAGCAGCAGGTAACGATAGCCCGCCTGACGGGCGGCGGCGAGAATCTCCGGGTAGGTGCCGAGACTGTGGGATCCGGCGGCGCTGTGAACATGGAGGCTTCCGCGGAGGTCGAGGAACGGGGTCGGGAGCGGCTCCGGGCGGGGCAAGCCATCGAGGTAGTGGACGGCTTCCCACGTCCTGCAGACCCGGTAGACGAACGGCATCTGCAGCAGGATGACAGCCGACAGGATGTAACGCAGGAACCTCCGCCGGTGTGAAACCTTTTTCTCGACCACGGTGTGGCCCGGATTATACCGGGAGCAATCGGCCGGTTCGGTCCCGGTGCCTCACTGTTGGGGACAGTCCCCAATCCCGCACCGGTACCACAGAGGGACTGTCCCCAGCCCCCCAGCCCGGGCAACGGAGGTTGGGGACTGTCCCCAGTGGAACCCGGGTCGGGTCATTCTCCTGCGGTGGTCCGTCCAGGTGGTTCTGCGTCCGGACTCAGAACAGGCTCCACGATGAGCTCTGCCGGATTACAGCGGTAGAGGCGGAACTGCCGGAACCCGGCGACAGCCTGTCGACCCACGACGCGATAGTCCCGGGAAACAAAGTAGAAATTCCCGCCGGGTTCCAGCGAGGGCAGGTCGGCGGCGCGCGATGCGAGTACAGGGAGTGCCTCCGTCTGGTACATCAGCATCCAGTGCAGCGGGCTGAAGCAGGACCACTGTTCGTACTCATTCCGGAAGAAAACCAGTCGGTCTCGGCGGGTAAAGTGTTCCCGGATATAAGCCAGAATGGCATGCTCCCGGTATAGTCCGCGACTTGCCCCCCGGATGGAGGCGGCGACCTCGGCACTGCCCAGCCCCGCCAGAAGGCCGCAATAGAGCAGCGCCAGCCACCGGACACGCCGGCGGCGAAAGCCCAGCACGAAAACGGAGAGGCCGCCTGCGGTCAGTGCTATCACCAAGGGCCATGGCAGCCACTGTTTGAGGTGGACCGTGTGATACAGGCCGGTGCGGTGCAACCAGACCGGGGGGTTCGTGGGCAGGATCAGAATCGAGGCGATGGACATCACCGCCATGCCCGCCGCCGTCTTCAGCCGCGCCCGCCTCTCGGTCTGGAGCACAGCGGCCCCCAGCACGACGCAGATCGGGATGAGGGCATCCACGTAGCGGCCGAACAGCCCGTAACGCTCAGGATTGAGTTCGTGATACACCAAACCGTGCAGCGTCCCGGCACCCACCAATCCTACAGCAATGGTGGTCAAAGCCAAGCAGGCGACGGGTGAACCCTCCAGCTTGGGGACAGTCCCCAAGACCTTGGGGACTGTCCCCAAGCGCTCGCCGAGGAGTCGGAGGGTGCTGTTGGAGACTGTCCCCAGTACCCCCATTGCGGCGGCGCCGGCGAGGCCGAAGGTGGAGACGAAGAGGTAGGCGAGCTGTGCAAGAGCCATCTGGGCAGCCAGGATCAGACTGCGGGGCTCGACCAGAATGGAAAGGAACTCGTCCAGATAAGCGCTTGAAGGATAGCTTCCGGCCTGGGGCAGCGGCCGGGCCGCCTGGGCGGCGGCGTCCCACCAGGACCAGCCCAGCAGAGGAATTGCCAGCGCCATTGCGGTCGCCGCAACGGCAAGTGGAACACGGCGACGCTCCCCGCTTTCGCCGATGGTTCCAGCCACCAGCAGCAGCACCCCCGGAAGAATTGCCCGTGCCAGGGACTTGGTGAGGATCAGGCAACTCAGCAGCAGACCCAGACCGACTGCCTGGCGTATATCGGGCCTGCGGTAGCGGACAACCAACAGGCAGAACCAGGCAAACAGGGGCAGGAACAGGTTTTCCGCCATCACCGTCAGGCCGTAACCCACGGAGACGGACAATCCGCCGATCAGGGCGGCGATCGCTACCGAAGAATCGGTTTTTCCCGTGAGATGGCGGTGCAGGAGAAAGGCTGGAAAGAGGATTGTGCTGCCGAGCAGAGCCCCGATCATCAGGGCTGCCTGGTAACTCGACTCCGGGTTGGAACCCACCAGATAGGCCGGACTCAGCAGGAAAGAGTAGAGCGGAGGATAGGCCGGCCCACAGAGATTGTCGATGACCGGCAAAGCCAGTCGAGCGAGGTTACGGGCCCGACTCAGGTACAGGTAGGAGTCACCCCAGGTGACAGGGATCCAGATGAGAGTCGAAAGCACCCACTTGGCCGATACCAGCAGCCCAAACAGGACCAGCAGCACCCGCCAGGGACGGCGGCGCGTCTGGGTTCGAAGCATCCCCGTCCACCACGCAACTGTTGATCTTGCCCGCATGCGCTGGTCTTCCGGCAGCCCGGTCCGGTGTGTCCGATGGGTGCCTGCGGCTGAGTGACGGGCTCAAGGGTATGCCGGGGAAGGCACGGCGGTAAAGCGCGGTTTTGGGGGAGGTCGTCGTCGGTCCTTGGACGCAGCTGCTCAGGCCGGGTCAAAGAGACGGTTCGGGCCCGGGGAAGCCGCCGCTACATCCAGCGCACCGAGACCCCGCCGATCCCAGCCTGGACGCGGAATCGAAGTACCTTGTCCACGCGGTCCAGGTTCTGGCTGAAGTAGGTGTTGCCTTCCTTACGGAACTCGGGCAGGTTTGCGTCCGAGAAAAAGCCCTTGTTCATTCTGATCTCGGCGCCGAGGCTGCGGGGAATGCGCAACAACACCTCCCCTACGCCCACCTCGACTCTGACCTCGCCGATCTGGCTCCAGTCACCCGAAAAGTCCAGGGTGGACTCCCCCACGCCACCGCGGAAATTGAAGGTTCGGAACCCAAGGTTGCCCAAGCCGATCAGTTCGAATTCCCCGACGCCGGCGGAAATCTCCACCCGTTCGCAGGTGCCCCGATTGGGTTGAAGCATGCTGAGTTTGGTCTCTCCCACCCCGGTCTGAAGATTGAGGGACTGCAGCTTCAGTCCGCTCAGGTCGATGGTGCTGGAGCCGACTCCGGTGTTGGCGTTGAGGTCCAGGGCGGCCTCGGGACTCACTTTCAGGCGGATCAAGTTCTCGCTCATCCGCCGGAAGGAAGAACGACCTTCACTTTCGAAGCCGATGGTCAGATCGGCCTCCTTCCCGTCGCGTCTGAAGTCGACCGCCGGCCGGAAAAGCTGTTCGTTGTAGCGCAGCTCAAGCTCATAGATCCGGTCGGGAGAGCCGGGGCTCACCTGAAGATCGCCGACCTTGAGGTCCACATCGGCCCGCAGCACCTCTTCGCCGGCGGCGGGCTCGGAGTACTGTTTGGTGACGACGTTGCCTTCATCGGCCATTCCGTCGAGGACTGCCGTGCAGCCCGCCGCCGCAATCCAGACCCCTGCAGCCAGAAATCCGAAGCAGGCCGTTCGCTTAACCATGATGGTTCATCCTCGTTTCTTAATTCGAATACGGGATTGCGAGGTCTGAAGTTCGATGAGGGGACCACCCTCGCCGACCGTGGTTTCGAACACCGCCACCCCGCCCGCCGCAGGCTCGGCCGCTTCGGCCATTTCGCCGAAGTCTGATTCGATCTCGCCGCCGACTGCCTGGGCCGCCAGCTTGAACTGGGAGCGGGCAGGCAGTGAGAGCAGGATCGACCCGTTCTTGTTGATGATCCGCACGGGCTGGGTGGGGGCGGTGCGGTTCTCCAGGACCACCTCGCCGAACTCGTTCTGGACGGTAACCGGCCCGCTGAAGTCCTCCACCGTGACCTTGCGCAACGACGTTTCCACCCGCAGCGGACCGGCGATACGGGCCAGCTTGATCTCGGAGCCGCGGCCGGCCACGACCACCTCTTGCCGGAGGTCCTTGGCGGAAACCGTCGAGTGAACTGCCTTAAGGGACACGGCACCCTGGATTTGGGCCAATTCAACCCTGCTGTAGGAGGTCTCAAGGTCCAGTGGCCCTCCGACGTCCCGGATGGCGACCTCCTTGTGAGAGTTCCTGACCGAGAGCCGTTGCTCCAAATGCTCAGCCCGCACCGACGAGCCCTCGCCGCTGACCGACGCCTCACCCTGGATGTCGACCAGGCGCACGGAACCAAAGTGGTTTCGGACGACAGCGTCACCGCGGATGTGTTCCAGGCGGATCGAGTCGTACTCAGTGGCGGCCTCCACCGGCCCGTCGACGCCATCCACCAGAACCGCCGCCCGCTGGTTGAGGATCTTGACCGAACCGGTTACCGAACGGGCTTCGACGCGACCGTTACGGTTGGTGACCGTCAGCGAACCAGTCTGGGAGCTGACCTGGACATCACCGTAGCTGTTGTCGATATGGACGGGCGCACTCCGGCGGTTGACCCGCACCGCCCCGAAGCTGTTGCTGACGGAGACCGGCAGCACAGCAGGAAGCTGAAGCAGCATGGTGGTGCCGACGCCCCGCCCCTTTTCGCCGAGGTCAGGTCGGTTGGTGGAGATCTTGAGGCGCCCGTCAGCCTGGTTGAGCCTGAGGACCACTTCACGATTGAGATCGGCCGCCTGCTGCTGGTTTGCCGCCCGAACCCTGGTGACCAGCCTGAGACTCGCCTCCTCCGAAGGTGCCGGTTCCACCACGACATCGCCGTACAGGTTTTCCACTTGGATGTTGTCAATCCCCTCGAGCTGCAACGGTTGTGTCGACTCGAAGTCGAAACGCTCGCCCTCCAGGCCCACGGGGAGAGAGACAGTCAAGTCGCCCCAGGTAAAATCGTCGATCAGGGGGAGGTGGGCCTTGGCCAGCCGACTGCACGCCAACCCGAAGACCAGGATGAAGATGACCCCGAAAATTTCGCCCACCCGGACCTGGATTCCACCGGGAATACGGTAGTGGTCGGTGATCTTGGCCAGGCCGAAGGCGATCAGCAATACCGGCCACCACACTCCGAAGAAGCTGAGCGTCTCGATCACGTCCAGGATGTCGAGAAAAATGACGAACCCAAAGAACAGCCAAAACAGCCCCGAAAGCAGGGAGCTCTTCCTCCCACCGCGGGCCCATTCATCGAGCGGGGTCAAGTAGTGGCGGACCAGCTTGGCCAGCCCTGCCCCAACACAAAGGACCGGGACCGTGATCTTGAAAAGCAGGACCCAGTCAACCCGGAAGCTGATCAAGTTGGAGAGCAGGAACAGTGTCCCGGCCAGAATGAGGACCAAACCAACGACCAGCGTGCCGGTTTTGCGTCCATTCATCAGAAGCGCTCCTCTCCACCGGGATCGGGAGCCGGTGGACCGGCGGAGGCAGAGGTTCGCCGGCTGTCCCGTTTGAAAGAGCCGGCCACCAGGTACAGACCCAGCAGGATCAGAAGCAGAGGCCAGAAACGGATGGCAGCCCGCAGGCTGATGGCGCCCAGGTTGTCCAACAGAAACATCACCCCCATGAGAACCAGCAGACCGCCCCAGACCGGGAGGTTGATCTGTTCACTCTGGGGCCGGAGATGGGTTCCCCGCCGGGCAATGGCTTCAGCGGAGCGGTAGGCGTCGATAATGGTAAAGACGTAGAAGCAGAACGCCGCCAGACCGAAGACCTCGACTTCTTCAGCCATGTAGGCGAGCCCGGCGAAGACAGAGAAGTGAACCACCGCCTTCTCGTATTCCCGGTTGTAGACGGCGCCGATACCCGGGATCAAAGCGCAGACCGCCGCCCGGGTCGGGATCTGCCTCCCCTCGCCGGAGGGCGGGCCCGCCGGTGGCTGCGCAGGCGGAGGCAACGGGGGGATCGGTTGGTCGTTACTCATCATGAGGTTCCTCTTCGGAAGGATTCGTTTCTGGTCCAGGAGCCGGCTGCTGGGGGGGCTGTTCGGCGGCGTCACCAGGCTGCTGCTGTTCCCTCACGGTTTCGTCGTAATTGGCAAAGAGAATCGTCACCAGGTGGTAGTCGAGACGACCGATCAGGTCCTCCCGCATCAGCCGCAGCTCTTCCGAAACACGGGCCTTGAAATCATTGAATTCCCGCCACCGTTTGTAGATTTCGCCCGTCAACTCGTCGGCGCGGGCGACCAAGGTCGACGGGTTGAGCAGGGATGAGCCCGCAGCCGAGAAGGTCGGTCCCATCACGTTGACCGCGAAGGAGATGAAGGCGAACATGACGAGCGTGGCGAAGGCATAGCGCTGCGTCATGAAGGGTCGCAGCGTGGCCATCACAACGTCATTCCACCAGGAATAGCGCTGAGGGATACCAGAGGTGCGTTCGAGGATGCGTCGGACCAGGTCCTCCGACACCCGGATCTCAGGAAAGTCCGCCAGTTCCAGGCGCAGTTGGGTGACCTGCTCCAGCAGTGCTTGGCACGCCGGGCATTCCTGCAAGTGGAAGTCCGCTGCCGACCGGACGCGGGGGTCCAGCGCCCCGTCCATGTAGTCCGTCAACAGTGTTTCGAACCGCGGGCAGTTCATCACTCCAACTCACTCTTCATCTGTTGCAGAACCCGCGCCAGCTCGATCCGTCCGCGGTTGATCCGCGACTTGACGGTGCCCTCGGGGATCCCCAGCAGATCGGCGATCTCCTGGTAGGCGAAACCCTGCAGGTCCCTCAAAATGACGGCCTCCCTGAGCTCCGGCGACAGTCGGTCCAAGCCTGCCTGAATATGCTTGGCTTTCTCCTGCAGGTAGACGCTGTCGAAGGGGTTGGAGTCTCGGTCCTCGACCCCGAAATCCAGGACTTCCAGTTCTTCGCTTCCCGCCACGTTCCTCTCGCGCTTGTGAGCGCGGTAATGGTCGATGATGAGGTTCCTGCCGACCCGCAGTACCCAGTGCGACAGCGACCCCGTAGCCGGTCGATAGTTGGGCAGGTTCTGGTACAGGCGCAGGAAGATGTCTTGGGTCAGCTCTTCGGCCACCGGATAGCTTCCTGTGTAACGATAGGCCATATTCAGCAACTTTCCACTATACGTCCGTACCAGGCTCTCCCAGGCTCGGGCATCGCCGCTGACGCATCGTTCGACAAGCTTCGAATCTGAATCCTGCAACGCTCGTCCTCGGCTCTATCCCTATCCCGATCACCTAAATCGAACGGAAACGACCGCGGAAAAGTTCGAGGGCCCGAAGCCCACCCGAAACACTCGGGTCGTGCGGCTCGTGCCGTCCACACGGTTGGAGTGAAGGCTACGGATCCCGCCCGAGGGTCATTCTATGGTATGAATCTAGGACCGGAAACCGGTAGGCGACACCTCCATGCGCTGCCCCTTCTGTGACCGGGCGAACGACGATCGTGTTCTGGACTCCCGGGAGATCCGCGACGGCCGTGCCATCCGCCGCCGCCGCCAATGCTGTTCGTGCGGCCGACGCTACACGACCTACGAGACCATCGAGGACATCCCGTTCATGGTCATCAAGCGAAGCGGACAGCGGGAGGTCTTCGACCGCGCGAAGGTCCTGCGCGGAGTCATGCGCGCTTGTGAAAAGCGTCCCGTGTCTCCGCAGCAGCTCGAGGAAGTGGCCGATGCGGTGGAGCAACGGCTGCTCGATTCCCCGAGTCGGGAAATCACTTCGCGGGAAATCGGCCAGATCGTCATGGAGCATTTGCGCCGGATCGACAAGGTGGCTTACGTCCGCTTCGCCTCGGTCTACCTGGACTTCAAGAGCGTCCAGGAGTTCATGAACGAGATCAATCAGTTGGTTTGAGGCGGCCTTGAGGGCGAAGCATCCGGGTGAATTCGAACTGATTCGTCTGATCTCCCGGCGCCGGCGGATCCGTCCGGGATTCCTGGTCCAGGACATCGGAGACGATTGCGCCGTTTTCGAATGGCCGTCGGCCCGCAGGACTCTGGTCACCACCGACTTATTGGTGGAGGGAGTGCACTTTCTGCCTGGACGTTTCCACCCCGCTCTGATCGGCCGCAAGGCCTTTCGGGTCAATCTGAGCGACATCGCCGCCATGGGCGGGGAACCGTTGGCGTGTGTCTTGGCCCTGGCGTGTTCCGCCGACTTGCCCACCGACGATTTCATCGGGCTGGTGGACGGCTTTGTAGACGAGGCCGAAAGTTATGGCACGGTTCTGGCGGGAGGAGACCTCTCCCGAGCAGACCGTCTGACCATTGCGGTGACCTTGTTCGGGGGGATCCCCAGCGGGGAGCCGCTCCGGCGGAGCGGAGCCCGCCCCGGTGACCTGCTGCTGCTGATCGGCCGCGTGGGATACTCGCGACTGGGACTGAAGGCGCTCAAGGCTGATCCGTCGATCGACGTACGAAACGTTTCCGGCGTGGGAGAACTGCGACGGCGGTTCGGTTCAGGAACTCTGCCGGATGCCCTCGAGGCCCACCTCCTGCCGGTCATCCACCTTGCCGAGGCCCGGTGGATCCAGCAACAGGGTCTGGCCAACGCCATGGTGGACGTCAGCGACGGTCTTGCCGCCGACGTGGGTCACATCTGCGAGATGAGCGGTGTGGCGGCGGTGATCGAACTGGAGAGACTGCCCCTGCCCGAGGGGGCCGAAAACCCGGCGGAGGCCCTGGACTGTGCCCTGAACGGGGGAGAGGACTACGCCCTGGCGGTCTCGGCTTCCCCTGACCAGTGGGCGGCCCTTTCCTCCCGCTTTCCGGCGACTCTGACGGCGCCTCGGGTCATCGGCCGGTTCGAGGCGGGCGGGCCGCAGGTTCTGGTCGAAGACTCTGCAGGAACCCGTCCTTGCCGGCCGTCGGGATACGATCATTTTTCCGGAGGCGGCCTGTGAGTTTCCTGCGCAAGACCCTGGCCGCCCTGGCCGGGATCCACGATACTCCCCAACGTACGGCTGCGGCTTTTTCACTGGGGGTGTTCCTGGCCTTCTCTCCTTTGCTCGGCTTGCATACGGTGCTGGGGATCCTGTTGGCCTTTGTGCTTCGCCTCAACCGGCTGGCGGTCCTCTTGGGCGTGTGGACCAACCTGCCTTGGTTTCTGGTGCCGTATTACGCTTTTGCCACCTGGCTGGGGATCCGCCTGCTGGGGGCACCGGCGTCCGCAAGCCTGCCTTTGGCCGGTTTCTCCGACGTATGGACTCCCGAGTTCTGGAACGGGGTGGCCGCCCAGTGGCGGCTGCTGCTGCCCGCCTTTGTGGGTTCGTCTCTGCTGGCCGGACTGTTTGCCGCTGCAGCCTATCCGCTGGCGCTGGTTTCAGTTCAACGTTTCCGGCGGCGACAGCGTCGGGTTGAGTCGGCGACAGACTCCGCCATCGGCCCGGCCGCCGGCGCGGCAGCCCACCCACAGAGCGGTTCGCCCGCCGCCAAGTGAATCCGCTAAGATGGCAGGGTCAATGTGTGACCGTTCGCCGGCGGGCGTAAAGCGATGGCTGCTCCTTCTCGTGACGGCCGGTTGCGTCTGGGGAGGAATGCATCCGAGCTTACCGGCCCGGCAGGCCGTCCAGGAGCCGGCTGTCGGCTCCCCGGCCCCCGATCCGACGGTCGATCTGCTGAACATCGACCTGCAAGCCGACGTGCGCCTGTTCGTGGTAATGGCGGCGCTGAACGCGGCGGGGTTCGACTATGAGGTGCCGGGGAAAGAAATCGCACCTCTGCGAGCCCGGCTGCGAAAGGACTTGGAGGGGCTGGACCCGGAACTGAAACGCCGGTTGAGGATCCATCTGGAGCTTCACCGTCGGGGTGACCCGCGGGCGGTGCACACGGCGTACACGTCGCTGGCCCTGCTAATCGAGGGACCGCCCGACTTCAAAGTGCGTTCCGACGCCCCCACCCTCCCCTGGGACGTGCAGGAAATCCTTGGCTTTGAGGAACTCCTGCCCGACTTTTACCGGCGGGCAGGGCTCGCTCAGCTTTGGGAGCTTTACCGACCCCACTATGAGGCCGAGCTGGAGGCTTACCGTCCGGTAATCCGACAGGCGATCCAGGGGGCCCTGGACTACCTGCGAATCCCGCCCCGAGTGGTGCTGGACCGGCGGATCGTGATCATGGCGGATCTGCTCAGCTATCGGGATGTTGTGCACGCCCGGAACCTCGAGAAGACATATTACGTGGTGCTCGGCCCGGCTGAGAGCCCGGCGTCGAATCTGCTCCAGGTTCAACACGAGTATCTGCATTTTCTGGTGGATCCCCTGGTGGAAAAGTACGCCGGTCAGATCATGAAGGAGCGGGCCTCTTTGGAGCTGGCGGAACGGCAGCCGGGATTACCGCGGGACTTCCGGGGGCGCTTTCTGCTGGTGGTGGGGGAGAGTGTGATCGAAGCCATCCTGCATCGGCTGCATCCCCCCGCCGATCTGAATGCAGAGACAGTGGAGCTGTTCCGGCGGGGACTGGTGTACTTTCCTTATTTCTGGAGAGGGCTGGAGCAGTACGAAAAAACCGAGGGGGTGGCCCTCCCCCTGTATCTTGAACAGCTCTTCACCCAGATGGGCCGGGCGGAGCCGGAGAAGGAAGCCGAGCGGGTAACTTCTCTCGAGGCTCAGCTGGAAGCGGCGCGGCGGGCCGCCGAGGAGGCGCAGGCAAGGGAACAGGCGGCGTCGGAACGTCGCGGGGAGGTGCGCAGACTCCTGGTGGAAGCCGGCGAGCATCTCGTGGCGGGTCGTCATGAGTCCGCGCGTCTGGTGCTGAACCGGCTGCTGGAGCTGGATCCGGGTAACGGCAACGCCGAGTTCTATCTGGCCCAGGTTGCGGCCCAGACGGGAGACCATCAGACAGCCGCCCTGCATTACGCCCGCGCGGAGGCGGCAGCGGATGTGCCGGACTGGGTCCGGGCCTGGAGTGCGGTTCGCATCGGTCGTTTTCTCGCACATCAGGGCGATTTCCGTCGGGCCCGGGAAAAGCTGGAGACCGTAGCCCGGATGACGGGCGATTTGCGGGGAGCCAAAGAAGAAGCGGAGAAATCGCTGGCGCAGTTGCCCCCGCCGGAGTAGCGCGGAATGGAAGGCGGTTGCAGGGGAACCCCTGGAAGTTTACCTTGAATGCCCGACGAGGGTGAGGTCGTGTCGGCAGGCGCCGTCGGAAGAAGACGGCCACACGGAAGGACAGATCATGAGCAGACGCAGCGGTTGGATTTCGGGAGTTGTGTTGTGGTTGTCGGTGGTCGGGCTGCCCGGTCAGGACCAGGGGGGAGCCTCCCAGCCTGCGCAGGAACCGTCGCAGGCGGCTGAACCGGTCAAGCCTCCGCGGGTGGTGGGCGAAGCCCAGACTCAGGAGGAGTGGGATGCGTGGCAGTTGGTGGAGCAGGCTCCGTCCTTGCAGGAGAAGGCGCAGCTTGCCCAGGCGTTCCTTGCGAAGTATCCGGAGAGCGGCCTGACCCCGCACGCTCACCATGTTTTGGCGCGACAGTTCTATCAGGCAGGCGACATGACCAATTTTGTGCCGCATGCGGAAAAGGCGGTGGCCGAACTGCCGCAGGCGGTGGACATGTTGAGCGGGCTTGCATTCTTTTATGCGGAGAAGGGCCAGCCGGACCGCGCCATCGACCGCGCCAATCGGGCGCTCAGCGAAATCGAGTCCGCTCCCCGGCCGGCGCAGGTCCCGGTTGCGGACTGGGTCGCCCAGCTTTACCAGATCCGGGCGGAAGCCAACTATGCCTTGGGCCGCGCCTACCTGAGCAAGATCTCCCGGAGCGAGAATCGGGCCCAGGATCCCAATCTGATCAAGGCTGTCCAGCACCTGGAGACGGCACTGAAGTACGATCCACGCCACGACTATGCCTGTTTTCGGCTCGGCTTCGCTCGGCGCAACCAGAATGATGCGGGCGGCGCATTGATGGCGTACGGCCAGGCGATGGCCATCGGAGGAGTGGCTGCCGGCCATGCCCAGCAGCAGTTGGAAGAGGTGCTGGGCATCGTCAAGAATGCCATGCCGGACTCGGAATGGGCGAAGAAGTCGGTTCAGGACATCGTTTCCGCCGCCGCTGAGCACCTGCAACGGGAACTGGCCCGTGTCCAGTCTGAGCAGGCGGCTTTGGTGCAGGAAATCCAGGCGCAGGAGGCCCAGAGAGCCCAGCCACCGCCCCCTGGACCGTCAGCTCCCAACCCGCCCGGACGGTAACCGCCACCGGGCGGAAGCGCGGTAAGGTTTCCCTCGGACATCTCCCGGCCGAGACCTGTCAGGAGAGGGCAAGGCTTTGTGGAAAAAAGCGCTGGCGTTTCTGAGAAACCTGGGCGTCCCCGGGGGAACGTCTCCACTGACGGACCAGGTTCCCGGGCTGGCATCGGAACGGGTGGCCCAACTCCATGAACTTGAAGCCAAACTTGGTTACCGATTCAAGGATCTCACGCTCCTGGACCGGGCACTGACCCACAAGTCGTACGCCCACGAGCAGAACGGCCCCAACCACAGCCGGATCCCGGATTACGAAGCGCTCGAGTTTCTGGGCGATTCGATTCTCGGGTTCATCGTCGCCGAGTTTCTGCTCCTCACCTATGGCCGGCTGAGCGAAGGCCAACTGACCAAAATCCGCAGTCACCTGGTCTCGACCCGCCAGCTTCATCAGGTGTCCTCACATCTGGGGCTGGGCCGTTATCTCCGGCTCAGCCGGGGCGAGGAGAAGACCGGCGGCCGCGAGAAACCCGCGATTCTGGCGGACCTCTTTGAAAGCGTGGTGGCGGCGATCTATCTGGACGGGGAGCTGGAACCCGCCCGGGACTTCATCCTGGCTCAGTTCTCCGAGCGGTTCTCGGCCTTGGCGAGGGGAGAGGTTCTGGCGAGGGACGCGAAGTCGAGCCTGCAGGAACGGCTGCATCGCCTGGGGCGGCCGACGCCCTACTATCAGGTCCTGCAGGAAACCGGTCCGGAGCATGACAAGCGATTCCTGGTGGCGGTGCTGAGCGGATCGGTGGAGCTGGCGCAGGGCAGCGGACGGTCCAAGAAGGAGGCCGAACAGGAAGCCGCGTCCAGAGCGGTGGCGAGGATCGAAGGAGCGCCGGCGCGGGCGGGGTACCGTGGCTCAGACCACGAAAACCCAGTAGACGGCGAGGGTCAGGACGTCATACAAAGCATGCGCGACGATGGGAGCGGTCAGGCTCCTCCTCCGCAGGTAGAGAATTCCGAATAGGAGTCCCAGAATTCCCGCGGCGACGGCATTGTCGGGCCCCTGCACGAGGTGGCCGACTCCGAAGAACAGGCTCCACAAGATGAGACCAAACCAGGGGCCGCCCAAGTAGTGGAACCGGTTGAGAACGAATGCCCGCTGGATCTCTTCCTTGACCCCGCCGACGTAGATGCTGGTCATCCAGAGGAGAACCAGGTCGCCCCAGTCCCGGACCAGTTCGAGCAGCGGGTTGACATGCGTCACGTAGCCGGGGAGCACCGCCCGGAAGGTCAATCCCACGGCAAAGGTGGCGGCAAAGAGAACCGGCAAGGCCACCAGCCCGGCCCGAACCTCCACAAAGGCTCTGCCGGCTCCCCAACCGAGATGGGTCAGCCCTTCCCCGCGCCACCACAGCAGCAAGCCCACCAGCAGGAGGGTGAGGGTGGCTTCCGTCGACAGGTAGACCGCCAGCGAGGCAGCACTTTCCAGGAGACGGTTGGGCGGCATCCCCAGGGCCGCCAGCAGGAGTGGCGCCCCCAGACTGCCGCCGAAGGCGACCAGGGCGATCTCCGTGGCGTCGGCGAGACGGGAGGCGAATCGGGACGCCACCTGCGGTACGGGGATCTCCTGGGCAGGCTGGGGATCCTGGGACATGCCGGCCATTTTATCGGAACCGGCGTTGAACGGTTGACCATGCCTTGGGGGGAAGCCGGTGCTATACTCTCGTCTGTCAAGTACTTGGCAACTTGCGAGCGTCGGGGTCATCTTTAGGGATGAACTGCAGCGTAGGAGTGCTGCTGCGGGCTGCCGAGTCCGAAGATCAAGTTTACAATCCGGCTGTTTAGGGCTATAAGGTTAAGGCATCTTGAGTTTTGGGGCTCTGAGCACATGATTGAAGTTACGCATGAACTGAGGAGGTACCGCATGCTTCGGCCGAGACACATCCTGGTTTTCGCGTTGGTCAGTTGCCTGCTGGCCGCGGCTCCCTTTGGCCAGGACAAGGAGAAGATCAAGAAACTGACCCCGACTCACCGGGGCAGCACGGGCCTGTTCAACCTGTACGTTGCTGATACGTTGCGTCAGGGCGAGTTCAGCTTGAGCGCGGCGGCGCACAAGTTCTATCGGGACCCCGGCAAGCTGGATTACACGATTTTCCCGGTCAGCCTGACGATCGGGTTGACGGACCGCATCGAACTGTTCGGTTCGTTTGAAGCTTACAAGCGGGTCAACGCCGACGATATTCTCGTCAACAAGGTCCTTCCCGGCGGAGCCATTGTCCCCACACGATTGCGAAACGGTCTGGTGGCTTTTTATAACGACTCTCCATTCATGGATACGGGCTTCGGCGACGGTACGGGAGACCTTTGGGCCGGAATCAAGTTCAATCTGCTTTCGGAGCGGCGCGGGAATCCGTTCGGGTTTGCGGTCCAGCCGATCGCCAAGTTCCACCTTACCGATGACCGGCAGCATTTGTTGCGTGGGTTGACTTCGGGTGCCACCGATGCCGGGGTCGACCTCATCATTTCCAAGAACATCAAGGGTGGCGGAACCGTCACCGGCAACTTCGGCTGGCTGTTCGCCGACGACATCAACAACGCCGACCGGCAGCACAGCTTCAACTGGGGCGGCGGCTTCGAAGTGCCCTTCGGAAGCGCGCCCATCAGCGTCATCGGCGAGGTGCTCGGTCGAGCTTTTTACGGTTCCGAGCGGACCTCGAACCTGGTGAACGACAATGACCCGGTGGATGCCTACGCCGGACTCCGCGTCTTCCCGGCCAAGTGGATGTCCCTCTCCGCGGCCGCCAGCTATCACCTCACCTCCACCGACGTGCAGGGTGCAAAGGATTCCGATTGCCTCGGCTTTTATGTCCAGGCGGCCTTCAACCGCAAGATCAACCGGCCGCCGACGGCTTCCTGTGCCGCCGATCGGACGACCGTCACCGAAGGTGAATCGGTACGGATCACCGCCACGGTGGATGACACCGACAACGACTCCCTGGCGGTGACCTGGAAGGCCAGCGGCGGCAGGCTGTCGCAGGCCGACACCTCCGCCACCCTGGACACCACCGGATTGGCCGCCGGCCGTTACAGTGTGATGGCTGAGGCAAGTGACGGCGAGGCAGTGGCCAGTTGCTCGGTCGATGTAACGGTGGAGAAGCGGAAGATGGCTCCCACCATCGCCTGCGAACCGGCCACCGTATCGGTGATGATGGGGCAGTCCACCACCCTGACCGCCCGGGCCTCGGATCCCAACGGTGATCCATTGACCTACTCCTGGACCGTGGATGGACAGGCGGTGACCAACAACCAGCCCTCATTCCAGTTCGGAACCGCCGGCAAGTCGGTGGGACGTCACACCGTCCGCGTAACCGCGACCGACGTCGACGGCATGAGTGCCAGTTGCGAATTCACCGTGACCATCACGGAAAAGCCGAACAACAACCCGACCTGCTCTCTGGAGGTGACGCCGGCCCAAGTGTTCGCCGGAGAGACCGTCAATGCGCGCGCGACCGCCAGCGACCCGGATAACGATCCGCTGAAGTATGCCTGGAGGGTGGACGGCCAGAGCCGACCCGAAACGGGCAACAGCCTGTCGATCAACACTTCCGGCATGACCGGCGGCAGCCACAGCGTGGTGCTCACGGTGACGGACGATCGGGGCGGCTCCTGCACGGCGACCAAGTCGTTCGCGGTGGTTGAGAAGATCGTCATCCAGATGACCGGCCTGCGGCCAGACAACAAGGCCAAGGCCCGTCTGGACGAGATCGCCCTGAAGATGCAGCAGACGCCGCAGTTGCGGGCACGGGTGACGGGTTATACCGACAGCCGCGGCAGCGACCGGGCGAACCAGACCGCCGGCCAGCGGCGTGCTGACTCCGTCAAGGACTACCTTGTGAAGCAGCACAAGATCGATGCCGGTCGGATCGAGACCAAGAGCGGAGGCAGCAGCAATCCGATCGCCGATAACGCGACCGAAGAAGGCCGCCGCCAGAACCGTCGGGTCGAGATCGAGCTGTACGTCCCGTAACCTGATCCCAGGGCGCCGAAGCATTTCGACGCCCCGGGTGTTCTACCAGTCAACCGAGGGCGGTGACCGGTGGTCATCGCCCTTTTTTGTTCGATATGGTGAAGAGCCTGCCAGTCCTGCTGATGGCGGCGCTGACAACCGGCGCTGCGGTCGCCGAGCCGGAACTCGTGCCGCTGGGTCCGTTCGGCGGTGATGTCCGTTCCATTGCCCAGCATCCCCGGTACCCCGATCGCCTGCTGTTGGGTACCGCCGACGGACAGCTTTTTTCCTCTTCCAACTGGGGAGAAACCTGGGAGAGGCTCACCCCGGGCATCGGCCGGCGGGAACTGGTACTGGACAGCATCGTGTTCGATCCCCGGGACCCGGAGCGGATCTGGGTAGGCGGCTGGGAACTGAAGAGCGACCGTGGAGGACTCTACCTCTCGGTGGACGGGGGCCGGAGCTTTCAGCGACAGGACTTGGGAATCTACGAGAGCAGCATACGGGCCGTGGCTGTATCTCCTCAGGATCCGCAAACCGTGGCGGTGGGCATCACCGAAGGCGTGCTGGTGAGCCGGGACGGCGGCAAGTCCTGGCAGCGGATCAACCGCGGCTATCGCAGTCTGCACGATGTGCACTCACTGGCCTTCGATCCGCTGGACCCGGAACTGCTGTTCGTCGGCACCTGGCGGCTGGCGTGGCGGACCCCCGATCTCGGCAAGCGCTGGATTCCAGTTCACGACGGAATGTTTTGGGACAGTGATCTCTTCTCGCTGCAAATCGACCCGGTCGACCCCCAGGTGATCTTCGCCGGGGCCTGTTCCGGCATCTATCGTTCGGTGAACCGGGGCGACCAGTGGGTGCGGCTCAAGAGCGGTCTCCCCCCCGAGGCGAAGCGGACGCGGGTAGTGCGGATCGACCCCGGCAACCGCCGCGTCGTCTACGCCGGCACCACCGAAGGGCTCTTCCGCTCCGAGGATCACGGTGACAGTTGGCGGGCTTTGATCCCGGACATTGTGGTCAATGCGCTGATCATCGACCCTCGCGACAGCAACCGCCTGATACTGGGGACCGACGACGCCGGGGTGCTCCGGAGCTTCGACGGAGGGCGCAGTTTTGAGCCGGCCAACACCGGATTCATCCAGCGCCAGATCTCTGCGGTGGCCGGCCGGCCCGGATCACCGGACGAAGTCTTCGCGGCGGTGGCGCTGGATGCCGCCTACGGCGGCTTTTTCGCCAGCCGGGATCGCGGCAGCCGCTGGGAGTCCTACAACGACGGCTTGGGTGACGCTGTGGCCTTGATCCGTTCCATCCTTCCGTCGAGGCGGTCGCCGACCGTGTACCTGGGGACGAGTCGCGGCCTGTTCCGTGGCGTGCCTTTCCGGAATGCCTGGCAGCGGGTGCCGGGCACCGAAAGACTGACCGTCAACGGACTGGAGTTCGGGACCCCTGACGAGGCCCAGCTTTTCCTGGCATGCCGGGAGGGTCTGTACCGCCTGACCGGCAGTGGCCGCCTGGTGCGGGTCAAGATCCCGGTCTATGAACGGGAGGTGTTCGCCATCGCTCGGGAAGGGAGCCGGCTCTACATCGGAACCGAAATGGGCGTGTTCCGGTCCGATGACGGTGGTGACAAATGGACCATCAAAGGCGACGGCATGCCGTATCTGTCGGTGACCTCCCTGGCCGCCGCCGGAGATCGGGTCTTCGCAGGTACCCGCAATGGCATGTTCTGGTCGGACGACGGTGCCGAACACTGGAAGCAGGCTCAAGGTGTGTTTCCCATCGAGATTTCGGCCGTCCAGACCGCCGTCAACGGGGACGTTTACGCCGCCGACCCGCTGGTGGGATATCTCTTCGCCAGCACCGATGGGGGGCGCTCATGGAGGTCCCTGAACGTGGGGCCGAGTCTGTCGCGGATCTCGAGCCTCAGCCGGACGGAAGGGGGCGCGCTGCTGGCAGGAACGGTCAGCGAGGGCGTCTACGCCATCGTCCCGGTTGGGACGGCCTTCAGCCCTCCCGCCGCCGAAGTGGGGAGGTAGGGCGCTCCCCGCTTCAGTCGGCTTCCACGACCGTCCTCGACAGGACGTCATGCGCGCAGCGACGATAAGGGTCCCTCAGCGCCCAAGCCATCCCCACCACGCTGGTCAGAGTCGGCAGGAAAAGCATCGTCCTCGCGAACAGCGCCTTGAGGGTGATCTCCCGTCCGGGCTCCGGTGCGAGTCGCAATTGCGTGGCGGCCATGCCCGGCGTCTGCCCGCAGGTGATGAAGAAGAACAGAGAGTTGAAGATCTGGAAACAGACGGCCAACCCGCCGGCGGCCAGCAGGGCCAGACCGCTGAACAGGTCGAATCCCGCGAACCTGGAAGCGATCACAATGAACACCAGCCCCAAGATCGCGGCCAGCGTCAAATCAATCACCCCACAAAGGGCGCGGGAAACCAGAATTTCCCGCGGGACCGGCCTGTAGGCTTCGGAGTGGACTTCCGGAGGCTCCACGGCGGGGACGGGAGGCTCCGCGGGAGGTTCCAGGTCGAGCAGCTTCTGCGGACTTGTCGTCGACCCGGCGACCGTGGAGAGGGGGAGCGGCCGGGGGCGAAGAGGCTCCATCGGACGATCGGCCGCCATGGGACGCCGCAGAGGCACCTCCAAAGGAGCCTCCGGCCCCGCGCCGGGACCGGGGGCTGATTCCTGGCTGCGCACAGGGTTGGGCAGAGGCTGCCGTCCGGGTCCCGGCCGTTTCAAAAGTGAGGCCAGCACCGGTTCGGCGGACGATTCTCTCAACTTGAGACCCGGCTCCGCCGACGCGGAACGGCCGGATCGACCGGGAAGCCCGGAAATCGTCGGCTGGTCCAAGGGCGAGTCCGTCTTCGGGAAATCGGCCGCCGGAGTAGCGGGAGCACTGGTCAACGGGGGGTAATCACGTTCGGCCTCACCCTGTGTCCGTGGTTCGGTCTTCCGGTCGCCGCCGGACGGTTCCGCCACCAAGCCCTCCGCAGGCTTGGGAGTTCCTTCAGAGTCGGGACCGGTGCCGGCCTGTTTCCGACTGGAATGGCGGCTGAGCCGTTCCTTGAGCTCCTCGCGCCAGTTCAGCGCCGAGGTGGGGCCGCCTGCCGCGTCCTCCGACTCCTCATCCAAGGGTTCCTCGTCAGCATCCCATACCACCCGACAGCGGGGACAACGGCCGTTCTCCACCGGAATCTCGCAGCGAGGGCAAAGCACGCCGTCATCTTAGCACGGAGTCGGCGGGGCGGATCCGGCTCAGAATGTCATCGACCTCGCCGGCGTCAAGGTACTGGACCTTCTCGATTTGCAGGGACAGTTCCTTGAGCTGTTCAAGATAGAGGTCTCTCTCCTCAGGCGTGTCGGCGGCCTGCAGGCGGGCCTGGAAGGCCTCCTGAACGCGTTCCAGGGGGTAGCCGTCGGGCAGGCGCTGGATCACCGCATTGAGCACCACCGCGTGGATCATTTCCAGGGCGTGGAGCCTGAGGTAGACGAAGGCGGCGGCTGCCCCGAGCAGCCCCACGGCGAGCACCACGGCGAGTCGCTTGCGAAGGGGACTCACGGCCTGATTGTACTGGAGACGTGGAGTCGGGAGTCGGAATACAGGAATCAGGAGAGGCACCCGGAGCGCCATGCGCTAAGGCACTGAGTCCTGACCTCATCGTTGAGTCGTCGCCGCGACGGGTCGGCGCCCGGGTTCTCTTCCGGATGAGCCGGCGGTGTGGATGACCGGACTGCCAGGAGATTTGCCTCATGTTCCATGCTGGTGGGTAAGCCCCTACCTACGGGACACTGTTTCTGGTCTCCCGACTCCTGATTACCGACTCCCCGTCACCGCGGCTGGCGACCGGCCGGCCACAGGCGGTAGACTGGGCGGGCTGCCGTCGGCGGCAAGGGGGTCGGAACCGATGAAGTCGCTGCCCGGTCTGATGGTGATCTCAATGCTATGTGTCTCTGTCGCGCTCGGATCCGATATGAAGGTTTTCACATTCCCGTATCAGCGGGTGGACCTGCCCAACGGTTTCCGGGCCTATCTGGTGGAGGTGCGTGGCTCAGGCCAGATCGCCTACGTAACCGTGGTCCGGACGGGCAGCCGCGAGGAATCGGAACCCGGCCGCAGCGGATACGCCCACTTTTTTGAGCACATGATGTTTCGCGGTACCCGCAAGTACCCGGATTTCAGCGGCGTCCTGACCAAGCTTGGGGCGGATCACAACGCCTTTACCAGCAACGACATGACCGTGTATTACGAAGTCGCTTCCGCCGACGCTCTGGAGCAGCTTGTGGACTTGGAGTCGGACCGTTTCAAGAACCTGGACTATACGGAGGCGGATTTCCGTACCGAGGCGGGAGCCGTGCTGGGTGAGTACAACCAGGGTCGCGCCAACCCGTTTTCCTTTCTCAACGAGGCGCTCCGCAACACCGCCTTCGATCGCCATACCTATAAGCACACCACGATCGGTTTCGAGGCAGACGTGCGGAGCATGCCGGAAGGATTCGAGTACAGCCGGGATTTCTTCCGCCGGTACTACCGTCCCGAAAACTGTGTGCTGATACTCGCCGGCGACTTCGATCGGGGGCGTGCGGCGGAACTGATCAGGCAGCACTATTCGGACTGGCCGAAAGGATACTCCGCCCCGGAGATTCAGCCGGAGCCGGAGCAGCAGGCGCTCCGCAAGGCGACAGTGGAGTTTCCCGGCCGGACCCTGCCGTTGCTGGCCGTAGCCCATAAGGGTCCGGCCTGGAGCGCCACCGACCGGATCGCAGTTGCGGCCACGGTGCTGGGGGAAGCTGCCTTCGGACCCAACTCGGAGCTCTACCGCCGACTGGTTCTGCGGGACCAGATTGTGCAAATGCTGTCCGCTGACTTCTCGCTGCGGCGCGATCCGTATCTGCTGACGGTGACGGCGATGGTCACCGACGGTTCTAACCTCGGCCGGGTGGAGACGGAAATCCTGGAGACGGCGGCACGTTTTCAGAATCATCCGCTGGAACCGGAGCGGGTGGCCAACGTCAAGCGGGCGTTGCGGTATGAATTCCTGATGGGGCTGGAGACCGCCCAGAATGTGGCGTTTGCGCTGCTGGAACCGGTGGTTTACACGGGCACCCTGGAGGCGGTGGAGGATTACTACCGCACCCTGGATGCGGTGACGCCGGAGGATGTGCAGAGCGCCGCCCGCCGGTTTCTGACCGACCGTTCGCGAACCGTGCTCACCCTGTTGCCCAAGGCGGAGTGACAAACCATGAGGAAGCTTGTGATTCCGATGCTCATCGCCCTCTTCTGCCTCGACAGGTTACCCGCTCAGGATGTGGAGATGGTGACGTTGCCGGAACCGGATTCTCCGTTTGTAGCCTTTCGTCTCTGGTTCCGGGTCGGGTCCCAGAACGACCCCCCGGGGAAGGAAGGCCTGGCGGTTCTGACCGGCTCCTGTTTGGCGCAGGGCTCCACCCGCAGCCGCAGCTACGACCGGATTCTCGACGAACTCTATCCCATGGCCACCAACTACAGCGTGTCGGTGGACAAGGAGATGACGGTCTTCTCGGGCGTGGTGCACCGGGACAATCTGGACGGGTTCTACGAGCTGCTCCGCGACGCCGTTCTGGAGCCGGCCTTCCGGGAGGACGATTTCAGGCGCGTGAAGGCGCAGCAACTGAACTTCGTGCGCCAGATCCGCCGTTATTCCAGCGACGAGGAACTGGCCAAGGAGTTGCTGTACAACCGGATCTACCGGGGGACCCGCTACGAACACCCCGAGGAAGGGTATGCCCGCAGCGTGGACGCGCTCGCGCTGGAGGATGTGCGGGACTTCTACCGGCGTCACTACCTCCGGGGGAATCTGGTTGTGGGTGTGGGCGGAGCCTATGGGGAGGAGCTGTGTGCCCGCATCAGGACGGACTTTCAGCGCCTGCCGGAGGGCTCGACGACACCGCCGCCGCCTCCCCGCCCCCAGGAGATCCAGGGGAATCGTGTCCTCATCGTCGAGAAGGACACCCGGGCGACGGCGATCAGCCTGGGTTATCCCATCGGCCTGTTGCGCGCGGATCCGGACTTCCCGGCGATGTCTCTCGCCAATTCATGGCTGGGCGAACACCGTAACTCCGCGAGCCATCTGTACCAGGTCATCCGGGAGGCGCGAGGCCTCAACTACGGCGACTACAGCTACCTCGAGGCGTGGCCGGGGGGTCACTTCACCAGCCTGCCTCCGGTGAATGTCGCCCGTCGCAGCCAGATCTTCCAGATCTGGATCCGGCCCGTATCCTCGGTGAAAGAAGGAGACCTCCACGACCGGGCGTTGTTTGCGCTGCGGGCCGCCCTCCGGGAGCTCGAGCGACTGGTGGATCAGGGGCTGTCTGAAGAGGAGTTCGCCCTGACCCGGGGCTTCCTCTGGAACTACACGGTGAATCTGGGCTCGACCCTCAGCCGCCGACTGGGGTACCGGTTGGATGACCGCTTTTACGGAATACCGGACCCGGGATATCTGGCAGGAATCCGTCCAGGGCTCAACGGCCTGACGCGCGATTCCGTCAACCAGGCCGTGAAGCGACATCTACGATCCGGAGACTTCTGGGTGGTTCTGATTACGCGGGATGCCGAGGCGCTGAAACGCAAGCTGCTGAGCGGTGAGCCGACGCCGATTTCCTACCCCGCTCCGAAGCCGCCCGCAATTCTGGAAGAGGACGCGCTCATCTCACGTTTCCCGATCCCCGTCTCGGAGGACCGGATCGAGATCGTTCGGGTCCAGGAGGTGTTTGAGTGAATGGATGGTGTCTGCCTCCGGGTGACGTACCGGGTACGTGCCGATCACATCGTAGAGTTTGAGCGGATTCTCCTGACCGAGGTGATTCCATTGGCCGAGGAGCTGGGGATCGCCCGGCCGGAAGTTTGGCGCACGGTGGTGGGTGCGGCCGGGGAGTTCCTTGAACTTTGGCACTTCGAGTCGCTGTCGGATTATTGGGACAAGTTCAGGCCTTTCTTGCGCCATCCGAAGCTTCAGGAAATTTTGTGCCGGACGGGTCCGATGGTTTTCGAGGAGGAATTCGCCCTCATCGAGAGGGTCGGATAAAGGTCCTCAGCGATTCAGGCTGCCTTCCGCTGGACTCGACGGCGGTGGACCTCCTCCCGAACTCGAACTCCCTTGACTCCCGCGCGGACCTGAGGTTAAATTCGGCGCAAGTTCCCGTCATGAAGGTATCCGCCGCCGCCATCTTAAGTTTGGTGGGTTTGGTGTCGGTGGAAGGAGGATGGGCCGGCTCCGAGGGCAACTACGAGCGGACCCTGTATGCCGCCTCTTTCGACTCCGTCGACTGGAGCGGTTTGGCTGCCGTGGCGGGGGTTCCGCTGGACGGCGACCTGGCGGCCCGGCAGGCATGCGAGCGGAATCTCAAGTACATCTTTCACCACAAGCTGAACCGCCGGCGTTTCTTGGTCGCTCCCGATCCCCAAATGGTGGTGGACCGGATTGTTGCGATCATTGAGACCAATCAGCGGATCGCTCGCCTGCTGGCCGATGGCCGCACGCAGTTGGGCGGGAGGACCCCCGAGACCGGTGCTCGGGCGCTGGTGCGGGAGGTGGGGGTTTCCGCCCGCACCCTGAAGGAGCAGTTCACGGCGTTTTTCCTGGAAGCCCACTCCGCTACCTATGCGATCCACCTTCCCAGGAGTCCCGATCCCGCGGCGCAATTCAGCAACTTCATCCTGCAGGCCCAGGCCATCAGCCGGGAGCTGACACGGCGGCTCGACGACTATTTCTTCACCCCGTCCCCGGGGGCGGTGCGGCTGGAAGAGATGCAGTCGGGCAATATCGTCACTTTGGCGGAGTCGTTGGAGGTGCTGGCCGGCGCGGTGAACCGCGGCCTGAAGTGACAGTCCCTCGCTCGGCGTGATGCCGGAACCCCTCTCGCCCGGTTCCAGAGGAACGCGGAGGACTTGCCGGATGCGGGCGGTGGGCGCTAGATGAAGTCCTCTTCATCCTGCAGCGCCGACATCCGGGGTGGTTTTCGCCATGCCTCCAGACCGGCGCGGACCCCCTTGAGTACCGCCGAGACCTGCCTGGCCGGCAGGTGGACCTTGCGGGCCAAGACCGTGGTTTCACGGGAGAACTGGACCAGACCGTACTCGATCCGCCGCCCGGCTTCTTCGACTACCCGTACGGCCGCCGACAACCCCATGGCAGCCTGCTGATCCAGGCGCTCGGTCTGGGCGGCCAAAACCTCCAGCCAGTGGTTCGCCCTTTGCTCCAGCGCGGGAAAACCGGCGGTGACCTGAGCTGCCTTGGCCAGCAGCGCCGAAGCCGCCCGAAGGGTTCGGCCGACCGCCTCCTGGGACGCCGTCACCTGCACCGTCCAGCGCCGGAGTCGGCGATCGAGGCTGGTCAGAGCCAGAGTAAGCAGGATGGCCTGAGCCAGTACCATGGCCGCCATGCAGAACACCAGCACGGTCGTGAGGTCGGAGGACATCGCCTGGCGAAGTTATCACAGCGACCCGACTGTGTTAAGTTTCGTGAGGATGGAATCCAAAAGGGTGGCCGAGTCCCGGACCACCATGACCGAGCTGGTCCTGCCCAACGACGCCAACACTCACGGCAACGTGCTGGGCGGCAAGGTTATGCATTTGATGGATCTGGCGGGGGCGGTGGCAGCCTTCCGCCATGCACGGCGTCCAGTGGTGACGGTATCGGTGGACTCGGTGCGCTTCCTCCATCCGGTCAAGGTCGGCCAGGTGATGCTGTTCGAGGCGGTGGTGACCCGGGCTTTCCGGACCTCCATGGAAGTCAAGGTGGAGGTCCATTCCGAGGATGTGCTCACCGGCGGCCGACTCCGGACGTGCTCCGCCTATCTGACGTTTGTCGCTTTGGACGACGACGGCCGGCCCACCCCGGTACCGCCCCTGCAACCGGAGACCGAAGAGGAGTGGCGCCGTTACGAAAGGGCCCTGGCCCGCCGACAATATCGCCTTTCCTTGTCCCATGACGACTGATCCGGACCCCTCAGCCCACTCCGTTACGCCCCTGCCGGCCAATGCTTCCAAGCTGGAGCGGTACGAGGCTCTGCTGCGGGATGTCGATGCGGTTCTCGGGGAGGAACACGACGCGCTGGTGTGGATGGCGACGCTGGCATGCCTGATCCGGGAGCGGATCGGCTGTTTCTGGGCCGGCTTCTATCGGGTGGTGCGGGGAGAGCTGGTGATTGGTCCGTACCAGGGAACCTTGGGCTGCTTGCGGATCCCTTTCTCCCGCGGCGTCTGCGGGGCCTGCGCCACCCGGGGTGAGACGCTGGTGGTTCCTGACGTCCACCAGTTTCCGGGTCACATCGCCTGCGACCCCCGATCGCGTTCGGAGATCGTGGTGCCGGTTTTCGACCACGAGGGCAGGCTGCGGGCGGTTCTGGATCTCGACTCCAGGGAACCGGCGGCCTTTGACGAGACGGATCGCCGCTACCTGGAACGGCTGGCGTGGCGGCTGCGGGAGGTGGAATGGACCGATCCGCTCTGACCGCCGAAATTAAACGCGCCGCCCTCGAGCTGGGTTTCGACCGGGTCGGCGTGGCCCGCGCCCACCCATTGCCGGCCGACGGCTTCCTGACCTGGCTGCAGCGCGGGTTTCAGGGCGAAATGCGATACCTCGAGCACAGGCCGGAACGACGACTGGATCCCGCCCAGGTGTTGCCCGGCGTGCGGTCGGTGGTCTCGCTGGCGATCCACTACCGAGCAGGCCCGGCGGTTTCGGCTCCTCCAGAAGTCGGCATCATCGCCCGCTACGCCCGCGGCCGCGACTATCATCGGGTGCTGGAGCCCCGCCTGCGTGCTTTGCTGGAACGGGTCCAGGGGCTGGCGCCGGGAACTTCCGGACGCTGGTATACGGACACTGGGCCGGTCCTGGAGAAGGCCTGGGCGCAGGAAGCCGGCCTCGGCTGGGTGGGCAAGCATACCAACCTGATCGCCGGCAAGTCGGGCTCCTATTTCTTCCTGGCGGAGCTGTTGCTCGATCTGGAGCTGGAACCGGACGCTCCGGCGACGGATCACTGCGGCTCCTGCCGCCGTTGTCTGGACGCGTGCCCCACCCAGGCAATTGTGGCTCCCTATGTGCTGGACGCCTCCCGGTGCATCTCCTATCTCACCATCGAGCACCGGGGTGATATTCCGGAAGAACTGCGTCCTCGACTCGGCAACCTGATCTTCGGCTGCGACATTTGCCAGGAAGTTTGCCCGTGGAACCGGAGCCCGTCGCCGGCGAAGGAGCCGGCTTTCGCTGCCGAGGCACGGGAGCTGCCTCTGACCGAGCTGGCGGAGTTGACGCCAGACTCGTTTTCCCGCCTGTTCTCCGGCTCCGCCGTCAAGCGTGCCAAGTGGCGGGGCTTGCTGCGCAATGTGGCGGTGGCCCTGGGGAACTGGGGAGATCGGCGGGCGATCCCCGCCTTGCGCCGCTTGGCCGCCTCGACCGACGGACAGGTGGCCCGGCATGCCGTCTGGGCCCTCGACCGGATCGCTCAGGGCCGGCCGTCCGGCGTTGCCGCCGCTGTAGGGCCGGAAAGTGAGAATTGACGCCACGAACCCCCTCGTGCTTGGCAAGTGCTGTTGCTAGAATTGGCCCCGTGAAAGAGATTGTCGGGGTGGTGCTCGGAGGTGGCAAAGGCAGCCGGCTGTTCCCGTTGACTCTGATCCGCTCCAAACCCGCCGTACCTCTCGGCGGTAAGTATCGTCTGGTCGACATCCCCATCAGCAACTGCATCAATTCCGGGATCAACCGGATCTTCGTCTTGACCCAGTACAACTCGGAGTCCCTCAACCGGCATATCACGCAGACCTATCGTTTCGGGTTGTTCTCCCAGGGCTTCGTGGACATCCTGGCCGCGGAACAGACGCCGGAAAGCGTGCTCTGGTACCAGGGTACCGCGGACGCCGTGCGCCAGTCGCTGCGCCATATCCTGACCTACCGGCCCAAGTACATCCTGATCCTGTCCGGCGACCACCTATACCGCATGGATTACCGGCTGCTGCTGGAGAAGCACGTAGCCGACCAGGCCGAGGTTACGCTGTGTGTGCTGCCGGTTTCCCCCCAGCAGGCGTCGGGTTTGGGGATCCTGAAAATGGAGCGCTCCGGGCGGATCTCCCGGTTCTGCGAGAAGCCTCAGGAGCCCGAACTCATCGAGTCGCTGAAGACCGATGTGGAGACCTGGCGCGATGTGGGGGTGACGGAGGAGCGTTGCCTGATGGCTTCGATGGGTATCTATCTGTTCAACACCGAGACCCTGGTGAAGGTGCTGCAGGAAGAGCCCAAGATGGACTTCGGTCGGGACATCATCCCCTATGCTCTGCCCCGCCACCGGGTATTCGGATACGTGTTCAACGGATATTGGGAGGATATCGGGACTATCGCAGCCTTCTACCAGGCCAATCTGGAGCTGACAGCAGAGCACCCGAAATTCAGTTTTTACGTGCCGGGCGCCCCGATCTACTCGCACCCGCGGTTTCTTCCCGCCAGCCGTCTGGTGCGGTGTGACGTCCGGCGCAGCATCATTTCAGAGGGCTGTGAGATCGCGGATGCCCGGATCTCGGACTCGGTCATCGGGATCCGGAGCGTCATCGGCAGCCGCACCCAGATCTCCAGGACCCTGATGCTGGGGGCCGACTACTTCCAGGATGAGGTAGGGGGTTCGCCGCCGCTGGGGATCGGCCCCGGCTGCGTCATCGAGGGTGCGATTCTGGACAAAAACGCCCGCATCGGGGCCGACGTCCAGATTGTGAACCGGCGCCGGCTCCGGGATTACGACGGGGAAAACTACTATGTCCGGGACGGGATCGTGGTGGTGCCGAAAAACGCCCAGATCCCGGACGGTACTGTGATTTGAGGAGTCGGGAGTCGGGAGTCGGGAAACAGGAGTCAGGAGTCAGGAGTCGGGATACAGGAGTCAGGAGTCCGCAGTCGGGACTCAGGAGCCAAGGGTCGGGAGTGGTTGGACGCGATGTGGTGGAGCGATCTGATACGAAGGAGCCAATCCTGCAACCGAGGCGTCGGAGAACCCACCCCTGCGTCCCGACTCGTGGATTACGACTCCTGACTCCTGTGTCCCGACTCCCGACTCCTGACTCCTGTATCCTGACTCCCGACTCCCGACTCCCGACTCCCGACTCCTGACTCCTGACTCCTCAATTCACCTGGGCTTCCTCCCGCTGCCGGCGGGCGATTTCCTCGATCTTCTGCTGGACCCGCCGTTCCAGGTCGAGCAGGCGGGCCTGCTCCCTGGCCACCGCTTCCGGAGAAATCACCTCGCCGATGAAGTTGACGTGGATCCGCCACGCCTTCTGGATCTCCCCAGACTGCGGGTCGCGGTAGTAACAGTCTTCCCACAGCTTCTTGTTGTCCAGCAGCATGGTGACGTAGTCGCCCACACGGTACTGCTTGGTGGTGGGAACCAGTTCCCGCTCCTGGATCTCATCGTCGGGATCCAGTGCCTGGATGAACATCAGGGTGGCGCCGGTCACCTGCTGGCGGCACTCCGGGTCACGGTAGAACGGAATTCCCGTCTCCAGCACCTTGAACGGGACCAGCGGTACCTTGTCGGTTTTCGCGGGGATCCTGGGATCGACCTCAGACTTCTTGCGGAACAGACCCATCGCAGTTCCTCCTGATGTCGCCGGCGTCCGGGACGCAGCCCCACGCCGGGCCGGCGGGTAGTGTAGCACAGGGGCCGCGCGGGGTTTTGAGGCGGGCTGCGAGGTTGCGAGGGTACGGAGAACGTTCCTTCCGAGTGCCCTCGCCACGCCAGATGTGCTAAAGTCACCGCGTACCAGACGAGGGAACGAACCCAGCGTCATGAATCTACCCACCGCGCTGACGGCTACGAGGATCTTCCTGGTCCCCGTGCTACTGGTCGTGCTGTTGACCGGCGATTTCCCGGACCGGGAGGTCTGGGGCCTGCTGGTTTTCCTGGCGGCCGCCATGACGGACTACCTCGACGGCTACCTGGCACGCAAGCGTTCCCAGGTGACGACGCTGGGCAAGCTCCTGGATCCGCTCGCCGACAAGATCCTGATCTCGGCCGCTTTGGTGGCGCTGGTGGAGATGGGAGTGGCCCCGGCCTGGATGGTCATCATCATCGTCAGCCGGGAGTTCGCCGTCACCGGCCTGCGCAGCGTCGCCTCCGCCGAGGGAGTCACCATTTCGGCGTCGCGATGGGGCAAGTACAAGATGGTGGCCCAGGTCGCCTGCTGCTCTTTCCTGATTGCCGGCAGCCGTGACCCGCTGGGCTTCAACTACTATTTCGGCTGGTTGCTGCTGTGGGTCGCCGTCGCGTTGTCGCTGGTTTCGATGTGGTATTACTTCCAGGTTTTCTGGGGAAGGATCGGAGAGAACGTGCGCATGCGCGAACAGCCCCGGAAGGAGCCCCTCGAGATGCTGGGAGGACGGACCAAGCGATCCGACGCCTTCATCAACACCTAGGCCAGCCACCGTTCCCATGCCGGCGCTCTGTCTCACGCTTGCCGAGGAATCGCTTCCCGAACTGGAACGCAAACTGGAGTGGTACGCCCACCGGGTGCCGTTGATCGAGGTCCGCCTCGATTGGCTGCGGGAGCCGACCCTGCCGCGCCTGCCTGAGCCTTGTCCGGCCGAGTTGCTGGCGACCGCACGGGCGGCTCGCCAGGGTGGACGCTGGTCCGGATCGGAGACGGCGCGTTTGGATCTGTTGCGGAGAGCTGCGGAGGCCGGTTACCGGTGGATGGACCTCGAGGACGATGTGGAACCGTTTCCGGTGCCTCCCGGAACCCGTGTGGTGAGATCCTTCCATGACTTTCAGGGGATGCCCGACCTGGATGGGGTGCGGGCCCGGCTGGAAGCCCATCCTGCCGACTGCTACAAGATTGCTGTCCAGGTCGGGACCACGCAGCAGCTTGTCTGTCTTCTGCGTTGGCGGGAGGCACTGGGTTCAGCTCCGTTTCTGGTGCTGGGGATGGGGGAGATGGGCCGTCCAGCGCGTCTGCTGGGCGGCTTCCTCGGGAACCCCTGGACCTACGTAGCCGAAGACGGCGACCGGCCTGCGGCGCCGGGTCAGTTCTCCTTGCGGGAGGCGCTGGAAGTGTACCGGCTGGACACCTGGACGTCGGTGCCGGAATTGTACGGCGTACTCGGCAATCCTGTCGGACATTCGCGATCCCCGCACGTCCACAATGCACTGTTCCGCCACTACGGACTGCACAAGCTGTATGTGCCGATCCCTGTCGACGATCTGAGAGCCTGGTTTGATTTCCTTGCCTCCACTCGACTGCCGTTTCGGGGGTTCAGCATTACGATTCCGCACAAGCTCGAGGCCGGCGGTTTTGCGTCGGAACACGAGACGCCGACCGCTTCCGTCAATACCCTGTCCTGGAACGGCCGAGGCTGGACTGCCGCCAACACCGATATTGACGGATTCCTGCGCCCGCTGGAGGCCCGTTGTCCCGGGCTGGCAGGCAAGACCGCGGTGGTTCTGGGGAACGGCGGGGTGGCGGAGTCTGTAATCCCGGCCCTGCAATCCCGGGGCATGGACGTGCTGGTGGTGGGCCGTGATCCGACCCGTACCGCCGCCGTCGCCCGGCGCCACGGCTGCAGGTGGTCCACCTTCCAGGACTTCCGTGACGCAGCCGACCTGTGCGTCAACACCACCCCCGTGGGGCAGTACCCCCGGGTGGAAGAGTCGCCGTTGGACGCAGGGCAGATTCGCTTCCAACTGGTCTATGATCTGGTGTACAACCCTCCGCGCACCCGCCTGCTGGCCATGGCTGAAGAGCAGGGGATTCCGGTGATCTCCGGGGTGGAGATGTTCATCGAGCAGGCGGCGGGACAGTTCCGGCGGTGGACCGGCATCGAGCCCGACCGGGAGGTAATGCGGAAGGCGCTGGAGGAGGCAGCAAAGTGAGCATACGAGTGGTGGTCCCGGGCAGTACCAGCAACCTCGGCTCGGGGTTCGACACCGTTTCAGCCGCCCTGAGTCTCTATCTGCGGCTGACGGTGGAGGAGTGCCCCGGCCCGGGATTTCGCTGGCCGGAGGGCTGGGACCTGCCCGAGGAAGACAACGCCATCGCCCTCGCCGTGCGTCGTGCCGCCGCGGAGCTGGGCCTGAAGTTGCCGGGCCTGCGCTTCGAGGTGGACAACGAAATCCCGCTCAAACGTGGTCTCGGCTCCAGCGCTGCCGCCATCATCGCCGGCATCAAGGCCGCGGAACATCTTGCCGGCAAGCGGCTGTCGGAACCCGAGATCCTGGCCCTCGCGTACCCGCTGGAAGGGCATCCGGACAATCTGGCCGCCAGTTTGCTGGGAGGGTGGGTGCTGTCGAGAGTGAACGGAGACCGGATGCAGGCTGAGCGCCTGCCTTCGCGCCTGGATGTGCGGTTCGTGGCGGCGGTGCCCGAAGTGATGGTGTCCACGGCCGAGGCCCGCTCGATCCTGCCTGCGCATTACAGCCGCGCGGATGCGGTCTTCAACCTGCAACGCTGTGCACTGCTGGTGCTGGCGGTGACTCAAGGCCGGTGGGATCTGATGGGGGAAGCGACTGAGGACCGCATCCACCAGCGCTATCGGGCTGCTCTGGTACCGGGAGCCCTGGATGTGCTTGAACGGCGCGGACTGCCCGCGGAGCTGCAATCCCTGGTACTGGCAGTGACCGTGTCCGGATCGGGATCGACCCTGCTGGCAATGGTCCGGGGAGCCCCCGGCGCGGTGGGCGACTGGATGGTCCAGCGGCTGGCGGCGGCCGGCACACGGGCTGCCTGCCATGTCCTCGATCTGGATGTCCGCGGTGCCCGGGTGCTTTAGGCCGCCCCGGCTCGGAGTTCCGCACCCCTCGAGGTGATGAGGCGATGGCCGTTGAAGATCGCTATTCCCGCCAGACTCGTTTCCCCGGGATCGGTGCCGCCGGGCAGCAGCGGCTGGGGCAAGCCCGGGTGGTGGTGGTCGGCTGTGGGGCCTTGGGGACAGTCTCCAGTGAAATGCTGGTCCGTGCCGGGGTGGGCCATCTGAGGCTGGTGGACCGGGACTTCGTGGAGTGGTCAAACCTGCAGCGCCAGAGCCTGTTTACGGAAGCCGACGCCGACGAAGGGCTGCCGAAAGCGACCGCCGCCGCCCGCTTCCTGCGGGCGGTCAACTCTGCGGTCGAGATCGAACCCTTCGTTGCGGATCTGGACCTGGACAACCTTTCCAACCTGTGTGACGGCGCCGATCTCCTGCTGGATGGTACCGACAACTTCGAGACCCGCTATCTGCTGAACGACTATGCAGTCCAGCGAGGGGTTCCCTGGATCTACGGCGCCGCAGTGGGGAGTTACGGCCTCGGACTGGCGGTGGTCCCGGGTCAGACACCCTGTCTCCGCTGCATCTTTCCGGAGCACCCCCCGCCGGGAGAGGGAGAGACCTGCGAGACCGCGGGAGTCATTGCGCCAGTCATCCATGTGGTGGCAGCCTTCGAGGTGACGTCCGCACTGAGGATCCTGGTGGGACACCGCCCGCCCGCCGGTCTGTTTCAGGTGGATGTCTGGAACGATCAGGGACGGCTGGTAGGGCTGGGAGGTCCCGATCCGGAGTGCCCGTGCTGCGCCCGGAGGGAGTTCGTCTTTCTGCAGGGGGGCGGCAGCCGTCCGGAACGGCTGTGCGGCCGCAATGCGGTTCAGGTCCGGCCGGCCGCCCGCCAATCCCTGGACCTTTCGCGGCTGGCCCGCCAACTGGAGCCTGTCTGTCGCGTGCGCCTGCATCCGGAGCTGTTGCGGTTCTACGCTTCCGGCTATGAGGTGACGGTTTTTCCCGATGGCAGAGCGATCGTGAAAGGCACCGAAAACCCCGCGGAGGCCCGGTCAGTTTACGCACGGTACGTGGGAGCCTGATCGTGCTACCGTGATCGGCGATGCTGATCGAACTTTTTCGGTTGGCGGACGTTTAGAATAGGGCCACTTGCCCCGGGGAACGCAAGCAAATGAACCTCTCACAGGGGACCGTATTGGGTCGCTACCAGATCCTCGCCCCATTGGGTGCTGGGGGTATGGGCGAAGTCTACCGCGCCCGCGACCTCCAGCTCAAGCGGGAGGTCGCGGTCAAGATCCTGCCTGAGCATGTAGCAGGAAACCCGGATTCCCTGAGCCGTTTCGAGCGGGAAGCACTGACGCTGGCCCAGCTTTCCCACCCGAACATCCTCGCCATCCATGATTTTGGACGCTTTGACGGGGTGACGCTGGCGGTGACGGAGCTCCTGGAAGGCGAAACGTTGCGCCGCAAGATCGAGACCGTGAGCCTGACGGCCCGCCGGTCACTGGAAATCGGGGCCGCCGTGGCTGAGGGCCTCGCCGCGGCCCATTCCAAGGGGATCGTCCACCGCGACCTGAAGCCGGAAAATATCTTCATTACCCGGGACAACCAGGTGAAGATCCTGGATTTCGGGCTGGCCCGGATGGAGGACCCCTCGGCGGGGGCGCGAGAAGATGCGTTGCCGACCCAAACCGAGCCGGGGATGGTCCGGGGCACCATCGGATACATGTCGCCGGAGCAATTGCGGGGACAGCCGGTGGACGGCCGCAGCGACATCTTCTCGCTGGGCTGCGTCCTCTATGAGATGCTGACCGGCCGGCGCGCCTTCGCCAAGGCCACGGTGGCGGACACCATGACCGCCATCCTCACCGAGGACCCCCCGGATTTCGTCGAATCGGGCAGGATGATCCCTCCCGACGCGGAGCGGCTGACTGTGCACTGCCTGGAGAAGGATCCTTCCCGGCGTTATCAGTCGGCACAGGATCTTGCTTTGCATTTGCGATCTTTGGCATCCAGCCCGGAGATCGGTGCTCCACGCCTGCCAGGCCGCTTCGGCCGCAGGATGACGGCACTTTGGGTTGCCGCCCTGCTGTGTGTGGCGGTGGTGATCTGGCTGGTATTGATGCCTCGTCAAGATTCGCCGTCCACTGCCGGCGGTCCCCGGCCGTCGGTGGCGGTCATGTTCTTCGAAAACCTCACCGGCGATCCCGGATTGGACTGGATGCGTTCGGCATTGACCAGCATGCTGGTGACCGACCTCTCCCAGTCTCCGCAGCTCGAAGTGGTGGGTACGGACCGCCTGTATCAGATTCTTGATTCGATTGGACGGGTGGATGATCCGACCCTGTCTTTTGAAACCGTCCAGCAGGTGGCACGGCGGGCGCGGGTCAATACCGTGGTGGTCGGCAGTTTTGTGCGGGCCGGTGACACCTTTCGGCTGAGCACCCGGCTGCAGGACGCCGACAGCGGACGGATTCTGGCCACGGAAACCGTCGAAGGGGTCGGCGAGGCGAGCCTCTTCGGAATGGTCGATGAGATTACCCGCCGCATCAAGGACTCCCTGGAAGTGGGCCCCTCCGATACCCTGACGGACCGGGGCATCGAGGCGGTCACCAGTTCCTCGGTGGAGGCCTACCGCTACTATGTGGAGGGCAACGACATGCACATGCGCTCCAAGGATCGGGAAGCCATTCCGCTGCTGGAGAGGGCAGTCGAAGTCGACCCGGATTTCGCCATGGCGCTGGCGAAACTGTCGGTGGCGCATTGGAACATCGGGCACGTCAAGGAGTCCTACGATTACGCCCGTCGAGCTCTGGAACATGTAGACCGGCTGACGGCCCGGGAACGGTATTACATCGAGGGCCGCTTTTACTCCCTCAATCCGGAGACGCTGGTTCGCGCCATCGAGGCCTACGAGAGGGCTATCGCCCTTTACCCCGACCACGGGCCTGCCCGCCATAACCTGGCCAATCTGTATGTGGAGGTCGAGCGCTACGACGACGCAATCGGCCAGTATGAAGAACTGGTCCGCCAGGGTACGGATTTCGCCGGCACCCACACCAACCTCGCCAACGCCTATGCCGCTGCCGGACGGCTCGACCGGGGGCGGGAGGTTCTTCAAACCTTTGTGGAGAAGTACCCTGATTCCGCCGCCGGCCACCGCGACCTGGGTATTTACCTGCTGCGGATGGGACGGCTGGCGGAAGCGCAAGCCGAGCTGGACCGCGCCGCCGTGCTGGATCCGGGAGACATGGCCGCCAAGATGGCGGAGTTTCAGCTCCATGTTGTCCGGGACGACTTTCCCGCCGCGCAGAAGGTCGTGGAAGAGCTGACGTCCGCTCCCGAATTGGCCTGGCGCGTGGAAGGACGTTTGATGCAGGCGGTCCTTTCACTGTTTCAGGGGGATTCCCGGCAGGGACTGAGGCACCTGGCTGCTGCCGAGAGCCTCGCTTCGGACTCCGGTCCCCTGCGGTCGCAGGTCCTGACCTACACCGCCCGGACATACCTGCAGCTCGACCAGCCGGAGCGGGCCTTGCGTGCCGCTGAGGCCGCGTTCGAAGCAGGGACGGGATACCCCATCCAGACCGAGGCCATGGTCATGACGGCCCTTGCCCGGGCGAGGCTGGGACGTCCGCAGGAGGCGTTGGACGCCTTCGAGGAGCTGCGCCTGCGTATCGCCTCCCTGCCCGAAAGGCTGGTGGACCGGCGGGAAAACCACATTCTGGGGTTGATGGCGCTGCTGGAGGGCAACACCCGGGAAGCTGTGGCCCGTTTCGAGCAGTCCAACCAGACCCGCGGTCAAGCAGTGAGCTGGAGGCCGGACACCTTTGCTTTCGAGTACGGCTATGCGCTTTGGCAGGACGGTCGGCCGCAGGCTGCCCTGCCCTGGTTCGAGAACTTCCTGAAGGAAGGCGGGATCCTGACCCTGATGCCCATCGAGTACGTGCGGGCGCACTACTACCTGGGGCTCTGCCACTCTGCCGCCGGCGACCGGGAGCAGACGGCGAAACATCTGAGACGCTTCCTGGAGCTGTGGGGTTCAGGGGACATGGACCGGCGGCTTGTGGAAGACGCGCGGAGCCGGCTGGGCTGAACGACCGGTAGGTTCCGAGGTGGTTCAAGGGCTTCAAGGGGTTTGAAGGTTTGAGGGTTGGCTCCGGGCGGGACGGTTTGCCGGCGGTTCTTCAACCCTTCACACCCTGATCTCTCCCTCGAGTCGCGCCGCCGTCACCACCGCCTGCCGCGGCGACGGATTGATCACCCTGACGTCGCCCATGCAGACCGGGGTAACGGCGAACCGCACGTCCCCCTCGACAGAGAAGCTGCGGCAAAAGAGCAGTGAGGGGGGGCCGGCGGGAAAGCGTTCCTCCAGGTCGGAGACCGTCCGGTAGCAGCGGGGGTCCAGCCGCACCACAGGGGGTTGCGGAAGGGTTCGGCGGGGGTTGGGCAGTACCTGTCCCTGCGGCCCCAGGACCGTGGCATCGGACCGTACCACCAGCAGGTCCGAAGTCGTCTTGACCGGCGCAAAACGCCGGCGAGGAACCCGGATCGCCCGCGCCCCCGGGAAAAGAGCGATGGCCGCCCCCATCGCCGACTCCATCTGGAACACCGGCAGGGACTCCGGGTCCCAGGGGAGCAAAGGTTTCCGATTGCAGATCAGAGGCATTTCCAGCAGACCGGCGGCACCCAGTTGCCGGCGCAGGAACTCCAGGTCGATCCAGATGTTGTTGGTGTTGAAGAAACGGTGGCGGCGGATATCCTGGAATGCCTCCAGGTCTTCTTTGGCGCACTGAGCCGACTCCCGCAGAACCAGTTTGCGGTCTGGTCCCCGCCGCCATGCCAGGTGTCCTCCCTTGGCGTCGGCCGGGGTCCGGTCGGTGACTTCCATCAGAAACGGGAGCCGGTGGCATATGAGAAACCCCAGGATCCGCAGGTCCAGGTCGGCGCCGAGGTTGTCGACGTTGGCCACCAGCGCATACCGTTTGCCCTCGGCCAGCAGCCGGTCCAACAGCCCGCTGGAGAGGAAGGCCAGGTAAAGGTCGCCATGGCCCGGCGGACACCATTCGAGCTCAGGCTGCGGAGGGTAGGATGCCGGGGACAGGTCGGAGACCTGGATGCGTGGAACACGGTGCTGGAGAAACGTCCGGATCCGGAACGAAGGATCCGGGTTTTCCTTCCCCCCCTCCGTCGCGAGGCGCGCCAGCGCCATGCGGGTCTCGGACTCAGTGGCGAAGCTGTTCATCAGCACCAGCGGACAGCCGGAGTCGCGACTCTGGCGGGCGATCAGTTCCAGAAACGTAAGCCCGTCCTTGACCTTCAGCAAAGACTTGGGAGACTCCAGACCCATGCTGGTCCCCAAGCCGCCGTTGAGCCGAAGGAAAACGGTCTTGGCCGCCGCCTCGGCCCCTTGGGCTTCCAGGGTGGAGTCCAGGGATTCGGCGTCCGGCAGCTCCTGGACCGGCTCCAGCGCGGATTCCGGGATGACGCCCAGGTCGCCGGCGATCAGCCGCCGAAAATGACGCTCGAACGCCCACCTTGCCGGCTGCGGCACGCCCGCCTCGCTCATCTTCTTCGCGAAGGGAGGGTAAAGACGCTCGAAGCTCCGGTCGCCGGGCATGGGACCATCCTACCAAGAGGAAATGCCCGGAGGGACAGGTGAACGCGAGCTGCGCCCTGCGCCCGCCGCCGATCAGGCGACGGCGGAGAGGGTCCGTGGATTTCCTGCCCTCCCGCGACCCCGGCGGAGTTTGAGTCCTGATGATTTGTCGTCCCCCCCGGATAATCTCGTGAGCACGAGGATGGTTATGCGAACAATCTCAGTCCGTGGTTCTGCCTTCGTGCTGGCGTTCGTTCTGTTGACCGCTCTGCCATCCGCCCAGCCTACCGGCGGCTACAACCCCCAGCGAACGTATCTGAATTCGGACGCAGGGACTCTTGAGCCGCCCCTGGAACTGGTGCGAACGCTGCTCTTGCCGGCCGATTTCGCCGCCGAGACCTTCGCCGTCCACAACGGTTTTCTGGTGATTGGCGAAGGGGGACCCAACAGCCGTTACCTGTTGCTGGATGAGGTCACCGGGACAGTGAACTGGGTGGTGGCGCTGCCGGGCTCGGAAGGAGCCCTGGATTACTCCCCAGCCTTCGGCAACGACTTGGTGTTGCTGGGAAGTGAGGCGACCTCCACCGTTACCGCGGTGCGGCTCTCCACGGGGGACCCCATCTGGCAGGACACACGGGTCGGCTCGGCCACCGGACGCCATCCGTTCCTGACACCCGGCCTGGCGCTTTACCACGGTTCGCGAGGGCTGGCGGCGGTGAGCCCGGAAACCGGCGTGGCATTCTGGCGGTACCCTGCCACCGCTTCCACCGAGGAAGTCTCGCTGGCCCGGGCGCCGGTGGCCGCCTACGGCGATCAGGTTTATGTGCTGCACTCGGACAGCACCCTGCGGGCCATATCCTTGTTGACCGGACGGACACGATGGACCGTTTTCGGGGCCGGCAGTCACGGTTCCAACCTGATCCCCACCCCCGACGCAGTGTTCCTGCAGCACTCGGGTTCAGCAGCGATCAACGCCGTCGACCCCGCCACCGGTGCCTACCTGTGGTCTCGGGAAGTGGGTGCTCCTTTCGGGACGCCGGGACTGGCGTTTGCCTACGGCCGGCTGTACGCCTTCCTTTCCCGGGAGGGCAGAGCGGCGGTGGCGGCTTACGATGCCCACAGCGGTGAACTGCTCTGGGAATACGTCGATCCCTCGGAGGCCACCGGCATCGCCCAGCACGCGGTGGTGGCGGACAACCTGATCTACTTCTACAACCCCGGCAGCGGACGGATCCGGGGCTTGGACGCGTTTACGGGAGGACTGCGCTGGAGCCGTCTGGAACCGGGAGTCCGGGGTCTGGCCGCCGACCGCGCCGGCCTGTACGTCCTGCTCGAGGACGAGGTGAAGATCTTCGAGGCCTCCCATACCATCTATCTGGCGCATCTGGCCGACGGCCAAGGCGCGTCGACGCTGTTCACCATCGTCAATCTGGGACCGCATACCGTCGAAGGCGAACTGGAGTTTTTCGCCTCCGACGGCAGCCCACTCAGCTTGTTGGTGGAGGGAAGCGAGATTCCGTTGTCGGTGGTCCCGTTCTCCATCCCCCCGGCCGGTTCGGTGAAGGTCCAGACGGCCGGCGTCTCCGAACAACTGACCGCGGGTTGGGCCCGGGCCTCCGCCGGGGGACCGATCCGAGGCACCTCGATCTTCCAGGTGGCCGACGGTGCCCAGATCCTGTTCGAGGCCGGAGTGGCCGACGCTCCCGCCTGCAACCTGGCCGGGCTGTTTGCAAGTCGGATCTCACTGTCGCCGGCCAGTCCTTTCAGCACAGGGGTGGCGATCGCCAACCCCTCGGATGAGGGTACCGAGGTCAGGCTGATCTTCCGGCGGCAGGCGCCCAGCGAGGGCACCTTCCTCGCCACCCTGACCCTGGGGCCGGGAGAACACACTGCAAAGTTCCTCGAGGAGCTGTTCCCCGGTGAGGCGGAGCTGGGAGCCGAGGGGACGCTGATCGTCTCGGCGGACGTGCCGGTGGTGGTTACGGCGCTGCGGACGCAGTCCGGCTACCAGATGTCCAGCTACCCGGTGGGGGTGCCGGTCAGATAAGGCTCAAAAAGGGACACCTGTTGCCGTTTTCGACCCCCTTCGGGGATCTCTCTCAGAACGCGAACGCGATGCCCGTGGTGAGGCCCAACGATCCACTCCACTTGTCCCGTTCAGGGAGGTTCGTCAGATTGGGAAGGGACAGGATCCGGCGCCCGGCCTCCACATAAAGGTACATGCTCTCGCTGATGGGGACGTCGACCCCGCCCGCCAGCAGGAAGCTGGTCTGGTAGTAGACCGCCTCCTGCTGGGCGACGTCGAAGACGAAGCGGGCAAATCCCATTCCGGCTTTGCCGTAAAGGTTGACGTTCCCCAGCTCACGGGCGGTGAATTTGGCACCCTGGGTCTGGTTGATCAGCTTCAACGCGATGTTCGAATTGGAATCCTTGACGCCGGCGAAGAGTTCGGTGTCCGAGAAGATCCCGAACCAAGGGGTGAGATTGAAGGCGAAGCCGAAGCCTCCGCCGTGAAACCCATCGTCCGAGACCCGGAAAAGACCGGCCCCGGAATCAAAATCAAACGACGGGATGGTCGAGTAGAACGCCCGAAACTCCCCGCTGGGCTCGTCCTGTGCCCCCAGCGGGGTGAGGCCGAAGCCGAGAACTGCGATTCCGATCAAACGTCGCATGCTGCCTCCTTGTCGTCGCGAGTCACTGATTCGGTACCAGTTAGATGCAGAAGGCAGGCAAAGGCTTCAAACCGGGTGAGACAGCGTCATGCCTTCTTGTACCAGGCGTAGTTGATCTCGATGTAGTTGTGCCACTTTTCCGGCACTTCGTCTTCCGGGAAGATCGCCTCCACCGGGCATTCGGGCACGCAGGCCCCGCAGTCGATGCACTCCTCGGGATCGATGTAGAGTTGAGGCGACTCCTCAAATTCGGGCTCATCCTTGCGGGGATGAATGCAGTCCACGGGACAGGCGTCGACGCAGGCAGTGTCTTTGGTGTTGATGCAGGGCTCTGTGATGATGAATGCCATCTCTCAGCTCTCCTTCGTCAGATGGAGTCGTTATCGGAAGAATCTATAGCAGATGGTTGAGATTGTAAACTCCGGCCTGCCGACGAGGCAGGCGGCTAAGAAATTACCAGACTCGCCAAGCCCCTGACAACGTCGCCAAAGCCGCATGGGAACAGGAGTTCTGTTCGATTGATTCGTTCGGAAGCTTTCCCATACACTTAGCCGGTGAACCGCACCGAGCGCCTCCTGGACCTCATCACCTACCTGTTGAATGCCAAGGAGCCGGTGTCGTGGCGCAAGATCAAGAACCACTTCCCCGAGGATTACGACGACGGGGTGGAGGAATCCAACCAGCGGAAATTCGAGCGCGACAAGGCGGAGCTCATCTCCCTCGGCATTCCCATCGACTACCAGTCCGGCCCCGAGGGAACCAAAGAGGGATACCTGATCCGGAAGGAACGCCTGTTCCTGCCCGAACTCTGTTTCACCCCGCGGGAGTTCTCCCTGCTCATGCTGGGGGCGGAGGCGGTCCGGCGCAGCGAGATCTTCCCCTACCGCGAGCCGCTGGAATCGGCGATGAACAAGATCATCAGCCAGCAGAGCCAGGTGGGACCGCTTCCGGGGGAAATCGGCATCACCTACGGCGACGCGCCGAGCGGCGCCGGCAGGGCGGCCCTGATCAACCGCATCCAGGACGCCCTGGAACGGCGGAAACGCCTGCAGATCGAATACCATTCCTTCTCGAAGGACGAAACGACGGTCCGCACGGTGGATCCCTACGGCCTCATTTTCCGGCGCGGGCGATGGACCCTGGTCGGCTGGGACCACCTGCGTGAGGACCTGAGATCCTTCGTCGTGGACCGGATTCGGTCTCTGGAGGTGAACCAGCGCCGGCCGGGAACCCCCGATTTCGAGATTCGGTCGGATTTCTCCCTGCAGCAGTTCAAGAACCAGCAGCCCTGGGAATGGAAGCGGCACGCCCCGCTGCCGGTGGTACTCGAACTCTCGCCTCATCGCATCAACGAACTCCTGCCGCAGCTGGGGAACGTGCGTGACCTGGGTGGCGGTCGCTACGAGCTGACGGTCACCAACCAGGATGGCCTGATTTCCTGGGCGCTCTGGCAACGGACCGACGTCCGGGTGGTCTCCCCCCCGGCGTTGAGAGAGAGAATCGCGGACACCGTGCGGTATCTGGCATGAACACCACCGGGCGGATCAATCGTATCCTGTTCATTCTGAGTTACGTCTCTCAGAACCAGGGGATCCGTGTGGACGAACTGGCCCGAAAGGTGGGCATGCGCAGCCGTGCACTGCTGAAGGAGCTGGAGTTCATCAGCCTGATCGGCAAGCCGCCGTTCAGCCCGGATGATTACGTGGACATCTATGTGGAGGAGGGACGGGTCTACACCGAGATGGACCAAGGACTGAACCGGCCGTTCCGTTTTACCCGGGCTGAGGCGATGGCGCTGATGATGTCCCTGGAGCTGCTGGACCCAGAAGTGGACCCTGAAGGAGTCCGCTCCCTGCGGGAGAAGATCGGCCGTGCCATCGGAGGCAGCGCCGACGCCCTCAACCGGTTGCAGGAGCGGATCGCTCTGGAAAGTTCCTCGCGGCTGATCGCGGAGCACTTCCGCCGGATCACCACCGCCGTGGAGCGCCGCCAGAAGCTGGTGATCCGCTACTATGCGCTGGGCAGCAACCGGACCACCCGCCGCACGATCCGGCCCTACCACCTGATGAAACGGCTGGGTTTCTGGTACCTGACGGCGTACTGCGAGAAACGCAAGGATCTGCGCACCTTCAAGTTTGAACGCATCCTTTCGGTCAAGCCCCTGGACGAGTACTTCGACCCGCCGGCGGACTTCGACCTGGAGAAGTACAAGTCCGAGTTCCTGCGCTCCACCGGTGAACTGAAGATCGAGGTCCAGTTTGATTCCCAGGCGGCCCCCTGGATCCGGGAACAGTGGGGCAAAGCGGTCAGGGAAGCGCCCGACGGCGGGGTGATCCTCACCCTTTACAGTGAGAGCCTGGAGTTCGCCTCCCGGCTGACGTTGCGCTGGGCTCCCCATTCGCGTCCCCTCGGTCCGCCGGAATTCGTCGAGAAAGTCAGGCAGGACGCCCGCGAAATGATCGGCCGGCAGGCGGGTGACCCGTGCTGAAGGCCGTTCACTGCCTGGCCGTGGGGGGGCTGATGGGGCTCTTGCTCCCCGCATCGGCTGCCGCCGCCGGCGGAAAGGGGGATGAAGCGGTCAAACGCTTCTTTGCCCAGCTCTGGAACGATCAGCAAACCATCTTCACCGCCCCGGTGAAGGCGGACACCTGGTCCGGTCCGCCGGCCTGGATCCTGACCGGGCTTGCCGGAGCATCCTTCGCCCTGGACGACGGGCCGTCGCGCCGGTTGCGGGAGAACCGGGACTTCCGGGAGTTCAACGAAGTCTTCAGCTCCGGTACCACCGGCGTGGCGCTCACTGTTTACCCAGTCGCCATGCTGGCCGCCGGAGCGGCCTTCGATCACCCGGATCTGACCGCTTACGGGCGGCGGGCCACCCGCGCGGCGCTCAACGCCATTGTGGCCGGTCTGGCCATCAAGGCCGCCACCCAGCGCTCTCGACCCCACAAGGGAAGCGTTTATGGTTTTTGGGAGGGTGGCAACTCATTTTACTCGGGGCACTCCACCGTGGCCTGGGCGCTGGCCGCCGCGACAGTCCGCCATTACCCGGACCGGAAGTGGATCCCTTGGGTGGCCTACCCTCTGGCGGGAGTGGTCGCCTTTTCCCGGGTTACCTCCGGGAACCACTTCGCCTCCGACGCCGTGGTGGGTTCGGTGACCGGTTTCGCCATCGGGCGCTGGGTGGAGTAGGCCGCTCGGAGTCAGTAGTCAGGGTAGGGGAGTCAGGAGGGGAGTCGGGAGTCAGGAGTCGGGAGTCGGGAGTCAGGAGTCGGGAGTCGGAGTCAGGACACGGGAGTCAGGAGGGTGCCGCGGGTGGCGGGCATCCCGGAAGGATGCGGCGGAGACCTCCGGAGCACCTGCGACTCCCGACTCCTGACTCCCGACTCCTGACTCCCGACTCCCGACTCCTGACTCCCGACTCCTGACTCCCGACTCCTGACTCCCGACTCCCGACTCCCGACTCCTGACTCCCGACTCCTGCCTATCCCAACAGATCTTCCAGCGCCCCCGCCAGGTCCGGGAACGTGAAACTGAAGCCCAGCTCCAGCGCCCGACGGGGCACCACACGCTGGCCTTCGAGCAGGGCCTGGGCCATCTCGCCGAACAGCAGGCGCAGCACCGGGGCCGGTACCGGGAACCAGGCCGGACGACGCAGCACCCCGGCCAGCGTCCGCGTGAATTCCCTGTTCGTAACCGGACGTGGGGCCGTGCAGTTCAGGGGTCCCGCGGCGTCCTGGTGGTAAAGGGCCAGCTCCACCAGCCGGACATGGTCCGACAGGTGGATCCAGGACAGGTACTGGCGGCCGCTGCCCAGCCGGCCGCCGACGCCCAGCCGGAAGGGGGGGAGCATTTTGGCCAACGCCCCGCCTTGGGGAGACAACACGATGCCGGTACGCAGCAGTACAACCCGCAGGCCCAGTGTGCCGGCTTCCAGGGCCTTGGCCTCCCATTCCCGGCAGAGTTCGGGCAGAAAGCCCTGACCCGGAGGACTCTCCTCGTCCAGGATCTCGGCGCCGCGGTCACCGTAGAAGCCGACTGCCGAAGCCGCCAGCAGGACGCCAGGAGGTTGTCCGCTGCGACGAAAGGCTTCGACGAGGTGTCCTGTCCCCACCACCCGTGTGGCCCGGATCAGATGCTTGCGCTGGTCGGTCCAGCGTCCTTCAGCGATGGGGGTACCGGCCAGGTGAATGAAGGCATCCAATCCGGCGAGGGCGGATGGATCCACAGGCTCCAGTACATCCCAGCGGCAGAACGGCAGGCCGGTGAAGGGGCGGCGTCCGAAAATCTTCAGTTCATGACCCGCTGCGGTGAGGTGCGATACCAGGGCGCCGCCGATCAGGCCGGTGGCTCCGGAGATGCCGATGCGCATGCTGGCCGTCTCCCGTGGAGTGGCACGGGGAAGGTGGCTGGGGGACAGGGAGTCGAACCCCGATACCGTGGTCCAGAGCCACGTGTGTTGCCATTACACCATCCCCCAGCAGGGACCCGGGAATTATAGCAAAACCCGGGAAAAGACGGTCACTGCCCGCTGCGCGCCACTTCCAGTCGCGCCACTGCCGCCTGCCACTGCTCCACCGCCCGGAAAAAGTCGGTTTCCGGGTCCTTCGAGCGCAGCAGGAGTTCCGCTGCGGTCTTGTCCTGTTCGGCCTGAAGGACGTCGATCCGCTCCGGAGGTTCCGCCGCCTCCGTCAGGACCGAGACCCTTCCGGGCAGAACCTCGACAAAACCCCAGCCGCAGAACAGACGTCGTGTCTCCGTACCGATCCGGTAACTGATGATGCCCGCCTTCAGTTCGGAGAGCAGGGGCGCGTGTCCCGGCAGGATCCCCAGGTAACCGGAGAGCCCGGGGACGGTCACCATGTCCACTTCTCCGGAGAAGAGCTGCTCCGAGGGGGTCACGATCTCCAGGGCCAGACGTTCGGGCAGTTTCTGAACCATGCTTCAAGCCACCTTCATGCGCTCGGCTTTCTCCAGCACCTCGTCGATCCCACCCACCATGTAGAACGCCTGTTCCGGGATTTCGTCATGCAGGCCGTCGCAGATTTCCCGGAAGCCGCGGATGGTTTCGGCGATGGGCACGTACTTGCCCGGGAAGCCCGTGAACTGCTCGGCCACAAAAAACGGCTGGGACAGGAACTTCTGGATGCGGCGGGCCCGGGCCACGGTCAGCTTGTCCTCCTCGGACAGCTCGTCGATGCCCAGGATCGCAATGATGTCCTGCAGATCCTTGTAACGCTGGAGGATGTTCTGGACCCGTCGGGCCACCCGGTAATGCTCCTCGCCGATGATGCGCGGATCCAGGATCCGGCTGGTGGAGGCCAGAGGATCCACCGCCGGATAGATGCCCTGTTCGGCGATGGAACGTTCCAGGTTGGTGGTGGCGTCCAGGTGGGCGAAGGTGGTGGCTGGCGCCGGGTCGGTATAGTCGTCCGCCGGCACGTAAATCGCCTGGATCGAGGTGATGGATCCCTTGCGGGTGCTGGTGATCCGTTCCTGCAACTCACCCATCTCGGTGGCCAGGTTGGGCTGGTAGCCCACGGCTGACGGCATGCGCCCCAACAGGGCCGACACCTCGGACCCTGCCTGGGTGAAGCGGAAGATGTTGTCGATGAACAGCAGCACGTCCTGACCCTCTTCGTCCCGGAAGAATTCCGCCACGGTCAACCCGGTCAGGGCCACCCGCAGCCGCGCCCCAGGCGGCTCGGTCATCTGTCCGTAGATCAGGGCAGTCTTGTCGATGACGCCGGACTCGTTCATCTCCAGCCACAGGTCGTTGCCTTCGCGGGTCCGTTCGCCGACGCCGGCAAACACCGAGAAGCCTCCGTGCTGGGTGGCGATCCGGTTGATCAGCTCCATGATGACGACGGTCTTGCCCACGCCGGCGCCGCCGAACAGTCCGATCTTCCCCCCCTTGGCGAAGGGCTCGATGAGGTCGATCACCTTGATGCCGGTTTCCAGCATCTCCGTCTCGGTATTCTGCTGCTCCAGTGAAGGGGCTTCCCGGTGAATGGGATAACGTTTCGAAGCCTTGACGGGACCCCGTTTGTCCACCGGCTCACCGAGGACATTGATCACGCGACCCAGCGTCCCCCGGCCCACCGGGACGGTGATAGGCTCACCGAGGTCGATGGCGCGCATCCCGCGGACCACACCGTCGGTGGGCTCCATGGCGACGCACTTGACCACCCCTTCTCCCAGGTGCTGGGCCACTTCCGCGGTCAGGTGGATGGGGACAGGCGTTTCCATACCTTCGGAAGTCACCCGGATCGCGTTGTAGATGGCGGGCACATGGCCGCCCTCGAACTTGATGTCCAGAACCGGTCCCGTAACCTGCAGGACCTTCCCTTCCACTTGCATCCTACTTGCTCCTCGCTTCCTGCAACGCGTTGGCTCCGCTGACGATCTCGATCAGCTCGGTGGTGATGGAGGCCTGCCGCAGGCGGTTCATATGCAGGGTGATCCGCTCGATCATCTCCTTGGCGTTGCGGGTGGCGGCGTCCATGGCCGTCATCCGTGCGCCGTGCTCGGATGCCTCCGACTCCAGCATGGCCCGGAAAATCTGAGTCTCCACATGACGGGGCAGCAGCCGGTCGAAAATGGCTTGCGGCGGCTGTTCATAAATGTAGTCGAGCTGGACTTCCCGGGACTCCCCCAATTCCAGGCGGCGGATCGGCAGGAGTTGCTCCATGACCACCCGCTGGGCGATCACCGACTTGAACTCGTTGTAGACGAGGTGGACCGAGTCCAGCTCCTGATCCATGAAATGCCGGGTGATGGCCTGTGCCAACTCCCGGGCATAGCGGAGATCGACGCGGCTCATGACGTTGATGTAGTGGTGGCGGATGGGCCAGCCCCGGTGCCGGAACCACTCGTAGCCCTTCCGGCCCACCAGCGACAGGCTCAGGGTCTTGTTGACGGCGTCGCTTTCGATGTACCGCACCGCCGTCTTGATCAGATTGCCGTTGAAACCGCCGCAGAGGCCTTTGTCCGAGGTGATGACCACCAGCATGATCCGGTCCGCCGGCCGTTCCTGGAGCAGCGGATGGGAGGCCGGGTCGACCCGGCTGGCCAGGGAGTTCAGGACCGCCAGCATGCGCTGAGCGTAGGGCCGCGCCGCCAGCACCCGCTCCTGGGCGCGCCGCAACCGGGACGCCGACACGAACTTCATGGCGCGGGTGATCTGCTGGATATTCTTCACCGACCGCACCCGCCGTCGGAGATCGATCAGGTTGCCGCTGGGCATGCAATGTCCTCCCTTGACCGGGCCGCCCTGACTCAGGCCGACGCGGCTGCAGTCCGCTCCTTGAAACGCTCCTTGAACTCGCTGATGGCCGCGGTGAGCTTCTCCCGCAGCTCGTCGCTGATCACTTTCTTCTCCCGAAGCTCAGCCACCAGGGCCCCCTTGCCGGTCTCCAGGAACTCGTAAAGTCCGTGTTCGAAGCTCCTGATTTCATGCAGTTCCAGATCGTCCAGAAAGCCGCTGTTGCCCGCCAGGATCAGTACGATCTGGTGCTCCGCCGGCAGGGGCTGGTACTGGTCCTGTTTGAGCAGCTCGGTCAGCCGGGCGCCCCTGGCGAGCTGGCGCTGGGTCGCCTTGTCCAGGTCGGAACCGAACTGGGCGAAGGCCGCCAACTCGCGATACTGGGCGAGATCCAGGCGCAGCGAGCTGGCCACCTGTTTCATGGCTTTGGTTTGCGCCGAACCGCCGACCCGGCTCACCGAGTTTCCGACGTTGATGGCGGGCCGGATCCCGGAGTGGAACAGGTCGGTCTCCAGGAAGATTTGTCCGTCGGTGATGGAGATGACGTTGGTGGGGATGTACGCCGAAATGTCCCCCGCCTGGGTTTCGATGATGGGCAACGCGGTAAGGCTGCCGCCGCCGTTTTCATCGCTCAGCTTGGCGGCCCGCTCCAGCAGCCGGCTGTGCAGGTAGAAGACGTCTCCCGGGTAGGCTTCGCGTCCCGGCGGGCGGCGCAGCAGCAGGGAAATTTCCCGGTAGGCAGCCGCATGTTTGGAGAGGTCGTCGTAGATCACCAGGGCATGCTGGCCCCGATCCCGGAAATACTCACCCATGGCGCAGCCGGCGTAGGGAGCCAGGTACTGCATGGTGGCGGGGTCGGACGAAGAGGCCGAAACCACCACCGACTTGTGCATCACCCCGTAGTCCTCGAGGGTCTTGATGACCCGGGCGATGGTGGAGCGCTTCTGCCCGATGGCGACGTAGATGCAGACCACGTCGGTGTCCTTCTGGTTGATGATGGTGTCGATGGCGATGGCGCTCTTGCCGGTCTGGCGGTCGCCGATGATCAGTTCCCGCTGGCCGCGGCCGATGGGGATCATGGAGTCCACGGCCTTCAGACCCGTCTGCAGCGGCTCCCGGACCGGCTGGCGTTCCACTACACCCGGAGCCAGGCGCTCCACCGGGGAGTATTCTTCGGTCACGATGGGGCCCTTGTCGTCCTGGGGTTTGCCCAGGGCGTCCACCACCCGCCCCAGCAGGGCGGGACCCACCGGCACCCGCATGATCTGGCCGGTCCGCTTGACGATGTCCCCTTCCTTGACGGCGTGGACTTCACCGAAGAGGATGGCGCCCACGCTGTCCTCTTCCAGGTTGAAAGCCAGGCCGTAGACGTCATGGGGGAACTCCAGCAGCTCCTGGGCCATGACCTTGTCCAGACCATGTACCCGGGCGATGCCGTCGCCCGCCGAAATGACCGTGCCGATCTCACTGACGTGGACACCGCCGGCGTAGTCCCTGATCTGCTGTTTGATGATCTCGCTGATTTCCGCTGCCTTGATCGCCATGAATACGCCTCTTCGTCACTACTGGGCCAGCTCGCGCTGGAGCTGATTCAACTGGGTTTGCAGGGTTCCGTCGTAGACCACCGATCCCATCCGCACTTTCAGGCCGCCCAGCAGCGCCGGGTCGATCTGGTAGGCGGTGCGGATGCGGCGGCCCGTAAGCTGAGCCAGGGCCTGTTCCAGCCTGCCCTTCACGGAGTCATCCAGAGGGTGGGCCAAGGTCACTTCGGCACGGACGACACCGGCCCGGGCGTCCAGCTCCTGCTCGAATGCCTCCAGGATGGCGCCGAGGCGGAGGATACGGCTCCGTTCCTGAAGCAGGAGCAGGAAGTTGACCGTGATGGCGCACCAATGTCCGCGGCCGGAGATCTCCCGGATCACGCCCTGCTTGACCTGCAGGGGGTAAGCGGGGTTGGCCAGGAAGTCCCGCAGCTCCTGGGAATCGGAGAGCAGTCCGGCGAACTCCCGCAGCTCGTCGTGGACCCGCCGGGTCAGATCCAGCTCCACCGCCACTTCCGCCAGCGCTTTCGCGTACTTTGCAGCCGTCGAGGAATACATCAGGAATCCTTCTTTCCCGTTGCGCCCAGGCTGATGATGAACCGATCCACCAGCCGGTGTCGGGCGTCGGTGTCGAGACCGGCGGTGATCCTTTCCCGGGCCATTTCGACCGCAAGGCGCGCGGCGTAGGCCTTCAGCTCCTGGCGGGCGGCCCGGCTCAGGCCGTCGATCTCGCGTCCGGCGGCGGCCAGGATCTTCCCGGCTTCCGCCTCAGCCTGAGCGAGGATCCGCTCCCGTTCCCGCGCCGCCTCCGCCTCCGCCTCCCGGCGGATTTCGGCCAGCTCCTCTTCCAGGCGGGCCTGGCGGGCTTCAATCTCGGCCAGCTTACGCTCTGCTTCCTCCCGGGCCTGGCGGGCGGCGGCGATGTCTCTGGCGATGTCTTCCCGGCGTCCCCGGAGAAAGTTTCGGATCGGCTCCCGGGTGAAGATATAGATCACCCCGAACAGGACGATCAGGTTGAACCAGCGGCCGGCGGTCTCGATCCAGCCCCAGCGGCTTTCACCTTCTGCCGCCAGCACCGAAAGCGGAAAGGCGCACCACAGTACCGGCACCCACAACACTCGTACAAGCCTGTTCAACAATCGCATGACCGGCCAGTGTCCTGATGCCCACCGCCCGCAACGGCCGGAGGAGTGAGCAGATGATCCCGGATCAGGCTCTCTGCAGGAGACGGGAGGCCAGCAAGTCCGCCGCCTCGCGTGCCTGATCAGCCAGCAGGCGGCGGGACGCCTCCACCTCCCGGCGGAGTTCTTCGCGGGCGGCGCTGAGCCGTTGTTCCGCCTCTTGCCGGGCGAGGAGGAGACGCTGCTGGCGTTCCTCCAGGGTCCGACGCCGAATTTCCTCCGCGTACTGGTAACCGCGCAGCTTCTCTTCCTTCACCCTTCCCATGCAGGTCTCCAGCATCTCCTGCTGCTGTTGCCTGAGCTGGGCCGCCTGCCGGCGGGCGCCGTCGGTGAGCCGGGTCCGCTCATCGACCGCGGTCAGCAGGGGCCTGAAGAGCAGGGAGTTGAGCGCCCAGAGGGTCAGGAGGAAGATGATTGCCGCGGCCGCCAGCGTCCAGTCGAGAGTGATCATATGTGCGTCGTCGCCTTCGCCTCGGTAAAGCAGCATTAGTAGCAGATTCCGGCCTTGGGAATCAAGGTTCGGGAGTCGGCCGGGATCTGGCCGAGGGGCGGGTTCGAGGTTGCCGGAGGCAGGTGGTCTTCCCGCCCAGCCCAGCCGCCTTCCGCCTGAGAACCTCCAGTCATGCTAAGATCATCGGATTCCCACACCCCTGGAGTTTGAATGGGGTGGGATGGAGGCTGACATGAACAAGAGACGATGGCTGCATGGCGCATGGATCATCCTGGCGGTGATCTGCCTCGGAACCTTCGTCGCCATGTCCCAACCTCCTGGCTCAGTGACACCGGCACCCGGCCCCGCCGCGACCGTGGAACCCGCCCACCCGGCGGAACCTGCCGTCGAGGCGGAGTTCGAGAATTTCAGCGCCACCGCGTACAGCGACTTCGGAATCACGTTTTCTGGTGTACTGGTTCAGCGAGGCATCGTAGCCGCCGACCCGGAGATCCTGCCCATCGGGTCGGTGATCGAGGTGGCGGCTGGACCCTACAGCGGGATCTATGTCGTCATGGATACCGGGGCCGTGGTCAAGGGCCGTCTGATCGACATCTATCTGCCCGACGAGGAGGAAGCGATCCAGTTCGGGCGTCAGGAGGTCCGGGTCCGGGTCCTCCGCAAGGGCTGGCATCCGGAGGCGGTGCCGTCGTTCGAGTACTCCCTGGCGGGCTGACCGGCCGGGTGTCCCCCAGCTTCTGAAGAACGCCGTCAGGCGCAGTGGGACAGACGTGTCGGAATCACTACTGGAAGCCAAGCTGGCCGCACTTCCCGCCTCCTCAGGCGTCTACCTGTTTCGGGACGGCGAAGGCCGCATCCTCTACATCGGCAAGGCCAAGAACCTGCGCAGCCGGGTGCGGTCGTACTTCCAGCCGGGGCGCCCCGCGGACCTGAAAGGCGAATTCCTGGCCCGGGCGGTGGCGGACCTGGACTACATCGTGACCGACAACGAAGTCGAGGCCCTGATCCTCGAAAGCACGCTGGTCAAGAAGCACCAACCGCGCCTGAACGTCCGGCTCAAGGACGACAAGGCCTTTCTGCACCTGAAACTCACCGTCAACGAACCCTTCCCCCGGGTGCTGCTGACCCGACGGGTGCGCAACGACGGGGCCCGCTACTTCGGTCCCTATCTGCCCGCCTCCTTGGCCCGTTCCACCCTGAAGATCATCAACCGACACTTTCTGCTGCGCACCTGTTCGATCCCCATCGACGGCCGGCTGGAACGCCCCTGCCTGGAATACTTCATCAAGCGATGTCTGGGCCCCTGCGTGGCGGGGCTGTGCAGTCAGGAGGAATACCAGCGGGCGGTGCAGGACGTCACGCTCTTGCTGGAGGGCCGCAATGAGGAGCTGCTGCGGACCCTGACCACCAAGATGGAGGAAGCGGCCGCCCGGGAGCACTTCGAGGCCGCCGCCTTTTTCCGCGACCGGATCCGCCTGGTCAGGGATCTGGCGGAAAAGCAGAAGATGGCGTCCGTCGGCGATGACGACATCGACGTTTTCGCCTATTACCGCGAAGGCGCCCGACTGGCGCTGCAGCTCTTCACCCTGCGCGGGGGACGGGTCATCGGCAAGCGGGAGTTCTTCTGGGAAGATCTGGAGTTTTTTGACCCCGCCTCCTTCCTCAGGGATGCGCTGCAACAGTATTACCTGACCGCCGGGTTTGTACCGTCGCGGATCTACCTGCCGGTGGAAATCGAGGAGCGGGAACTGGTGGCCAGATGGCTGGGGGAGAAACGCAAGGGCCAGGCCCGGCGGAAGGTGGAGATCGTTTCCCCCCGCCAGGGGGAGAAGTTGGACCTGGTGATGCTCGTGGAGAAGAACGCCCGGATCGCCTTCGAACACCGCTTCAGGGTGCGCCCGTCCGCCAAGCAGAAGGTGCTGGAGCAACTGCAGGAAGCTCTCGACCTGCCCGGGCTGCCCCGCCGCGTCGAGGCCTTCGACGTTTCCAACCTGCAGGGGGCGGAAACGGTGGCTTCGCTGGTAGTCTGCCTGGACGGAGTGATGGCGCCCCGCGAGTACCGCAGGTTTCGCATCCGGACGGTTTCGGGGCCGAACGATTTCGAGGCCATGCGCGAGGTGGTGGGGCGGCGCTTCCGGCGGGTGAGCCGGGAGGGGGGCCCTCTGCCCGACCTGGTCCTGATCGACGGCGGAAAGGGCCAGCTCCATGCCGCCTACGCGGCCCTCTCCGAACTGGGACTGGATGACCTGCCGGTGGCGGCGATCGCCAAACGTGAGGAGCTGATCTTCGTCCAGGGTTCCGAGGATCCGGTGGTGCTGCCACCGGAGTCACCGGCGCTGCACCTGGTCCAGGAGATCCGGGATGAGGCCCACCGCTTTGCAGTGACCTACCACCGCAAACGCAGAAAGTTGAGGGACTTCACCTCCGAGCTGGACCGGGTGCCGGGGATCGGCCCGAAACGGCGGCAGCGGCTGCTGCAGAATTTCGGCAGCGTGGCCCGGATCCGCCGGGCGTCGGTGGAGGAACTGACGCCGTTTGTGGGCCGCCGTCTGGCGGAACAACTCAAGCAGGCACTGCTGGAAGCGGAAGCCGTCAAGGACGGGGCAGGATTCTGACCCGGACACTGGAAGCGGCGGAAGCACCCGCGCCGCCGTCCACCTGTACCCGGAATTCCAGCACAATCTCCGACTGTGTTTCGGGCGCGACCAGGACCAGCGTTCCCGCAGCGGGCGAATCAGCCGCCACCTGCGGTCCGGCGGTCTGTTCCCATACAAAGGCGGGCGGCGAGGTGGAGCCGGAAACCTGGGCGGTCAGAACCACCACCTCTCCGGCTACGGCAGTCCTGTCCGCTCCCAGGGATACGGCCAGGCGGGCTCCCCCCACCACCACGCGCAGCGGCGTGGACAGGAAGCTCTCGGCCCCTGAGCTGTTGACGGCGGTCACCGCGTAATACCAAACCTCCCCGGACTCCACGGTTTCGTCCACGTACCAGGTTTCAGGGATCAGCTCCAGGTTGACCCGCTGCCAGGGGCCGCTTTCCTGGGAGGAACGATAAACGTGGTAGCCGGCGATCCAGTATTCCGGAACCGGGTCCCAGGCCAGGCGCACACTCTGAGCCGCCGCCGGGATGCACAACAGCCCACCAAGGAGCAGCGGAGCCGCCAGCGCCCGCGACAGCCTCGGGCTCCGCGAAAGCTGTGGGATGCGCGCGATCCCCGCGAGCCGAACGATGCGGGCGAGGCGAGCGACTTGAGTGAGACGGGTCAGCCAAACCATCGACTTCACTCCAGCACCGTCGGCGGCACCACCGACCAGGCGGTCAGCGATGGTGTTCCGAAAAGCTGCTGAGCCACCACCGGCCGGTCGGCGCTGAGCACCACGTAGCCTCCCAGCTGTCCCTCGGATTCGCTCACCAGCTCCGGCAGGGTCTGGGAGCGTCGCATCCCCGGCCCCAGCCGGAATTCATGGGAGCCCGCGCGGCTGCCGTCGGGCCGGTAAACCTCCACGGTTACGTGGGCTTCCCCTTCAGAGCCGGGGTACAGCACCGCCAACCCTGTAAAAAAGACCTCGGGGAGATCCGCCAGATGACTGAATGCCGCCTTGAGGAACGGCCGGTCCTGCAGCGGCAGGGCCGCGGCGAAGGCAAGCCGGCTGGGATCGCCGAAAAAAAGGTCCCCCGCCAGACCCGGCCCGTCGGCTTCCACAATCAGAGATCCTACAGCCGCTCCTGCGATGGACAACAGCTCCGCGGCGTCGCCTTCCAGCCAGCCCCCAGGCTCCAGCAGGAAATCGCGGGCTGGAACCAGCTCCCCGCCGTTGTCGGCGACCGCCCGGATCCGGACCTGACGCGGGGAGTCGCCGGCATTCACCAGAGCCAGGCGGGAGAACAGGACGCCGGGGACATGGGCCAACTGGGCGGCATACAGCCGGCTGGAGCCGGAGCCGGGCCGGCCGTTCAGCAGCAGCACCGTATCGGCGGCCGGAAACTCCACGAAAAGGCTCCCTGCCAGGCCGCGGCCCTGGAGCGTCTCGGCCTCAATCCATGCCCCGGCCGGTGCGGTGCCGGAATCGCCCGTCAGTTCGCTCACCTCCAGCACTTCGAACCCGCCTGGACCCAGCTCCAGCATGCGGGTTCGCGGGACCTGTCCCCGCAGCCTGACCCGAACGGTGGCGGGGCTGGAATGAGGGTTGGCCAGGAACAGCCGGGACCGCGCACTGGTGCCGTGGAGGACCGTACCGCCCTGGTAGACATGGGTGAAGATGAGACGTCGGGAGGTTGCCTCCAGCGCCGACATCCCGTCCAGCCGCAGCAGGTCGAAGCTCCCTGTCTGGAGGAAACTGCTGAGCTGGCCGGGGGAGGCGGTCACGCGGACCCAGCCAAGCTGATCCGTTTCCCCCGGAAGACTGCAGAAGATTTCGTCCCCCAGTCGCGCCCACTGGTGTCCCGGCGCCAGCCCCACCTCCTCCGTCGGGTCGGAACAGGCGGCCGCCGCTCCGTAGGCCCGAAGCCGGATCTGCTCCGTCTCCGCACCGTGATCGGCAGCCGAAAACGCGGTAAAGATCGGGACCGGCGAGCGGCGAAACAGATAGAAGGGGTAGTACAGATCGCGGATCCGCCAGCGTCCCCCCACCTGAACCGCCCCCAGGAAGCCATCCAGCTGCGGTTCCGCCGGCTGCCAGTGGTTCCAGCGCAGATCCAGACCGCCGGCAAGCAGCCCGCTGAGGGCCGACAGGTCGGCCGGCGGGCTCCCTTCAAGGCGGTTGTCGGCCAAAGACAGGATCCTCAAACCGGCGAGCTGCCCCAGACTGGCGGGAAGTTGTCCTTCCAGGAGGTTGCCGCCCAACGCCAGCACCCGGAGGCTGACCAGGGCGGAGATCCATGGCGGCAACGGTCCGGTGAGCTCGTTGTCCGCCAGGTCCAGGACCTTCAGGCGCGTCAGGACCGCCCACTCGTCCGGGAGCGGCCCGGAAAAGCGGTTGTGGGAAAGGGACAGGACTTCCAGGTTGCCGAGAAACCGCAAGCCGGCCGGCAGACGGCCGCCAAGCTGGTTGTCCGCCAGAACCAGCACCCGGAGGGCAGGCAGCCCGGCCCACTGGTACGGAATCCCCCCGGTGAGCCGGTTGCGGCCGAGGTCAAGTTCCTCGAGTTTCTTAAGCTGCGCCAGCTCCGGCGGAAGCGCGCCGCTGAGCTGGTTGGCAGCCATCCGAAGGGAGGTGAGGGAGGCGAGCGATCCCAGGCTCCCCGGGATGGTGCCGCTCAGCCGATTGCCGGTGAGGTTCAGGGCCTTCAGCCGGGAAAGCGTTCCCAGGGCAGGCGGGATCCCCCCTTCCAGCCGGTTGCCGGCGAGGTCGAGGGTTTCCAGGCGGACGGCGCCGATGGTTTCCGGCAAAGATCCCTCCAGGCCACAGCCGGACAGGGACAGATGACGCAGCTCCGGCAGGTTCAAGAGGTTTCCGGGGAGGAGGCCGTCGAAGCGGTTGCCGCCGCCCAGATCCAGGCGGCGGAGGCGGGTCAGCCGGGACCAATCCGGTGGGAAGAGGCCCGTCAGCCGGCTGCCGTTAGCGTCGACCTCCACCAGTCCCGGGAGCGAAGTCAACCCTTCCGGCAGGGGACCGGTGAATTCGTTCCCGGCCAGCAGCAGACTCTGCAGTCGGGTCGTGTTCCCCAGAGCCGGCAGTTCCCCACTGAACCGGTTGCCAGAAAGATCGAGCATCTGCAGCCGGGTGAGATTGGACAGTCCCGCCGGCAGCGAGCCGGTCAGGGAGTTGCCCCGCAGGTTGAGCCATTCCAGCCTGGTGAGTCCGGCCAGTCCCGCCGGCAGAGGGCCGCTGAAGTGGTTGCCGGAAAGGTCCAGCAGTTTGAGCTGGACCAGGTTGGCCAGGCCTGCGGGCAGGGGACCTTCGAACTGGTTGTTCTCCAGGGCAAGCTGCTGGAGGCTCGAAAGCTGACCCAAAGTCGCCGGCAGAGTGCCCCCCAGCGAGTTGCCGCCGAGGGAGAAAACCCTCAGCGCCTTCAGGTTCCCCACCTCCGGGGGCAGGGATCCGGTGAGACGGTTGCCTGCCAGTGCCAATGACGACAGCCGCGCGAGCTGGCCGATGGAGGCAGGCAACGGGCCTTCCAGGCGGTTTCCCACCGCCTGCAGTACCTCCAGGGACGCCAGCCGTCCCAAGTCCGAGGGCAAGGGGCCGGAGAAGCTGTTCTCCGAAAGGTCAAGCGACTGAAGGTTCAGCAGCTCGGTGAGGCCGGCCGGCAACTGGCCGAGGAGGTAGTTTCGGCTCAGGTTCAGCTCCCGGAGCGCATGCAGATCCTTGATCGCGGACGGCAGGAAGCCGTTCAGCCGGTTGTCCTGGAGACGCAGGACCTGGAGGCGTTCCAGGCGGGTCAGCTCCACCGGGATCTGGCCGGAATACTGGTTTCCGGACAGGTCCAGCTCCCGCAACGAGGCCGGCAGCGACCGGGGCAAAGCTCCCGAGAAGCGGTTGCGGGCCAGGTTCAGACGCTGCAGCTTGGGCATCTCGGCCAGCGAAGGGGGAAGCGTACCCGCCAGAAGGTTGCCGGACGCCGAGAGAGTTTCCAGCTCCGGCAAAGCCGTCAAGGCCGTAGGGACTGTCCCCAGGAGGCGGTTGCCGTCCAGGAGCAGCCATTGCAGGGACCGGGCGGCGCCCAGCTCGGCGGGAATCTCTCCCTCCAACTGGTTGGCGGACAGATCCAGCAGCCGGAGGTTCTCAAGTCCGCCCAGAGTTCCCGGGATGGGCCCGGACAGGCCGTTGCCCGCCAGATACAGCCACCGCAGGCGCTGCAGGTTTCCCAATGCAGCGGGGATGGAGCCGGAAAGCTGGTTGTAGGAAAGGACCAGGGTCTCCAGTTCGGTGAGTTCGCCGAGTTCGGCGGGGATGGGACCTTCAAAGCCCGCCCGGAAAGCATGCAGGACCCGCAAACGGGCCAGGCTGCCCAGCTCCGGCGGCAATGGCCGGCGGAGCTGGTTCTCGTAGAGATACAGCTCCTCCAGGGACTCGAGCCCCGCCAGGCCGTCGGGCAGGGCTGTCAGTTGGTTCAGTTCGAGGGCCAGCAGCCGCAGGTTCGTAAGGTTGCCCAGGGTTTCGGGCAGTTCCGTCAACTGGTTGCCCCCCAGCCGGAGTTCGGTCAGCGCGGTCAAGTCTCCGATTTCGGGAGGCAGGGCGCCGGTCAAGCCGTTGGACGTCAGGTCGAGGGCCACCCACTGCGCCTCCGGCACTTCCGGCTGCAGCCAGCCGTCCCGGCGTCGCCAGTCCGGACCCCCGCAAGCGTGGTAGACCGCCTCCAGAGCGGCCCGTTCCTGGGGAGGAATTTGGGCACAGACCGAGGTGAATTCCGCAGAGAAGATGGACAGGAGTAGCCCGATCCATGGGACCAGGTGGAGATTCCAAGACTGCCCTGCGCTCATCTTCACGCAGCCCCCCGGCGGGCCGGCATCAAGGCGCGCCGATCGTCCGCGCGGTGCCCGCTTCTTCACCGCGATCCCGGCGAATGGTTTCGCGACCGCCAATCGCCGCCACCAACCCCTGACCTTTAAACCCTTAATCCTTCACACCTTTGAACCTTTGAACCTTTGAACCGGTTCCCCCCGCTACTCC
>FWPU01000839.1_pt1 | contig 86853 bp, 75 predicted proteins | sample 2228361 | NCBI WGS metagenome assembly FWPU01 (sample SAMEA103939777, study PRJEB20133) | metagenome
AAGGTCCGAACTCGGCCGATCCGGTCTTTCCGGCGATCGGCACCACCGCGTTCCGGGCATAGGCGTTGTACGATTCGGTCACCGATGCACGCATCCCCCGTCGCACCAGTTCCAGATACACCGGGTCCACCGGCACCTGGCGGATGACCTCCGGCTGAAATTCCCGGACAGGTTCGCCCCGTTCGTCCAGCACCCGTAGCAGCAACTGAGGGCGGTAGAGGGTGCCGCCGTTGGCCACGGTCGCCGCCGCTTGGAGCACCTGTAGCGGCGTGGCCAGAACATTTCCCTGACCGATGGCCATATTATACACGTCCCCTTGCACCCATGGCTCGCCCAGCACCTCTTCCTTCCACTGGGGTGTCGGGAGCAAGCCCGCAGCCTCGCCGGGGAAACCCAGCCCGCTTGTCTCCCCGTAGCCAAAGGCCTGGGCATAGCGCACCAGACGTTCGATGCCAAGCCCGTCCTGGTACTTTTGCTCCGGCGTCCCACCGGCTACGGTGAAGAAGAAGACGTTGCAGGAGTGCTGGATTCCGGCCACAACGTCCTGCCAGCCGTGTCCCCCCCGTGCCCAGCAGGGAAAGACCTGTAGCGGGAGGGTAGGGTCATAGCGGTTGGGGACCAAGAGATAGCCGGGGTCGTAGATGCGCGTCTTTGGAGTGATGACCCCTTCCTGCAACGCGGCCGCGGCCACCACCAGTTTGAAGGTCGAGCCGGGCGGGAACTCCCCGCCGACAGCCCGGTTGACCAGGGGGTGGCGCGGGTCCTCCAGGAGGGCCTGCAGTTCCCCGGGGTCGGCTCCCCGGACAAAGACGTTGTTATCGTAGGCCGGCAGGCTGACCATGGCCAGGATTTGCCCGTTGCGGGGATCCATCGCGATGGCCACGCCGCTGTAGACCGGCCGGTAGTAGGACGGCCGGTTACGGTTGGCCTGCTCGATGTACGATTGCAGGATTTCGGTGACCTTTTCCTGAAGTTCGGTATCCAGGGTCAGGACGATGTCGTAGCCGGGCTGGGCCGGCTCCTCCCGGAAAGGTGCACCCACCGGATGACCGGATGCATCCACCTGAATCTCCCGAAAGCCCAATGTCCCCCGCAACAACTCCTCATAGGCCCCTTCGGCCCCAACCTTGCCCAGGAAATCGCTTTCCAGGTAGCGTTGTGGCAAGCCGCGCCGGGGGTCGGGGTTGAGGGCGGCAAGTTCCTCCGGACTGATGCGGCCGATATAGCCGACCACGTGGGCCGTCAGGGAACCCGTGGGATAGACGCGGCGTGGCTCGGCCTGGACAAAAATGCCGGGAAAGTCCTGCCGATGTTCCTCGAGGACCAGGGCCCGGTCGCGGGGGATATCGGCTGCAAGACGTACCGGCAGGTAGGGTGGGCCGGCCTCCTTCCGGAGGGCTTCCTCCAGGCGGTTCGTGTAGGTGAGGCCGGCGGTGTCGGAGATATACTCCCGCAGCCAGGCAACCTCCGCCTCGTTCAGACGCAGGGTCACGGTAAAGGGATCCCCGGCCATCTCCTGCAGGGATACGATCTCAAGGCGTTCTCCAAGGGGAGCCGTTTCATCGTGCCCTTCTGCTGGCCGGTAAAGTTCCACCCGGACGGCCAGCCACTCGTAGAGCGTCCGGCGGTCCCCCTCTCCGAGGTGGCGGGGGTCTACTTCCAGAGTCCCCGGACATTCCAGCAGGACGCAGAGGCGGTCCAGCATCCGGGTTTGCTCTTTGCCCCCGGGCAGGTCCTCCATCATGGCCAGGACGGAGAAACTGGGAATGTTGTCGGCCAGTACTCGCCCCGTCCGGTCAAGGATACGGCCGCGCAGAGGGAAAATCGGCAGGCTGCGCCGCCGGTTGAGTTCGGCCGCCTGGCGGTAGCGCGCCCCTTCCACGATCTGCAGGTACCACAGTCGGGAAGCCACCAGAACGAAGAGGGCCAGGATGGCAAGCCGGCCAACCCATAGGCGCAGGTAAAACGTCTGCTTTTGCGAAAGCACCGTTTTCTCCTTCTCAAACGGCCCGTGCCCGGCGACGCGTTCGTCGTTCCAGTCGGTCTAGGATCCAGTAAACCGGAAGCATCAGGGCCGCCTCTACCAGAGAAAGCGGCAAGACTGCATACCGAAGCGTGCCGCCCCAGGACGCTGCCTGGCCAGAAATCTGGGTCAGAAGAAGTAAAAGAAGATGGTAGAGCCAGGTGCCCAGGAACGCTCCCGCCACAGGAAGGAGCGGGTTCCCCCGGTAGAAAGGGGCGCCCAGCCCGCTCAAGGCCACGACCGTGAGCAGGAGGGCCATGGCCTGGCCTCCCAGGGGAAAGGAGGAGAGGATGTCCAGTGCCAGCCCTCCACAGAAGGCGACGACGGCTCCCTCCGCGCTTCCTCGCACCATGCCCCAGGCCAGGGCGACCAGGAAGACCAGATCGGGCCGCACTCCCACCAGGGGGAGGCGTGGCATCAGGCTGACCTGGAGCAGGGCCAGGAGAAGAATAGCCAGCGTGATCCCATAGACCACCCGAACCTCACTGCCGGCGAAAGGCCCTTCCGCCAGCCAGTCACCACACTTCCACACGGCCGTTCAGGGCGCTTGGTCCCCCAGGACAATGGAGACCCACTCCAAACGTTCAAAATCCACGGCCGGCACCAGTTCGACCTGCTGATGCAGGTCCGCTACCCTCACCAGGTGGAGGATGCGGCCGATCGGGATGCCCGGGGGAAATCCCTCCTCAAAGGGTGGTAGGCGCAGTCCCGAGGTGAGCACCCAGTCGCCCTCGTGAAGGACGGCCCCCTGGGGCAAATAGCGCATAATAAGACGGGTGCCTTCCTGCCAGCGCCCGTCTACGATCCCGCTGGGCCGGCCTTCAGTCTGGACGACGGCGCTTACAGAACTGCCGATGTCGGTGATCAGGAGGACGTCGGCCGCGTTAGGGTAGACCTGGATGACCCGCCCCACCAGACCGGCCGGGGCGATGACTGCCATGCCCTCCCGAACCTCCCGGGACCTTTCCTGGGCAGTCCAGCCGACCCGTAGGACCTGCTGCCAGCCGGTGGGATTACGTCCGATGACCTCGGCCTCCAGAAGTTCCAATTCCAGATAGCGCTCCCGCAGTCCCAGGAGGGCACGGAGTTCCCGGTTTTCATACTCGATCTCCTGACAGCGGAGCTTCTCGGCGGTCAGTTGCTCCACCACCGCCCACAGGCGTTTGTTTTCCTCCTGGAGGCGCTCCGCCTCCCACAATCGTTCCCAGAAGTCGCCGGCCTGTTCCCCTCCGGCGTAGAAGGCTCGCTGGAGCGGGCCGAGTGCCCAGGCGAGTGCCCCCTTGACTACCCCCAGTCCGGCCACCCGGTCGGCCAGGAAGAGGAGAAGGCTTATAGTCAACAGGACGAGGATCAAAACGGTTGACCGGCGCATCATACCTCGTCGGTTGCCCCCTTGGGGTTGCTCGCGGCGGCTTTCTGACCGTCGTCCTCAAGCAGTAACCGGAATGGGACGGAGGCGCTGGCTGGCCAGGATGATCTTGCGGTAGCGTTCAAAGTTTTCGACGATGGCCCCGCAGCCCCGGGCCACACAGGTCATCGGGTCGTCGGCGATACGCACTTGGATACGGGTCTCATAAGCGACACGCCGATCCAGTCCCAGGAGGAGGGCGCCGCCGCCGGCCAGGATGATACCCTGTTCCATAATGTCGGCCAGGAGTTCGGGTGGGGTCTCCTCGATGGCGGTGCGGATTTCCTCGACGATGCGGTTGACAGGGCCGGCGATGCCCTCGCGCAGTTCCACGCTGCTCACCTCGATCTCCTTGGGCAATCCGGTGAGAAGGTCGCGGCCGCGCAGGGTGACCCGGCGTTCTTCTTCTAGGGGAAAGGCGGAGCCGGCCAGAATCTTGGCCCGTTCGGCCATCCGCTCGCCGATGAGGAGGTTGAAGGCGCTGCGGGCGAAGGCGATGATGGCTTCATCGATCTCGTCCCCGGCGGTACGGATAGAGCGCGAAACGACCACGCCCTCCAGGGAGATCACGGCGACCTCGGTGGTGCCGCCGCCGATGTCCACGATCATACTGCCCCGCGGTTCGGTTACCGGCAGGCCGGCCCCGATGGCCGCGGCCATCGGCTCCTCGATGGTATAGGCCTCGCGGGCACCGGCGTTGATGGCGGCATCCTTGGCCGCCCGCCGTTCAACCTCGGTCACGCCGCTCGGCACGCCGATGATGACCCGGGGACTGGGGCGCACGAGGAAGCCGCGGGCACGCCTGTGAGCCTTCTGGATGAAATAGATCAGCATCTGCTGGACCACATCAAAGTCGGCGATGACGCCGTCCTTGAGAGGGCGGATAACCACGATATTGGCCGGCGTCTTGCCCACCATCTCCTTGGCCTGTTCGCCAACGGCCAGGACGGTCTTGCTCTTCCGTTCGATGGCTACCACCGAAGGCTCTCCGATGACGATGCCCCGGCCGCGTACGTAAACCAGGGTGGTGGCGGTCCCCAGGTCGATGCCCAGGTCGCGGCTGAACAGCCCCATAAAGGCCAAAATCGGGTTGGCCATGCCGACCCTCCTTGTCCCATCGAATGGGTGCTTTATTTGTATTGTACTACACCTTGCCCGGATGTGCAAAGTCCGGCGGTTAGCCCCCTTGGCTATACTCTGGAGAACGGTAGGAAGACAAGAGGACGGGGGAATGGGGAAAGTCTTCCTGCCGGGCCGACCCATTTGCAGACCGGAGCAAAACGTAGTACAATATCTCCTGAGCACTATGCGATGGAGGTTCCGATGGCCGATAAACATCTGGTAGATGAGGACCGCCTACTCTTTACTTTCCTGGAGATGGTGCAGACCAGCCATCGTTCAGGGGAAGAGCAGTTGCTCGCCCAGCGTATCGTCACTCGGTTGCGTACCCTGGGGCTCAAGGCCGGCACCGATAAAACCGGCAATGTCATTGCTCACCTTCCGGGTCAGGGGGAAGCCCTCCTCCTAAGCGCCCACCTCGACAGTGTGGACCCCTGCACCGGTGTCGTCCCCGTGGTCGAGGCCGGCATCATCCGCAGCGACGGGCGTACCGTCCTGGGCGCCGATGACCTCTCCGGCGTTGCCGCCATCGTCGAGGCCCTCCAGGTGGTGGTCGAGAAAAAGATTCTCCATCGGCCGGTAGAGGTCGTTTTCACCGTGGGGGAAGAGACCGGCCTCACCGGCTCCAAAAATCTGAACTATGGCGAGATCAAGGCCAGCATGGGCGTGGTTCTGGATGGGGGCGGCCCCTTCGGGTCCATCGTCATCGCTGCACCTTCCCATAACATGATCTCGGCTGTCATCCGGGGTAAGGCCGCCCACGCCGGCGTGTCCCCCGAGGAGGGGGTGAACGCCATCCGCGTGGCCGCCGAGGCCATCGCCCGGATGCCGCTCGGACGCATCGACCCCGAAACCACGGCTAACGTTGGGGTCATCCGCGGCGGCATCGCCTCCAACATTGTCCCCGACCGGGTGGAGATCGAGGCCGAGGCCCGCAGCCGGGATGAACGCAAACTCCGCCAGCAGACGCAGGCGATGGTCGAAGCCCTGGAGGAAGTCGCCCGTGCCTATGGGGCCGAGGTCAAGCCCCACGTGCAGCGCGCCTATAACGGCTTTACCCTCTCCGAGGAGGATGAGATCGTGCGCTTGGCCATGCGGGCCATCGAGTCCATCGGCGTAACACCCCGGCTGGAAGCGAGCGGCGGCGGTAGCGACGTCAACATCTTCAACGCCCACGGCATCGCCTGCGCCAACCTGAGCACGGGCATGATGCGCTCCCATACCACGGACGAATGGATCGCCATTGGCGATCTGGTGCGTTGCGCCCGGCTGGTGGTGGAACTCATCCGTGTGGATCAGAAAGAGGGATAGGGCGTAGGGGGAAAAGGTCACAGAAGTGCGGAAACGGGTTACCTACTTTCCAGACAAGGACCGGAGGAAACGATGAAGGAACTGACCGATCGGGCTCTGGAAGCGGCGCGGGTGCGTGGGGCGACCGATGGCGACATCCGCATCGTCCGGCGCGAGGAACAGAACATTACGGTGAAGAACGGTGTGGTGGCGGCCATCTCCCACGATGTCAGCCAGGGCTTCGGGGTGCGGGTCATCGCCGATGGGGCCTGGGGCTTTGCCGCCAGTTCTACGCTGACTCCGCAAGAGGCCGAGCGCGTCGCTGCCCTAGCCGTGCAGATCGCCCGGGCCTCGGCCATGGTGCCAGGCCGGGAGCCGGTGCGCCTGGCCCCTTGCCCGGCCGTCGTGCACCGCTATGTGAGCTCCTTCCGTAAGGATCCCTTTGCCGTGCCGCTAGAGGACAAGGTGGCCCTCCTCCTCGCTGCCGACGCCGAGATGCGCCGGGTCAAGGGTGTTAATGTGGCAGAGAGCCACTTTGTCGCCTTCCGGGAGGAAAAAGTCTTTGCCTCCAGCGAGGGCTCCTACATCGAGCAGACCCTTACCGAAACCGGAGCCGGGATCGAGGCCACCGCCGTGGGCGATAACGAGGTGCAGTCGCGGAGTTATCCTACTTCCTTCGGCCGGCAACAACTCCAGAAAGGCTACGAACTGGTCGAAGAACTGGACCTGGTGGCCCACGCCGGCCCGACCGCCGAGGAGGCCGTCGCCCTTCTTTCTGCCCCCCAGTGCCCGGCCATGGTCACGACTATCATCCTGGAAGGCTCCCAGCTGGCCCTCCAGATCCATGAATCGTGCGGCCACCCCACCGAACTGGACCGTGTCCTGGGCAGCGAGGCTTCCTACGCCGGGACGAGTTTCCTTACCCTGGACAAAATGGGCACCTTCCGCTACGGTTCCCCTCTGGTGACCATCGTGGCCGATGCCACCGTTCCGGAAGGGCTGGGCAGCTTTGCCTATGACGACGAGGGGGCGCCGGCCCAGCGCGTCTACCTGGTGCGCGAGGGCATCTTCCAGGGCTACCAGAGTTCGCGGGAGACGGCCGCCGTTCTGGGGCAAACGAGCAGCGGCGGCATGCGCGCCGACGGCTGGGGAAATATTCCCCTTATCCGTATGACCAACATCAACCTGGAACCGGGCGAATGGGAACTGGAAGACCTCATCGCCGATACGGAGGAGGGCCTCTACCTGGCCACCAACCGCAGTTGGAGCATTGATGACCGCCGGCTGAACTTTCAGTTCGGCACGGAGGTGGCCTACGAGATCAAAAACGGCAAACTGGGCCGGCTCTACAAAAACGCCACCTACACCGGCATTACCCCGGAATTCTGGGGGAACTGCGACGCCATCTGCAACGCCCGACACTGGAAACTCTGGGGCACACCCAACTGCGGCAAGGGCGAGCCCGGACAGACCGCTCACGTCGGCCATGGCTGTGCTCCGGCCCGCTTCCGCAACGTCCGGGTGGGAGTAATGCGCTGATGGGCGAGTCTCCTCTTGCGCCTCTCCTTTCCCTGGGCCCGGCCGAGATTCGGGATTATCTGGTTTCCCTGGCTCGGCAGGAAAAATCGGCCGCGCTGGAGACGCTCCGTTGTGCTTTGAAGGTGCCGGCCTTGGCCGAAGTGGCCGTGGAGGCCTTGGGGGAGGTGCCGGACCAGGAAGCCTGGGAACTCCTGGAAAGGGTGGCCGCCGAGATGTCCGACCTTCGTAAGGCGGCCCGTCGGGCCCAGCACCGCTTGCGCAGCCGGGGCTTTGCTCCGGCTGCGGTCCGCCTCGAGAAGCCGGAGACGTTGGGACGGGCCTGGGCCTCCTATTTCGACCGCGTGGGCAACCAGTATCTGCGTCTGACCCGGCCGGCCCCGCTGGGTATGCTCCGCTTCGGTGCATTTATCGTCTCTTTCCGGGGTCTGGAAACCGCTGATTATATCCTGGCCGGCAGGGAAGAGGTCGAGATGCTCCTGGCCCGGGAAGACGAACGCTTCGGCGAAAGGATGGTGGAGATGAGCCCGGCCTATGTGGCCTACCGGGTCCGCCAGGCCGTTGCCCGTAGCCATGAACACGGCAAAGCCCTGCCGGAAGATTACCCCGAGGCGGCTCGCCTGCTCGAGGACATTCCGGAGGAGGCCGAACCGCAGGAACCTTTGGCCGTTCCGGAGGATCGGCCCTCCTCCGGGGAGATCATGCGCCTTTTTTCCCATCCCTCGATGTTCTCCTGGCTTTTTTCCCCCAAGGAACTGGAGCCTTATGTCGAAGAATGGATGGATATGCTCGAATATCAACCTTATCATACGGAAGATGGGCTGCTGAACCTGTGGGTCATTCAACTCCGAGGGCAGATCGCTGCCCGTATTCTGACCGAACTCTACGATGAGAACTTGCGGGCCCGTTTGCCGGAGCAGTTGCATGAGCAGACCCGTTTGTTTGACGCCTTGGGGGAAAGGGAATTGGCCGGCATCGCCCGGCGTTGCGTTTCCACGCTGGGAACCTGCCCCGCCACCGAAGACCCCTTCTTGAGGGCCTTGGTGGACGCGAGTATGGCATCGGCCGTTTCTCTGGCCATGGAGGAGGCGGAAGAAGAGGTCTGGACCCTCACGGAAAGACCCGGATGGGCGCTCTGGCTACCGCAGGCGCGGCCGACCGGCGGGGAGGAAGGGGAAAAAGGTGAGGCAGAGCCGCCTCGCTTGTGGTTGCCAGGGTAGAGTGAGGGTTCAGACCTTGGCCTCCGGGAGGGAAAAGGGCCATCGTCGGTGGAAATGGAAGCGTGCGGTACGTAACTGTGTTGTCCGGAGGAACTGCCTATCTGGGTCTGGGCTCCAACCTGGGGGACCGCCTGGGGAATCTGCGCCGGGCATTGAGGATGTTGGCGAAGAGGGCTTCGATTGAAGCCGTCTCCTCGCTCTATGAGACCGCTCCCTGGGGGATAAAAGAGCAGCCCCGCTTCCTCAACGCCGTCTGTCGGGTACGCACCTCTCTTCTCCCGGAGGACCTGCTGAAGGAACTGCAACGGATCGAAAGGGCCCTGGGCCGACAGCGTGGAGAGCGGTGGGGGCCGCGCCCCGTGGACCTGGATATCCTCTTTTATGATGAACTCGTGCTGGATACTCCCGACCTGACCATCCCTCACCCCCTTCTGCACGAACGGGCCTTTGTCCTGGTGCCGCTGGCGGAGATCGCCCCAGGGCTTTACCATCCTCGGATGGGCAAGACGGTAGCCGAACTCCTGCAGGCCGCCCCCGGTCGGACAGAGGTCCAGTACTATGGCCCGCCGACTTCCCTGTGGGACAAGGCGGCTTCCCCACCCGGCCCTGAGGGAACTGTGAAAGACCTCGAACGTTTTTACCTCCAGGCCATGGACTATCTCAACCGCTTTGTGGACTATGAAAAAGGGATGCCCCATACCTATTCCCCGGTTGCCTTCAACCTGGAGCGCACCTCCCGCCTCCTTGCCGGCCTGGGGCAACCTCAGGAGAAATATCCCTGCCTCCTCATCGCCGGCACCAAGGGCAAGGGCTCTACGGCGGCCTTTTTGGAAAGCATCCTGCGCGCCTCCGGCCGGCGCACCGGCCTCTATACCTCGCCTCATCTCCATACCTGGCGCGAACGCATCCAGGTCGAACGCCGGCCCATCGCCAAGGCCGAGGTGGTCGCCTGGATCGAGCGCCTGCGCCCTCTGGTGGAGGAGATGACCCTCCAGGGTGAACACGGCCCACCGACCTACTACGAAATCTCTACCGCCCTGGCCCTGGGCTATTTTGCCGAGCGCCAGGTGGATGTGGCCGTGCTGGAAGTGGGATTGGGCGGTCGGTTGGACGCGACCAACGTCGTCACCCCTGTCGTCTCTATCCTCACCACCATCGGCTACGACCATATGGATATCCTGGGCCATACCCTGACCCAGATCGCGGGGGAAAAGGCTGGCATCGTCAAGCCGGCCGGATGGGCGGTGAGCGCCGTCCAGCAGGAGGAAGCCCTGGAGGTCATCCGGGAGACATGCCGGAGGCAGGGGGCGCTCCTCTGGGTGGCGGCCGAGGAAGGGGTGCAGCAACTCCTGCCCGCTCCGGCCGGCCCCTGGTCCTATCCGCCTCTACCGGCGGAGGGTCTGTCTTTGCGGGGACCTTTTCAGCAGACGAACGTTCGGGTGGTTCTGGCGACCATCCTGGCCCTGCGCAGACAGGGCTGGGAAATTCCGGATGAGGCCGTTTCCCGGGGGTTGGCCACAACCCGCTGGCCCGGTCGGTTGGAGGTGGCCGGTGAGCGTCCTTTGCTGGTGTTGGACGGGGCCCACAACCTCGATTCGGCCCGTGCCCTGCGGGAGGCCCTCCGGGCCGAATTCTCCTTTCGCCACCTGATCCTTGTCCTGGGCTTTAGCCGTGGGCACGATGCCGCCGCATTCGCCGCCGACCTCGTCCCCCTGGCCTCTCGCATCTTTGCTACTGCCTCACGCCATCCCAGGGCAATCCCGCCCCAACAGGTAGCAGAGGCCGTGCGGCCGGCCGTGGCCGTCCCGGTGGAGGAGATCGAAGACGTGGCTGCCGCCCTGGAGCAGGCCCGCCGGGTCGCCTCCTCTGCCGACCTCATCTGCGTTACCGGCTCCCTCTTCGTCGTCGCCGAAGCCCGTGAGGCCCTGGGCCTGGCCGAGGAGAGAGATTGAGGCTTACGGCCTTGTGCCTTGCATCTGGAGCAGGAGGCGATAGGTGTAGAAGGTATAGTAGCCCATTGCCGCGCAGAGGTAGAGGCCCAGAAGTCCGTCCCGCCAGCCGGATAGGACGATATAACGCCGCCAGAACTCCCGAAGCGGCCGGGTCAGGAGATGACGTGGATAAGCCCGCACTCCCCTTTCCAGCAGGGAGGCCGCCTCCAACCGGGCATAGCGCCGTTGCTTGGCCCGGAACTCGGCCGGGGTGTCCACGTTGTAATGCAAGAGATGGCCGGAAAGGTACGCCGCCTGCCCCTGCAACCGAACGACCTCGTGGACTTTTTGTTCCTCCGGATAGCGCGCCCGTTCCCGCCAGAGCAGGCGCAACTGGTAGTCCGGATACCAACCGGCATACCGGACAGGCCGGCCGAAGAAGTAGTTGTGTCGGGGAATCCAGTAGCCGACGACGGCCTGGGGATCGCTCGCATTCGGTTCGGAGGCGGTGACCTGGGCGATCTCCCGACGCAGTTCTTCTGTGGCCCGCTCATCGGCATCGAGGAAAAAGACCCAGCGGTGGCGACACAGTTCCAGCGCCCGGTTGCGCAGGTGGGCGAAGGAGATAAAAGGGATCGCCTCGATCCGGGCCCCTTTTTCCCGGCAGATGGCGGCGGTACGGTCCCGGCTCTCCGGGTCCAGCACGACCAGCACATCGTCGGCCAAGCCCCGGATGCTTTCCAGGCAGCCGCTGATGTAACGTTCTTCATCTTTGGCCGGGACGGCCACCGAGAGACCCATTTCCTCACCTCATCGCCGCAACCTGGCGATAGGCCTCCAGCCTTTGATCCCGTTCCTCCGACGTGATCCGGCCGGCACGGCAATCCCGACGGTCCTTCCAGGCCCGCCAGAGCAGCCCCAGGCGGGTGATCCGGCGGTGGGCCAAGAGGAAGGCCGGAGGATAGTACTTGTGAAAGAAGCGGTAGCGGCTGCGGTGCAGTTCGACGAACATGCGGGTGGCCCATTGTTTCGTGCTCTGCCCCCCATGGTGCAGGACGCGGGCTGACGGGACATGGTAAATCTTCCAGCCGGCCTGCTGCATCCGATAACAGAGGTCCACTTCTTCCACGTACATAAAGTACCCCTCATCCAGCAGCCCTACCTCCGATAGCGCCTCCCGCCGCAAGAGCAGGCAGGCGCCCAATGGGTGATCTATCGGGAAGGGTTTTTCCCCGTACATCTGCCGGTAGCGCCCGTTCAGGGGCGAGCGGCAGAGCCGGCCGTGGATGGGAAAAAAGTCGAAGAACGACATGAGCAGCGTAGGGAAGGTGAAGGCGTTTTCCTGGATGGAGCCGTCGGGATTGAGGAGGCGGGGGCCGGCCGCCCCGACGTCGGGATGGGCTTCCATAAATGCGACCAGTGTCTCCAAGGCACCGTTTTCCACCTGCGTATCGGGGTTCAGGAGAAGGGCGTAATCGGGAGCCCCGGCCTCAGGAAAGCTCAGGGCGCGCATGCCCTGGTTGGCCGCCCGGGCAAAGCCGTAATTTTCGGGGTTGACCAGCAGGAGAGCCTGGGAAAAGTCCCGCCGCATCATCTCCACGGCGTCGTCGGTGGAAGCGTTGTCCACCACCACGATCCGATGGGACAGGGAACAACCCTGAAGGGAGGAAAGACAGCCTCGCAGCAGGTCGGCGGTGTTATAATGCACGATTACGATGCCCAGGGAAAGATCGGCCATCGGGTCGGTCTATGCCGTCCGGGAAACCGGGAGCGGGGTCGCCTCTTCTTCGGCCGGGCGAACCAGGGTAGAGATGTCGGTCACTCGGTCGGTGAAGAGGATGCCTTCCAGGTGGTCTATCTCGTGCTGGAGGATACGGGCCAGAAATCCTTCGGCACGCATCTTCTTTCGTCGGCCGTGACGGTCCTGGAAGCGCACTTCCACGGCCTGGGCGCGGGCCACTTTCCCATACCATCCGGCCAGGCTCAGGCAACCCTCTTCCCCGACCTGCTCTTCTGTTGAGAAGGCCGTGATCTCGGGGTTACAGAGGACAAAGAGGGTCCCCGGTCGGGGGGGGCCTTCCTCCTGCCCTTTTCCCCTTTCGGCCGGCAGTTCGGCCACAACGACCCGCAGGAGGACGCCGATCTGCGGCGCAGCCAGGCCCACGCCCTGGTGCGCCCGCATCGTCTCGATCATATCGGCGATCAGGTTTTCCAGGGACGGGTCGAAGCGCCGTACCCGGCTCGATTTTCGACGCAGGACGGCCTCGTCCCGCGGATCGGTAGCTTGAAGGATGCGATGTACGGCCATCACTTCTATGCCCTGGCGGAGTCGGTTTCTCCGCCTTTTTCACGGATTAAATGCAACGCTATGTCAAAACTGTACGTAGGGGCGCAATTCAACCGTGCCTCTATCGCGTCGGCCTCCGCTTTCGGGATACAACAGGCAAAGATACACGCTCGCACCATCGGCCGGCCTCCTATGGCTTGGATTTCGGCTCCTATGATAGCACAAAAGTAGGGGCGCGACAAGTTGCGCCCGTCTTGGTAAGGGGCGCGGCGGGCTTCTACGATGACGACCGTCTATGCTGCGAGCCCAATCCAGACCGCACTCACGTTCTGTGCCGCCGGGGAGTTGCCGCCTGCGGCAGGCGTAGGGGGAGGTCATTGCTGCGCTGCGGGCCTACCTGCAGCAGCAGGACGCCTTGATGGCAGCGTTGCAGGAAAGTGCCTGTCTCCAGGAGGAGAACAACTCCGGGAACAGTTGGACGAGGCGAATCGGGCCGGCAGAGACCAGGCGACTCCCCGGTAGAAACACATCGCCCAACCCTGGCGGCTGGGGCGCAAACGGCGAATCTGAGAAGTTGTGCCCTCATTCGCCCGGCGACGCAGGGCGCGCGATGCCCATTCTCGACTTCCTGGTCGAATGCAGCCTTCCCCGGCACCGGCGTTGGCTCCCCCGTAGCGAGCGACGAGATTGTCCGCTAGAGAGGGGATTGGCTTTTCGCCGTTGTCGTGATCAGAGGAGGGCCACTTGGTTGCGCTCCAGCCAGTCGCGGATGGCCTTGCGGATGGTTCGCCCGCGGCGGGTGGGTTCGGCCAGCGGGTGGAGGACATCTCCGGGTACGGTCTCCAGGAGGTGCAGGCGGAGTTCGTCGAGGAGGGCGGCCGGAAGTTCCTGTTGCCACTTTCGGCAACGGACCTGCAGGAGGGCCGGTCCCAGACAGTCCTGCGGACGGAGGCCCAGGGTTCGGGTCGTATAGGCCAGGCGGTTCATCGTCTTTCCTCCAGCAGGAATTCGACCAGGGCGGCGGCCTCCTTCAAGAGCGGGGGGGGGCCCTCCCGCTGGCTGCGACGCACGGCCGGGGAGTGCGGAATCGGGAAAAAGGGCAGGTGGGCCAGGCCGAGTTCCTTCAGGGCACGACGAATCTCGTCCGGCTTTTCTCCGCTCCTTCGGCCGTCGTTGGCCACCACGACGACCCGTTCGGATGCCCCCAGCCCGGCCAGGGCCACCATCAGGCGGCGGAAACTCTGCAGGGAAAAGTGTTCCAGGTCGGTTACGGCCAGAATCCAGTCGGCCAGTTCCTGCACCGCCGTGACGACGATGGGGTTTTTCTGGATTTCGGCGTCATTGTCCATGACGATATATTCGAAGAGGCCACGCAGGTCGCGGATGACCTCTCGGGCCAGCCGTTCGTCCGGGATAACCACCTGGTCCGGGCGCAGGGGAGCAGGTAGGAGGTAGATGCCGGCCGTGCTCGGTCGGATAAAGGCCTCGATGGGGGCATCGCCCTCCTGCAAATAGTTCCAGAAGGTGGGGATGTCGGCCGGCAGGTGGAGGGCCTGGTGGACGAGGGCCTGGGGAAAGTCGCAGTCCCAGATCACCACCCGGCCGGGCCGGCGGGCCAGTTGGGCGGCCACGAGGAGGGCGACGGTGGTCTTGCCCACCCCGCCCTTCATCGCCGTTACGGCGATGAGGCGGGAGTGGGCCACGGCCTTGGGGGGAAGGCCGAGGGCCTGCCCGAGTTCGAGGATGGGCAGATCGCGGGGAAGGATGGTGATGCCGGGCAATTCCAGCCCGGTGGTGGCCGGCCCGCTCAACAGGACGACCCGGGCCTGGGGGAGTTCCTTCTGGAGTTGGGTGGAGGTCTCCGCCGGCCCCACCCCGTCGGCGACGCGGTCGTCCACCAGGATGAGGTCCGGCCGCAGGGCGGAGAGGACCTGGCCGGCGGTGAAGAGGTCGGGCAGGGTGCCGGCCGGGATAAAGTGGAAGTGTTCGGCCAGGCGGGCCGGCCAGGAGGGGTCGGTGGTTACAAAGGTTATCCGGCTGCTCACCGCTCCCCTCCTTCCAGCACCAGACGCAGCCGGCCGAGTCGGGAAGCCTCCATGAGCCGGTCGGCCAGGGCGGGGTTGGCCTCCAAGAGGGCCACGTCGGCCGAGCGGCCGGCCGGGGCGCTGAGGAGGGAGAGGCCGGTATGGGTGTAGAGGTCCAGGATACGCACATGGCGGGCCAGCGGTGGGGAAAGGGCCATGCCGGGGGTGAGCGGTTCGGTGGCATAGATGCTCACCCGGTCGCCCACCCGCAGCGCCCCGCCGGCCACATCGAGCGCCTCCAGCGGGACGGCCACGGCCAGGTAGCCGGGGGAGAGGACCGTGCCGGCCGGTAGAATCCGGCCCTTGGGGAGCGGCTCTGGGGCGAGCATAAGGGGGGTGAGCAGCGTGCCGGGCAGAATGTCCACCTGGGCCACCTGGCCGATCGCCTCGCCCGGGGTGCGGATGAAGCGGCTCTCGTTGCCTCGCGGCACCTCGGCCACCTCCAGCATCTCGGCAGTAACCACGTTGCCTCGGGGGATTTCTAGCGCTGCGGCGACAACGGCCGCCCGCTGGGCTTTCCCGCTCAGGTAGAGGTTTCCCCCAAACCAGAGCAGGCCGGCCAGGAGCAGAAGGAGGGCCGCCGCTACGATCAGCCGGTTCGATACACTGCGCAAGGTGCACCTCCTTGGGTTCTGTTCCGATGGCTGCGGGGTTGGGAGCCCCGCCCGTTAGAACGACTTTTCCCGATGCCTCCTTTCACTCAGACGAATCGTCTTCGGCCCATAGATACCCGAGCGGTCCGGGCCGAGGGCAGTCCGGCGGTCGGACCGGACAGAAGGAAAACGTTGAGGAGGGGGGAAGGTTCTGGGGAAGGGTGGGCGCCGGGGCGAACACTACCTTCCCCTTTTCCAGGAGCATCTTGAAGGAGACGGTCGATCTAGTCCACGCCAGGCCCTTCATCCCGGGGGCCACGGCCCTCCTCCTGAGGTTGATGGCGCTATTATATGCCCCGTGGCCATTTTGTCAAATTCTCTTTCCCTGTGCTCTCGTTGCCCCTAGGCCCGACCCCCTTCCCCTTCCCCGGCCGGCCATTCGCCATCTCCTTCCCGGACCTCCCGTTTCTCCGGATCCGCGTGGGATGCCGAAGCCATTATCGCATACTTTTGTGAATCTGGTAATACCTGTTTCACTGTCATTTCAATTTATACCACTACAAAAACCAACCGTTGATAGAAGATAGAATAGAGACAGACGATTCGGGGTCTTCCGCCTGCAAGAAGAGGTGCAGGGCTTTGTCTACGACCTCAGCAAGACCAACATCGAGTAGGGGCGCAACGAGTTGCACCCCTACTGCACGACGTGCCGGCCACCCTGGAGACTTCGGACGACCTTTACTTTCGACCGTCCCGGTGCGGCCCAAGTTGCGCTCGCCCCAGACGGTGATGGAGGCTTTCCCGGAGGTCGCCCTCGTACAGAACCTGCGAAAGCGGTCGGAGGACGCAGGCCGCCGACCGGGCCCACAGCATCGGCCAGGAGAACCCCGTCTTTATCTCCCAATTCATCGCCCGCGACACGGTTGAGGAAAAATCCCAGAGGGGTTACCAAGCATCTATCCGGAAAATCCATCTCCATGGAACCGGACACGCGGGTTTATTGGATGATGATGTGGAGTTCGCGCAGCTGCTCTTCGGTAACCTCGGCCGGGGCACCCATCATCGGGTCCACTGCCTGGTTGGTCTTGGGGAAAGCCATCACCTCGCGAATGCTCTCTTCATCTGCCAGGATGGCGACCAGTCGGTCTATGCCGGGGGCGATGCCGCCATGGGGCGGGGCCCCGTATTCCAGGGCTTCCAGGAGGTGGCCGAAGCGTGCCTGGGCTTCCTCGGGGGTGTACCCCAGGAGACGGAAGACGCGTTCCTGTACGTCCCGGCGGTGGATGCGGATGGAGCCGGAGGCCAGTTCCCAGCCGTTACAGACCAGGTCGTAACAATTGGCCCGCACCGCCCCCGGGTTGCTCTCCAGGAGAGGCAGGTCTTCTTCCTTCGGGCTGGTGAAGGGGTGGTGCTCGGCTTCCCAGCGGCCTTCTTCCTCGTTCCATTTCAGGAGGGGAAAGTCCACGATGAAGGCAAAGGCCAGCAGGTTGGGGTCGATCAGGCGCAGCCGCCGGCCCATTTCTCGGCGCAGAATATCGAGGGAAGCGGCAACCACTTCCTTCCGGCCGGCCACGATGAGCAGAAGGTCGCCGGGTTCAGCACAAAACCGCCGAAGGAGGGCCTCCTTTTCTCCCTCGGCCAGATGACGGGCCGGCGACGAACGCCCCCGTCCATCCTCCACAGTCAGCCAGGATAGCCCGGCTGCCCCGGCCTCCCGGGCCAGAGCCTCCAGTTTGCCCATTTCTTTCCGGCTATAACCGGCACAGCCGGGGATGCGGATGCCCTTGACTTGCCCCCCTGCGGCGATCGCCTTACGAAAGATTTCCACCCCGCTTTCGGCCAGGAGGTCCGAGAGGTCGGTCAGTTCCAACCCGAAGCGCAGGTCTGGCTTGTCGGTGCCGTAGCGGGTCGTACTCTCGGCATAGGTCAGCCGGGGGAAGGGGGAAATCACCCGCTTGTGGGGCACTACGGCCGCGACCAGAGAGGTGAAGAGTTCCTCGATCAGGTTGAGGATGTCGTCTTGCTCGACAAAGGACATCTCCAGGTCCAACTGGGTGTGTTCGGGCTGGCGGTCCGCCCGCAGGTCCTCGTCGCGGAAACAGCGGGCGATCTGGAAGTAGCGCTCAAAGCCGGCCACCATGAGGAGTTGCTTCAACTGCTGGGGCGATTGGGGCAGGGCATAGAAACGGCCGGGATGGATCCGGCTGGGCACCAGATAGTCCCGCGCCCCCTCCGGCGTGCTGCGCGTGAGGATCGGCGTCTCGATCTCCAAAAAGCCGTGTTCATCCAAAAAGTCGCGGATGAATTTGACGACGCGGTGACGCAGGATGAGGTTGCGCTGCATCCGTTCGCGGCGCAGGTCCAGGTAGCGGTACTTGAGGCGCACATGGATGTCCTCTTCGGGGTCTCGATGCACATAGATCGGCGGCGTGCGTGAGGTGTTTAGGATACGCGCCTCCTGGGCCGCCACCTCGATCTCCCCGGTAAGAAGGTCCGGGTTGACCATTTCCGGCGGACGGGGGCGTACCGTCCCCCGGACCTGAAGCACGTACTCAGGCCGAACCTCCCTGGCGACCCGGTAGGCTTCGGGGGCAGCCTGTTCATCGAAGACGATCTGGACTCTACCGCTGCGGTCGCGCAGGTCCAGGAAGATGAGTGTCCCGTGGTCGCGTCGCCGGTGTACCCATCCGGTCACGGTCACTTCTTTCTCTATGTGTTGCCGACGCAGTTCGCCACAGGCGTGATCTTTCATCATCTTGTCCTCTCCCGGTCCTTGAAGGGGATGCAGCCGTACGCCTTGCTACGGTCCGAAGCCCGGCCGGCCGAGACGCCCACCGGCGGGGTCATCCCTTGCGGGGGACACGGCCGTGCGCCTTGCTATGGGTCGGACGGCAATCCGACCTGAAAAGGTGGGCCTACCAGACCGGCAGTTCGCCCCGGGCCAGGCGCTGGGTGAAGGTGTAAATGCCGTCCAGTTCGGCTTCGATCGCTTCGGCAATGTCCTCCTGCACGTCGGCCAGGGAAACACCCGGTTCCAGGATCACCTGGGCCGAGGCAATGAGCGGCTTATCAATGGGCACCCCGATCTGGCTGCAGAGCCAGATGTAGACTTCGCGCAGACCGGGGACGCGCTTATAGACCTCCACCGCCATATGATGGCTAAGCAGGTTGTAGATCTTGCCCACGTGGCTGATCGGGTTCTTCCCGGCGGCGGCCTCTGTGCTCATCGGCCGGTTCAGGGCAATGACCTGGTTGACCTTGTTGCCCCGACCGACCTGGCCGCCGTCGCCGCTTTCGGCCGAAGTGCCCAGAACGGTCAAGTACATTCCCGCCTCGCCCCGGGAGGGGTCGTCCAGGGTGTTGATGTCGATTCGCACTTGCTCGAAGGAGTAGGCCTGTCTCTGGACGAAATCGGCTATGACGGATCGTATCTCTTCCTTACGGGAAAAATAGTGCTCCGGGTTCTGGACGAAGCGGTCTACAAAGGCCATGGCCACGGTCAGGATGAGTTCGCGGTTGCGGCGAAAGCCCATCACCTTGACATCTTCGCCCGATTCGGGGAAATGGGCCTTGAAGACGGGGCCGTTGATGAACTGTTCCGTGGCCAGAACGATACGCTCTGTATCGGTGTAGGGGGCGTAGCCTACGGCAGCCGAGGTATCGTTGGCCCCGATTTCTTCCCGGTCAAAGATGTCGGTCAGTTCCGGTGAACCGGGCTTGATCTCGTTCTGATAGACGACGTGTACGTCCGGGTCCACAAAGCGCAGATGCTGGCGAATCCAGGACTTGGCCGTTTCGACGGCGATCTCGCCTACCGGAACGGTCTTGCCCCGGTATTCGTAGATGGCGCGATCGCCGAAGATAAGGCGCATCGGTTCGTCCACGGTGCCCCCGCCGATGCAGGGGGTGGTGCGGCCGGCCACCAGAAGCCCCTTGTCAATGTTGTGGTGGACGATGCGGCCGAAGGTGGCCTGGTACTCCCGGCACAGCGCTACCGAGACGGCTTCCATGATGGCATCGCAGATCGAGTCGGGGTGGCCAACACCCTTTCGCTCGACCAGCTCCACCCGCTGTTCCGCCACCGGCGTGGCGCGTAGTTCCTCGATGGTGATGTTTCGCATTGGGGCAGCCTCCTTGAACATCTTGCGAACGGGCTATTCGAAGTTACGTCCCCTCTTCCCACGAGCGCAGGTAACGTTCCTGCTCCGGCGTGAGCACATCTATGGAAATGGCCATAGCCTGCAGCTTCAGCCGGGCGATCTCCCGGTCGAGTTCCTCCGGCATTCGGTAGACACCGGGCGCCAGCCGGCCAGCATTCTTCACCAGGTACTCGGCCGCCAGAGCCTGGTTAGCAAAACTCATATCCATCACGCTGGAAGGGTGGCCCTCCGCCGCCGCCAGATTGATAAGCCGCCCCTCGCCCAGGAGGTATACCCGCCGGCCATCGGCCAGGGTGAACTCCTCGACAAAGGGGCGGATCGTCCGGCGGGAGATCGAGAGATGCTCCAGCGCCGGGATGTCGATCTCCACATTGAAGTGGCCGGAGTTTGCGACGATCGCGCCATCCTTCATCGCGGCAAAGTGTTCTTCCCCGATCACCTGCTTACAGCCGGTCGAGGTGACAAAGATGTCCCCCCTTTTCGCCGCCTCGCGCATCGGCATCACCTCGTAGCCGTCCATCACGGCCTCCAGCGCCCGGAGCGGGTTTACCTCGGTGATGATCACATGGGCCCCCATCCCCCGCGCCCGCATGGCGATGCCTCGGCTGCACATCCCGTAGCCGGCCACCACAAAAGTCGAGCCGGCCAGGAGTTTGTTCGTCGCCCGCAGGATGCCGTCCATGGTGGACTGACCGGTGCCGTAGCGATTGTCGAAGAGGTGCTTCGAGTCGGCGTCGTTGACGGCGATCACGGGGAAACGAATCTGTCCCTCGGCGGCCATGGCCCGCAGGCGGATAACCCCTGTCGTCGTCTCCTCAGTGGAGCCGAGCATATGGGGGATGAGGTCGGTGCGCTCCTTGAGGAGGGTGGTTACAAGGTCCGCACCGTCATCCATGGTGATACGCGGATCGGTGGCCAGTACCGAGCGGACGTGGCGGTAGTAGGTTTCGCCGTCCTCTCCCTTGATGGCGAAGACCGAGATCCCGTAGTCGGCCACGAGCGAGGCAGCCACGTCGTCCTGGGTGGAGAGGGGGTTGGAGGCGCAGAGGGCCAGTTCGGCCCCGCCGGCCTGGAGCGTGCGCATGAGGTTGGCCGTCTCCGTGGTCACATGGAGGCATGCGCCCAGCCGGATGCCCCGCAGCGGTTTTTCCCGCTCGAAGCGCTCCCGAATCAGACGCAGCACCGGCATATCCCGCTCAGCCCACTCGATGCGCAATTTCCCCTGCGGGGCCAGGTCCAGGTCCTGGACTTGATACGGTACGGTCACTTTTCACCTCCCTGCAGCCCGAGCAGGGCCTTTCGGACGGCTTTCTCCGGGCCGAAAGCCTGCTCGTAGCGGGCCACGAATTCCTCCAGGCGATAGGGGGCCGGCTGAGGCCCCTCGTGTTCTAGGACATAAACTGCTGCCAGAGAAGCCAGCCGCCCGGTGATCGGCCAAGGCAATCTGGCCTGAAGGCCTTTGAGGAGGCCGGCCCGGTAAGCATCGCCTACCCCGGTGGGGTCCAGTCGGTGTGCCGCCGGAGCCGCCGGGATCGTATAGGCCACCTGCCGTCCCGCCTCCTGGGTGATGATGGTGGAACCTTCTTTGCCTTGGGTGACGATGAGCGTCTCCACCTGTGTAAAAAGGCCGGCCTCGTCCAATCCGGTCTTTTTACGGAAGAGTTCGTATTCATACTCGTTGACAATAAGGATACGGGCCCCCCGAACGCTTTCGAGCAGTTCGTCTCCGTTGACCCGTGCCACCTGCTGGCTGGGGTCGTAGATAAAGGGGATGCCCAGTTCTCGGCACTCCTTGGTGTAGCGCCGCATGGCCTGGGGGTCGTTCGGCGAGATGATCGTCCACTCGATTTCCCGGGGGTCCGGGAAGTCGTAGAAAGAAAGTTCCCGTGCCCGGCTCATGGCCCCGCTGTGGAAGGTGGCGATCTGGTTCCCATCCAGGTCGGTGTTGACAAAGAAGGAGGCGGTCAGACAATCCGGGCAGAGGCGCAACCCCGAGACATCCACACCCTGCGCGGCCAGCCAGTCCCGGTATTCGCCTCCATCGTAGCCGATGGTGGCCATAAGGTAAGGCCGTTCCCCCAGCAGGGCCAGGGAATAGGCGATGTTGGCAGCGCATCCTCCCCGGACCACCTTCATCTCGTCCACCAGGAAACTCAGGCTGAGGTGTTCGATCTGGTCGCTCAGGATGTGTTCTTGAAAGCGACCGGGAAAGACCATCAGATAGTCAAAGGCGATCGAACCGGTGACGACGATCATGTTTCCTCAGACGATTCGGTACTTTTCCCGCACGGCCTGAGAGAGACCGGCGGTGAGTTCCAGTGCCCGTGCGGCTGCCTGGGGGGAAACCGATCCCAGCCCACAGGAAGGGGTGATCAGACAGGAGGTCAGGAGGTCCTCCAGCGAGATGCCCTTGGCCGTAAGCAGCCCCCAGGCGGCCTCCAGCCGTTCCAGGAGGCCCTCCACCGTGGAGGCGGCGATGCCTTCTTCATCCTGAGGGACGATTCCCCAGGCGATGATGCCTCCGCGCAGAAGGAAGGCCCGTACCGCCTCGGGGTAGAGGGACAGGCTTTCGGCGTAGTTATAGGCGTCCACATTCAAAATTTGCACCGAGGTCTCCAGGAGGATGGACCAGTCGGTATTGCCGCAGCAATGCACCCCCCGGAGGCCGCTCAGCCCACCGAAGACTTCCTCCAGGGCGGTGACAACCTGTTCCCGGCTTAGCGAGACAAAGGCGGAGCCGTAGGCCGTCAGGTACGGTTCATCCACGAAGATGATGGTCGTCTCGTTTGCCCGGCGCAACTGGTATTCCATCCAGGCCGCCTTTAGCCGCAGGTGTTTGGCCAAGGCGTCGGCCAGGACTTCATCATAGAGGATCGGGCGCAGTGAGGCATCGGTCAGTTGCAATCCCATGCTGATCGGACCGGTTACCTGCCCTTTGATGGCGTAGGTTCCGGCCAGGGCTTCTCGATGGGTCAGAAAAGTGTGGAGGCCGGAGGCGGTTTCCGCGCTGACACCCCAGTCTTCCACCCGATCTTCCAGGTAAGCCAGGTACAGCCGTTCCAGTTCGTCGTTGGCGCGGGCGCGGTCCACATAGACCTTTTCCCGCGCGGTATCCACGACCAGGCCGGGGAAGTGTTCCCCATACTGCACGTACATATTCTCGCGGAAGGAGCGACGCGGCAGTTGTGGCCAGGCCGGGATGGTCGGGAGGTATTTGAAGACCAGGTTACAGGCTTCCTGGGGGTCCCTGTGGGGGAGGCTTCCCACGGCGGTCGGGAGGCATCGCGGGACAAAATCCATCTCAAGCCTCCTCCAGGAGCCGCCGCAGGCTTTCCTCATAGGGGGCTCGGGCGATGCCGCGTTCGGTGATGATGGCGGTGACGTAGCGGTAAGGGGTTACGTCGAAGGCAGGATAGGCGGCCACGGTGCCCCGGGGAGCGATGGCATGGCCCTCGATATGGGTAACCTCGCGGGGGTCTCGTTCCTCCAGGGGGATACGGCTGCCGTCGGGCAGGCTCAGGTCGAGCGTGGAGGTTGGGACGACGCTATAGAAGGGGATGCCGTGGGCAAAGGCCAGCACGGCTAGGCTGTAGGTGCCGATCTTGTTGGCCAGGTCGCCGTTGGCGGCGATGCGGTCGGCCCCCACAATGACGGCATCCACCTGGCCACGTTGCATAAAGTGGCCGGCCATGTTGTCGGTAATCAGGGTACAGGGGATGCCCCACTGCTGGAGTTCCCAGACGGTCAGGCGGGTCCCCTGAAGGAAGGGCCGGGTTTCTCCCACCAGGACGTGGATTTCTTTGCCCTGCTCGAAGGCGGCCCGGATGACCCCCAGGGCCGTGCCGTAGGCGCCGGTAGCCAGGGCGCCGGCGTTACAATGGGTCAGGACCGTGGCCTTCTGGGGAAGGAGGGCTTGGCCCAGTTGGGCCATTCGCCGGTTGGCCGTCTCGTTTTCCTGGGCGATGGATTGGGCTTCGCGGACGATGGCGGCCACGGCATCCTCGGGGCTAAGCATCTGTACGGCCCGCACCCGGGCCAGCATCCGCTCCACGGCCCATGCCAGGTTGGCCGCCGTAGGGCGGGTGGAGCGCAAGAGCCGGCCGGCTTCCTCTGCCACCGGCAGGAGTGAGGAGGCTTCCCGACAGTTGGCGCGCACGGCCGCTAAGGCGATGCCGTAGGCCGCCGCCAGTCCGATGGCCGGCGCCCCCCGCACCTGCATCCCGGCAATGGCCCGGGCCACCTCCTCCACCTGAGAGCACTCCAGCCAGACCTTACGCCGAGGCAGGGCCGTCTGGTCGAGCAGGCGGACCACGCCATCCTGCCAGACAACACTTTGAATTTCCTCGGTCACCGTTTTCCTCCGAGAACCCCAGACGGCAGGGGCACGGTATGCCGTGCCCCCATTGCCGGTATTTCGTTAGATTCGATTATAACACGGCCGGACCGAATGGACAAATGGTTACCCCTGGGATCGGCTCTCCAGCGCGGCGATGAGCAGGGGCACGACCTCCCGTGCATCGCCGACGATGCCGAAATCGGCCTCCTGAAAGATGCGGGCGCGGGGGTCGCAGTTGATCGCTACCACCACCCCGGCGTCGCGAATGCCCACGGTGTGCTGCATCTCGCCGGAGATGCCGATGCCGATATAGAGCCTGGGGCGCACCGTTACCCCGCTCTGGCCGATCATTTGCCCCTCCTCGATCCAGCCCTGGTCCAGCGGCGGACGGGTTCCGCCGACCGCTGCTCCCAGCACCCTGGCCAGCCGCTCGATGAGGTGCCAGCCCTCACGGTCCCCCAGGCCGGCCCCGCCGGCCACCACGATCTCTGCTTCGGTCAGGGGTTGGATCGGCTTCTCCTGAGGGAGGAATTCCAGCAGGCGGGTGCGGATGGTTGCCGGGTCCAGCGATACCGCTACACGCACCAGCCGGCCTGTGCGGCCGGGCCGAAGGGGCGGGCGCGGCAGCACCCCAGGCCGCACCGTGGCCATCTGCGGGCGAGCCTGCGGGCAAAAGATGGCGCACATCCCCCGCCCCCCCCAGGCCGGGACGATCTGCCGGAGCAGCCCGCGTTCGTCGATGTCCAGCCCGGTGACGTGGGCGGAAAGCCCCGTCCCCAACCGTGCTGCCACTACCGGAGCCAGGTCCCGCCCGATCGCCGTATGTCCCAGGAGGAGGATGTCAGGCCGATCCTCCCGGACGAGTTGCTCCAGAACGGCGGCGTAGGCATCGGCGCTGTAATCGGCCAAGAGGGGATGGTCGGCCAGGTAGACGGTGTCGGCCCCGGCGGCAAAGAGTTCCTCCGCCAGGGCTTCCACGCCATCCCCCAACAGGACGGCCTCCAGGGGAAAGCCGTGCCGGTCGGCCAGTTCCCGTCCTCGGCCAAGGATTTCCGGCACGACCGGCTGCAAGAGGCCGCGGCGTTGTTCGGCAAAGACCCAAAGCGCGGTCATCTTTCCCTCCCCGGTCTCTCCGGCAGGACGGCCAGTTCCCGTAGACGTTCCAGGAGCGCTTGCACCGCCTCCTTCGGTTTTCCTCTCAGGATCTCTTGCCGCCGGCCGCTTTCTGGCATCCACATGTCGCCCATCTGGGTAGGGGAGCCGGCAAGTCCTGTTTGGGAAGGGGTTATCCCCAGGTCGGCTGCCGTCCAGACGGAGAGGGGCTTGCCGCGGGCCTGCACGACACCCAGCATGGTGATGCCCCGGGGCCGGTTGCAGGCCCTGGTCAGGGTGAGGACGGCCGGAAGGCGTACCTCCACCCGGCCATAGCCTTCCTCCACCTGCCAACGGGCAATAACCCGTTCGGGAGTCACCTCCTCCAGGCCGCAGACGTAGGAGAGAGAGGCCATCCCCAGCAGGGTAGCGAGTTGCGGCCCCACCTGTCCGGTGCTGCCGTCGGCGCTTTCGGCCCCGCAGAGGACCAGGTCGGGGCGCACTCCCCAGCGTCGGATGCCGGCCGCCAGCACCCGTACCGTGGCCAGAGTGTCGCTTCCGGCAAAAGCGCGGTCGGAGAGGAGCACCGCCTCATCGGCTCCCAGGGCCAAGGTCTCCCGGAGCACCTCCAGGGTGGAAAGCGGGGCCATGCTCAGGACGCGCACCCGTCCTCCCAAGGACCGGCGAATCTGCAGGGCGGCCTCCAAAGCGTGGCGGTCGAGGGGATTGATCACCATCTCCACCCCCTCGCGCCGCAGGACTTTGGTCTGGGGGTCCAGGGAAATCTTGGACCACTGGCCGGGATCGGGGACGGGCTTGACACAGACGACGATTTCCATCGGCTTACCCCTTGAGAGCGGCCCGCCCGGTTACAATCCGCATGGCCTCGGAGGTGCCGGCCGAAGGGATGAGGATGGCCGCGTCGCGGTAGAGTTGCTGGGCCACGTACTCCTCCAGCCAACCGTAGCCGCCAAAGATCTCGCCGCAGTGTCGGGTAGCGGTCATGGCTGCTTCCGTGGCGAAGAGTTTGGCCTTGGACATCTCCACATCGCAGCGCATCCCCTGGTCCTTCATCCAGGCACCGCGATAGCAGAGCAGGCGGGCGGCGTCCAGGAGGACCGACATGTCGGCGATCTTGAACTGGATGGCCTGGTACTCACCGATCGGGCGGCCGCCGACGACGCGCTCGTTGGCGAATTTGACCGCTTCCTGGAGGGCACGGGCGATGATACCGAGGGCGGTGGCAGCGATGCCGGGCCGGCCGGTCTCGCTAATGGCCTTCATCACCACCTTGATGCCGTCGCCCTCTTTGCCCACGATGTTCTCGGCCGGCACCGCCACGTGGTCTAGGGCAAACTCGCCCAATTGGGTGCCACACAGCCCCACCTTATGTTCCTCTCGCCCCACTTTGAAGCCGGGCATATCCTGAGTGACCAGGAAAGCGGTGATGAGTTTGCGTCCACGCTCGCCCTGACCGGTGACGGCGGTGACGGTGTGGAGGTGGCAGAGAGAGGAACCGGTGATCAAGACCTTGCGCCCTGTAAGGACATAATGATCCCCCTCGCGTTCGGCCGTGGTGGTGATTCCAAAGGGGTCGGAGCCGCCGGTGGCCTCGGTTACAGAGACGGTGGCATAGTACTCGCCCCGGGCCAGGGCCGGGAGGTACCGGGCCTTTTGTTCGGCTGTGCCAAAGTCTAGGAGGGGAGCCGCTCCCAGGGCAAAGACCTGGAGCATAAAGCCCATAGCCGGGGAGACCCGGGCGATCTCCTCGATGGCCAGCATCCGGGCCAGATGCCCCAGGCCGCTGCCTCCGTACTCGGGCGGGATGGTGATGCCCAGGAAGCCCTGCTCGGCCATGGCGTGGAAGATATCCAGCGGCGGCTGGCGGGTGCGTTCCATCTCGGCCACGCGGGGGGCGATAACCGTCTCGGCAAATTCGCGAACGGCCTTACGGATCAGTTCTTGTTCCGGGGTGAAGCCGAATTCCACGATGACCTCCTTTGGTCTGTTCAGCGATAGACCGATGCCTTCCTGTAGTTTCTTCGCTTGTTGTACGTCGACTGGGGTCCGGAACCGATCTCCAGAGCGGCGGCTTTCGAGAAGAGAGCCTGTCGAACGAATTTGGGCGCAGAGGAAATCGGCCTCTGGCGCGAAAAGGTTATGGCCTTCAGGGCCCGAACGGCAACGGTATGTTATCACAGGCATCCTCCAAAGTCAATTTCCGCAAATTGACAGGAAAGTAGCCTCTATGATAGGATAGACATGGTGAGGTGTTGGATGCGGCGTCTGGGGTTCTTCCTTTTCCTGTGGATAGTTCTCGTCGGATGTGTTTCGGCCGAGGAGTTTCCCTCCCCTCCTGAGCCGGAACCCACCTTTACACCCACGCCTGTATACACCCCATCCCCTACCCCGGTTCCGACCATCATTCCGGCACCGACGCCTGTTCCCTCTCCCACACCTTCGCCCACGCCGGCCGTCCTGCGCGGAAGCCTCGCCGCCGAACCACCCCAAGTCTGCCCAGGCCATACCCTCCTCGTCCGTCTCCATACTTCTCTACCGGCCACCGTTGCCGTTTCTCTGGATGATCAGCGCCTTCCCGTCTTCCCCTCCGGCCAGGAGGGAGAGTACATCGCCCTGGTGGGCTTCCCGGTCTGGGCCGAACCCGGGCAGCGCCTCCTTACCGCCGTCCTCCGGGATAGGCTGGGGCAGGCGGTTGTCCTGAGCAAGACCGTGCCGATTCTGTCGACCGAGTACCCCGTGGAGTACATCCGGCTGGCCCCTGGCCGGGGGGCGCTTCTGGACCCCAACATTTTGCAGGCAGAGCGGGAGCGCCTTCGGCCTATCTGGTCGCTCCTGAGCCCGCAACGCCTCTGGGAGGGCCCCTTTATCACGCCCACGCAGGGTCTCGTTTCCTCTCCGTTTGGCGCAATGCGCTCCTACAACGGTGGCCCGGTAAGCGACTATCACCAGGGCATAGACTTCAGCAACATCACCGGTACGGTGGTCGTAGCCGCCGCCCGTGGTCGGGTGGTGCTGGCCGAGCGGCTTCAGGTGCGTGGCAATGCGGTGATTCTGGATCACGGCTGGGGGGTGCTCAGCAGTTATTTCCATCTATCGGCCATTGAGGTCCAGGTAGGGGACATGGTGGAACAGGGGCAGCCCATCGGGCGCATCGGGGCCACCGGGCTGGTCAGCGGGGCCCATCTGCACTGGGAGGTACGGGTGGGAATGGTGCCGGTGGAGCCGAGGGAGTGGATTGGGCGGGCCTTCCCCTGAGCAGAAGAAGGCAACCCAGTCCCATGCCCAGTGAAGCCAGGAGGTACGAGGGCCCTGCGCCCAGCCCACTCCAGAGCAAGCCGCCGCAGCCCTCCCCTATCGCTGCCCCGGCTAGCATGCAGGTATCCAGGAGGCCCACGACCCGCCCCTGTGCCTCCTGGGGGACGCATTCCATAGCCAGGAGTGTGGCATAGAAGCCGGCCGAGTTCCCCAGGCCGTAGAGGGCATAGAGCAAGTAGAGGAGCGACACCTCCCGTGGCCAGGGGAAAAGAAGCCATGCCAGGCCCATCAGGCCGTATCCGCCGATGACGATTTTCCTGCGTCCGATGCGGTCTCCCAGGAGGCCGGCCGGCCAACTGGAGAGAAGGCAGGCGGCGTTGTAGATGGCCGGGAAGCGGGAAAGGACCTGGGGACTTGGCATGCGGGGGTCATAGGCCAGGAAAGCAGGAGCATACCCTAGGACGGTGATCGCCGCTACCGAGGCGCAGACGTAGCGTAACGAGGTGTTCCGAAGGAGGGCCGGCCACTCCTGTTTCCCGTGCGGCACTTCCGAGGGATGCGCCGCCCGACCGTGGGGTACCAGGGCGAACATTGGGAGAAGGGCCAGGAGGTACAGCCCGGCCTTGGAAAGAAAAACGACCGGCCAACCGGCGGCCTCGGCCAGCCAGCCGGCCCGGAGTGCCCCGCCGATGGCCACCAGAGAGTAGACCGTGTCGAGGAAGCCGACCGCATTCCCCGTCCGCCCCGAGGCCGCCTCCTCCACCACCCGCAGGACGGCCGGGTGGGAAGCCATCTGCGCTCCCTGGATCAGGAGAAAACCCGAGGCGGCGACCGGCCAACTGGGGGACAGCCCCTCCACCACCAGCCCGAGCGTTGTAAGCGCCACGCTGCCTAGGAGCGTCGTCCGTGCCCCCACTCGGTCGGCCAGTTGCCCGCCGAGGAGCGACCCCAGCGCTGCCACTCCCCAGCCGGAGCCCAGCACCAGGCCCATGGCCTCCGGCCCGGCCTTCAGGGAGAGCATAAAGGCCCCGAAAAGAGCCGTGCCCACTTCCAGCAGGCCGGCGCAGAGTTGGAAAAAGGCCAGAGCCAGGACGGTAGGATGGCCCAGGACTTGCATCAATCCCGCTCCAGTTCCAGGGTATAGCCGAGGAGAGACGTTCGTCGCCGTCGGAAGCGCAGGCCGGCCTGCTCGGCCCGACGGCGCATCGTCGAAGGGAGGGAGTAGTCGGGGTCGAGGAGGTACTCGGTGATGGTGACTTGCCCGCCGGGCCGAAGCACTCGCCGCGTTTCCTTCAAGGCCCGCACCGGATCGGGTACCTCCCCGAGCACGGCGATGAAAAAGGCGTGGTCAAAGGCTCCTTCCGCCAGCGGCAGGGAGCGGGCGTCGGCCACCACCACGTGTACCCAGGAGAATCCGCGACGGCGGGCCTTCTGGGCCACCAAGGTGGCCAGTCGGGGGGAGATTTCGACGGCGCATACCCGGCCCTGGGGGCCCACCCGGCCGGCCGCCGCCAGCGTCCAGAAACCCGGGCCGGGCCCGACCTCCAGGGTGCGCATCCCCGGTTGCAGTCCCATCCGCTCGATTTCCCTTTCGGGGGGCGTGATCAGGCGGCGCAGGGGATTGTCCAGCAGGCGGGCGACTCCGGCGGGGATAGGAGACGGCCGGAGTTTGCGAAGCAGTCGGGCCGGCCCCAGGAAAAAGACAAGCCAGACCCCTATGGCCAGCAAAAGCCCCCGGCCCAACCGGCGGAGCCATGTCGTCAGGTCCATAGGTCTTCCTCTGGGAGAATATCATGTGCGAGTGTGCCAGGAGGAAGATGCCGCTCAGGCCCGGACATAGTGCATCCCCCCCACGTGCCGTACCAGGCCCTTGAGTTCCATGAGTGTCAGGGTGCTGGAAAGGAGGGAGATCGGCAGGCCGGATTGCAGTCCCAGTTCGTCAATGTGCAGCGGTTCGGCTGAAAGAAGGCCCAGGACGGTGGCCTCTACCGCGCTTTCCGGGACAATCTGGCGGGCTTCTTGCTGTTCGATGGCCCGGGTCAGGTGCAGTTCCTCCAGGATGTCCTCGACGCCGCGCACCAGACGGGCCCCCTGGGCGATCAGGTTGTGGCAACCCCGGCTGGTCGGGGAAAAGATGGAGCCGGGCACGGCAAAGACCTCCCGGCCCTGTTCGGCAGCAAAGTCGCAGGTGATGAGTGCGCCGCTCCGTTCCCCGGCCTCGACCACCACTACCCCCAGGCTCAGTCCGCTGATGATGCGGTTGCGGGGGGGAAAGTTGCGTGGTTCGGGGAGGGTGCCCGGCGGATAGTCCGAGACCAGGGCGCCGCGGGTGACAATTTCCTCGGCCAGGCGGCGGTTGCCGGGCGGGTAAACCCGGTCTACCCCACAGGCCAGGACGGCCACGGTTCGGCCGCCGGCAGCCAGAGCGGCGTGGTGGGCCTCGGTATCAATGCCGATGGCCAGCCCACTCACCACGGTCACGCCGCTGCGGGTCAGGTCGCCGGCCAGGCGGCGGGCAACTTCTCGACCGTAGGCAGTGGGACGGCGGGTGCCCACCAGGGCAACCATCGGTTCGGCGGGGTCGAGTGTCCCCCGCAGGTAGAGGACGGGAGGGGGAGCGTAGATATGCCGCAGGCGCTCGGGGTAGCCGGCATCCTCCCAGGTGAGCAGGGTAATGCCCAGACGATGGATGTGCTCCATCTCCTCGTCCAGCGAGAGGCGGTGGCGGGCCTCTACGAGGCTGGCGATGGAGGCGTCGTCCAGGCCGGCGCGGACAAGTTCCTCCACGGGGGCGTTCCAGGCCCGCTCCGGGCTACCCAGATGTTCCAGCAGCCGGCGCAGACGCATCGGCCCGATGCCCGGAGTCAGACTAAAGCCCAGGTAATACTTCTTCGTTGTCATCGGTTACCTCGTTTTGTCCCTTGTTTCCCCTTGTCCTGGGGCATTATACCATGCCCCGACCTCCTTGTCTACGCCCGTTCGTGTGGGGCGCGGTTGCAGGGCAGTGGACAAAATGCGCAAAATATGGTATGATAAAAATAGTTACACTTGTTCTGGCTATCTGCAATTTCTGAAACAGGTTCTGCCTATGGGGAACGATCTGGACGGAGGCAAGGGGCGACGGGCGCGGCAGATCATCCGGCGGCTGGCGCTCACACCCGCAGAACTGCACCGTCTGGTTCGCATCCTGCGGGTGACGCTGGATACCCTGGATCCGGATTATCGGACCAACGTCACGGCCGTCGCCCGGGAACTGAAACGTAGTCGGCGCACGGTCTATCAGTGGGCCGACCGTGTTCTCGCTGCGATGGTCGAGGAGATGCGCGAAATTCGTGTAGGTCGGCCCCGACGGGGAGAGTAAAAAGCCGTTGCAGCGGATGGACGGCGTCCACGATGGGTAACAGGATGTTCGGGAACAAGCCGCTACGGGCGGCTCTTATAACGCTGGGTTGCCGGGTCAACTTCAGCGAGACCGACCAACTGCGCGGGAGGCTGCGGTCGGCCGGCTATGTTCTGGTGGATTTCGAAGAAGAGGCCGACCTCTACATCGTCAACACCTGCACCGTAACCCATGCGGCCGACCGTAAGTCGCGTCAGCTTCTGCGTCGGGCGGCGCGGCGCAACGGCGCGGTGGTCGTTGCCGTGGGCTGCTACGCCGATGTGGCGGCTCCCCTTCTCCGTCAGATGGAGGGGGTGGACCTGGTGCTCACCCAGGAGGAGGAGCCGTTTCTGGAAAGCCGCCTGGCTGCGGCCCTGCGGGAGCGGGGGCTGGAGCCTCCGTCCGGGTCCGTGGGTTCCGTTCGGCTCCTGCCGGCCAGCCCTGTCCGCGCTTTGATCAAGGTTCAGGACGGCTGCGACAACCGCTGTGCCTACTGTATCGTCCGCATCGCCCGGGGGCCTGGCCGTTCCCGTCCGGCCGACGAAGTGCGGGAGGAGGTACGTCAGGTCGAACAGGCCGGCCGTCCTGAGGTCATTCTCACCGGCATCAACCTGGGGGCCTATCGGGACTCTCGGGTGGGCAACCTGGCCGGCCTGGCCCGTTTCCTCCTGCAGGAGACGCAGGTACGGCGCATCCGCTTCAGTTCCATCGAGCCACAGGATTTTCCCCTGGAGTTGCTCGATCTCTGGCCCGAGCCTCGCCTCTGCCGGCACTTTCACCTGCCGCTTCAAAGCGGCTGCGACCGCACACTGGAGCGGATGGGCCGGCGTTACCGTTTCCCCGAATTCCGCGATTTGGTTGAGGAGATCCATCGCCGTATCCCCGATGTCGGCCTGACCACCGATATCATCGTCGGTTTCCCCGGCGAAACGGAGGAGGAATTCGCCGAGAGCCTCCAGGCCATCGCCTCCCTCCCCCTGAGCGATCTCCATATCTTCCCTTTTTCTCTCCGGCCGGGAACGGCAGCAACGGAGATGGCGGGTCACCTTCCACCTGCCCTCGTCCACCGGCGCTGCGAAGAAATGCACCTCCTGGCCCGTCGGATGGCCCGTACCTTCCGGGAGGCCTTTATCGGACGAGAACTGGTCGTCCTCTGGGATGGTCGACTGGCAACGGGATGGAGTGGCCTCAGCGACAACTACCTGCGGGTGACGGCCACCGCTCCGGGCGACTGGCTGGCCCGGCTGACCCGGACCCACATCACCGGTCTGACGGACACGGCCCTGATTGGTCAAATCGTTGGTTTTGTTGTATAATAAAAGGAGATGTGCAGACGGAGGAGGCAGGCATGACTGCAGAGATTCGAGAGTTGTTGGCCGGTTTCCGTTCGCTCAACGGGATCGCCCTGGCTGCCGTTGTTGCCACCGACGGCCTTCTTATCGAAGGCGTCGCCGATCCGGGGGTGGATATGGATGCCATCTGCGCCGTGGCCTCCAACGGGCTGGTAATGGCCGAGGCGCTGGGCCGGGAGATCGGCAAAGGGGGCACGGTGCAGACCGTGCTGGAGTATGAATCGGGTCTGGTCATCCTGGAACCGTTGAGCGACGATGCGATGGTGCTGATCGTCTCCAATCGCCGTAATCACCTGGGACGTATCCGTTTTATGTTGAAACGCTACCATCAACCGCTTTTCGATGCGGTCAATGCCATCTGAGTTCCATTTGTCTCCGCCGGTTCTCCGGACGGGCAAGTGGATGGGGGAATGACCCATGGAATCTCAGTTGAGCAGCCTGATCGTCTCTCTGGAGGAAAAGGAGGCCATTGACGAGTGTCTGCGCCGGCTTGTCGAAGACACCGGGGCGACCCACGCCATGCTTCTGGATAAGAGTGGGCAGGTGATCGCCAGTTATGGCCAGGTCGAGCGTCAGGACACCACCGCCTTGGGGGCCCTCCTGGCCGGTACTTTTGCCTCTTCCCGCGAGGTGGCCCGCCTCCTGCGCGAACGGGACTTTCGCGTCCTTTTCCAGCAGGGGGTGCGCGAGAACATTTTCACTGCCCTGGTCGAGGAGCAGTGGATGCTGGCTATCGTCTTCGACAAAGGCACCCACATCGGGCTGGTCAAAGTCCTGACCAAGAAGGCGACCGAGGAACTGGAGGCGATCCTGGAGCGGGTTCGCCAGGAAGGAAAACTCCGTGACGAGGTCATCAGCACCAGTTTCCGCACCTCGATGGAAGATACCATTGACCTCTTGTTCCGGGACTAGCTGAAGAGAGGGCAGGATGGCGCTGATCAATATCGCCGCACGGGAAATCCATTGCAAGATCGTCTACTATGGGCCTGGCCTGAGCGGGAAGACGACCAACCTGAAGTATATCCACAGCCAGGTCCCTAAGGAAGCCAAGGGAGAACTCCTTTCCATCGCCACGGAGACGGAGCGGACGCTCTTTTTCGATTTTCTGCCGCTGGACCTGGGACGGGTGCGCGGTTTTCAGACCCGGTTTCACCTGTATACCGTGCCCGGGCAGGTGCTTTATGAACGTACCCGGGTGGCGGTATTGAACGGAGCCGATGGAGTCGTCTTCGTTGCCGACTCGCAGCGGAATAAACTGGAGGAAAACGTCCGAAGCCTGCAGGAACTGGCCCGCAACATCACCCGCCAGGGGAAGCGTTTTGCCGATTTTCCCGTTGTCCTGCAATACAACAAGCGGGACCTGCCGAACGCCTTGCCGGTTGCCGTTCTGGACCGCTACCTGCGTTACCGGACCGGCGACGGGAACCTGGTCGAGCGCTTTGAGGCCGTTGCCACGACCGGCAAGGGCGTCTTTGACACCTTGAAGGCGATCAGCAAACTGGTGATCAGTAAACTTTGAGCCTTCCCCAAGGTGCTTGAGGAAGCGCAGAATGCCTCTCCAGGGCGATCTCAGCGAATTCAGCCTGCCCGATATTATCCAGTTGGTGGATCTGAGCAAACAGACTGGAGCGGTACATATCGCAGGGGAGATAGGAGGAAGGAAGGTGGAGGGGTGGATCTATTTTCGTAACGGCCAGGTGATCTCGGCACGTCTGGGGCGACTTCCTCCGCTGGAGGCCCTGTATACCCTGTTTACTCTGCCGGCCGGTTCCTTTATCTTTGAGGAGGGGGTCGATCTCCCTCCGCGGGAGATCACGGCCAGCAACGAGGCCCTGATCATCGAAGGCATTCGCCGGGTAGACGAGTGGGCCTCGCTTCGGGAAAAGGCCCCCTCCCCCGATGCCGTCTTCGGGCTGGTGGCCGTGGCCAGCGAGCGTCAAGCGGAGATTGCTCTGGAGCCGGAGGAGTGGCGAATCCTTACCCTGGTGGACGGTCGCAACACCGTGGCCGAGATCGCCGAGCGTAGTGGCCTGGGCGAGTTCCGCACCTGCCAGATCCTCGTCCACCTCCTGGAAGCGGGCCTGATCGAAGAACAAGAGGTGCACATCGGCGAGCGCCTCTTTGAGGAACTGACGCACATCGCCGTGGAAAACCTGGGGCATTCTGCCCGGGTGTTGTTGGAGGATGCCTTTCGCCGGCAGGGAATCTCCCCACGGGGGGAAGCCTCCCCGGCCCAGGTACAGGGGGCCTGCAGCGGCTTTGAACGCTCCATTGCCCTCCTGGTTGGCCCTTCGCGGGCCCGCCGCCTGGTGGAGGACATGCTCCTGCGGGCACGACAAGTCTTTGGTGAGGCGGTCTGGGATGCGGCCGTCAAGAAGTCGGGGTGAACGCCGGGGCAGTGATCGCCCCGTATATCCAACGGCGTTACATCGCCGGAAGGAGGCCCGATGAACACCGTTCTGAAACTTTTGCAGCGGTATCGCTTTGTAGTGGAGGCGCTGGCCATCATCTTGATCTCCGGAGCCGTCGGCTGCTTTGTCTTCTTCACCGACCGTCTGGTGGGGCCGGCCGACAGCGGGGCTCCGGTGGTCATCAACGAAGTCTACCCGACCTTCTGCCAGCGTGACCCTCAGGGGAAATGGCTCTGTCCAGGCCAGGAGGCGCCTGAACCCCGCCAGTGGTTTGAACTCTACAACCGTACCGGGGGCTGGCAGGTGCTGGAGGGGTGGTCGGTGGAAATGGTGGCCGGCCAACCTCTCCCTCTACCCCGCCTGGTCCTGCCCCCTTACGGTTATGCGATTGTGGCCGCCTCGGAGGCTTTTTTCCTGGCCGATCACCCCGATTTCCCCGGCCTGCTTGTTTCTCCGGCGAACTGGCCGGGGCTGGGGCAGGGATTCCTGGTATTGCGGAATGCCCAGGGAGAGGCCGTGGACGCGGTCAACTGGAAGGCGGTGGAAACGCCGCCGGCCGAGGTCAAGTTGTGGGAGTCCCCGACCATGGGGCCGGCTGCCCCCTGGATTTTCGACGCCCAGAGGAAGATCCAGGCCGATCACTCCCTGGAGCGCCGGCCGGTCGGGATCGACCGCAACCTTCCGGCCGATTTCATCCGCCAGCCCTTTCCTTCGCCGGGGACGGTGCACGAACCCAGTGCTACCTGGCCGGCCTACCTCCTCCTGACCGACTGGACCAACGTGGCCTCGGTCGCGGCGGGCGTGCTGCTCTGGATCGCTTTTATTTACGTGGCGTTGATCGCCCGCCGCTTCGAGACGCTGACCCGCCAGCGCACCTTCTGGCAGGCCATGCTCTTTGCCCCCTCGGGTATCCTCTTCTACGTCATCGTGCAGTCCATCGGCTTCCGTACTCGGGGTTCGATGACCGTGGATGAGCAATGGTGGAGTTTCGTCATCCTCTTTATCTCGGCCCTGCTTTGCGCAGCCCTGGTCTTTGTCTTCCGGCAGCGGGCCCGGAAAATCCTGGAGGGTTAGGCCATGTGGTCCTGGTTCAATCCGGCATATACCAGCTGGGTTCCCTTCCCACCCCTCTTTCTGGAGGTCGGCTTTGTCCTGTTGGCCGTGGTGCTTTTCTGGTATGCCCATATCTTGGGCAACCTCCTGGTGATGATCGAGCGGCCGCCACTGGATACCTGGGTGCGGGTGGCCGGCTGGATCCTCATCCTGACCTTTTCCCTGCCCCATTATTACGTCAGCGCGGTGGTCTACCCTCACTTCCGTTCACTGCCGGCCGCCACGCCGGACGTGGTGGGACATCTGTGGGCCTGCCGGACGATCTCTTTCTTCGGTATGTGGGTGGCGGCCATCCTGGCCTTTCTCCCCGGTTTTCTGTATTACCGCTGGACCAGCGAATAGGGTGCGGCTTGCCGGTCCCCTCTTCTACGCGTGCAGGACACGCCGGGCGATCACTTCGGCCAGGTCGGGACGACTCAGTTCCTCCAGTTCATAGCGCACCCGAACAAAGGGTTTGTTAATCTTGAGGAGCCGGCCCAGGTCGATCGGCGTGGCAATGAGCACCAGGTCGCAGTCCACCGTGTTGATGGTCTCCTCCAGGTCGCGGATCTGTTCTTCTCCGTACCCCATGGCCGGTAGCACCGTGCCGATGTGTGGATATTTCTGGAAAACCTCGGCGATGGAGCGCGTGACAAAAGGCCGCGGGTCTACGATTTCCTCGGCCCCATAGCGGCGGGCGGCTACCACCCCGGCCCCGTAACCCATTTCCCCGTGGGTGAGCGTTGGGCCGTCTTCCACTACCAGGACGCGCCGGCCCCGAATCTGTTCGGGCTGATCGGGGATGACCGGTGAACTCGCCTCGATAATCACCGCCGAAGGGTTGAGCCGGTGGACGTTTTGCCGAACGATGTCCACGCCGGCCGGGTTGGCGGTGTCCACCTTGTTGATGATGACCACATCGGCCAGGCGCAGGTTGGCTTCGCCGGGGTGGTAGGAGACCTCGTGCCCGGGACGGTGAGGGTCGGCCACGACGAGGTGCAGTTTCGGCTGGAAGAAAGGTAGGTCGTTGTTCCCCCCATCCCAGACGATGATCTCGGCTTCTTCCTCGGCCCGGCGGAGGATTTCTCCGTAATCCACACCGGCATAGACCACGACGCCCCGGTCCAGATGCGGCTCGTACTCCTCCCGTTCCTCGATGGTGCAGTGATAGCGGTTCAAATCCTCGTAGGTGGCGAAGCGTTGCCAGACCTGTTCCTCCAGGTTCCCGTAGGGCATAGGATGGCGGACCACTACCGCCTTCTTCCCGGCCTCGCTCAAAATCTGGGTAACCCGGCGGGTCGTCTGGCTTTTTCCGCATCCGGTGCGCACGGCGCAGACGGAGATGACCGGTTTGGTCGAGCGGAGCATGGTGTGGTAGGGACCCATGAGCCGGAAGTCGGCTCCGGCGGCCAGGACCAGAGAGGCGTGGTGCATTACGTACTCGTGGGAGATGTCGCTATAGGCCAGGACGACCTCATCGGCCTGGTAGCGGCGGATCAGTTCCGGCAGTTGTTCTTCGGGGTAAATCGGGATGCCGTGGGGGTAAAGGGGGCCGGCCAGGACGGGTGGGTAGAGGCGGCCTTCGATGTTGGGAATCTGGGTGGCGGTGAAGGCGACGACCTCATACTCCTGCCGGTTGCGGTAATAAGTGTTGAAATTGTGAAAGTCGCGCCCGGCCGCTCCCATAATGATGACCCGTTTTCGCTCCATCCGAACCTCCTAGAATTCCTCGCCCAGTTCCTCCTCGAATTCTTCCTCGGCCGCTTCTTCCAGCGATTCCTCTTCCAGTTCTTCCTCCCCTTCCTCCAGCGGAATTTCCTCTTCCCCGAACTCTTCTTCGCCTTCGCTCTCTTCTCTTCCTGCCTCCTCCTCTTCCAGACGGGCAACAAAGACCTCTTCCAGCAGGCTCAGATCGCGGAGGTAAGGGCGCATCCCTTCGACCTGGAGGGCTGTGAGCGGCGGGAAGGAGAGCCGGCCGGCCAGACGGGGATGTTGATAGGTTTCCCGGACGAAGAGTTTGACTTTATTGCCGGTCAGTTCGGCGATGGCGGCTGCGTAACGGTTCCCCATCTGGATAAAGTCGGCCAGTCGTCGGCCGGTGCGCGCTTCCAGGCGCCCCAACATTTCCCCTTCCTCCGTTTTGACCAGCACGTTTTCCCCCGAGGCTTCCAGGCGGACGTGCTGGCCACGGCTCAGTCGGCGGAGGATGTGGGGTGGAACCGGTCCGTGGAGCGAGACGATGGCCGACTTGCCCGATTCGGCGATAAAGAGGTCCGGCCGAATCTGTTCCCGTGCAGCCTGCTCCAGAGGGGTTTTTCCCTCGGCCTGGGCCAGAATCTGGCTCAGGCGTTCGCGATTTTTGCGGGCGATGCGGTTGTAGGGATCCAGTTCCAGGGCCCTCCCGTAGGCGGCATAGGCCTCATCGTAACGGCGCAGTTCCATCAGGGCTTTCCCCAGCCGGTTGAGCGCGTCCACATTCTTCGGCTCCCTTTCCAGGAGGAGGCGGTTGAGGCGCTCGGCCTCCTCCCAGCGGCCCTGGAGGGCCATTTGGATGGCCTGTTCTTCCAGTTCCCGAAATTTAGGAAACATCCTTGCTCCTCATTTCGCAGGATCTCGATACGGGCAGGTCGTCAGTGGAGTGGACCGGCGATGCCGCTTCGCTCGTTCGCAGAAGCATATTTCGCTCCCGGTTCGGAAAGTCGGCCCTGAAGCGACCAGGGACCCGTCTGGGTGATCTGGACCCGGGCCAATTTTCCAGCCCACTCCTCGTTCGAGTCGAAGAAGCACCACTTCCCCTGTGGGTTCCGGCCGCGCCATTTGCCCTTGTGCCGACCTTCCACCAGGACCTCGACCTCACGGTTCAGGTAGCGGCCGTTAATCTCGGCAGAAATTTCCTCCTGAAGGGCCTCCAGGTCCCGACGGCGTTCTTCCTTAACTTCGGGAGGGATGTCGTCGGGCAGGCGGGAGGCGGCGGTGTCCGGCCGTACCGAGTAGGCGGCGATGTGGACGACATCGAAGCGTATGTCCAGGAGGAGCTGTCGGGTCGCCCGGTATTCCTCCTCACTTTCGCCGGGGAAGCCGACAATGACATCGGTGGAGAGGGCTACCTCGGCGATCGCCGCACGGATGGCTTCCACCAGGGCGCGGTACTGGGCGGCGGTATAGCGCCGGCCCATCCGCCGGAGCAAGGCATCGTGCCCCGCCTGCACCGGCAGGCTGATCTCCGGGCAAACTTTGGGAAGTGTGGCGACGGCGGCGATGAGTTCTAGGGTCATGTCGCCGGGGTGGGAGGTCAGAAAACGGAGGCGCCAGAGGCCCTCGATTTCGTGGAGGGTGTGGAGCAGGCCAGCCAAGGTGGGGCGGCCGGGCAGGTCGTGGCCATAGGCATCCACGTTCTGGCCCAGGAGGGTGATTTCGTGCACTCCCTGGGCGACCATGCATCGAGCCTCGGCCACGATTTCCTCGGGTGTTCGGCTGCGCTCCCGGCCACGCCGCAAAGGGACGATGCAATAGGTGCAGTAGTGGTTGCAACCGTGGATGATGGGCAAGAAGGCGGTGACGGCCGGCCCGGAGGCATCCAGGTGGGGAAGGTCGGATGTGTTGACCGGGTGGGTTCCGGGGAAGGCTGCCAGCACCTCGGCCACGCCGGAAGGTGGGAAAAAGGCATCCACCATCGGGTAGCGTCGGGGGAGGTCCGGGTCCGGGTTCACCCCGACCATGCAGCCCATCAGGACGATACGCAGTTCCGGTCGTCTGCGCTTCAGGCCGGCCAGGGACATGAGTTTGCTACGAGCCCGCCGTTCGGCGTTTTCGCGCACGCTGCAGGTATTGAGAAAGATCACCTCGGCCTGCTCCGGCGGGGCCGGCTCGTGGCCGGCCAGCCGCAGGGCAGCCGAGAGGCGGATGGAGTCGGCCTGGTTCATCTGACAACCCGAGGTCCAGATGGCATAACGCATCGGTTGTCCCCTCCGGGCCGGCACCCTGGGAAAAAGGGGGCCCGAAGCCGGCCGGCATTATACCGCACCTTTGTCGAATGCGCAACCTCGCCAAAGGTGAAATCGGCCCCTGGGCACCGTAAAATAGCCGAAAAAGCGTCGCCGCTTGCAAGATGTCCCAATTGTGGTATAATGTCTATGTGTAGGATAGCCTTTCTTCACGGAGATAGCGGAATGGCCGTCTTCGCTCGTGCGAGGGTTGAACCTGGTTACACCGAAAGTCGGGATCGGCAGTCCTTTGTCCCAACCGGCAGGAAGACGGTGTGGGCAGGGTACGCCGATTCCCGCCGGCCAGGGCCAGGAAAGGAGGTGATGCCTTCCGTTCCACAACGCTTGTGTTCCCCGATGGCAGGAAAAAGTAGATCCCCGTAAGGAGGTTCAAGATGCGCAAGGGAATCTGGACGGTGCTGTCTCTCGTTTTGGGGCTGGTGATGATCCTGGGTGCCTGTGTCGGTCCCACGCCGGCTGCCCCACCGGCTACTCCCACGCCGGCTGCCCCCAAGGTCAAGGTCGGCCAGGTGACGGACGTGGGCGGCATTGACGACCGCTCCTTCAACGCTACGGCCTGGAAAGGTGTGCAGGACGCGAGCGCGAAACTGGGCGTCGAGGGCAAGTACCTCGAATCGCAGCAGCAGGTCGACTATGATCGCAACATCAAGGAGTTTCTGGACCAGAAATACGACCTCATCGTAACCGTTGGTTTCCTGCTGGGGCCGGCCACCGGGAAGGCGGCAACGGAAAATCCGAACCAAAAGTTCGCCATCGTGGACTATTCCTTCCCCGACTGCTGGCCGGGGGCTGAGGTAGGCAAGGACTGCGGTTCGGACAAGGAACTGCCGAACGTGTTGGGGCTGACCTTCTCCACCGACGAGGCGGCCTTTCTGGCCGGGTATCTGGCGGCCGGGATGAGCAAGACGGGGAAGGTGGGCACGTTCGGCGGCATCAAGATCCCGCCGGTTACCATCTTTATGGTCGGCTTCGAGAAGGGCGTCCAGTACTACAACCAGAAGCACGGCACGAACGTCGAAGTGCTGGGATGGAAGACCGACCCTTCGATCGAGGGATGCGGCGATGGCCTCTTCACCGGCAACTTTGAGAGCACCGACGACGGCCGACGCTTTGCCACCAACCTGATGGACGAAGGGGCCGACATCATCCTCCCGGTGGCCGGCCCGGTGGGGCTGGGTTCGGCGGCGGCCTGCAAGGAGCGGGGGACGATGCTCATCGGGGTAGACACCGACTGGTACATCTCCGCCCCCGACTACAAGGAAGTCTACCTGACGAGCATCCTGAAGAACATGGATGTGGCCGTCTTCGACGCGATCAAGGCGGTTGTGGACGGAACATTCCAGGGCGGCAAGTATGTGGGCACCCTGAAGAACAACGGCGTGGGCATCGCCCCGTTCCACGATTTTGATGCCAAGGTGCCGGCCGAACTCAAGGCCGAGATCGAACAGATCAAGGCCGACATCATCGCCGGCAAGATCAACACCGGCTGGGCCGACTGCTTCAAGTAAAAGGCTGACCAACCTGCCGGCCGTGGGGGTAGGGGCAAGGCTTCCGCGCCCCCCATCGAAACCGAAATTGGGATACAGGTGCAGGGGCGGGGTCTCCCCGCCCCTGCATCGAAACCGGAACAGCCGACCCGACAACCGAAGGAGGTGGGATGGCGACCATCCTGGAACTCAGAGGGATTACCAAGGCTTTCCCCGGTGTCCTGGCCAACGATCACATCGATCTGACACTGGAAAAAGGGGAAATCCATGCCCTCCTCGGGGAGAATGGGGCCGGCAAGACCACTTTGATGAACATCCTCTATGGCCTCTATACTCCTGACGAGGGTCGTATCTTGATCAACGGACGCGAGGTGCATATCCACGGCCCTAACGACGCCATTGCCCACGGCATCGGTATGGTCCACCAGCACTTTATGCTGGTCCCCGTGATGACGGTAGCGGAAAACGTGATGCTGGGCGTGGAGTCGCTCCTCTGGCCCTACACCCGCAAGGGCTTTTTCCGCTTCCTGGCCGTGGCTGGGGGAGTGCTCTCCCTCCTCCTGGTGCTGAGCCTCCTCCTTTCCGGCAGCGCAGAAGCGGCCGGCGGGTTGCTCCTTCCCTTTCTGGGCACGGTCGTCTCCGCCTTCGCCGGCCCGGCGGCAGCCGGAGCCCTTACCTCCGGCCTGGCTTCGTCCCTGGGTGGCCCATCGGCTGCCTTTCTCTTGGTCTTCCTGACGTTAAGCTCTGTGCTCATCCTGCTGCTCGGTCTCACCGCTCTCTACGGCCTCTTCCTCCTTCTGACCTGGGCGATCAAGAAGGGGATCGGGTACTTTCTCCTGGCCGATATCGGTATCCGTAGCGCCTTGCTGGCCCTCCTGTCGGCAAACTGGCCTGCCTTTCGCCAGGCCGTCTTTGGAGCAGAGTACCCGCCGATCGGCAGTTACATCGTGGGCGTGCTGCTCATCCACCTCTTCGGCCTCGCCCTGAGTTACGGCCTGGTGGATACCCTTTCTTCGTTCCTCAACCGCCGCCATGTGGAAGCCCGTATCCGCGAAATCTCCGCGCAATATAACCTCCAGGTGGACCCGACGGCCTATGTGAAGGACCTGCCGGTGGGCGTCCAGCAGCGGGTGGAGATTATCAAAGTGCTCTACCGTTACGCCGACATCCTTATCCTGGACGAGCCTACCGCCGTCCTTACGCCCCAGGAGGTGGAGGAACTCTTCCGCATCATGCGCTCCCTGGTGGAGCAGGGCAAGTCCATCATCTTTATCACCCATAAACTGAAAGAGGTGCTGGCGGTGGCCGACCGCATTACCGTCCTGCGGGCCGGCCGGGTCGTCGGCACGACCACGCCGGCCCAGGCGACGGAGGCTTCCCTGGCGGCGATGATGGTCGGCCGGGAGGTCATCCTGACCGTGGCCAAGGAGCCGGCCCGGCCGACCGATCCGGTGCTCAGGATCCAAGACTTGCACATCCTGGACGACCGGGGCAACATGGCCGTGGACGGTGTCTCTTGCGAGGTCTACGCCGGGGAGATTCTGGGAGTGGCCGGCGTACAGGGCAACGGCCAGACCGAACTGGTCGAAGCCCTGACCGGGCTGCGCCCGGTGGAGGCGGGGCACGTCTTTATCCTTGGGGAGGAGACAACCCATGCTACGCCGCGCCAGATCATCGAACTGGGCGTAGCCCACATCCCGGAGGACCGCCAGCACGACGGGCTGGTCCTGAGTTTCCCGGTGGCGGACAACCTGGTCCTGTGTACCTACTACCGCCCACCCGTTGCCCGCTGGCTGACCTTGCAGGAAGACAGCATTTCCCGGGTGGCGGCCGAGTTGGTGAATCGGTTCGACGTGCGCACGCCGAGCATCTTTGTGCCGGCCTCCGCCCTCTCCGGGGGGAACCAGCAGAAGGTCATCGTCGCCCGAGAACTTTCCCGGCCCATCCGCCTGCTCATTGCTGCCCAGCCCACCCGGGGGTTGGACGTGGGCTCGATCGAGTATATCCACCGGCAACTGGTGCGCAAGCGGGATGAGGGCTGCGCTGTTTTCCTGGTTTCCACGGAACTGGACGAGATTCTCTCCCTGTCCGACCGCATTGCCGTGATGTACAAGGGACGCTTTATGGCCATCCTGCCGGCCGTCGAAGCCACCAAGGAACAGCTGGGGTTGCTGATGGCCGGCGTCCATCCGGAAGAGGAGGCTGTGATGGCCGGTCCGGTCACCGTTGCCGGGAGGATCTGATGGTCGGTCGTGGACTTTTTGAAGAAAGGAAGGGGCGGCCTTCTTTCTGGAAGCGACTGGGCCGGATCGTCCTGGTCCCTGCGCTGGCCATTCTGACGGCCTGGTTGGTGAGCGCGCTCTTTATCGTGGGCTCCGACCCGATGGTGCACCGGGCCTTTGGCGAAGGATTCGACCGGGGACTGCTCAGCACCGGAGAGAGCGTGATCATCGCCTACGGGGCCCTGCTGGAAGGCAGTTTCGGCAACCCGGTCGAGATGTACGAAGGTCTGCGCACCTGGGTTGTTGCCGGGGATTCGAGCTTGTTCAAGAACTCGCTCTACGCCCTGAGTGAGAGCCTGACGGCTTCGGTGCCCTATATTTTCGCCGGGCTGGCCGTGGCGCTGGGTTTTCGCTGTGGCCTCTTTAACATCGGGGCGGAGGGACAGATCTTTACCGGCGCGCTAGCCTCGGTCTATATCGGTTACTCGATCAAGGGACTGCCCGGGTACATCCATATGCCGCTGGCCCTCCTGGCCGGGGCGCTTGGGGGAGCGCTTTGGGCCATCCCTTCGGGCCTGCTCAAGGCCTGGCGAGGTGCCCATGAGGTCATCACCACCATTATGATGAACTATATCGCCTTCCGTCTGAGCGATTACCTCCTGAACGGGCCGATGCGAGGCGCCGGCATGTTCCCACGTAGTCCGGGTGTCGAGGAGACGGCCAAGATCCCAACGCTTATCCAGCCCTTCCGGATCGTGGTCGGCGATGTAGAACGGGTCATCACGCTCCGCTTCCACTACGGCTTCTTCATCGCCCTGACGGTGGCCCTCCTGGTCTGGTGGTTCCTCTGGAAGACGACGATGGGCTTTGAGATCCGTGCCGTCGGAGCCAACCCGGACGCGGCCCGGTACGCCGGGATCAGCATCACCCGCAACTTTGTCCTTGCCATGGGGCTTAGCGGGGCACTGGCCGGCCTGGCCGGAGGGACCGAAGTCCTCGGTGTTAACTACTACGTCGGCCAGGCTTTTTCCTCCGGATACGGTTTCGATAGCATCGCCCTGGCCCTCCTGGGAAGAAGCCATCCCCGGGGCGTCGTCCTGGCCTCGCTCCTCTGGGGCATATTGCGGGCCGGGGCCAAGCGGATGGAATCGGGGCCGGGCATCCCCATTGATATCATCTCGATCATCCAGGCGATGGTCATCATCTTTGTCGCCGCTCCGGAACTGGTGCGCTGGATCTATCGCCTGCGTGCCGAAAAGGTGGAGGAAGAGATGATCTTTACCCGAGGATGGGGAGGGTAGAGGATGGAGAAAAGGTGCCGGTTGGGTAAAGCCGTGAGCCTTCTGGGGGGATCTCTCCGGCGGAGGTGGTCTCGGATCCGTACCGGGTTGCAGGCCCTGTCCGGCCGGTTTCGCCTGCCTTTGGGACGCCTATGGGAGAGGGCAACCGCTCCTCTGAAGGTGCCCGGTCAGGTGGCCTTTTTCCTTCTGGCCCTTTTCTTCTCCTTTCCCGGGGCTCCGGTGGTGCCGGCGACGCTGGCCCTGGGTCGGCCGCTTCCGTTCCTCTACCTGGCTCTGGTAGGGTTGGGCGTGCCGCTCCTCCTGGGGTTTGCTTCCCTGCGACTGGCCTGTGCCTGGCTACGCGCCGATTTTGCCCTGTCGGCGGTGACCCGGGGGCTCCCCTTTCTAGGCCGTCTGGCCGGCCGGTTGCGCGGGAGGGTCCGGTTGGCCGCGTTTTGCTGGCTGATTCTGGGAAACCTGTGGGCGGTGGCCGGCCCGCTCTCCGCGCTGAACTTGCGCTACGGCCTCTTTGGGGTGGAGGGGACTTCCGTTTCGCCCCTGGCCCTGGTCCTGGCGGGAACGTTGCCGGCGCTCCTTGGGGTGGTCTTGATCGTGCAGGCCGCATCCGCCTGGCGGGAGGGACGGACCCGGATTCGGGCGATAGGAGGGAAAGTATTTCTGGCCGTCGGGGCCGTGGCAGCGCTTCTGGGTCTCCTGGCCGGCCTGCAGCCTCCATCGAACTGCCTGCCTGGAAGCGGAGGATTCTGTGGCCTTGCTGTGGCGCTCCTTCAGGCCGATACCTTTCTTCTTCTCTCCTGGTTCCTCCAGGCCGCCCTCCTCGCATTGATGGCGGGCTTTTTCCTGGAGCGACGGGCCCAAACGATGGGGGCTTTTTTCATCTCCCTGGGACTTCTGATGGCGCTCCTCTTTGCTCCGGGTGAAGGTCTGTGGGTCTCCTCTTTCGTCTTGAACTTGCCGGGGACGGAGACCTGGCCGATCGGCGATGCCGTCTTCCCCAGCGGTGGGTTGATCGTTATCCTGGTGGCACTGGCGGCCGGCCTGGGCGCCTGGCAGACGGTGCGGGACCTTTACCTCCTCCGCCTTGCTGTGGGAGGTCTGCTGGCGACGGCCGGCATCTTTGTGACCATCCTGCTCGGGATTCGCTATAGCCTCAGTACAGGCGGCCTCCTGCTGGTGGTGCTGGCGCTGGCTCTGGGGCTTTCGGGCTGGCAAATCTTGCGCACCCGTGAGACGAACGGCATCCTGGGGGCCATCCTTCTCCTTTTCCTCCTGGCTTTCTTGATCTGGGCCAGCCGCGGTCGAGCCTTTAACCTGACGGGGATGCTGGCCGGCATGCTGGAGGCGGCCACGCCCATCGCCCTGGGGGCGCTCAGCGGGGTCTGGTGCGAGCGTTCGGCCGTGATTAACATCGGCATCGAGGGGATGATGCTTTCGGCTGCTTTCACCAGTGTGGTCGCTGCCAGCGCCAGTGGCAGTCTTCTGATCGGGTCGCTGGTCGGGATGCTCTCCGGCGGCCTTCTGGGGGCGCTCCTGGCCCTTTTGGCCATCCGCTTCAAGGTGAACCAGATCATCGCCGGCACAGCCATTAACATCTTTGCCACCGGGGCCACAAGTTTCCTCGCGGCCCGCGTTTTGACCGAGAACCAGGCCCTCAACCGGGCACCGATGTTCCCCAAGGTGGCCTTACCGGTGCTTTCACACATTCCGGTGATCGGGCCGGTCTTTTTCAATAACAACTTGGTCATTTATCTTATGCTGATTCTGGTGGTCGCCACCCACATCATCCTTTTTTCCACGCGCTGGGGATTGCGCAGCCGTTCGGTGGGGGAGCATCCCCTGGCCGCCGACACGTTGGGGGTGAACGTGCTGCGTAGCCGGTACATCAATGTGATCATCGGCGGGCTGATTGCCGGGTTGGGTGGGGTTTACTTCACGCTGGGCTCGGTGGCCCGCTTCGACGAGGTGATGACGGCCGGCCGGGGCTTTATCGGCCTGGCCGCGATGATCTTTGGCCGCTGGACACCCTTCGGGGCTTTCGGCTCCTCCCTTATCTTCGGCTTTGCCAGCGCCCTGCAGATGAAGATGGGCATCCTGCGCGTGCCCATCCCCTCCGAGTTCCTCCTCATGGCCCCCTACTTGGCCACCATCATCGTCCTGGCCGGCATCGTCGGACGGGCCATCCCGCCGGCCGCCGACGGCCAGCCGTATGAGAAACAGTAGGGGCATGGGGATAAATCGCTCGCCCCTACACGTTACGGGCGCACGCGCAGGGTGAGGGAAATCTCCTCCCCGGGGCCAACGACGAGGGTCGGGAGAAGTTCCTGCCAGGTCTGGCAGACAGAACCGTCCGGCAGCGTCAGCCGATACAGCCGTATTTTTTCCTCATGGAGCACCGCGCCGGTCTGGACCTCCGGGGCCAGGGCCAGTACCAGGCGGTAGGTGCCGGCCGTGGGCAGGGGGAGGGAAAAAGTGCCGTCGGAGGCGGTGGTGGTGCTGCCCTGCCAGCCGGCTGTGCCGCTGACCACCAGGGCCACGCCGGATAGAGGCCGGCCGGCCTCATCGTAAAGCAGGCCGCTCAGGCGGGGCAGTTCGGCTTCGCCGCGTGCCGAGATGGCCACGACCTCCAGGGCCAGGGGAAAGCCGGGACAGGGAGGGAGGCCGGGTGTAAGCGTCAGGGCGAGTTCACCTTCGGTCGTTGCCGGGGAAAAGGACGGCGCGCTCGGAAGGTCCCGGAGAGCCGTCGGCGTGGCCTCGGCCGGAACCCCGTCCCGTTTCGCCTTCAACGCCTGGGGCGCCGCCGGTCCGAACGGGGCCGGCCGGAGGAGCAGTCCTGCCAGAACGGCCACCAGGAGCACGGCCGCAGCCGAGGCAACCGGAAGGAGCCGCCACCAGAGTGGCCGGACAGGACGGGTCAGGCCTTCCTGCACCCGGAACCACAGCGTCCGCGAGGGCATGCCCCGGGGCAGGGCGCGCACGGCTCGGCCCAAACGGCGATAGGACTCCAACGCCTCGGCGCATTCGACACACTCTGCCAGATGGGCTTCCACCTGTACCCGCTCCTTCGGGGTCACTTCGCCGTCGCAATAGGCGGAAACCAAAAGTCGCCAATCTTCATGCTTCATAGGGCGTCCTCCCCGCCAAGTCGCCGAAGGATTTCCCGCAGCCGCTCTCTGGCCCGAAAAAGCGCCACCCGCACCGTGGTGATCGGTTCACCCAGCGTCTCGGCCATCTCCTCATAGGTCAGCCCCTCAAATTCGCGCAGGATGATGTAGGCCCGATACCGGGGAGGCATCTGCCGGAGTGCTTCCTGAACCAGTTGCACCTGTTCCCGGAGGAGGGCGTCGTGCTCGGGAGAGAGGGGGCGAGCATGGCGTTGGCGCAATCTATCGTCCAGGGGGGCTTCCCGTCGGCGTTTTCGCCCGCGCAACAGGTCCATCGTGGTGGTGTAGAGGATGCGTCGCAGCCAGGAGTCCAGGCTGCCGGGATCACGCATATGTTGGAGCGAGCGAAAGGCCTTGATAAAAGTTTGTTGAACGACATCTTCAGCCTCGTCGGCATCTCCGATGAGATGGCAGACCAGATGGAAAAAATGCACATGGTAATGGTTGAAAATTTGGGCAAAGGCTTTTTCGTCGCCCCGGCGGGCCGCCTCGACCCAGGCCCGCTGTTCTTCTTCGCTCATCGTAACCTCTGGGGGCAGAGTAACAGACGAACCAGCAGCGTAAGGGTTTCCCTCCCGGGGAATCATCTTCGGCGCGTCCGGAGCAGGGCGATCAGTTGGCGGAGGTAATGGAGTACTTCCCGGAGACCGAATTTACTCCTCCCGTAACGGCGATCCTCGAAGGTGTAGGGGACCTCGACGAAACGGCGGTAGCGTCCCCGGGCCATGACCTCCAGGCCGATCTTGAAGCCAATGGGGCTCATGGATACCCCCTCCGTCACTTCACGCCTTATGGCGAAGAAGCCGGAGGTCGCATCGCGCATCGGGACGAGGGGACGGGCCAGCAGGTTGGCTCCCCAGGAAACGAAACGGCGTGTCCAGGACCAGTGGGCCACGCCGCCGCCACGGATGTAACGACTGGCTACGGCCAGGTCGGCTTCTCCGCGCAGGACAGGGGCGATCAGGCGGGGAACCATCTCCGGAGGATGGCTGAGGTCGGCATCCATGACCACCAGGATTTCCCCTTGGGCACGGGCCATCCCCTCCAGGACGGCCGAGGCCAGCCCCGACTTGGCCGTGCGATGCAGGACCTGTATGGGGTAGCGACGGGCCAGGGCCTCGGCGAGTGTCCCGGTGCCATCGGGCGAAGCGTCGTCCACGACGACCAGTTCTCCTTCCAGCCCTGCTTTCTGCAAGGCTGCAAAGAGCCGGTCGGCCAGTTCCGGAAGCGACTGTGCCTCATTGTAGGTCGGTACGATGATAGAGACCTGCATCCTGACACCATCCCGAGGTCGGGGGCGAACGCTCAACAGGGTTATGCCCCTGCGCCGGCCTGTTCGGCCCACTCGCGCGCTACCGGGAAGCGGGGTAAGATGATAGCCCACTCGTTCAGGAGGACCTGATCGCCCGGCCGGAGGGCCTCCTTGGGCTTTTCCTCCTTCCCGCTGCGGCGGGGCAGGGGGAAGATGCCGATGCGGTTGCCCACGCGGTGGTAGCGCCGCTCGATCAGGGCCATTCCCAGCTGGTAGCCGCCCGTATCCAGGGCGCAACTGGTGACGATGCCGATGCAGCGGCCCCGGCGGTCCACCACCGGGTCTCCGTTCTTGATAGCCGGCACGCCCTTTTCCTCCAGGCGGAAGCGGCAGATCTCGTTTGCCCGTTCGGTATCGCGTCGGGCGATGACGGCGTGTTTGCCGATGAAGAAGGGCTTGTGCAATTTGACATAAGAACCAAATCCGGCCTGGGCCGGGGTGATGTGGTAGGGGCCGGCCAGTTCATGGCCGTAGAGGGGCAGGCCGGCCTCGGTGCGGGTGGAGTCGCGGGCCCCCAGGCCGGCCGGCTTTACCCCCAGCGGCTCCCCGGCTTCCAGGATGCGCCACCACAAAGCCGGCGCTTGCGCAGGATGGACGAAAAGTTCAAAGCCCATCCGCTCACCGGTGTAGCCGGTGCGAGCCGCGGTCAGCGGAATGCCGTCCAGGGTAACTTGGGCCAGTTCGGTCCGCCGAAGGCGGGCCAGGGTCCTGCGGGTGGCCTCGTCGCCGGCCAGCGCCAGGAGCGTCTGCAGAGAAGCCGGGCCCTGCAGGGCAATGTCCACTTTGCAGGCCTCGCCGTTGGCCGGATCTTTCAGGTTGAGCAGTTCCACGGGATGCTCGATCTCCCGTACCGGGTGTTTCCGGTCGATCAGCACCCGGCGCTCGTTGACGGCGTTGAGCCAGGCCCAATCCTTGTCCTCGTTGGCGGCGTTGACGACCAGGAGGTAGCGGTCTGGGCGCAGGCGGTAGACGAAGAGGTCGTCGATCACTTCGCCGTCCGGGTCGAGCATATAGGCATAGGCCGACTGGCCGGGGCGCAAGGCGGCCACATAGTTGGTGAGGACGACGTCCAGGAAGGAGGTGGCGTGTTCGCCGCGCACCTCAAAGACGCCCATGTGGGATACATCGAAGAGGCCGGCGGTCCGGCGCACGGCCAGGTGCTCCTCGTAGGTGCCGGTGTAGCGCACCGGCATCTCGTAGCCGGCAAAGGGGACGAGGGCTGCCTTCAGGCGGACGTGCGCTTCGTAGAGGGCGGAACACTTGACGGGAGCGTTTTCCGTCTCCGACCAGCGGAACTCGGTTCGCTCGGTCGGCGGTTCCAGGTGGGCCAGGATAGGCTCCAGGCCGATGAAGTAGGCCTTGGAGAGGCGCACCCAATCGGCAAAGCGGCCGCGGATCAGGTCCAGGCCGCTGACCACGGGGTCTCCTTCTTCCCAGGAGGGCAGACCGGACTCGGCGTAGAGGGCCTTGCGGGCGGCCAGGCCGGCCGGACGGATGTCCAGCAGCTTTCCGGCCTCCAGGAGGATGCGCCAGAGGGCGGCGGCTTGCTCGGGATGGACGTAGAGTTCGTAACACTCGTCCTGTTCGGTGTAGCCGGCTCGGTGCAGGAGGACGGGGATGCCGTTCACCTCCACCGGCAAGAAGTGGCGAAAGCGCAGCCGGTCGGCGGCGGGGATGAGCGGGTGGAGCAGGGCGATGGCCCGGGGCCCCTGCACGGCCAGCATACAGCGGCGCTGGGGCGGGTCGGTCTCCTTGAGGTCCTCGATCACGGCCGGCCCCTCGACCTTGGCGAAGACGTCGTCGGCATCGAAGAGGATGTAGCCGTCGGAGAGGCCGCGTAGCCAGGCCTTGACCTTTTCCAATCGGGCGGCGTTGCAGGTCAGGAGGTAGTGGTCGCGCCAATTGCGGTCGCGGTCTAGGTAGAGGAGGGTGATGTCGTCGATCAGGCGGGCATCTTTGTCCAGAAGGAAGGTGCGGATGCTCTGCCCGATGGGGACGCGGCGCAGGTCGCCGGTGATCGCTTCCTGGAGGAGCGGCTGGGCCCGTTCGCCCCAGATGTAAAGGAGGCCGGTGTCGCTACGGTCAAAAAGGGCCACGCCTTCCTTGGCGGCCCGGAGTTCGCCCTCCGGGTCGCCGTAGTGTTCCGGCATCCTCCAGCCGTGGTGGTTGCACCAGGTGGCGCCCAGGCGCTCATGCTCGGCGCGGAGGGGGGTCTCCTGGGACCGGGGATAGGCCGGCAGGATGGCGTAGAAGGGGTAGCCGCGCTCCTCGACCTCCAGTTCGCGGGCCGTACAGGAGCGCTCCAGGTCGGCGACCTCCCGTTTGACCTCCTCGAGCAGTTCGAGATCGATCTTGCCCCGGCCCTGCAGGCCGGTGAGGCCGATGTAACTGAAGGCGTGGATGTTGGGCAGGACCCGACCAACGATTTCGGCAATACGTTCCATCTCCTGGGGGCCCATACCGCGCTGGGTGACCCAGGTGGTGCCGAAGCGCAGTCCGGAGGGATGGGCGGGGTTCTCGTCGCCGTAGATGGTGTTCTTGTTGACCGTGATGCCGCAGAGGTCCAGGATGCGCGAGGCGATCTCGCCGGTGAGGGGGTAGCCGGTGGGCGTTTTGACGCTGCGCAGGTCAATGAGGCACATATGGGAATCGGTGCCGCCGTAGGCCAGTTTGAAGCCCTGCCGGAGAAAGGCCTCGGCCAGGGCAGCGGCGTTCTCGATGATGCGTTTCTGCAGCTGGCGGAAAGCCTCGCTCTGGGCGATCTTGAAGCAGACGGCCTTGGCGGCGATGACGTGGATGTGCGGCCCGCCCTGTTCGCCGGGAAAGACGCCGACCTCGATCTGCTCGGCCAGGTCGGGGTCGGTGGTCAGGATACAGGCGCCGCGGGGGCCGCAAAGGGTCTTGTGGGTGGTGAAGGTGACAACGTGGGCGTGTCCGATGGGGGAGGGGAAGACGCCGGCCGCTACCAACCCGGCGGTGTGGGCGATGTCGGCCATGAAGATGGCCCCGACCTCATCGGCGATCTGGCGGAAGGCGGCCCAGTCCACGCTCCAGGGGTAGGCGCTGTAGCCGGCGATAATCAGTTGCGGGCGGTGCTCCAGCGCCAGTTTGCGGATTTCCTCGTAATCCAGTTTACCGGTGGCCGGGTTGGCCTCGTATGGCACCACCCGATAGAAGCGGCCGGAGCGGTTGACCGGGCTGCCGTGGGTGAGGTGGCCGCCGTGGGTGAGCGACATGCCCATCACGACATCGCCCGGCTGACAGAAGGCGTTGTAGACGGCGTTGTTGGCGGCGGCCCCGGAGAGGGGCTGGACGTTGGCGTAGATATGCTCGGCCGGCACCTGGGGTGTGGCAAAGGCTTCGGCACAGCGCTTCATCGCCAGCGCCTCGACGAAATCCACCAGTTCGGTGCCCTTGTAGTAGCGTCGGTCGGAGTAGCGGCGATGGTAGGCCAGTTCCTGCTTGAAGTTGAGGATTTCGTCGCGTTCGAAGCGGGTCATGCGCAGGGAGGGGTAGCCTTCGGCATAGATGTTGTTGTAGACGGAGGAGAGGGCCTCCCGGACGGCACGGGGGGCGATGCTCTCGGAAGCGATCATAATGAGTTTCCGCTGCTGGCGTTCTTCCTCCAGGCGAATCAGGAAATCGAGATCGGGGTCGAGAGAGGCCAGGTCTTCCTGGAAGAGGAAGCGGTCACGCCCGGCTGTAGACATTGCATAGCCTCCTTGGCGGTTTCCCGGCACGTTCTACCCTGAGCGTGCCCTCGATCGTTGTATCGGCCGGAAAATTTCTGCCGATACTATACCGCCCGTCGGTTTCTTTGTCAAACGGCCGGCCGGTGTTTGCCCTGATGGAGAAAGTGTGGTAAAATAGTACCCGATGGCCGGCACCGTTTTTGTATCCTGGAAAAAGGAGCAACGGCATGGGCTTTCGCAACGAGGCGAACCGGCGAACGGCCCGACAACTTCCGGCTGAATTCAGGTGCCTTTCCCTGAGGGCACCTGTTTTTGTTGAGATGACATAGCCGGCGTTTCCGGAAAAAGACAGGAGGTAGGCACCATGCAGGTCCTGGAATCGGGCATCGGCGAACTCTTGCAACCCTACAGCATGGAAGAATTCCGCGAGTGGAACCGCACCCAGAAGCCCAGGGGGTTTGTAGACAAGCGGATGAGCGAACAGGAAGCCATCGCCCGCTTCGTCCACGACGGCGATTACATCGGCAAAGAACTCTACGGCACCTGCCGGGCCCCGATGTCGCTCGCCCGCGAACTGGTGCGTCAGGGGAAGAAGCATCTGCGGGCCGTCGGGCAGGGCGTCCTGGAACTGGACCTGTGGGTGGCGGCCGGCCTGATCGACGCTATGGACATCACCTACCACGGCCTGGAGGTCTACGGAGTCTCCTCCGCCCTCCGTCGGGCGGCCGAGGGCGGGAAACTGAAACTGGCGGAGTGGAGCAACGGGGCCATCACCTGGCGGATGAAGGCGGCGGCCATGGGGGTACCCTTTATCCCCGTCAAGTCCATGCTCGGCTCCGACACCTTCCGCTACAGCGCGGCCAAGGTGGTGGAATGCCCCTTCACCGGGGAAAAGGTCTGCCTCCTGCCGGCCCTGGTGCTGGATGTGGCCCTCATCCACGTCCATCGGGCCGACCGCTACGGCAATGCCCAGATCGAGGGCATCTCCGGCTTTGCCTTCGAGATGGCCCGGGCGGCCAAGCGGGTGATCATCAGCGCCGAGGAGATCGTGGATACCGAGGAGATTCGGAAGTCCCCCGACCGCACCATCATCCCCTACTACCTCGTGGACGCCGTGGTGCACGCTCCCTTCGGCTCACACCCGGGGGAGATGGTCTATATGTACGAGCGCGACGAGGAGCATATCCGCGATTATGTGCAGGCTTCGCAGACGGAAGAAGGTATGAAGGCGTATATGGACCGCTATGTATACGGTATGAAGGATCATCAGGAGTACCTGGAACTTATCGGCGCGGAGCGGCTGGAATACCTCAAGCGCACCTGTGTCGGGAGGTAGAGGATGGAATACAACCGCACCGAACTGCTCATCTGCAGCGCGGCCCGGCTGATGGAGGACCATTGCACCGCTTTCATCGGCACGGGTATCCCGATGCTGGCGGCCTCGCTGGCCCAGAAACTCTATGCCCCCAACCTGGTCCCGGTCTTTGAGTTCGGCGGGACGGGGGCGCTCTTGGTGCGCCTGCCGCGGGCGGTGGGCGAATCGCGCACCTTCTACCGGGCGGTGGTCGCTTCCGGTATCTGCGACATCATCGAGACGGCCCAGCGTGGCTTTGTGGATTACGGCTTCTTGGGCGGGGCCCAGATCGACCCCTACGGCAACCTGAACTCGACCTATATCGGCGGGGATCACGATCACCCCAGGGTGAGGCTGCCGGGCAGCGGTGGAGGAAACGACGTGGGCAGCCATTGCTGGCGGACGATCATCCTCATGCAACATGAGAAGCGGCGTTTTCTCCCCAAGGTGGATTTCATCACCACGCCGGGGTATCTCACCGGGCCGGGGGCCCGGGAGGCGGCCGGTCTGCCCCGGGGAACCGGCCCCTACCGGGTGGTTACCAGTCTGGCCATCCTGGGCTTTCATCCGGAGAGCAAGCGGATGATGCTCCTCAAGGTCCAGCCCGGGGTGACGGTGGAGCAGGTGGTCGAGAATACCGGTTTTGAGTTGATCATCCCCGACCACGTGGAGGAGAACGATCCGCCGACCGAAGAGGAACTCCGGGTACTGCGCGAGGAAGTGGACCCGGAGCGAATTTATATCTAGAGGCCAGGGGCCCGCCAGGACGCTCCAGGATGCTCTGACCATGGCGCTCCCTCCTTCGATCTCTTTCGACCGGGCGGCTTCCTTTTACGACCGCACGCGGGGCTTTCCTCCCGGCATAGGGAAGCGCATCGTCGAGGCTATCGGCCTGCGGGCCGGCCTGCAGAGGGGGGAACGTTTGCTGGAACTGGGCGTGGGGACCGGCCGGCTGGCCCTTCCGCTGGCCGAAGAGGGGCTGGACGTCTACGGGGTGGACCTCTCCTGGAACATGCTGGAGGTCCTGCGGAAGAAAGACGCCGAGGGCCGGGTGCGCCCCATCCAGGGGGACATTGTCGCCTTGCCTTTTGCTTCGGCCTCCTTCGCCGCCGTCCTGATCGTGCATGTCCTGCACCTGGTGGGGGCCTGGCGTCGGGCCTTGGAGGAGGCGGTGCGCGTGCTCCGTCCGGGCGGAGTCCTGATCCTGGGCTGGGGAGAACGCGGTGAGAGCGGCCCGTCGTGGCAGGTGCGCAAGGCGTGGCGAGAAATCGTTGCCCGCCTCGGCGGGACAATCGAACGGCCCGGGGAGAGGGAAAGCGAGCGCATCGTCGCCGCGTTGGAGGGAATGGGCCTCCGACGCGAGGAGATCGGGGAAGCGGCCCGCTGGACGGTGCGCACTTCTCCGGCCGAGGCCGTGCAGACCATCGCCGAACGCATCTTTTCCGAGACCTGGTTCCTGCCGGACCCGATGCATCAGGCGGCCCTGGAGGAACTGCGGAGATGGGCCGGCCAACATTATGCCGACCCCGAGGCGACGATAGAGACGGAGGAGGTTTTCCGGCTTGCCATACTGCGCCGGCCTTTCACCTCCTGTCGGGCGGGGTGAGGGATAAGGAGAAAGACCATGGAAAACCTGGAACATCTTCTCCCCCACAGTATCCTGGCGATCCTGACCTTCTTGCTGGCCCTGGGACTGGAGCTCTTCCGCTTCCTTCGGCTACGGGCTTTCCATCTCGACCTGAAGTGGGGCGGTGGTCACCGTTATACTTATTACCTGGACTACTTGATCCTGACGGCCTGTCTGGGGCCCACAATAGCGGCCGCGCTCACCTACGGGCTAAGCATCCTCTGGGCATATTGCCTGGCGTTGCCTTCCCCCCTTGGGGCCTATATCGGGGGACTGTATCTGCTCTTGCTGGGGGGATGTATGGCCGGCCTGCTCTTTTCCGTCCTGCACAAGGTCCGGGAGGAGATCAGGGAGATCGTCGGGCCGCTGCTCATACTCACCGCTTTGGCGGTGGTCTGTTTTTTCGTTGAGCCGCTGCGCTGGATCTGGGGTGGGAGCCTGGTCGGCCTGTTCACCAGCGCGGTGGGCCAGAAGGTGCGCTTTACCGGCTGGCAGGATCTGGTGGAGTGGGTGCGTGGGTCGTCCGAAGAGGCCTCTTCCCCCGGGTCCGCGGTGCAGCGCCTGGCAGAACGCCTCTACCGACCTCGCCGTATCCGCATCATCGTTCTGACCGAGACGGAGGGATACCTCGCCCGTTCCGGGGAAGGCCAGGTGGAGGTGGAAGAGAACCCGGTTGCTCCCGAGGAAAGGGCAGGCCGGTTCATCCTGGACGCCGGCCGACTGGAGGCCCTGGTGGAGGCGGTGCAGAAGGTGGAAGAGCGGGCCGATCTGCTGGGGGAGATTCTACCCCTGATCGCCGAGAACGTGGAAAAGATCGCCGCGTATAAAAGGGGGGTCGAACAACGGGGGGAAGGAGAGCACGAGCAGCAAAGGCGAGAGGTCGAGGAATTTATTCGCCGTGAGGTATTTGAGGCAAGCGGGTTCGGAGAGCGGATGCGCTCTTTACTGTACTCGCACTATGACCTACCCGGGGAGGAGGTGCGTGTTTCGATCAGCCGGGTGCCTCGGGTGCGCCTGGTGCCGCTCCTTTCCTGGGCAGAATACTTTGGGCTTTTTCTGGGGAAGGTGTCTACGGCCGAACCTTCCCGGAAGAAAGGGTGAGGAAGATAATGCGCCTTCGTGCCATGCTTCGTGCCCTACGCCTCATCGGCCCCCGGGAGGCCCTGCGGGCCATCGGCTATACCCTCTTCCGCGACCGGCTGGACTTTCGCCTTCCTCGGGCCGGCCCCTTTATTCCTCCGGGAGACCTTTGGGAGGCCACACCGGCTCCTGGCGGAGGTTGCTTCCGCTTCGCCCGTGCCCAACTGGAGGTCCATTTCCTGGCCTCCGACCTGGTCCGCGTTACCTGGGGAGGTGGCCTCCTCCCCGTTCCCTATGCCATTGCCCGCAGCGATTGGCCTCCGGTTGAAACTTCCTGGCGTCAGGCCGGCGATGGCTATGCTCTGGCCAGCAGTGAACTGGAGGTCGTTGTGGAAGCCGACGGCGGGCTGATCTTTCGAGACCCGGCCGGCCGGACCCTGCGCCGAGATTTCCCGCCTCGCCGCCGGCGACGGGAATGGGTGCACTGGACCGACCTCCGTCCGGAGGAACACCTTTACGGCCTGGGGGAACGCGCCGCTCCCCTCAATCTGCGCGGAGGAACGTACTGTATGTGGAATAGCGACCCGCTGGGCCTTGGCGGTCCGGGCGTGGACCCCCTCTACCTGGGCATCCCGGTCTACCTGGGGTTGCATCAGGAGGGGAGTTCTCTGCTCTTTTATGAAAACTCCTACCGCGCCGTCTTCCGCTTCAAGGACCTGGCCCGGGCCTATTTCCCCGGCGGCAGCCTGCGCTACTACTTTATCCCCGGTCCGCCGGAGCGGGCACTCCGGCGCTACGGCGAACTTACCGGCCGGCCGCCCCTCCCTCCCCGCTGGGCCTTGGGTTACCACCAGTCCCGCTGGGGCTACCGCGAGCAGGCGGAGGTACGGGACCTCCTGAAAAAATTCATCGCCCACGACCTTCCGCTGAGCGCCATCCACCTGGATATTGATTATATGGACGGCTTCCGGGTCTTTACTGTGGACCCAAGGCGTTTTCCCGACCTGCCGGCCATGGCCCGGGAACTGGGCGAGCATGAGGTCCGCCTCGTGGTTATCCTGAACCCCGGGGTCAAACGCGACCCGGATTGCAACCTTTTCCGTGAGGGCCTGGAATCCGGCTTCTTCTGCACCCTGCCCAACGGGAAGGTGCTCTATGCCCTGGTCTGGCCGGGATGGTGTGCCTTCCCCGATTTCACCGACCCCGTTGTCCGGGCCTGGTGGGGGAAACAGTACCTGTGCCTTCTCGAATCGGGCATCGCCGGCTTCTGGCACGACATGAACGAGCCTTCCGTCCGCACCGACTGGGGAGACGCCACCTTTCCTCTGCTCACCCGGCACGCGATGGAGGGGCGGGGCGGAAACCACCGCGAGGCCCACAACCTCTACGGCCTTTTGATGAACCGGGCGGGCTGGGAGGGGCTGCGGCAGCACCGGCCGGAACGGCGTCCCTTCCTTCTGTCGCGTTCCGGCTGGGCCGGCCTCCAGCGCTACGCCTGGAACTGGACCGGCGATACCGAAAGTACCTGGGAAGCCCTACGGCAGACGATTCCCACCGTCCTGGGGCTGGGTCTTTCGGGCATCCCCTACACCGGCCCCGACATCGGCGGTTTCGGCGGCCATCCCTCGGCCGAACTTTTCGTCCGCTGGTTCCAGATGGCGACTTTCCTCCCCTTTTTCCGCACTCACTCGGCCTGGGATGTGCCGCCCCGCGAGCCCTGGACCTGGGGCGAGCCGGCCCTGAGCATTGTCCGGCAGTTTTTGCGCCTGCGCTACCGCCTTCTGCCCTACCTCTATACCCTGGCCTGGGAAGCCTCCCAAACCGGCCACCCCCTCGTGCGTCCCTTGTTCTGGCCCGACGGTCGGGACCCCGCCCTCTGGGACGCGCAGGATGCTTTCTTCCTGGGGGAAGCGCTCCTGGTGGCCCCGGTCCTGGAAAAGGGGGCCCGTTCGCGTCGGGTGACCTTGCCCCGGGGACGTTGGTATGACTTCTGGGAGGACGCTGCATACGAGGGACCGGGGACGGTTTCCCTCACCGCTCCCCTGGAGCGTATCCCGCTTCTGGTACGGGCCGGGAGCATCCTGCCGATGGAGGAGGAGGGCCGGCTGACCCTGCACCTTTACCCACCGACAGAAGGCGAGGGCGGCGGCCTCCTCTACAGCGACGCCGGCGACGGTTACGGCCCCTGGCGGCTGGAGCGCTTCCGTCTGCGCCGCGCCGGGGATGTGCTGGAGATGGCCTGGGAGACCGAGGGGGATTACCCCTTCCCCTGGACGGGACTGCGCCTCTTTCTCCACGGAATTCGGGCCGGTAACCTCCGCATAGACGGGCGCGAGTATGGCGCCGTCCGGGAGGCCGTGGAGACGGTTCCCTTCTGCCTTTTGCGCCTGGAGGGGGCGGAGTTCGGCGATGGCGGTAGGTAGCCTGATGATAGAGTCCTCCCCGCATCGCCGTTACAACCCGCTATCGGGAGAGTGGGTGCTGGTATCCCCGGAGCGGCTGCAGCGGCCCTGGCTGGGGCTGGAAGAGGCCCCTTCGGTGGAGACTCGCCCGGCCTATGACCCCACCTGTTACCTCTGTCCGGGCAACGAGCGGGTCGGCGGACGGCGCAACCCTTCCTACGAGCATACCTTCGTTTTCGATAACGACTTTCCCGCTCTCCGGCCTGCGTCTCCCTCGGGGCGCTCCGCACCTCATCCCCTTTTCCGGTCCATCCGGGAATCGGGCCTTTGCCGAGTCATCTGCTTTTCCCCGCGGCACGACCTCACCCTGGCCGAGATGTCGCCGGAGGAGATTCGCCGTGTGGTGGATGTCTGGGCCGAGCAAGTGGAAGAACTGGGGCGCCGCTTCCGCTGGGTGCAGCTCTTCGAGAACAAGGGTGACCTGATGGGTTGCTCCAACCCGCATCCGCACGGCCAGGTCTGGGCTACGCGCACTCTGCCCACCGAGCCGGCCCGTGAGGACCGCCGGCAGCGGGCCTACTGGCAAAAGCACGGCCGGCTGCTCCTTCTGGACTATGCCGAGGCGGAGGAAAAGGCCGGGGAGCGTCTGGTCCTGGAAAACGAGCATTGGCTGGTCCTGGTTCCCTTCTGGGCGGTCTGGCCTTTTGAAACGCTCCTCCTCCCCCGTCGCCACATCCGGCACCTCCCCGACCTGGAGGAGGACGAACGGGAGGCGTTGGCTTCGATTCTCAAGGGTCTCTTGGTCCGCTACGATAACCTTTTCCATACTTCTTTTCCCTATTCGATGGGCTGGCACGGTGCCCCGACCGGCCGGGGAGATGTTTCTCACGGGCAACTCCATGCCCATTTCTACCCGCCGCTCCTGCGTTCGGCCACGGTGAAAAAGTTTCTGGTCGGCTACGAGATGTTGGCAGAACCCCAGCGCGACCTGACGCCGGAGGAGGCGGCCGAACGGCTGCGTGCGCTGCCCATCGCCTCCCCCTCTCTATCTTCCTTTTCCTTTCCCCCATCGGGAGAGAGGGGCCACGGCTGAGCATGGCACGGACGAATTTCCCCAGCCGGTTGGAAGAGACTTTCCGGCAGCATTTTGGCACCCTGCCGGAGGTCGTGGCTTTTGCCCCCGGTCGGGTCAACCTGATCGGCGAGCACACCGACTACAACGAGGGCTGGGTCCTGCCGGCCGCGCTGGACCTGGGGACGCTGGTCGCCGCCCGGAGGCGACAGAACGGCCGGTTGCGGGTTGTGGCGCTGCGCCTGGCAGCGGCCGACGACGTGGCCCTGGCGGAACTGCGTCCCCCGGGCGGTCCACGCTGGGGCCGTTACGTCCGGGGAGTAGCGGCGCTCCTTCTGGAGGCCGGCTGCGCCATCTCCGGGGCCGACCTCTTGATCGACAGCGACCTGCCACTGGAAGCCGGCCTCTCCTCTTCGGCCTCGTTGGAACTGGGGGTAGCGCTGGCCCTGACGGCACTCGCAGGCTGCGCCGTCGAGCGCCGGGCACTGGCCCTCCTCTGTCGGCAGGCCGAAAACGAGTTCGCCGGCGTGCCGTGCGGCATCATGGACCAGATGGCGGTGGCCTTGGGGAAGGCCGGATGTGCCTTGCTCCTGGACTGTCGCACGCTGGCGGTCGAGCCTGTGCCGATCCCGCCGGAAGTGCGCTTCCTTATCCTGGATAGCGGAGTGCCCCGTTCCCTGGCTGCTTCGGCTTACCGAGCGCGGCGGGCCGAGTGCGAGGAGGGGGTGCGACTGTTGCAGAGGGCGTATCCCCAGGTACAAGCCCTGCGCGACGTTACCCCGGAGATGCTGGCCGAGGTGGAGGATATTCCGGAGACACTCCGGCGGAGGGCTCGGCATGTGGTAGGCGAGAACCGACGGGTGCTGGAAAGCGTCTCCGCGCTCCATGCCGGCAACCTGGAAGCGTTCGGCCGGATGATGGATGCCTCGCACGCAAGTCTGCGCGACGACTTTGAGGTCAGCGGGCCGGAACTGAACCTCCTGGTCGGGATCGCCCGCCGGATGCCGGGTGTTTTCGGGGCGCGGCTGACCGGAGCCGGCTTTGGCGGCTGTGCCATCGCCCTGATCCGCACAGAGCAGGCCGGGCCGGTTGCCGACGCCGTTCTGGAGGAATCTCGAAAGCAGGGTGGGCGCGAAGGGCGGGCCTGGGTCTGTGTGCCGGCCGAGGGGGCTTTCCTGTTATAGCAGAGAGGTTCGCTCGCCTCAGGGTGTCCATCTCACCTGCAACATCGGGATACCCTGGTAGAACTACCCGGGCGAGGCCCTCGCCTCTTCCGGAGAAATATTCGGGTATGGCGATGAGCAACCTTCTTCCCGTTTTCGTCCAAGTGATCCTCCCGCTGGCGCTGGTCTGGGGCGCGGGCTTCCTGGGGCGCCGTCTGCTCCGGCTGGACCCCCGGCCGTTTTCGCGGGCCGGCCTCTATCTCTTGACGCCGGCGGTGATCTTTACCACTCTGATGGAAGCCGAGATCACCCTCCAGGAGAGCGGACGCATCCTTTTCCTCGTCCTGCTGCTGGCCGTCCTTCTAGGGCTTTTGGGCCGGCTGCAACTCTACTTCTTGCGCCTTTCCCCCGACGAGGGCAGCGCCTTTCTCCTTTCAGCCATCTTCATCAACTCGGTAAACTATGGCTTTCCGGCCACGTTGCTGGCGTTGGGGTCGGAGGGGCTGGAACGGGCGGCGGTTTTTGCCGTGGGACATGCCTTTCTGGTCAATACGGCCGGTGCCTATATCGCCGCCCGGGGGCGGGCCGGAAGCATCCGGGAAACGCTCGTGCAGGTAGCACGCATTCCCATGCTCTATGCGGTGGCGCTGGCGGTACTGCTTCGGCTGGCCGGCATTTCCTTCAATGGTACATTTCTCCTGTGGGGCATCGAGATCCCGCTTCTCCCCAGCCTTTACCAGGCGGTGAAACTCCTTTCCCAGGCAGCCATCCCCGTCTTTATGCTGGTCCTGGGGATGCAACTCGGCATCGAGGATGCCGATCCGTTTCCCCGTCGCCTCTACCTTCCCCTCTTCCTGGCCGGCCTGACCCGTTTGGTCCTTTCCCCCCTCCTGGCCTGGGGGCTGATCCTCCTCCTGGGGCTGGAAGGGATGGCGGCCCGGGCCTCTATCCTGGAGGCAGCCATGCCCACCGCCGTGATCACGGTCATCCTGGCCACCGAGTTCGACACCCAGCCACGATTGGTCTCCCGGGTGGTGCTCTGGACGACCCTCTTCAGCATGGCCACGCTCACCCTGCTCTTGAGTCTGTGGCGTTAGCGGAAATGCGGGACCAATTCGGCGAGAGCGGCTCAACAGGGATGGCTCGGCGAGGCCTTTTTCCCAGGCAAACCTGGCTTGCCTTTTTCCCCCACCCATCGTATAATACCCCTGCCATTGACAGAACGGCTTGCCGAAGCCGTTCCCCGGCCGGTCTTACTCCCGGTCATGTCGGCTACCTGCAGGTAGAGGCACCTCCGGTGGGTTCCACCGGGAAGCGCTTTCGATGCTCAGACATCGGGTGCGTTCGGGATAGACAAGGAGGTCAGAATATTGAGCAGGGCCGGAGCCGGGCCGCTGTACCCTTCTGCGCGGGAACATTCAGAAGGAGGCATGGGCATGACCGTTCAGTATCGCGGGAAGTCTTGTAGAAAATCATCCGGTATCTGAACCTTGAAACCCGAGAGGTGTGCAGTGAACCGTCTTCGTCTGCTCCTTTCCCTTCTCTCGCTGGCCGGCCTCTTCCTGGGCCTGATCCCCGGTGCTCTGGGGGCACCGGAGGTGGGCACGGGCGATATGGGGCCGGCCGGCCCGGTGGTCGTGCGCTTTTACTTTGCCGACCGCGACGCCCTCGGCGCCGTCGCTGGCGAACTTGACCTCTGGGAGGTTCACCACGACCGGGGCTATGCCGTCGCCGCCGTCTCCCCGGAAGAATTCCTCTGGCTGCAGGGACTGGGCTACCGCCTGGAAATTGACCAGGAGCGGACGGCCCTTCTGAGCCGGCGCAACGAGCCGCTTCCCGGTCAGGTCGATGGTATCCCCGGCTATCCATGCTACCGCACCGTCGAGGAAACCTACACCAGTATGAGCAGCCTGGCCACGAACTATCCAAGCCTGGCCGAACTCTATGACATCGGCGATTCCTGGGAAAAGGTGATGCCCGGTGGGGCGGACGGCTATGATATCTACGCCCTGCGCATCACCAACGAGAACATCACCCCCATAGACACCAAGCCAACCTTTTTCCTCATGGCCGAGATCCACGCCCGCGAATACACCACCGCCGAGACGGCCATGCGCTTTGCCGAGTACCTCCTGCAGAACTATGGCACGAACCCCGAGATCACCTTCTTCGTGGACTATTACCGCATCTACGTCGTCCCGATGACCAATCCCGACGGGCGCAAGCTCGCCGAGCAAGGACAGTTGTGGCGCAAGAACACCGACAACGATGACGGCTGCAATGACCCCTTCTCCTGGGGTACCGATCTAAACCGCAACCACTCCTTCAAGTGGGGCTGCTGCGGCGGCTCCAGCGGCAATCCTTGCAGTGCAATATACCGTGGCCCCTCGCCGGCCTCCGAGCCGGAGACCCAGGCCATCCAGAGCACCGTGCTCGGCCTTTTCCCCGACCAGCGCGGTCCGGGGGATAACGACCCCGCTCCGGCCGATGCCACCGGCATCCTGATCACCCTGCACTCCTACAGCGAACTCGTGCTCTGGCCCTGGGGATGGACGTATGGGGGAGCCCCCAATGAGACCCAGTTGCAGACCATCGGGCGGAAACTGGCCTGGTACAACAACTATACTCCCCAGCAATCGAGCGACCTCTATATCACCGATGGCACCACCGATGACTGGTCCTACGGCGAACTGGGCATTGCCTCTTTCACCTTCGAACTGGGCACGGCCTTTTTCCAGTCCTGCTCGACCTTTGAGAACACCATCTGGCCGAACAACCGGCCGGCCCTCCTCTACGCCTTTACGGTGGCTAAAACGCCCTATATGACCGCCTACGGCCCCGATTCGCTGAACGCGGCCACAAACCCGCCTTCTGTCCCCCGGGGACAACCAGTGCAACTGACGGCCACGATCAACGATACCCGCCGACGCTACGACCCGGCCCAGAACATCGCTGCCGCCGAGTACTTTGTCCTGCCGCTGCACGGAAGCACCCCGCCGGGCGACCCCGGCACCGGTATCCCGATGGCTCCCCAGGACGGCTCCTGGAACTCTTCCATCGAGAACGTCATCGCCACGGTGGATACCTCGGGGTTGACCCCAGGCGATTACATCATCGCCCTGCGCGGCAAGGATGCGCAGAACAATTGGGGGCCCTTTACCGCCGTCTTCCTCACCGTAACCCCTCCGCTCCAATGCGAGCCGGTGGAAATCCTGGGCGTCTATACCTCCACCGCCGGCTGCACCGTCTCCTTCTCTGCCGAACTGAGCGGCACCGCCCCCTTTGCCTATGCCTGGGATTTCGGCCCCTTCGGCTCCTCTTCCCAACCTAGCCCGACGGTGAACTTGACGCCCGGCACCCACCCCTACTCGCTCACCGTCAGCAACTGCAGTGGGCAACACACCGACACCTTCAGCGGTGTGGTCACTGTGGACTGCTGCGTCCCGCCGGAGAACGCCTCCTTTGTCTATGCCCCTGCTCTGCCGGTGGCCGGGGAGCCCACCGTCTTCACCGGCACGGCCGAGAGCAACCGGCCCCTTTCCTTCACCTGGTCCTTTGGCGACGGGCAGTACGGGAGCGGCAACCCGGTCGGTCACACCTATGGTGCCGGGGGGGACTACACGGTGCGGATGACGACGACGAGCGAGTGTGGCTCGACCACGGCCCAGGAGACGGTGGGCGTCTGCGGGCCGGCCTCCAACGCTTCCTTCACCTGGACGCCGATGACACCGACGGAGGGGCAGTGGGTGTACTTCCACGGTCAAGGTGTCGGAACGCCGCCCCTTTCCTATACCTGGGACTTTGGGGACGGCGGGCGTGGGAGCGGCGCTAATGTCTCCCACCGCTACAACGAGGCGGGGGAGTACACGGTGGTGATGACCCTGACCAACGCCTGCGGCCGGCAGGTGGTCTCGCACGTCCTTGTGGTTGTTCCGGTGCAGCCGCCGTGCGATCCGGTGCATGATGCGGCCTTTACCTGGGAGCCGGCCTTCCCCTACGCCGGGGAGGTGGTGACCTTTACCGGGGGGGCGGCCGGGGATGCGCCGATTACCTACACGTGGGATCTGGGTGATGGGACCGATGCGGAGGGTGCGGTGGTTGCCCACACCTACGCCACCAGCGGCACCTACACCGTGGTGATGACGGCGACCAACTGTGGGACGCGCACCGCCGTGGTGAGCCACACGGTCCAGGTGCTCGCCCCGGGGGTCTGCATCCCGGCCCATCATGCCGTCATTTCCTTCGCACCGGATACCCCCCTGATCTTCCGGCCCGTCCTCTTCACCGCCACGGTTTCCGGGGATGCGCCCTTCACCTGCACCTGGTCCTTTGGCGATGGGGGGGGCTCCTCCGGTTTTCCCACGGCCACCCATGCCTACGGGCTGCCCGGGGCGTACACCGTGGCCGTGACCGTGACCAACTGCGGCGGGAGCGGCCTGGCTACGGCCTCCCGAATCCTGGAGGTTGGAGCCTATCGCATCTATCTGCCGATCGTGTTGCGTTCGCAGTGATGGTGGGCGACCCCAAGGGTCGTCCCCAGGTGGATAGGTAGGGGCAACCGTATAGGCGACCCCATGCCGGATGTATCGCAGGTCGGGGTAACCTTTGTGATTACCCCGAAGGGTTGCCTGTACGGTTGCCCCAGAGGAATCCGATGGATCGCCGGGATACCTCTACCACACCCATTCCATTGGCGACAGGGCAGGAGACCCTGGAGCGGATGCGGAAAGAGGAAGAGACGCTGGCCGCTGATCCGGCCTGCCGGGAACTCTTGAAGCGTCTGGCAGCCCATTCTTCCCCGAATGCCCTGGAGCGGGTGCGGCGGGCCTATGTCCTGGCCAGGTTGGCCCACGAAGGCCAGCGCCGTATCTCCGGCGAAGCATACTTCGAGCATCCTCTGGCGGTGGCCCGTATCCTTCTGGATATGGAGTTGTTGGATGCCGAGGCGGTGGCGGCCGCCCTCCTCCACGATGTCGTCGAAGATACGGGGATCCCTCTGGAGGAGATTGTCCGACAGTTCGGCCCGGAAGTCGGGGGCCTGGTGGACGGTGTGACCAAGATCACCCGCCTGGAGGAAAAGCCGCTGCCTGACGACCAAGCCTATAACCTGCGCAAGGTCTTCCTGGCCATGAGCCAGGACCTGCGAGTAATCCTTCTGAAACTTGCCGACCGGCTGCATAACATGCGCACCATGGAGGTGATGCCGGAGGAGACCAGGCGGAAGAAAGCCGAAGAGACGATGGAGATTTACGCCCCGCTGGCCCACCGCCTGGGCATATGGCCGGTCAAGACCGAACTGGAGGACCTGGCCTTTCGCTATTTGAACCCCCAGGCCTACCAGGAGATCGTCCGAGGGCTGAAGAGCCGCCGGCCGGCCCGGGAGCGCACCCTGCGCGAAGTGGTGCAGACCCTTCGCAAGGCCCTGCAGGAGTTCGGTGTAGAAGCAGAAATCCAGCAGCGGGTCAAGGGGATCTATTCCACCTATTCCAAGATGGAGCGCCGGGGACAGAGCCTGGAGCGCATCTATGATATTCTGGCCGTGCGGATCATCGTCTCCGAAATCCGCGACTGCTACACGGCGCTGGGGGTGGTTCATAACCTTTGGCGACCGATTCCCGGCCAATTCAACGATTATATCGCCACCCCAAAGGAGGGCATCTACCGCTCGCTTCACACTACGGTACTCTACGAGGGCTACAAGGGCACACAACCGCTGGAGGTGCAGATTCGCACCTGGGAGATGCACCGGGAAGCCGAATACGGCATCGCCGCCCACTGGCGTTACAAGGAAGGCGGGCGGACAGACCGCTCTTTTGAGGAAAAACTGGCCTGGCTGCGGGAGACATTGGCCTGGCGGCAGGAGGTAAGCGATGACCGGGAGTATGTGGAGACGGTCCGGACGGAGGTCTTTCAGAATCGGGTTTACGTCTTTACCCCGAAAGGAGATATCAAGGACCTGCCGGCCGGGGCCACTCCCCTGGACTTTGCCTACAGCATCCACAGTGAGGTGGGCCATCGCTGCATCGGAGCGCGGGTCAACGGCCGCTGGGTGCCGCTGGGCTATCGCCTCAAGACAGGCGACGTCGTGGAAATCCTTACCGCCAGGGGGGAAAAGGGTCCCAGTCAGGACTGGCTCAACCTGGTCGTTTCCCCTTCGGCCCGCGCCCACATCCGCCGCTGGTTCAAGCGGCGGGAACAGGAGGAAAACATCGCCCGGGGGCGGGAGATGCTGGAGCGGGAGTTCCGCCGGCTGGCCATAGAACTGGACTTCAAAGACCTGACCCAGCGCCTCGGCTACGCCCAGGCTGACGATATGCTGGCCGCTATCGGCTACGGCGATCTAAGCATCCAGCAGGTACTTGCCAAACTGCCCCCGCCGCAGGATGCGGTGCGGGTCCTGCCTCCTCCGCCGGCCGTGCCGCCGGCCCCGGCCCGCCCGGGCATCCGTGTCTGCGGGGAAAGCGGCCTCCTCACCCGACTGGCCCGTTGCTGCCAGCCGGTGCCCGGCGACCCCATCGTCGGATACATCACCCGCGGGCGAGGTATCACCATTCACCGTGCCGACTGTCGGAATATCCATCTGGCCGAAGGAGAGCGCCTGATCGAAGTGGACTGGGGGCCGGACAGAGACCAGCAACGTTACCCGGTGCAGGTACACATCGAGGCGCTGGATCGGGTGGGCCTGCTGCGGGACATCTCCACCCTGGTAGCCGACCGTAGGGTCAATATGGCCTCGGTGCGGGTGGATCGAGAGGAGGGGGGTGCGGTCTCCTTCCACCTGGTTCTGGAGGTTACCAGCCTGGACGAACTAAGTACGCTCCTTTCCCGGCTAAACCAGATTCCCAACGTACTGGGGGTCTGGCGGGAAGCCAACGGGGAGACAGGAGGAAAGCGTTAGGACATGTATTGTTTGCAACTGCAAGAAGTGGGCAAACGCTATGGCCGGCTATGCGTTTTCCGGGGCCTCACGGCCGAGGTAAAAAGCGGCCAGGTGCTAGCCGTGGCCGGCCGCAACGGCTCCGGCAAATCCACCTTGCTGCGCATCATCGCCGGCCTGACCCGACCCACCTGGGGACAGGTGCTCCTCTCCCAGGATGGTCGGGTTCTTTCTCCCGAAGAACGCCGCCGGCAGACCGGTCTGGTAGCGGTGGACGTATCCCTGTATGGCGAACTGACCGGCTGGGAAAACCTTTCCTTCTTCGCCCGCCTGCACGGACGGATTCTGGCGTCGGAGGAGGGGGAAAGGTTCTTGAGAGAGGTGGGGTTAGCCGGCAGAGGGGACGACCCGGTGCAGAACTATTCCTCGGGGATGCACCAGCGACTCAAGTATGCCTGCGCCCTGTTGCACCGGCCGGGACTGCTCCTCCTCGATGAGCCCGGTGCCAACCTGGATGAGGCCGGCCGGGCCATCGTGGAGGAGGTCATCGCCCGGCAGCGCCGGCACGGCCTGGTCGTGCTGGCCACGAACGATCCCCGCGAGGTGGCCTATGGGGATGTCGTGCTACGCCTGGGGGAAGAGGGATGAGGGAAGGCTGGACCCGCCTTCTGGCGGCATGGGCCATTTGCACCAAGGACCTGCGGGCCGAGTTCCGTACCCGCTATGCCCTGAGCGCCATTGGCCTCTTTGCCCTAACCACCCTGACGGTGGTGAGCTTCTCCTTGGGTCCTTTTGGGCTAAGCCGGGACCTCCTGGGAGCACTCCTGTGGGTGGTGCTATTTTTCTCGGCCATGGCCGGCCTTTCCCGGTCCTTCGTCCACGAAGAAGAGGCCCATACGGCCCCGGCGCTGCGGCTGGCCGCTCCGCCGGACGCAGTGTACCTGGGCAAGTTCCTCTTCAACCTCTTCCTCCTCCTGGCGCTGGAGGCCGTGGTGCTCCCCCTCTTCATCGTCCTGATGGGGCTGGAGATAGGCAATCCGGGGGCCTTTTCCCTCGTCCTGGTGCTGGGAGACCTGGGACTGGCCGGAGTGACCACCGTGGTGGCGGCTATGGTGGCCCAGGCCGGTGCCCGCAGCGCGCTTTTTACCGTGCTCTCTTTTCCTCTCCTTCTGCCACTCCTGGTGAGCAGCATCGAGGGGACACGTCTGGCGCTCCAGGGGACCGGGTTGGGTGCCGTCTGGCCGTCCCTGCAGGCGTTGCTGGCCTATGCCATAGCCCTGTTCACGGCCTCGCTGATGCTTTTTCCGCTGATCTGGACCGAGCGTTGAACATGGGATCCGGTGGAGGTGTGGTGTGAAAAAATTTCTGACCGCCACAGTGCGTTTCTGGGTGAAGGGAAAAGGGCCTTTGGACCTGGCACCCGGCAAGGTGGTTCTGGGGATATGGATGACAGCGGTGATCCTGGCCGCTTTCCTCCTGGAAGCCCGGCGGCTCGGTGCCCTGGGGCAAGGGGCTCGCGTCATCTTCTTCCATATCCCGGTGGCCTGGGTGACGGTGATCGCCTTTCTCCTCTCCTCCGTTCACAGCGTCCTCTATCTGGCAAAACGGAGGCGGGTCAATGACCGGCGGGCGGCGAGCGCGGCCGGCCTGGGTCTCGTCTTCTGTCTGTTGGCCACGCTTTCCGGATCGATCTTTGCCCGCATCACCTGGGGAGCGTTCTGGAACTGGGACCCCCGGCAGACTACTGTCTTCTTCCTGCTCCTCTTCTATGCGGCCTACTTTGCCCTGCGGGTGGCAGTGGCCGATGAGGAGTCCCGGTCCACGCTCAGCGCAGCCTACAATGTGCTGGGACTGGTGGTTGTGCCTTTTCTGGTCTTTGTCGCGCCGCGCCTTTCGGCGCTGGCCGGGCTACATCCGGAACCGATCATCAATGTGCAGGGCCGACTGGATATGGATCCGGCCGCTCTGGGGATATTCCTGGCCGCACTGCTTGGTTTCACGGGCATTTTCTTCTGGGCTTATGACCTGAACAATCGAGCAATGGACCTGGAGGAACATCGTCTGGAACAGGAGGTCGAACATGGGTAGTGGTTTGCTGGTCAGCGAAGGCGTGGCCCTGTACGTGGTGCTGGCCGTGGCCCTGGTGGTCTGGCTGGGCCTCTTTGCCTACCTATGGTTTCTGGACCGGCGGCTGCGCCGGCTGGAGCAGGAAGTCCGACGTGGGAGGACAGGGAGAGGATAGGCTCTTTCGGTACTTGACAGAACCCGCGACAGGGTTATAATATTCGGCGAAAGCGACCTTAAAGCGGGGAAAAGCGATGCGTATAGCCGACCTTGAACGCTACGGGCGCACCCTGGCCGAACGGCTTCTCGGCAGACCCCTGCTTCGTCTCGGCCTTTCGCCTATGGCCTTGACCCTGGGTGGGGTTGTGCTCAACGCCGGCGCCGCAGCTTTACTGGCCCTGGGCCACCTGCCCTGGGCCGGCGGGGTCATCCTCCTGGCCGCCCTTTGCGATGCCGCCGACGGCATTCTGGCCCGCCTGACTAACCGCCAGAGCCGTCTGGGTGCCTTTTTAGATTCCTCCCTGGATCGCTACTCCGAAATGCTCATCGGCCTGGGCCTCTTCCTCTACCTCCTGCACCGGGAGCGCTGGGAAGACCTCCTGTTGCTCTTTCTCTTCCTCTCCGGATCGCTTGTCTTCAGTTACATCCGCGCCCGAGCCGAGGCCGAGGGTTTCCAGAACCATCCCGGACTCTTTATCCGCTCCATGCGTATCGCCGTCCTCACCGTTGGCCTATGGAGTGGAGGGCTATCCATCGCCCTTTGGGTACTGGCGGTCGGTGTGCAACTGAGTGCCCCCCACCGACTCCTGGGCGTGTGCCTGGAGGCCTGGGAGAAATCTCCACCGGAAACACGCCTTACCTGGCCGCGTTGGCTTCAGGAATGGGCCACCCGGAGAGCGCTCCATAACCAGCCCGGCAGCCGTCCGCCACTGTGAAATCCGGAACGTATCCTCTTGAACCGGCTTCAGATCGCCGACAGCACGGGAAACTTGTTCTGCGGCAGGCCGAAGCATCGGTCCTTTCCGGACCGGGGGTGCCTATCGAATCTACCTGCCGCCAATGCTGAAATCTTTCTCAAGGAGGGCAAACCGATGAGAACCTGCCGTATGTTTCTGCCTATCTCTTTTCTGTGGCTCCTTGCGCTTCTTGTCGCCTGCGGGGGCCCGCAGCCCACGCCCACCACGGCCGTCGAGGGAACCCGGCCGGCCTCTCCCGTCGTGCCGCCTCCATTCCCTACGCAGACACCGCCACCTCCCCAGCCGCCCCTACCTACCCCACTGCCGACCGAGCCGGCCCTGGCCACGCCCGGCGCCGTCCCCGACCTTTCCACGGCCTACGAGCGCATCAAGACCCTGCCCGGCTTCCGCTACGAGGGCATCCTGAAAGGCCGGATCACCGGAGAGTCTCCTACGTACCTCCGTTATGTCGAGGAGGTGGACGCCCAAGGCAACTTCCACCTCTTGGTCTATGAGGAGGAAGGCGGTTTACCTATCCTGGACCTGTACTATGTGCAAAAGCACCTCTACCTCGGCAGCGAGGGCACCTATATAGACATCGGCGTCCAGGAAGAGGGCCAGGTGACCGCTTTCTACGAGACATATATGATCCCCTTTACGCTGGCCTTTCTGGGGGCCTCCGATCTGGAAGTCGTGGGCCAGGAGACGGTGAACGGCCTGCTCACCACCAAGTATCGGGCCAGTTTCGACCGGTGGGTACAGTCCTACCTCCAACTTCAGGCCGATGTTTCCTACACGGCCGAAGGCTACATCTGGGTCTCTGAGCAGTATGGGGCCATCGTGAAAAGTTGGATCCGTGCTGCCTGGAGCGCCGAGGGCAAGGAGGGCGAATACGAGGCCGAAACCGAGATTTCTCAGGTGGGACAGATCGCCCCGATCGCTCCGCCCCGATAAGGCTGCCGCTCCCACAACAAGGCCGGCGCTCTCGTATGACAACCATTCTCACCGCCCGCAACCTGAGCAAACGCTATGGGGCCGTGGAAATCTTCCGCTGAGGGCGCGATCCTCCTGGTTTCCCACGATCGGGCGCTCATAGATGCCCGGACCACCCCGGTTTGGGCCGTCTCCGGGGATCGGCCGGTCGTCTTTCCTGGTAAGTATAGCGAGTATCCGGCCTGGCGTGAAAGCCGGCCGGCCGAGCCGATGGCCGAGGCCGGAGTATTCCGTTCCAGGCGGGCGAGGGAAAAGAGGAAACCCCCGACGGTCCCGGCGCAGAAACGGAAGAAACGGGAGGAAGCGGCCCGGCTACAGGCTCTGGAGGAGGAAGTTGCCCGCCTGGAAGAAGAGAAGGTGGCCCCGATGGAGGAGACGGAGCGGGCCGGTGTGGAGCGGGTTTTAGGCCGATTGCTGGAACCGGCCCGCCGGTACGAGGAACTTGCGGGGGAACTCGGCCGTCGCCACCCCTCCCCAAAACCCGCTGGCCAACGTGGTGTAGCCCCCGCCGGATAGAACCCCGGCGTCCGGCTGCGCCGCCCAGGCGGTACGCCACACCGCTGCTAAAGGTGTAGCCCTGGCCGTCTAGCGTGTTCCAGGAAAGGTCGCGGGATTCGCCCCCGGGCTTTCCAGCGGGAAGGCAAAGAAAAGGGCCACCTCGGCTTCCTCGTAGTATTGCTCGTGGTAGCCGCAAAAGGTGAACCCCAGGTGCTGGGCCAGGGCGATGGCCGGCGCGTTGCGGGCCGGCGTCTCTAAAATCAGGGCCCGCAGGTTGCGGCTCCGCCCCCAGAGGATCGCCTCCTGCAAAAGGCGCGAACCCCAACCCCGGCGGCGTCGCTCCGGCGCCACGGCCAGCGCTTCCACCCACCCCAGGCGCTGTCCTGTCCGGATTTCCACCCCGATGTAACCGTAGATGGTGTTGCCCTCCTCCAGGACCAGCGTCAGTGCCCGCCGCTGCCACCCCGCCGACAGGCGTTCCCGGATGCCCGGAGCCATAAGCAGGACAGGATGGGGCAGACGGACCGGGTGAAAAGAGACAAACAGCCCCTCTTCCCCCTCGGCCAGCACATCTCCACGTTGCAGCCGCATCTGCCAGACCTGGTTGCTCCGGTAAGAGGTGTCCACCGCCAGACAGGCAGGCAGATCGGAGGGCGTTGCCGGCCGGATGATCATGGCTTCGACGCTCCCTTCTTTCCAGAGGTGCGACGGGCCCGCCGCACCATTTCCTCAAAAGCCACCTGCTGATCCATCAGTTTGGCATAGAGGTAACGGAGGACGATCTTGAGCGCCGCAGCAAACGGCACCGCCAGGAAAAGGCCCAAAATACCACCGATGCTCCCGCCGGCCAGGACGGCAAAAAGCACCAGAAGCGGAGGCAGGTCCACGATATAGCCGATGATGGGCGGAAGGACGATGTTTTCTTCAAATTGATTCAGCCCCACATACAGGAGCACCACCACGATGGCCAGGGTGAGATGGCTCCAGCCGAAGGGCGTCTCCGGCTGGAAAAGCGTCACCAGCACCGTAACCCCGCCGGAGATGAACGGCCCAATGAGGGGGACAATGTCCATCAACCCGCCGAACAACGCCAGCACCACCGCGAAACGCACCTGCAGGATGGAAAGGCCGATGCTGAGGACGACGCTCACCAGCACGATACGCACCAGTTGGGCCCGAAGATAGACCGAGAAGGCCAGATGGATGCGCTGCAGGAGCGTGGTCAGTTCCTCCCGTAACGGCTGGGGGAACAGGCCCAGCAGGCTCTGCACCCACCGCTCACCAAAGAGCAGGCAATGGAACGTGGCCACCAGGAAGACGATGAGGCGCAGCACCGTGCCGATCACCAAGCCGACGCCGGCTAGGGCCTGCCCCGGCAGGCTGCGCGCCAGGCCGGTCAACCACTCCGCCACCTGCTTACCAAAGGTCTCCAGATCGAGGTGGATGCCCAGGATGACCAGTTCTTTCTGCCGGGTGATATAGTCCTGGACGGCGGCAACGCTGTCCTGGATGGTCTTGACCAGATCCTCGTACTGGCGGGCGATGACCGGGACCAGGTAGGCAATGCCCCAGTAGATTAGACTGCCCACGGCCAGGTAGAGGAGGATAATCCAGATGAAACGGGGCAATCGGGTCGTCCGGTTCAGCCATTGGATGAGTGGGTGGAGGATATAGGCCACCAGCATGGCCCAAAAGAAGGGGATGACTACATCCATCACCCGCCAGAGGAACAGGATGGCCAGAAGGAGCACAACCCATACGGTGATAATTTTGGCCCTTGTCGAAAAGCGCAGCGAATCCACGGTAAAATGCTCCGTTCTTAGAACCTATTCTAAAAACCGCCGCCTGAACACCTCATCCGTTGAGTTTTCGGGTATGCTCGGGAAGAGGATCGGCCGATTTTTCCAAAAGACCGAACGCTCTACGATTTTCGCCCATTATATCACGGGGAAATAGAAACAACAAACCTTTTGCAACAATCCCTTCGCCGTGTTATAATCGGCTGGCCGCGTGATTTTATCCGTCGGATAGCCGATCCGACGGCGATTTGGAGGCGACTTGTAACTTCGAATGGCAAATCCTGAAATTTCCAAAAGGGCGATGGCGCTGATCGGCAGCGTAGGGCTGGCCAGCCTGGCCACTTATGCCCTGCGCCACCACTTTCCCCCCTGGGATAGCGCTATCTTTCTGGTCGGGGCGCTGGCCCTCTTCCTGTGGGGGGCCCGGGGAGAAAAAGTGGAATCTCCCTGGCCGGCCCCGGCCGAAGAGAAACCTTTCTCCCCTCAACAGAGGTACATCGTCGGCGGAGCCTTTTTCCTCGGGGCACTCTCCTGGTTCCTTTTTTCCGAAAACCGCCTCAGCCGGCCAGGCCTCCTCTGGCTGGCGCTCTCTATCGCCGCCATCGTCGTTTCTACCTGGCCACAAGGACAGCCATCCCCCCATCCCCGGCCACGGGACCTCCTTCCCCCTCGCGCCCGTTTGCTGGCCCTGCTGGGGATCGTGCTCTTGGGCGCCGTTTTCCGCCTCTACATCCTGGATAGCCTCCCCAGCGATATGTTCAATGACCTGACCTATAACTACCGGGAGACGGAGCGAATCCTGCGCGGCGAATGGATGATCTATGCCACCGGATTCCCCGGCCGGGAGCCGCTCCTCTTCTACCTGACCGCCCTGCTGGCCCAGGTGACCGGCTTGAACTTTTACACGCTCAAACTGATCACCGCCCTCGTCGGGACGGCCACCCTGCCGGTGGTCTACTTCCTGGGGCGGGAGGCCTACAGCGACCTGGTGGGACTGGTCGCGGCGCTCCTGCTGGCCGTGGCCAAGTGGCACGTGCTCATCAGCCGGGTGGGGTTCCGGGGCATCCTGACCCCACTAATGGTGGCGCTGGTGGCCCTTTTCCTCCTGCGGGGGCTCAAAAGCGGGCGACGGAGCGATTTCCTCTGGGCCGGCTTCTTCCTGGGCCTCTCTCTCTATACCTATACGGCGGCGCTGGCCCTTTTCCCGGCCACCCTCCTGGGACTGGCCCTCTACGCCCTAGCCGGCCATGCCCGCGACCTTTGGCGAGTGCGCCGCTCGCTCCTCCTGGCGCTGCTCGTAGCCCTCCTGGTCTCCCTCCCCATGCTGCGTTATATGCTCGTGGACGGCCGGGAACAGTTCTGGTTTCGCCCGCTCACCCGCGTCGGAGAGGTGGAAGAGGCCTATCCGGGCCCCCTGGAGGAAATCCTCCTGGGCAATCTCCTCCGTACGGCCGGGATGTTCCACATCCGGGGCGACGTGGTCTTCCGGGTCAACGTCCCGGAAGACCCCCACCTGGACGGCGTGACCGGCAGCCTCTTCCTGCTCGGCCTTCCCCTTCTCCTGGTACGCTGGCAGCGGGGTGGTAACGCCCTGGTGCTGACCTTTTTTGTGGTTATGCTCCTTCCCACCGCCCTGGCGCTTGCCTTTCCTCGGGAGGTGCCCGGGGCGGTGCGCAGTGGCGGAGCCATGTCCACGGTGATGCTCTTCCCGGCGGTCGCGGTGGCCGTGTTCGGGGAGCGGCTGGGGGCACTTTTCCCGATGTTGCGTTCCCGCTGGGGTTGGGGCGGGCTTCTGGCCGCCCTGGCCTTGGCCTCCGGCCTGCAGAATGTTTCCCTGTGTTTCGTGGAATACCCTAAATTTCTACCCGCCGGAAATTATCCCCTCTACCGGGAAATCGCCCGGGTCATTGACGAATTCGGCGACGACGGGCCGGTGTATCTGAAGAGCGTTCCTTTCTGGGACGACAAGGATGCCATCCGCCTGCAGACAAAGGAACACCCGGAATGGGGGTTGCACGGGGAAGTGCTTACAGAGATCGACCGGGCCTTTTTCGCTTCCCAGGGGGCCGGCCAGGGAGCGGTGATCGTGAACACCGAGCAGGATCGGGCTTCCCTGCGGCTCCTGCAGGAAATGTTTCCCCACGGCCTGACCCTTTATTACCGCGACGAGCAAGGCCGACCCCAGTTCGCTGTCTTTCTCTACCGGAAGGACGATTTCGTTCCCTAGGAGGACGGATGGAAGAGCAACACTTCGATCTGGTCGTTATCGGCGGCGGGCCGGGCGGATACGTCGCCGCCATCCGCGCCCGGCAGAGGGGAGCACAGGTGGCCCTGGTGGAGCGGGAGCGGGTGGGGGGCACCTGCCTGAACCACGGCTGCATCCCGACCAAGGCCCTCATCCACAGCGCTGAGGCACTGCGGATGGCCCGAGAAGGTGGACGCTACGGGGTGGCGGGGGTGGAAGGAGTGCGTCCCGATTTTTCCCGGATGCAGGAACGCAAGGCCGAGGTGGTGGAAACGCTCGTCGGAGGGGTGGAAAAGTTGCTCCGGGATCACGGGGTGCGTTTGTTCAGGGGGACGGCTGCCCTGGAGGATCCGTATACCGTCCTCGTCCGGCCGGCCGGGGGGACGGAAGGGGCACGGCTGCGGGCCAGCCGGGTCATCCTCGCCACCGGCTCGGAACCGACCCCCCTTCCGGTGCCTGGGGCCGGACTCTCCGGCGTGCTGGATTCGCGGGACCTCCTTCAGGTCCGAGAAATCCCCTCCTCCCTTGTCGTCATCGGGGGCGGGGTGATCGGTATGGAGATGGCCGTCCTTTTCCATTCTCTCGGCAGCCGGGTGAGCGTAGTGGAGATGCTGCCGAACATCCTCCCACCGGTAGAGCCAGAACTGGCCCGGCGCTTTGCAGCCCTGGTGCGGCAGATGGGCCTGGCACTCCATACCGGGGCGCGGGTGCAGGAGATCGTCTCCGGGGAGGACGGCCGACTGGGGGTCACCTTGGAGGGAAAGAAGGGGGGGGAGACGGTCTGGGGGGACAGGGTGCTCGTGGCCGTTGGCCGGTCTCCCTCCGACGGGGGACTGGACCTGGAGCGCCTGAACGTTGCCCGTTCCGGCCGGGCCATCGCCGTAAACGAACGCCTGGAGACGAGCCTTCCGGGCGTCTATGCCGTGGGCGACTGTACCGGAGGGGCGCTCCTGGCCCACCGCGCCTTCTACCACGGCGAGGTAGCGGCGGAGAACGCCCTGGGCGGAAGCCGTCGGGTGGACGAGCACGCCATCCCTTACTGCGTCTACACCTGGCCGGAACTGGCCGGCGTGGGGCTCACGCTGGAGCAGGCCCGGGCGGCTGGCCGGCCCTGCCAGGAAGCGCGTTTTCCCTTCTCCGCCAACGGCCGGGCCCTGGCCATGGGAGAAACGGCCGGCCAGGTGCGCCTGGTCTATGATCCTGAGGAGGGGACGGTGCTGGGGGTGCACCTCTTGGGACCGCATGCGAGCGAACTTTTGGGCGAGGCCACCCTGGCCGTACAGGCCGGAATCCGGGTGCAGGAGATGGCCGAGACGGTGCACGCACATCCCACACTCTCCGAAGTGCTGGGGGAGGCGGCAAAAGCGGCAGCCTGGGGCGAGGCGATCCATTGCAGAAAAATGTGAAAGCGGAAAATTCCCAGCGGCCAGGAGGCAAAAGGATGGAAGGCGAGGAGGTTCTGGAGCAGGTGGCCCGGACGGCCCATCTTCGGGAAGGGCCGGCCGGTGTGGCCGCCCTGCTGCGCACCCTCTACCGTCAGTCCCCGCTGCCCACACAAGAACTGGCCCGCCGGCTGGGCTGGCCGGTTCCGGTCGCGGCAGCGGTGCGGGGAGAACTGGAGCGGGCCGGCCTGCTCCGGCGCACGCCCGGCGGAAGCGCCCTGAGCAAACGTGGGGAGGCCTTCGCCCGGGAGGTGCTCGGCCTGGGAAGGGTTGAGGACCCCCTCTGCCCGACCTGCGCCGGCCGGCGCATCGCCGTGAACCCGGACCGCTGGGGGAGGATCCTGGCCTGCCTGGAGGAAGTACACCGCGCCAATCCTCCTGTGGATACCACCCTGGACCAGTCCCACGGCCTCCCGGAGACGGCCCTGCGTCGGGCTTTGTTGATGTACCGCGAAGGGGCACTGGAGGGAAAGGATGTGCTCCTTCTGGGGGACGATGATCTGGTCTCGGTGGCGATCGGGTTGGTCGAGCGCCTGGGGCCGGGGGTTCAGGGCCCCGGGCCAGGGGCAGAGGACGGAAAGCGGGGAACCGGCGGAACGGTGTGGGTGCGGCGACTGGCCGTTGTGGACGTGGATCAGCGCTTCCTGGAGCACATCGCGGGGGCCGGCCGGCGCTGGGGCTTTGCCGTGGAGACGGTGCCGCATGACCTGCGCGACCCGCTTCCGGAGGTCCTGCGGGAGGCCTTTGACACGGTGGAGACCGACCCTCCCTACACCCTGCCGGGCCTGCGCCTCTTCCTCTCTCGATCGCTGGAGGCACTGCGTCCGGGCGGCGGGCGGGACATTTTCCTCTCCTACGCCCCCCGCGATCCGGAGGAGCAGCGGGCGCTCCTGCGGGAGTGCGTGGAAATGGGCCTGGCTCCCTACTCGGTGACGCCCGACTTCAACCGTTATATCGGGACGGGGACGCTGGGGGGGAGCGGCCAACTCCTGCACCTCCGCACCACCCCAAGGGAACGGCCGGCCGTCTCCGGCCGCTACACCGGGCCTCTCTACACGATGGAAACGCACCCGACCCTGCGGCTGTACCGCTGCACGGCCTGTGGAAGCATCCATCGGGTCGGCCCGGAAGGCGACTTCCTCACCATCGAGCACCTCAAAGCCTGCGGCTGCTCCCACTGCGGGGGAAGAATTTTTCGTATTAGAAAGAAAATTTTTTGAATATTTCATCCGAGGTTTTCCATGGGCACCGGACGTGAACACCTTCTTTACGATCTCTGGCTTTCCGAGGGAGACATTCTGAAATATGTCGAGCCGCTGCGCACCATCGTGGTAGAGGCTGCCCGGCGCGGTGGAGCCAACATCTACCACCAGCACTGGCAGCAGTTCACCCCCTGGGGCGTTACCGGCTTCCTCCTCCTTCGGGAATCGCACATCTCCATCCACACCTGGCCGGAGGAAAATTTTGCTGCCGTGGACCTTTTCCCCTGCGGGCCGATGGATGCGGAGTTGATCGTGCACCTGCTGCGGAAGGCGCTGCGCCCTCGGCAGGAGCACCTGGTGCGCGAGGTCCGTGGGCTTCCGAAGGCAGGAGAGGCCGGGCGATGAGCCCCGTATATCTCCTCGACCTCAACCGACACCGCCTGGAGAAGTGGCTGGAAGGCCTGGGCGAGCCACGCTTCCGGGCTCGGCAGTTGTGGCGTTGGCTCTATGTCCACCTGGCCGACGACTTTGCCGTTATGACAGACTTGCCGGCCGGGTTACGTCAGCGCCTGGCCCAAGAGGCCGTCTGTCGCGCCCTCACCCTGCGCGAGGAAAAGGTGTCCCCCGATGGGCTGACCCGTAAGGGGCTTTTTGAACTCGCCGACGGTGAGCGCATCGAGGCCGTGTTGATGCTCTACCACGAACGGGCCTCGGTCTGCGTCTCCACACAGGTCGGCTGTGCGATCGGCTGTCCCTTCTGCGCCACCGGGCAAGGGGGATTCCGCCGAAACCTCTCCGGCGGGGAGATCGTGGAGCAAGTGTTGCACTTTGCCCGGCGGCTGCGTACTTCCGGCCAGGATTGGACGAACCTGACCCGGGTCACCCACGTGGTCTTTATGGGCATGGGGGAGCCGCTGGCCAACTACGACGCCACCTGGGCCGCCATAGAGCGCCTACACGACCCGGAGGGCTTTCACCTGGGAGCGCGCCACATGACCCTTTCCACGGCCGGCCTGGTCCCCGGCATCTTCCGTCTGGCCGAGGAGCGTCTGCCGGTCAATCTGGCCGTCTCCCTTCACGCAGCCGACGACGAACTGCTCAACCGCCTGGTGCCGCTGAACCGGTGCTATCCGTTGGACGAAGTCTTTCGGGCCCTTCGGGTGTATGTGGAGAAGACACATCGCCGTGTTTCCTTCGAGTACGTCCTCATCGCCGGGGTGAACGATTCTCCCGACCAGGCTCGCCGGCTGGCCGCTCGGGTGCGTGGCTTCCTGGGCCACGTCAACCTGATTCCGCTCAACCCCATTCCCGACAGCGATTGGCGAGCGCCGGAGCGGCCGGTCGTGGAGGCGTTTCGGGAGATACTGGAACGGGCCCATATCCCGGTGACGGTGCGCCTGGAACGGGGGACAGAGATCTCCGCCGCCTGCGGTCAGTTGCGGGCCCATGTCGCGGGACATTTAGGGAACAACCCTTAACGCCGGAGGGGCGGTCCGGTTATGGATGCGCTGCGCCCGCTGCCGGAAGTGGGGGGACTTGACATAGCCGCCTCGATCTTGGCCCAGGTGTCGCGCAGCGCCACGGTGCGATTAAAGACCAGGCGTTCGGGGGTGGAATCGGGATCCACGCAAAAGTATCCCAGGCGCTCGAACTGGTAGCGGCTGCCCACCGGAGCACCGGCCAGGCTAGGTTCGACCCGGCATCCGGTCAGCACTTCCAGCGAGTGGGGGTTCAGGTTGACCGTAAAGTCGGCATCGCCTTCCACCTCCAGCGGGTTGGGTTTGAGGAAGAGGTGGTCGTAGAGGCGCACCTCCGCTTCCAGAGCATGGCCGGCCGAGACCCAGTGCAGGGTGCCCTTGACCCGCCGGCCCTCCGGTGCCGAGCCGCCCCGGGTGCCCGGATCATAGGTACAATGGAGTTCCACCACCCTGCCGTCGGCGTCTTTGACCACATCTACGCACCGGATGATATAGGCATAGCGCAGGCGCACCTCCCGGCCAGGAGACAGCCGGTAGTATTGGGGCGGCGGCTCTTCGCGGAAATCGTCGCGCTCGATATAGAGCACGCGGGAAAAGGGCACCCGCCGCGTCCCCATCGAGGGGTCCTCGGGATTGTTGACGCACTCCACCTCTTCCACCCGGCCTTCCGGGTAGTTCACCAGGACCACCCGCAGCGGACGCAGCACGACCATCACGCGGGAGGCACGTTTATTCAGGTCCTCGCGGACGCAGTGTTCCAGGAGGGAAATGTCTATGGTGCTGTTGGTCTTGTCCACCCCGATCATCCGGCAACGGGACGTGATGGCCGCCGGGGTATAGCCGCGCCGGCGCAGGCCGCGCAATGTGGGCATCCGGGGGTCATCCCATCCGGAGACATAGCCCTCCCCCACCAATCGGCGCAGCACCCGCTTGCTCAACACCGTGTAGGTCAGGTTGAGGCGGGCAAATTCGATCTGCCGGGGGTGGTGAACGCCCAGTTGATCCAGGAACCAGTCATAGAGGGGGCGATGGTCCTCATAGGCCAAGTCGCAGAAGGAGTGGGTGATCCCCTCGATGGAGTCGCTCTGGCCGTGGGCCCAGTCGTAGGTCGGGTAGATGCACCACCGGGTGCCGGTGCGGTGGTGGGGGACGCGGATGATGCGGTACATAATGGGGTCACGGAGGTTCATATTGGGCGAGGCCATATCAATTTTGGCCCGCAGGGTGCGGGAGCCTTCGGGAAACTCGCCGGCGCGCATCCTCCGGAAGAGGTCCAAATTTTCCTCCACCGAGCGATTCCGGTAAGGGCTTTCTCGGCCGGGTTCGGTCAGAGTGCCCCGATAGGCCCGCACCTCCTCCGGGCTGAGGTCGCAGACATAGGCCTTGCCCTTCTTGATGAGTTCCTCGGCCCACTGGTAAAGCCGTTCAAAGTAATCGGAGGCATAATATTCCCGGTCCCCCCACTCATATCCCAGCCAGCGGATGTCCTCCTTGATGGCCTCGACGTATGCGGCTTCCTCCTTCATCGGGTTGGTATCGTCGAAGCGCAAATTGCATAGCCCGCCGAACTCTTCGGCAATGTCAAAGTCAATGCTCAAAGCCTTGGCATGGCCGATGTGGAGGTAACCGTTCGGTTCGGGGGGAAAGCGCGTACGGACACGGCCGCCGAAGCGCCCGGTGCGGACGTCCTCGGCCACGATCTCGCGGATAAAGTCGGTCGGCGCCGGTGTTCCGGCCGGGCGTTTTTTCTTTTCCATATGCTTTCCTCCTTGACACTCCCGCGCAGAGATCGCGTGGGATTCTTGGGACGGAGGTCCCGTGGTTGCCTACAGTTGAAAACCGTGGGCTTTCGCCGGAGAATCTTGTAACATAGAAGAACCTCCGGGAAACGGCAGTTGGGAATCACAACTCCGCCCTCGGATGAAATATAGTATACCGTAGAAACAAAAATCGGGCAACTTGCCAAACGGTGCGGTTTGTGGTATAATAAAAAGCGTTGGGGGATCGTTCAACGGTAGGACAGCTGACTCTGGATCAGCCGATCGGGGTTCGAATCCCTGTCCCCCAGTTCGAGTTACCCCATGGGAGTGTCTGCTTACCGCAAGTGGCCTGGAACGGAATCCCGGGTTTGCACTTCTGGAATCACATTTCAGGAAACGGTTCCCAATGGCCTTCTGGGGGGCACCCGTCGGGTCCAATCGCCAATCCGGGCCCGATCGTTCGACATGGTGTACGGCTTCGACTTAGCGGGATGGGGGACGGTCCACCTGCCGGGCGCAGCGGAGGCAGAAGTCGGCCCCTTTGAAATCGGTATCGTCTAGGGTGTTAGAGAAATGCATCACGCAGCGCCGGTCAGGGCAATGCCCCAGGCCCAGGGTATGTCCGAGTTCGTGCGCCGCCTCCTTGAGGACATGGAGGCGGAAGCGTTCCCCATCTTCGGGCTGACCATAAAAGACAGGATGCAACCGGGCCAGCGCCACCAATGCCTCCCGGCCGGAGAGGGAGGCCTGGCCGAAGAAAGTTCAGCCCCGGCATATAGAGGTCGGCCTCGACCATGCCCAGGAGTCGCCAGGCTTTTACGGGAAAAGAGCGCAGCCGCTCCAGCAGGTCGTCGCTGCGGCATTGCCTCCGGCCGGCATCGTAGGCTTCGGGTGGCAGGACCATCGCCGGCCCGGAGGCCCAAGGCCGGCCGAAGCAGGACCGGAGCTTCTCTCCCAGCCATGGCAGAAGGTCGGGAGGGGGCGAACCGAGGGGCACCAGAAAGAGTTCCTCGGCCACTAGTCCTCCAGCGGCTCGAAGCGCCCCTGCAGCCGGGCCATGACCTCCGGCATGGTGGTGTATTCCATTTCCTCCAGAGGCAAGCGGTGCGGCTCAAAGGGGCCGTGGCGGCGCAGGTGTTCGGCGATCGCGTTGCACATCCGGCGGGCTTCGTCGAAACTGGGATCGTCGAACAGATCGCGGGGGCCGATCAAACGGCCTTCGGCCAGTTGAAAGCCCAGGGCCACCACCCGGGGCGGACCGTCGAAGCGGCTGGGGTTGCTCCGCTCCACCGAAACCGGCATCAGCGGGCCATAGTGGGAGCCGCGCATCCAGCCCTCGACGATATAGGGCATGGAGAAGGGTTCCAGCACCTCCCCTACCGCCGGGAACTCGCCCTGGCAACGGACAATGCAGACCGGGTCATCCTTTCCCACATAACGGCCGGCGATGAGCGCCAGACGCTGGGTCGAGGAGACGGCGGCCATCTTCCCTTCCCGGGTATAAAGCGCCTTGATTACATAGCGGCCGGAGGCGCCGATAAAGACCAGGAGGTCGTAACTTTCCTCCGGGGTAAGGAAGGAGATGCGCCGGTGCTCCTTGACGTCGTGCACCTCGAAACGAAAGCCCATGTGCATGGAAGGAGAGATCACCAGGCCGGCCGTGTTGAAGGGGTCGGCGAACATCCGGTAGAGCGGCATGTTCCAGGCGCCGGCCGAGGTCTTGTCGGCCATCAAGAGAATGAGCGGCTCGCTTGGGCGTTCTTCCAGTTCCATCTCGGCCACGCCAGGGCCCATCCCGCGGACGTTGCCGGAGAAGGCGTCGGAAAGGAGGTCCTGGCCGGCCCCATAGAGTTTCATCTCCCGGGCCACCTGGGTGCACTCTTGGAACGTCTCCCAGGCTACCCGATGGACCTCGGCATCATTCGTCCCCCGGCGATGGGTCATCACAAGCTCCAGGTCGTCGCCCACATGGGTCACGTAGAAATCCAGTAGCAGCCCGCGGTGGCGGGCCTGGTCCAGACACTCGGCGGCCCGCTCCAGGAGCGCCGGATGGATGCTGGAATGCCCCACATAGCCTCCGACATCGGCCTTGATGACGCTCAGCGTGACCTTCATCACTGCCTCCGTTATTCCTCCAGGCTTCGAAGCGCCAAAGCGATGGCTCCGACCACGACGGCAGCCTCTCCCAGCGTCCCCTGGACGATGCGCACAGCGCTCCCCGGGACGGACATCGCCAGGCGGGAGACTTCCTCCCGGAGCGGGCCCAGGAGATCCTCGCCGGCCAGCCGGGCCACGACGCCTCCCAGGACGATCATTTCCGGGTTGAGGAGGTTGACCAGGTTGGAGGCAGCGATGGCCAGGTAGTGGGCCGCTTCCGCAAGGACCTGGCGGGAAGGGACATGGCCCTGGCGGGCTGCCTCGACCACATCCTGGAAACGCAGTCCCCGCCCTTCTTCCCGCGCCCAGGCCTCGAGGGAAGCGAGGTCGTCACGGGCCAATTCACGGGCTCGGGCGATCAACGCCGGGGCCGAGACGAGGGCCTCCAGATGGCCCGGCCGGCCGCAACTGCACTCCGGACCTTTCTCCAGGACCAGGGTATGGCCGATCTCGCCGGCCGTGGTGGTGGCGCCACGGTAGAGCTGTCCCTCCAGCACCATCCCCCCACCGACGCCGCTGCTCAGGTGGATATAGAAGAGGTTGCGCGCGCCGCGGCCGGCACCATAAAGCGCTTCCCCCAGCGCCGTCACCCGGGCATCGTTATCCACGAGCGTGGCGGTGGAAAAGGCCTCCTCAAAGACCTGCCGCAACGGATAGCGTTCCCAGCCCGGCATCCGATGGGAAATGATGGTGATGCCCTGCTGCACATCCACCGGCCCTCCGAAGCCGACGCCGATGCGCAGGAGTTGCTTCGGCTCCAGGTGATTTTCCCGCAAGAGGGAACGGGCCATCTCCAGAGCGGAGAGCACCACCTGGGAGGCCTCCATCCCACGATCCAGCGGCCGCTGGATCGTGGGATGGAGGTTCCCCTGCCCGTCGGCCAGAGCAACCTGCAGGCCATAGCCACCGATGTCCA